>Ga0070671_100003592_pt1 | contig 12127 bp, 3 predicted proteins | sample KBSS73metaG_FD_65341 | JGI IMG/M metagenome (GOLD analysis project Ga0070671, IMG submission 65341) | Switchgrass rhizosphere microbial communities from Kellogg Biological Station, Michigan, USA - KBS S7-3 metaG | ecosystem: Host-associated > Plants > Roots > Rhizosphere > Soil ...
ACCGCTCATGCCACCTTCCGCGCTGGTACCGTTGTCGCCAACGATGTAGAAAATGAGTGTGTTGTCGAGCTGACCCGTATCGCCAATCGCATCAACCAGTCTCCCGATTTCCGTGTCACAATACTCGCCAAACCCAGCGAAGACCTCCATCTGGCGTGCAAATAACCTTTTCTCGTCGGCGGTCAGCGTGTTCCAGTCCTTAATCGCTGCAGGCTTCGGCGCTAGTTTTGTGCCGGCCGGCACCACGCCAAGCTTGATTTGCCGTGCGAGCGTTTCCTCGCGCATCACGTCCCAACCCTGGTCAAACTTCCCTTTGTACTTTGCGATCCATTCTTTGGGTACATGATGTGGCGCGTGTGTGGCGCCAGGCGCGAAGTACATAAAGAACGGCTTGTCAGGCGTGAGAGATTTCTCAGCACTCATCCAACTGATTGCCTTGTCTGTCATGTCTGTCATGAAGTGGTAGTTCGGGTCCTTTGGCAGTTCGACCGGCGTCATTCCGTCGTAGAGAAACGGCGCCCACTGATTTGTCTCGCCGCCCATAAAGCCGTAGAACTTGTCGAAACCCGAGCGAGTGGGCCAACGGTTTGTCGGCCCCGAAGGACTAACTTCCCAAGGTGCAGTTTCGTGGTTCTTGCCGAACTGTGCGGTGCTGTAACCGTTCAGCCGCACCATCTCTGCCAAGTACGCGACGCTATCGGGACGTTGACCCGTTTGTCCAGGGAACGATGTGGCTGTTTCTGCGATGGAACCGAAGTTCGTCGTGTGATGGTTACGTCCGCTCATAAGCGCCGCCCTCGTTGGAGAGCAGAGCGCCGTGGTGTGAAACTGGTTGTAGCGGAGCCCGTCATTCGCGAGACGCATAGCCGTCGGCATGTGGACAGGCCCGCCGAACGCGTCGGACATGCCAAACCCCATGTCGTCGATCAGCACAATCAAAACATTAGGCGCACCCGCGGGCGCCTTGACCTCGAACCGAGGGGGCGGCGTTGCATTGCGAGCATTAAATACGTCGCTATTAGGAACTTTCGGTTCGGGGATCGGCAGGATAGTCCGGTCAGTGGGCTCAATTACTTTTGATTGCGCAACGACGCGCAACGTAGATATTGGTCCCACAAACATCACAAGGGTGAGTATTCGAGCGACGGCAACCGCAATTCTCTTCATGACCTTCTTGTCTCCTAACTTTCTTTGAAAAGTGTGCTCTTTAGCCCGGCATCTGCGTTATTGAGATCGAAAGATTTGGCGAACTTCAACCGTAGGCGTTTCTCGATTTCGCTCCCTCAAGCCGCGTGGTCCACTTCCCTTCTAGAGTTGTTTCTTGCCAGTGCCGCCGGGTCTTGCCGAACACCAGTCAGGATGTCACTTGAGACCTTGATATTTTTCCGCGACTAGACCAGAGCTTGAAAGTGCACCAAGCGCCGAGCCCCAAATGCAAAACGATCGTAGGCCATATAAATACGCTGCGCAGGTCCAAACGAATGCCGGCGTAGAAGAGCACCATCGCAGCTGTAAAGTTATAAAACGACATGGCCTGGATGACGCCAGTCGCCGGACTTCCGCGTTCGCCGTTTTTTGCCTGCCAACATGCGATGGCTAAGGCCGCAAGCGCTGCTCCGGCAATCCGCGCCGCAACCAAACCTGTAGGTGTGTCCAGTGGAACGCCAAGCAACATCGAAACCGCCACGCTGGGTATGAGAAGCAATGCCAGGCCAGCAACCGCTTCTATTACTGCCGAGCTGATGAGGAGAAGTTCCATCGAGTCTTAATCTATTTTTGCCGGCAAACGACCGGGAAGATGCTCCTCTAATCTTGCTTCATATCAACCAGGGTTATCCTCAGGCCCTTATGTTGGGAAACAAACAGAACAGCGGCTCAGAGGTAAAACATCAAGCTCTCAAAAACAGAGCGATATTTCTACTGGTAGAAGTGACAGGAATGGCGTGACTGTATAGGGCTGGCGATTGACGGTGACTTGCGCCGATCGCGTCTCCGAAAACTCAGTGCAGCAAGGGGTACTGAGGTGGTTTCCGCATCCACTGAATGTTCACTTCAAGCTGTGAGCATTACTGTCGATCCTTCACAAGTCGAAATCCCAAATGATTCGTTCCGGTGTTTGGTTCACCTTTGCCGCGCGTGCCGACGATGTACCGTGAACAATATTGATCCGTGCATAGAAAAGATCCGCCGCGATGAACTTTCTTCGGTTGATCAGGTTCCGACGGATCGAATGACGATTCAGGCCCGCGCGGATTGCGCGCTACAACGCCTGCTGTTGCCAGCTCCACGTAGTAGTCTGGCCGGTACCAGTCGCTGGTCCATTGCCAGACGTTGCCGGCCATGTCGTAGAGTCCGTATTGATTCGGCGAAAAGCTTCCCACTGGCGCGATCCCAATAAAGCCGTCCTGCCCATTGTCTTTGTCGGGGAAATGTCCCTGGTGCGTGTTCGCCATGAATTTACCGCTCACGCAAAACTCATCGCCCCAGACGAAAGGCTTGCCCGCCATCCCGCCGCGCGCCGCAAATTCCCATTCGGCTTCAGTGGGCAGACGCTTGTTGGCCCAGCGCGCGTAGCTTTCGGCGTCTTCAAAAGCGATATGGACCACCGGATAATTGTCTTTGCCTTTGATGTCGCTTTTCGGTCCTAGTGGATGCCGCCAATTTGCTCCGGGCACGTATGTCCACCACTGGAAATGATTGTCCAGAGGAACCGGATGATCAGGCGCGGAGAAGACAACAGATCCAGCCACGAGATTCTCCGGCGGCGCTCCGGGAAAGTCTTCAGCTCGAGGCTTGCGCTCGGCAACAGTCACGTAACCGGTGGCTTTTACGAATTCGGCAAACTGAGTATTGGTGACATCAGTCTGGTCCATAAAGAAGCCATCGATGTACACGCGATGAATTGGCCGCGCGTCCTCAGTCGCTTTCATGCCGACGTCATCCATGTCCGGCGGATCGTTGGCGCCCATTGAGAACTCGCCGCCGGGAATCCAAACCATGCCTCGAGGCGCAGACTCTGGAGTCGTGGAGTTGACGATGGTTGGTTCAAACGAAGGTTGAGCCGGTGATCGCGTCGCATGCGCCATAGGCGCATCCTGATTGCGGTACTGAAAAAACCAAACTAGTGCTAGCAGCAACGCTGGTATGCCGAGCGCACAGATCGTAAAGAGCGTTTTGCGCTTGGAGGTTTTCTTTGAGTCGGTTTGTCGTAGGGGTGCTTTTCTCATGCCCCAAGTTGCGCGAGGAATATTGCGTGGGTAACCGTGCTCATTCCGACCTGCCTGCAACGGATCTCCCGATGCGAAAGTTTGTAGCTTACGATTTAGTCTGCTAGGCCGTGGGGGAATGAACTTTCGAAGGTACCAAAAATACGCGAGATTGTTGGTATGTCGTAACTGGTAATTTTGACAGTCGAAATTTCAATTAGATATCGCCGTCGTGCCCTGTAATGATCCGGAAGAGTTGATGACGCGGAGTTAAGAAACTGTGAGCAGGAGAAAATCTTCTTCCCAGGGGCCGAAAAACTAAAGGAGCAAATTCGACCGTTTCTCGCACCGACTTACCAGCCGAAGTAATACACGGTATTTCGGCTCCGATATTGCCGTGAAATTCCATGCTCAAGCTCCATGTCCCGCTGAGAACAGCATCGGGAATCAGCAGGCCGCGCGTGCCATCACGATTTCGAAGTGCCGTTACTTCTGATGTCTTTGCAACTAAAGCGTCGATAGTGGCAATGAGCGACGTATCAGACAATCGTGACGCTAATGGCGAGCGGCTTTCTGCTAAGTCTAATTGGAATGATTGAGCCTTGGTGAGGAACGGCGATTTTCCGCGTTCCGGCGGTGTGATTTCTGGATCAAAGAGGCGAAGGCTGATCCACTGCCAGATGCGTCGCCATGGCAGCGGCTCAGGGCTTTCGATCAAAAGCGCAGTAATGTGATCCTGATCGTCAGTCATCGCGCCCAGTTCAGTCTCGGGTGGCGGCGGTGCAAGTCGATTGCTGGCGAGGTATTCATGGCCCAGCGCGGCAATGAGCCGATCAAAGAGCGAGATCGTTTCCGACGTGAATGCCTGCCATGCGTTCTCGGTCACTGCTCGCCGAGCAATCAAACCTTGCTGGCCGATAGTCGTATTGATCGGAGGAATGTTATCGCCCATCGGATTAAAGGCCGTGACATAACTCCTGAGTGCATTCGCGCGGTTACGATAATCGGTCGCCAGTTTCCGATGCACTACTCCGTTGACGCCGTACCAGGAAATGGGATCAACTTTGCCGCGCAGGCGGCGGACCGGTGACGCACCGCTGAGTTGCTTTGTTTGCGCCACTGCGTTCGAGAGCTGCTCGCTGAACGTGCGATAACGTGAAGTCGTAAATTGTACGCGCTCCAATGTTGTGAGCTCATCTTCATGCTTGAAGAAAGCCTTTAACGCTTTTAGGGCGCTGATCGCATCGGTGGCGGAATAGACAGCGGCAAAGGTCGCGATGCCATGTGACATGCGTTCGACTGTGACGAACGGGCCGGCAACCACGTCGAGCGTGTAGCGAGTGCGTGGGCGCAACGGTTGAAACCAAAGTGAGCGCGCTTCCGCGGCCGCAGCTTGCTCCGCCAGCTCGAGCAAAATGCCGGCAGTGATCGGATTAAGTTTCGTCACCTCGCGAAGTTCATCACGAGTTACTTTGACTTTGCCGATTTCTGCGAGAGTGGAAGCCGTTTCGATAAATGACTCGTTGGCGATTTGCTCCTGTTGCTCGAAAAGCCGATCGGCTTCCTCGGCGAAAATATCGAGCAGCGTTTGGAGAACGTTTTTCGGCTGGTTGTCTCGTGCTTTTACTGCTTGAGGTGCAAGAACCTTTTTGATCTCAACGAGCTCGGAGACTGCCCTGAATGTGACTGGGACAAATGGAAACTGATTCTTGGGCTGAAGCGTTGCGGGCAATTGCGGGACGCCATGCAATGCGGCAAGCGCGCTCTGCGGACGAATGGACGGGACATGAATGGCATTGGGAACAAAGGCCAGGTGCGCACCATTGCGGTCTCGACAACGAAAGTGCAACGAGTTGTTAGGCGAATTCGCGCCCGGCACGCCAACGTAGAGCGCGTTGATATAGCTCTCATTGAACTCAACGTTGACGTCATAGCCGAAGTAGGCAGCGACGTTGCCATCTTCCGGCCACGACCATTGAGTATAGGAATCCAAATCGCGCAGTTTGCCGCCACGCGGAAACACTGAATCGGAATTCAAGGCAACGGTCTTCGCCTCGGCATCTGGCGAAATCTTGGGCGGAGTAACGGCTGGAAATGGAGGATTCGATTGTTTCATCACACCAATACCAGGCCCACATGCGGTTCGCAAATATGCGAATTCGATAATCGGATCTCCTTCGTTCGCGAAGACCAAATCTCCGCTCACGCGCGCGCGTTCTATCTGGGTCACCGTTTTCAATGCATAAAACGCGGGGGCATCCGGAAGGATTGCCATGGGAATGTCCGGCAGCTTGTAAACGATCTTGTAAACCGCGCCGGTCATTTCTTTGAGGGTTGATGAGAGTTCTCTAATTGCCGGTGAATCACCCTTAATCACAGTCGTAAAATTCGGCGCGCCGGTTGTTTTGGCGATCGGCAGGAGTTTGCCATCGCCGCGCCACAACATTGGATCCTCACTACCAAGAAACTCGCCATCGGGCTTTCCGATTCGAACGCTATCGATGCTTACAATCTGGACTGCCACTTCAAACGTGATCGTGATCTTGCCGCTGCCTGAAAATTTTAATCCGATTCGGCCTTCAGGTTTTGTATCGAGGCGGGCAGGCGTGAGCGACTCATCAAAGTGAAACTGCAACTCCTGATCGAAAAAATCTGTTCCGGGAAAAACTGTTGTCCCATGATCCCAGACGACGGTGTATTCCTCGCTCGGCAACAATTGATACGGCACGACTTTGAGCAAGGTGTTTGGATGCTCACCGCCGCTCGTGTCTCTCGACAGCAGCCATCCACCCGGTAGGTCGATCGGGAAACTGCCTTTTGGTGTTGCGGCCACCTTTTCCCAAGTCCCGCCTGACAATTTATAGAGCGCCACTTGTTTGAGCGAATGCCTGAACGCCCATTGTGGAGTTGGCGGATCGAGTGTCAGGTTGGACATGTCATCTGCCCCAAGCACAGCTGGCGTCTTGACCTGCGCTACTTCCGGATGCACGAGGTAGTTTTGTTGTGCACGAAAGCCCGCGTTGTCTACCACCGGATGCGCAAAGGTGAGGGTGAAATGTGAATCCTGCGGAACCACCGCGGCGAATGGTAGGTCTTGCGGGTTAGTGATGTTTGGAAGTGTCGCGAGCCCGTCGGTTCCAGCGGTGAGTAATTTCCACGCACTTGCATTGCTCACATGCAAAATGCCGGGAGCGTTGGTTGAATCGTCATAACTTAAATTTTTGTCGTAAGAGGAAGCGACGCCAGCCCGGTGTTCTAATAATGTGTAATGATCACTGGTGCGGACATGGTCGATGAGAGTTGCGTCCAGGTGATTAAGCGCAAGTGGCGCTGGTGGAATTGAACCGTCTTCGCCACCCCACGTCAGACTCACGGTGGCGCCTACATCGGGCAACGGCCATGGCGTTTCTAACTCGACATGAAACTCGCCGTGGACCCAGTATGGATTTGGCGCGCAACCTTCGAGCAACGCATCAACTGAGATTCCAATACCAATACCGAACGCGCGCAGATGCACTTCACCATGCAGCTCAATGCCGCCGCCGATCTGGAGAGGTGACCATTGCATCGCCTGTATCGTTGCCATGAAGGCATTGATGCTTACGCTTAACGGCCCAAATCGCCACGAGTTTTGGTAACCGATCCAAGTGCCAGTCAGCAGTCCATCGTTACTGACAACGAAGTAGGCGTTCGTCTCAAACAGATCGAAAATGCGCGCGCGAACTCGTTGATCATGTGGAGGTTTGCCAAGCGCGAAATACCATCCATCGGGACCGGCATGAAGTGCGGCAGTGCCTTCAATCTCCAGTACGATCGGGATTTCGTAATGCGCACTGACCGCGAGGTCGAACGTATCCGAGTTCCCATCGAAGGTAGCTAGAGCTTCAAAGTTCGTGCGCTCATCGTTGGCGGCGCGCACCCGCTTGCTCAAAATGTTTGCGCGACCAATGAGGGTAACAATAGGTCCCGGCAACATTAGAACGAGAGTGACGCCCGCAGAAACCGTAAAGCCGTCGTCGTGACTAGTACCAATCACCGTGCCTGCACCAAGCGCAAACGCGCCGGAGTGGGGACTGAGCCACTTGTGAACATCGGTCGCGGAATAATTATCTGGACCACCAGGGAACGCTATGCCGCCGGTATTTGGACTTTTAAACCAATCCCACCAGGTATGACCGTGACCGACCGGATCGGGTTGGAGGTTTGAAGCGAACAATCCGTTCAAGCCATAAAGTGAGACGTCGAGAAAAATAGGAATGCCAACTGGCAGATCCGCGCCCAGGGCCAGAAAGAAAACAGAATTGCCTTGAATGTTGCCGACGATCAGCTTCGCATCGATTTCGAGCGGTTTTGGCAATGCTGTGATGTTGAGATGCACACCTCCGAGAAAAACATTGAGCGGGAGCAGTTCCGCTGGAAGGACGAAAGAATCAGGCAAGCCTGCATTCTTAATATCGGACAGCGTCTTTGCCTGAACATGCTCAATGTCACCGGAGAATTCCAACACGCTCGGGATTTCAAAGGCGACGGAAACACCAGTGAACGAAAGAGTGCCGTCGTTGAGATTAAGTCGCAATCCACGCACAGAACCACCGAGTGGGAGGCCTTCGACAAGTTGCAGCTCACCGTTGAAGCCGATCCAACGCACGCCATTGTCCGAACCAAAGCCAAGTTTTTGCAGCGTGAGTTTGAAGCCGAAATAATCGATCGCCATCTGACTCGGCAGATTGATCCAGCCATCTTCGAGCGCGACATTTCCATGGCTGTCGATGCGCAATCCGTGGAATTCGAACGAAGGCCAATTCAAACCGGCGATGCTTAGCAGCAATTTGCCATCAATCTCGATACCGTAATTACCATCTGCGCCTTTGCTGATGTGCATCGAAGCAATCTGTAAATCGAGGCCACTCGCTGGGAGCACATACTGCAGCAATGCCAGCCCTTCATTCGTAAGCTTCTCCTGGACATCGGAGAGCACCGGTACAAGTGTCGCTGCCGGATCGGAAAACGGTCCGGTGGAATTCGGCGACAACTCAATATTTAGAGCCAGATGCGAACCGTCCTTGTTCGTAAAGAACGGCAGACTGATGCGGCCGCGGATATTCGCGTCTGTGAAACGGCCGTGCGCGACAGTCAGTTCGAACCTGGTTAACGCGAGATCGAATCCACCAAATGCGGCGAGGTTGAGTGGCTGTGCGTCGCTCACGCCCGAGAGCGAAAGTGTTCCGGCAATACCGTCCGCATCTGTACCTAGACCACTCATTTTCACCGGTGGTTTTCCCGGCAACGCCACGACGAGACTGATGTTTGTTCCATCATCTGTGGTGGAAAAGATGTCCGCACCAAACTGGCGATTTAGAGCAGTCTGCAACGCCATTAGGAGCGGTTTCTTCGAGACTGGCAGAGTGTCTGGCATGGCGAACGTCAGGTCAGTTGACCGGTAAAAATTGTTGAAGGCGTTGACCGATTTCCAAAGATGTCTACTGCGACCACCGTGTAATGGTAAGTTTTTGGTGAAGGTTGTGGAGGCGTCGTTCCCACGACAGCATCAGCGCTTCCCGCTTTATCGACAAACGAGATCCGCCGCGATTGAAGTGTGCCCAACGATTGTGTAACTCCGCCGACTTGTGCGACAACGACAACCGGACATCCCCGTCCAAGACCAACGCGCACTCCTTTCACTCGGCGCGGCGCAGCGGCAAGGGTGGAACCTTTTGCAACCGGTCGCCAATAATTGAAAGCACCGGGTTGATCGAGGGGATTACCCGCAGCGTTGAATTCACTCAAACGATAAACGCCAAAGATTTTTTCGGTTGTGTCCGGCACTGGAACTTCCGCGCGATCGCTACCGTCAAAATCGCGTGCGAAGATCCTTGGATCAGCGACAAGGGCGCGGATGCGGGGATCGACTGGCATTCCCGAAAACTTCATCGCCGGACGCTGCGTGTGTGAGTAGACCAATTGTGCTAAAGCCGATGGCACCAATGGTCGCGCAGGATCCGGGCCGAAGTAACGAAGATCAGCGAGGTCCTCACGTTTCTCCGCGCGGTAAACCAGATAAGCTGCGATGTCGGGATTCTCACTAATTGCCCACTCGATAGTGATTGAAGTATTCGTCGCCGCAATTTTAGCTAGTGTTGGGGGACGAGGCGGCGTAACGATGCGTGTGTAATACGGCCCCGCGGCTCCCGTTCGTTGGCCGCTTGAGCCGGCTTTATTGAGCGCGCCAAGTTTATAGAGCACACGCTCGAATCCTTTCCCATCGATCGTGTCGCGATCGGGAAACGGCGGCGCTTCCACACGTGCGAAGCCGGAACGGTTTGCATTGATATCAGCAAGAGCGCGCAGTTCCGAATCCATTAACCCGCCGTAAAAATGTTCTGCGAAACTACGTCGCGCATTTTCATTCGCCAGCGCTTTGGCGTTCGAAAGATTTGTGGCGCTCCGCTTGTTGAATGCCGACAGCCACTCCGCAATTGATCCCAGCCACGATCCCAAATCGAATGTTTCGCCGGGAACAAGAGCTAACAAGTTGGCGTTATCAGCAACATTCGATTCCCGTCGTTGCATATCAGTAACGAAAAGCGCCTGGGACGGTGCACGAAATAATGCGAATGCGCTCGCTCCAGGGAGAAGCGTGGTGTCGAAAGGTAAAACACGCGTGGCACGACCATAAAAATCTGCAGGATCAAAGTATTCATGCTTTGTCGAAGGCACTGGCGTCGGCGGCGTTGGTGGAACGAGCCGCTGCGGGCCGATGAACGTTCCCTTTACCGAGTCTGGTTCCTGTCGTTGAGCGCCCGTATTCGGATTGATAACCGTTTCGTTTTGATCGAATGGATTGTTGCGTGACGAACGCGCCTGCACTTCTCCGCGCGCGAGAGTTTGATCGATGCGCACCGAGAGCGGGACGGCCAAAGCGATTCGCTGCATCGAGCCTGGAATGAAATACGCCGCTTCAATTTTGAGTGACGGATTCGACACGATGCGCGACACGTCGCTCACGGAAACTCTGATTACCACCGCATTGCCTTCGCTGGCTTCGCGCATTGGGCGCCCGATATATCGTTCAACTACGCGTTCACCACCCGCAAGAACACCAACCATGACAAGCACACCTGTCGGTTGGTTTTCTATTTGTTCCGCAAGCTCCGGTTGTGTGTGAATGAAAACGTAGGCTGCGCCGCTCGGCGAAATAGTTTTCGGCCCGATGGTGACCTTAATTTTTTCCGGTACGAATTTCGGCGCTAGCAGATCATGCGTCACCAATGCCGTGAACGCCTGCCACGGTTCATCTGCTCCACGAATATAAAGCCGGCTCGTCACCGCATCGGGAAAACTCATCGCGGCTGATGCTGACCATCCGACATCGAGCGTGAGTGTCCCGCCTTCCCACGCATCGCCAGTCGCCGTTGCTGCGCCGCCTGCTGTCGCGGTGTTATCAAAAGCAACTACACGCAATAAGGTCGGGGCAGCTGCGATGCGTTCTACGTTAATGGGATCGGAATCATTGCTCCAATAACCAAGCGCACCGAACGTGTCGAAGGCAGCCACACGATAAACGTAATCTCCGGTCGGATCGGGTACATCAGCATCCGTGACCAGATGCATGCGCAGTGATTTTGGAACGCGCGGTTCTTTGGGTGGCGTCTTTTGGCTTACGACCGCAATAATCCCGTGCAGCAGGTGCGGAACCCCGTTGGCGCCAGTATCTTTTCGCGCCGCCCGAAAGCCCATCGGCTGCGTTGGTGGAGGCACGATCCCGTCACGCGCGCCATGTCCAGGTAAGGTTGTGCGATTTTGCGCGGCCCAACATATTTCGAAAAAAGATCGCGGCTCGAGCCTTGGTGGTTCATCAACGACGGCCGCTTCACGTTGACGGAAACGTGCGAGGGGTTGATCCGGCGCTTGGAGCCGTTTCATCGGACCTGGCGCTTGCAAAAGTGCCCAACGCGATCCGATGTAATTGAAACCTAACAAATAGAGCGCGATTTGCCCGAGACGAACGACGGACTTCTTGAATTTTGGCGGAAACGAAGGACCAACTTCCGCTTCGCTTCGGATGAGGATCTCATCGATCGGCGAATCTTCCGGCGACGGAGATTCAAAATACAAGGTGCCGAGCGAAGATGACGCAAAGCTCTTCGAACCCAGAGCCAGTCCGTTGCTGAAAACATCCACTACGCCTTTGCCAGCGACCTGCACTGCTACTGAGCTAACAGCACGTGCAAGCGTGAACCGACAAACATCGGCGAATGTTAATTTGTAGGGATCTTGCGGATCGATTCCAAGCAATGCCGGCGGTTGATCTTTCGCCGCCACGCCCGCGACGGATTGGTCAAGCGCAAGTTTCACATCAACGGGCGCCGTCGGATCGACTTTCGGTGCGTAGTTTCCCATTCCGTCATCGCGCAACCTCCGCCACAAACGTGCGTTCGGTGCGGACGGTGAATTGGGAACCTTGATATCCAATCCGCCAAAGCGCGCATCACCCTTCGCAAGCGCGGAACCAGAAGCGAGGCCGGGGGCGACCACGCGCGTCGCACACGGCAAAGTTCCCCAGCACCCAAGCACGAAATAATCAAACGGAACTTCACCTGTCGCTTCTTCATCGACATAGTAAAGACCAAGAATGCGCGCGAAATGAGGATTGATTGCTAGCAGCAACAATTGCTGCATGACATTAATGCCGAGCTGCGGTGCATTTTTTCCGTCGTCCGAATGCGGCAATGGATGATCGTACTGCGTAGGCGGCCCGGGATAGTCTCGGACCAGGTAATATAAGGTGTCGCGCAGATCGTGAAGATGTTGGTCCATCTCCGCCGACGTCAATTCGGGATCAAGCAGCAGTCCATTCAAGCGACGGCGGCATTCTTTGATGTCGCGTTCGACAACGACATTGGGAGCAGTGGAGGCTGGAT
>Ga0070671_100003594_pt1 | contig 12125 bp, 9 predicted proteins | sample KBSS73metaG_FD_65341 | JGI IMG/M metagenome (GOLD analysis project Ga0070671, IMG submission 65341) | Switchgrass rhizosphere microbial communities from Kellogg Biological Station, Michigan, USA - KBS S7-3 metaG | ecosystem: Host-associated > Plants > Roots > Rhizosphere > Soil ...
GGCGCTGGAAGAGGCGGCTGAGCATCGCCCGAACGAAGGTGCGCCCGGACTTGGGAAAGGATATGACCACCGCGTCAGCCTGCCGAAGCCAGGTGGAGTCCCGGAGGTCGCGCCGGACTCGCAATGCATGGGAGCCGGGGATGAGCCGCAGCGTCTGAACCACCGCCCAGGCGGCAGCATCGCGAAGTACCGGAGGTCGCTTTCGGCTTGATCGTTTCAGCACCAACTGCGCCTTAGCCGCCGATGGCTCGCGTTCAAACCTTCGTGGTTTCCCGGCTGGCAGCACCGCGGTCGGAACCCTATGTTAGCCGCCATGGCCCAGGCAAAATCACCGGCGCGAAAGGCGCCTGCGCGCAAGGCGCCCGCTAAGACCGCTACGAAACTCCCGCCCGTCACCATCGTGATCGAGTGGGAAAATGCCATCGACGTCGAGGACAAATGGACTCGCGCGGCGATGTCGGCACTCGAGCGCGAGCTCGCTTCTGTCGCTCCCAAGATGAGCGCGAGGCCGCGCGTCACCTATCTGTACGACAAGAAAGCGGTCGCCGCCGGCACCATAGAGCAGGCGCTTGAATTCACCGCCCCTCAACTTGGCGACTACGCCGACGTCGAGATCGTCCCGACCGACGGGCTTACCTATTACAAGCTCAAGAATTTCGGCATCGGCCGCGCAAAGACCGACCTGTCGATCATGCTCGACAGCGACGCTGCACCGCAGCCCGGCTGGCTCGAGAATCTGATCAAGCCATTCGCAAATCCCGAGATCATGGCCGTCGGGGGCTTCACCGTGCTCGGTTATGACGATTTCCTGTCGAAGACGTTCGCACTCAGCTGGATTTTTGACCTCAGGCAGGAGCGCGACAAGACGGTGAAGCGGGAGAAGATCCACGCCAACAATTGCGCGGTGCGGACGAATTGGTTCAAGCAACACCCGTTCCCGGATCTGCCCGCCTTCAAGAAGCAGTGCGGGTTCTGGATCCGCGATTTCACCGCGCGCGGCTTCAAATACACCCGGACGGCCGATGCGGTGACCGTCCACGCCCCGCATCCGGGCTACAAGTTCCTGGCGTGGCGCGCATGGACCATGGGACTCGACCGCGACTACCAGGCATTCCAGACGGGCACGCGCTCGCGCATCGGCCGCGTCGGCTATGCGTTCGAGTTCTTCGGCGGGAAGGTCGGCAAGTCGTGGGGCCGGATCATCGCCAAGGGCAAGCATGTCGACCTGCCGGTGTGGCAGCGCCCCGCCGCCATGCTCGTGACGCTGACTTTTTACGGCGTCAGCCTGGTTGCGGAGATCGGCAGCGCCTTGACACGCAGGTTCGAGCCCGTCGTCGACAAGCAGCAACGGGTCCTTGCGCAAGCGACCGCGAGCTGAGGTCAGGGCGATGATCGATCGCAGGGCAATGCTGGGGATTGGAGGCGCGGCGACCGTGAGCTTGCTGCTGTTCGGCCGCAGCGGCGGCGCATCTCCGGGACTTCGATTCAGCGTGAACCACACCCCCGACGAGTGGCGGCGCATTCTGGGCCCCCAGAGGTATCATATTCTGTGCGAGGCCGGGACGGAGCCGGCTTTCTCAAGTCCCCTCGACCATGAACAGCGCAAGGGCATCTTCGGCTGCGCCGCATGCGCGCTCCCTTTGTTCAGCTCCGCTACCAAGTTCGACAGCGGCACCGGCTGGCCGAGCTTCTGGCGGACTCTCCCGCATGCAGTCGTGACGCGCTCCGACCACAGCCTGCTAGTGGAGAGGACAGAGGTGCTGTGCGCGCGCTGCGGCGGCCATCTCGGTCACGTGTTTGAAGATGGCCCCAAGCCGACGGGCCTGCGTTACTGTATGAACGGCCTGGCGCTGCAGTTCAGGCCGGCCTGAACTCAGGCGACGATGCGCAACTTCCCGCGCTTGCCGGGTGCAGCGTAGCAAACCACGCCGAGCTCCTGCTGCAGCCGCTGGAGCTCGCGCTCCTTGGCTTCCTTGCTCTGCTCGGCGTACTTCTTCTCGCGCTCGGCTTCTTCCGCGGTCTGTCCGCGGAAGTAGGAGATGGTGATGCGGCGGCCGAACACTTCGTCGCCGCGCAGCCTCAGCTCGGCTTCCGAGCCTTCGGGCAGCTGATCGCGCACTTCGACCAGTTTCCCGATGAGATCGTCGAGCGAGACGTTCTCGCCAATATCGACGAACTCCTTGACGCGCCTACTCATTCGTGACCCTCCCCGGCCCCCGGGGTTAAATACCGCCGCGGCGATTCCGCGCGCAACGCATAATCTGGGTTTATCCCCAGCGAAGTTTCCGACCTGTGAATAGTTTTGAAAAGGAACGTGCAGGAATGGCTTCCGAAGAGACGGTCAACCTGGCAGCAGGTAAGCTTAAGGTCGAGCTAAGCCACTCAAAAGGCGGATCTATTTGTGGCTTTGAATGGATTGAGGGAGCAGAGACCAGGCCAATATTGCGCAAATGCAACAGTCCGCTCAAAAACGTCCTCGACGCCTCGAGCTTCCCACTGGTGCCTTACGTCAACCGCATTGGCGGGGGCTCTTTTTCGTTTCGCGGTCGCCAAATCCGCATCGCTCCGAACATGCCGGGCGATCCGAGCCCGCTGCATGGGCAAGGATGGCTGAACCCGTGGGGCGTCGAAGAATCGAACGGTTCGACTGCGGTCCTGAGCTATCGCCACCAACCGGGCGAGTGGCCCTGGGCATATGAAGCTCGGCAGGAGTTCGCGCTGGACGACCGCGGCCTCAGCATCCGGCTCACTTGCCGAAACGCATCGCGCGAGCCGATGCCCTGCGGACTCGGGCAGCATCCCTATTTCCCCTGCGGTCCCGACACGCGGATCGACACGCTGGCGAGCCATGCTTGGACCATCGACAAACATGTGCTTCCGCTCGAGAAAGTGCCGGCCGAGGGCCGCTACGATCTTCGCAACCGGCTCGTCTGTGGTCAGGACCTCGACAATGGCTGGGACGGCTGGGGCGGCTCCGCACGGATGACGGACCCTGATTGGCCGTACGAACTCGAGCTCTCGTCGCCCGAGGCTCGCTTCTTCCAGCTGTACTCACCGCCGAGCGGCGGAATTTTCGTTGCCGAGCCGGTGACCCACGCCAACGCCGCGCTGAATGCTCCGGAGGAAGGGTGGCCCGAACTCGGAATGCGGGTGCTGGAGCCGGGCGAGGAGATGAGCCTCAACATGCGACTCGAGGTCGTCGCGAAATAGCCGCCGTTCAGGTTGAAGCTTCGAAAACCGCTCTATATAGCCCGCCCTTCCTGCCGCTTCCGGAGACGTGGGTGAGTGGCTGAAACCAGCGGTTTGCTAAACCGCCGTACGGGGTATTCCCGTACCGAGGGTTCGAATCCCTCCGTCTCCGCCATGTGGCCCTATTCTGTGCTCATTCGCCAGATGTGGCGGCGCTCCAGACCTTATCCGGCAAATTCACGCTGGCGCCTTGGCTTTGCGCGTCTGACGCTTCACTCACCGTGAGGCGATAATCGCCGGCGCGTATATGCCAGTTGTTGCCGGCTGCTTCATAGGTAGCGAGCAGCCTCGGATCGACGGTGACTTCGATCGTTTTGATTTGACCCGGCTTGAGGTCGGCTTTCGCGAATGCGCCGAGCCTCCTCGGCGCTTCCCACCCGGCCTTCTTCCACTCGGCGGGCGCCACATAGACCTGCGCGACGCCCTTGCCGGCGCGCTTTCCGACATTGCGCATTGAGAAGGTTACCCGGATTGCCCTGCCGTCGCTTCGCGCAGTGGGAGGGGAGAGTGCGAAACGCGTGTAGCTTAGGCCATGGCCGAAGGCGAAAAGCGGCCGATAGCCTTTCACGTCATACCATTTGTAACCAATCGCCGCGCCCTCATCGTAGGTGATCTGAGCCGGCGTTTCATTCGGCTGGCCCAATCCGGGAAGGTCCGGATGGGCGAGTTGGTCCGGCGTTGCCGGGAAGCTGATTGGCAAGTGGCCGGACGGATTGACCTTACCGGTCAGCGCCCGCGCGATCGCCGCGCCGCCTCGAATGCCCGGGTAGAAAGCTTCGACGACAGCGGGAACCTGATCGAGCCAGGGCATGTACACCGCACCGCCACTTTCGATGACGACCACCGTCCTGGGATTGGCTTTGGCGACTGCTGCGACGAGTGCGTCCTGATTGTCCGCCAGCGTGAGGCTGCCGTCATACCCTTCGCTATCGTGCTGCGTGACGAACACCACAGCGACGTCCGATTTCGCCGCCAAGGCAGCGGCGGCGGCCGCATCGGCACCCGTGTCGTAGGTGATCCGCGCGCGCGGCAACTCCCGCTTGAGCTCGGTAAGCGGAGCCGACGGCAGATACGTGTGATCCTTGACCATGATCGCACCGCCGACCGGCGTGACGTCGGACGAGCCGCCGCCCGCAAGGACGCCCTTGTCGGCGTTGCCGCCGATGACGGCGACGGACTTCACGTTTCGCAGAGGCAGGAGGTCGCCGTCATTCTTCAGCAGCACGAGGGACTCCTCGGCGGCTTTCTGAGAGATCCGTCCGTTCGCCGCATAGTCGATCGGGGCGGTCTTGACCGGCTCGTCGACAGCGCCCTTGGCGAAGAGTGCCCAGAGGACGCGCTCCGCCATATCATCGAGCCGGCGTTGCGCGATCGCTCCCGATTGCAGCGCGGCCTTGAGCACGTTCGGTCCAAACCAGGGCTTGTCCGTCACACAGCAAAAGCCCGTGAACTGGTCGAGGCCGTCATTCGCGGCGTCCGCTGTCGAATGAACGGCGCCCCAGTCGCTCATGACAAAACCCTTGAAGCCCCAGTCATGCTTCAGGACCTTGTTGAGGAGGTAGTCGTTCTCGCAGCCCCAGCGGCCGTTGATGAGGTTGTACGAGCACATGACCGATCCGGGCTTGCCCTTTTCCATCGCGAGCTCGAAGGCGAGAAGGTCGGATTGGCGCATCGCCTCCGCGGAGATGGTGACGTCCAGCGAGGTGCGCTGGGTCTCCTGATCGTTCACCGCATAGTGCTTGATCGTCGAGACGATGTGGTTCGACTGGATGCCGTCGATCAGCGCCCCGGCCATGGTCCCGGCAAGAAGTGGGTCTTCGCCGGTATATTCGAAGTTGCGCCCGTTGCGCGGTTCGCGCGCGAGGTTCACGCCGCCCGAAAGCATCGTGTTGTGGCCGGTCGCACGGGCTTCCGCACCGATCATCGCTCCGCCGGCCCGCGAAACCTCCGGATCGAAGCTGGCGGCGGTCGCGAGCGATGACGGCAAGGCCGTGCTTGGGATGAAGCTGTTGCGCACGCCGATCGACGCGTCCGTCTGAGTCTGATCCGGAATGCCAAGCCGCGGAATGCCGGGGACGAAGCCAGCCGATCCCTTGACCTGATGAGTCACCACATAGGTTTTCAGGTCGGCTGGAACGATGTCTTCCGGGACTTTGGCCAAGTCCGTCATTGCCTGGTCGGAGTAACCGAAAACCAGCCTCAGCTTCTCATCCAGGGTCATGGCCGCGAGCGCTGCCCGGGCGCGTTCTTCCGGCGGAAGCTTGGGATTGAGCCAAGGTTGGCCCGCCATGGCCGACGACTGCGCGGCCGCTGCAAGTGCGGGCGTGCAGAACATCAACGCAGCAGACGCCGCCAATGCAATTTTCGTGACCACAAACAGTCCCCTTCGTTGCGGACGCTATGCGCCCGTGGCCCCTGCGTTCCACCAGTAATTGACCAGAACGTTGAAACGCTCGAGCGCCTCGACGTGATGGAACCAGTCGCGCGGAATGAAAATCGCGTCGCCGGGCAATAGCTCGGCCACTTGCGCGACCTCCAGCGCTGAAGCGAAGCGCGGAAACCGATCGAGGTCAGGGGCAGTCACATGCACCATGCTGATCCTCGCGCCCGCCGGCGTCGGCTCGTGCGGTCCCATGTAAAGATCAGGCTCGGCGGAGGGCGGGAAGAGCGTGAAGCGCCGTCGACCTGCGGCGACGACGGCGACATTCTCGATGGGATCGTTGTGAGTTGCGACCTTCGCTGCATTGCCAATCCACAGCCGCGGCGCGGCCGCGGCGGGCACGAGAGGCATCGGATGTGATTGTTCGAACCCCGGAAAGAAGCGCGCGGCATCCATCGCCTGTGCCGCGATGGCGAACGGCCGGTAGCTATTTTCCTGCTCACGAAGCCCGGCGATGATTCCGGCGATATTGCCCTCACCACGCGTGAAGTTGAACGTTTGAAGGTCTTCTCCGTAGTGAAACCGGCCTTCCATTTCTGGGTCGGTCCGCAGCACCTTGGTCAGTGTAGCGTTCCCGCCGGCCTCAAGCAGTGACATGGCTTTTTGCGGATTCTCGCACGCGGCGATCACCAACGGCCAATCGCGAGCGGTACCGCGCATCACCACCGGTTGCTCGCCCGGTAGGATTTCGGCGCGGAACTGCTCCGGCGTCGGCGCGGCCCGCTCAAGGATAGGCGCAATGGCTTCAGTTCGTGATGAACTCATAAGCGTCCCATTCGCCGCGGCGGGCGTTGATGCCTTTGGCACGAAGCGCTTCGATGTGGGGCTCCAGGCGCTTGGAAAACTCCGCTTCGTCGCGCGGGCCTTTCGGCCGCCACGCCACCTCCGCCAAGGCAAGCAGGCGCGGGAAGGTCATGAACTGCAAATAGCGCTCCGTCGCGATGAACTCAGTCCAGACGCACGCTTCGATCCCGAGCACGTGCGCCGATTCCTCCGGAGTGAAGTCCTTCGGCACCGGCTCCCAGGACAGAATCTTGGCGATCGACTGCGGACCGCCCTTGTTTCCTTCCCACGGTGCTCCGGGCTCACCCTCGCCCTGGTGATAGTCGAAGTACATCTGGTCGGCGGGCGAGATCACCAGATCATATCCAGTCTTGGCAGCAGCCGCGAGGACGTCGGGCCTGTCCCTGCGCCACCATTGGATGACGACACTCTTGGGCGCCTGGGCTTCCACTTGTTCATCCCACGCCATCGGTCGCTTACCGAGACTTTCGATGATCCCAACGACCTGGCGTCCGAAATAGGCTTGGACGTCCTTGGTCGTCTTCAGACCTTGATTTGTCTTAAGTCGGTCCACGTCCGCCATTCCGTTCCATGTCTCGTCGGCAACTTCGTCGCCGGCGAAATCCAGATAGGGCGCAGGGAACAGACGAGCGACTTCGGTGAGGACGGTTCGAACGAAGTCGTAGGTCTTCGGGTTTGCCGGATTGAATGCGCCGCCCTCCTTGTCGAAGAACTCGGGATAGGATCTGGCGGCGGCACCGGCGTGGCCCGGCATCTCGATCTCCGGCACGACCATGACGTGCCGCTCGGCGGCGTATCGGACGATTTCGCGCACGTCCGCGGCGGTGAGATACTGGGGCTTTCCGTCGACCAGCGAACCGACCTGCGTCAGCTTGGGATAAGAGGGAATTTCGAGCCGCCATCCTTCGTAATCCGTCAAATGCAGTTTGAGGACGTTGAGCTTGTACGCCGACATCTCGTCGATGATCTTGAACAGCACCTGCTTGCCGAAGAAGTGGCGGCCCAGGTCGATCAACAGTCCGCGCCAGCGGAAGCGCGGCGCATCGCGAATATCGACCGCCGGTACAGAGCGGGTCCCGTCTGATCCGCTCGTGATCAGCTGCCGCAGCGTTTGTGCTCCGTAGAAGAGCCCGCGCGGATCGGACGCTTCGATCATCACCTGATCGCCCGTTGCTGAAAGATGATAGGCTTCCGGATCGTGGATTTCACGAGTCGGCACCAGAGACAGGCGGATTCTAGAACCGCCGTGGGCGCCCTGCTGCAGCCCGAGCATCCGTGCCAGATATACGGCAGTAGGTGCCGCTTTCCCCCGGCCTTCGATCACAGTGTCCGGCCGGATAGCATACCGACCACTGTGCCATTCGACGGACGAAGGGAGCGGTATTAGCGCCGGCTGCGCAAGAGCTGCGCGGGCGGGGAGAACCAGCAGGAACGCAAGCAAAAGGACTCGAGTCAGCTGAACTCGTGCTACTTCCGATGAAAGCGCTTCCATTGCGGCCTTGTTAGGAAGCAGGGTCGGCTGCTTGCAAGCCGATTCGTTCCCCCGTTGCGGACAGCCGCAGCCGTTGCCAACCTGCGCGCGCGATGAAACGCAATTCGACGATCGATGATGTTGCCCGTGCTGCCGGGGTCGCCCGCGTGACCGTTTCGCGAGTGCTCAACAACGGCGCAAACGTTCGACCCGAAACGCGCGAGCGCGTGCGGCGTGCGGTCGAAGCCCTAGGCTTTTCCGTCAATCACCAGGCGAGGGCACTCGCGAGCGGGATGGCCCGGCCGATCATGTTGATTCACGCGCACAGTCCGGAGCTCGAGCCGAACAGCTATTACAATTCGGGGCTTGAGCTCGGGGCGTTGCGAGGTTGTTCGGCACTCGGCTTCGACCTCGTCACGCGCGCAGTGGATCCGCAGGATGAGAATCGATTCCGCCTTCTTTCGGCGATTGTCGAACGGGAGCGGCCCGCCGGCTTGATTCTCTCGCCCCCGCTTTCAGATGATGTCGAATTGGTCGAGGCGGCACAGCACGCTGGAGTTCCAGTCGTCGCGGTGTCGGCGGGCGTGCACGCCCGGGGCGCGGTATCGGCGGTCGGTATCGATGAACGCGCGGGAGGATTTGCCGTCGGCCGGCATCTCACGTCGCTGGGCCACCGGCGGCTGGCGTTCATCAAGGGTCCGGCGGAGCACCGGGCGGCGGCGCTGCGATATGACGGTTTCGTTGACGCGCTGCGGGAAGCGGCGATCGACGAGGACCCTTGGACCATGACTGGCGATTTCACGTTCAAGTCAGGAGTGGAAGCGGCCGAGCGGATGCTTCGAGACGCCGCTTTTGTGACAGCCCTCGCTTGTGCGAATGACGACATGGCCGCCGGCGCGATGCTTGCGTTGCACCGCGCCGGATTGAACATTCCGGGGGCGATCTCGGTGACTGGGTTCGACGACACCCCGATGTCGGAAATCGTCTGGCCACCGCTCACGACGATCCGGCAGCCGATCAAGGATATCGCCGAACGTGCCGTGGCTCTGCTGGTAGACAATCTGTCCGACGATGAGCCTCGTTTCGAATGCCTTCCGTTCGAGTTGATCGTGCGTGAGTCGGCTGCGCCGCCCTTGACACGTCGGAATCTTTGACGCACCAAAATGGAAGCGCTTCCATAGGAGAGTGGAGGCGTTCGGGGATGCACGCATTGCGGGCAACTCCGCAAAGGGGAGAAAATCGTGCCGAATAAGTCGCTGCTGTCCCGCCGCGCTATGTTGCTCGCCGGGGGTTGTTGCTCATCACTTTTCATCGCCGTGATTCCAACGGCAGCATATGCTCAGGACGCGGCAGCTCAGCAAAACGCGACTCCCAACCAGCCCCAGCCCGGCGATACAACGGCGACCGGACCTGGCGAGACGGACGTGGCCCAGCCCGCAGTGCCGGCCGGCACAATCGTCGTCACCGGAATCCGGCGGGGCATCCAGGACTCGCAAGCCATCAAACGGCGTGAGCGCGGCGTCGTCGAGGCGGTGTCGGCCGAAGAGATCGGCAAGCTGCCGGACGTCTCCATCGCCGAATCGATTGCGCGACTCCCAGGCATCGCGGCGCAGCGTGTCGCCGGGCGTGCGGAGATTGTGTCGATACGCGGCTTCTCGCCTGACTTTACGACGGTTCTGCTGAACGGACGACAGCAGGCGAGTTCGGGCTTCAATCGAGCGGTCGAGTTTGACCAATATCCGTCAGAGCTCATGGCCTCCGTGGTGGTCTACAAGACTCCTGATGCAGGCATTTCGGGCATGGGGCTCTCCGGCACGGTCGATCTCCGGACCATCAGGCCGCTCGAATACGGCAAGCGCGCCATCGCTTTGAACCTGCGCGGCCAGGTGGACGAGGGTGGCGGCCGAAACGCCGACTTTTCCAAATATGGTTGGCGGGGAAGCGCCAGTTACATCGATCAGAACAAGGATGGCACACTAGGCTGGATGATCGGCTATGCGCACCTGGACGCGCCGGGCCACACCGACCACACCAAGAACTGGTTCTACGGAGACTATGGGAACGGGGTGCAAACCCTGTCGGGCGACGAAATTCGAGCCTCGAACTCGCACGACGTGCGCGACGGCATCATGGGAACCGTGGAATGGAAGCCGAGCGATTTCGTTCATTCCGTCCTCGACCTCTATTATTCGAGATTCAAGCAGAAGACGACCACTCGCGGCGCCGAGTGGTTTTCCTCCGCTTGGGTCGACGGCGTGACCTACACCGACGTTCAGACCGCCAATCGCGGCGACAATACTTTCGACGTTGCGGACCGTGTAAGCAATGTCGTCCCGCAGCTTCGGTGGGACGACAACAAGCGAACCGACCATCTCTTTTCCGTGGGCCTGAACAACGATTTTCGCCTTGCGGAGCGCACGCACTTGCTTGCCGACCTGTCCTATTCGTCCAACAAACGCGACGAAACGGACACGGAAATCTTTGGCGGTTACAGCTGCTGCACGACGCCAACGCCCGACGGGTTCGGTAACTTTTTCCCCAATGGTCGCGTCTTCGACAGCTACAATCGCGTGATTTCCGCGGATGACTTCCTGCAAGACAACGGTTTCGCCCTCAATTACGCTGATGCGAGCCAGGTGTCGCTTGGGGACCGCGCTGCCTGGACCGGTTACGGATCCGAGGGGCATATCAAATCGCCGCACATCAAGGAGACGTTGGGATCTGGTGATCTGACCCTGAGGCAGGATCTTCAAGGCACCGGCATCGGCAACATCTTCAGCAGCGTCGAGGCGGGCCTGGATTACACGCATCGACACAAGGACAAGACGGTCACCGAGCTCGACCTCTACCTGAAGAACGACCGCTTGCAGAGCCTCATCGACCCTCAGTATCTGACGGGTCCCACTTCGTTGGGCTTCGCCAGCGACATGACCGTGCTGGGTGTCGAAGTGTCAAACCTGGTGAACAACGGCGGCTATTACGACGTCGTCCAGACGATGGATTCCAACCATTTCGACAAGTCTTGGGACATCAAGGAAGATATCCTGACCTGGAAGGCCAAGGCGAACATCGATTCCGGGGATCTGCACGGCAACGTCGGCGTGCAGGTAGTTCAGCAGAAACAGAATTCGTCGGGCTTGCGCATCAACACGGCGGTCTCGCCGATTCAGCTCCTCAACGTGAGTGAAGGCGCCAAGTACACCGACATCCTGCCCAGTCTGAATCTTTACTACGATCTCGATACGCACAACCGCCTCCGCTTTGCCCTGGCGAAGGTAATGGCGCGACCGCGCATGGATGATATGCGCGCCAATCTGGTGCCGTCCTTCAACGGCGCGACCTGCGAGAATCGTCCGCAGAACCAGGAGCAGTGCGGTCCGGGTGTCGTGGTCACTCCCTGGACGGCCGAGGGCGGCAATCCAAAACTCGAACCGTGGCGCGCGAAGGAACTCGACGTTGGCTACGAATGGTACGGTGGCAAGGCGAGCTATTTTGCCCTCCACGGCTTCTACATGTGGCTGGACAACTACATCTACACGCAGCCCATCGCCGTTGACTTCACGGGCATTACGCCGCCGCCAACTGAGCTGGGCAAGCTCCAAAACGATTGTCCGGAATGTGTCATCAGTCCGATCGGCACTCTTTCCGCGCCTGCCAACGGACAAGGCGGCTGGATCCGCGGGATCGAGGCGAGCGGAGGAATAGAGTTCAACCGGCTTTCGCGAATACTGGACGGCTTCGGCGCGACCGGCAGCGTGTCGTATACCGATTACAAGCTCGACCAAGCGGCGGCCAACGGCGTCGGCAGCGTGCTCCCCGGTTTTTCGAAATGGGTCTACGACATCACCGGCTATTACGAGAAGAATGGATTCCAGGCGCGCGCCTCGTATCGCCACCGATCCGCGTTCAAGGGCGAAATCGTTGCGCTTTACTCCAACCTGGGCTTCACGCTCATCCAGCCGGACGCCCAACTCGACGCGCAGATCGGCTACACGTTCCAGCCGGGTTCGCGGCTGAACGGCCTCGGTCTCCTGCTCCAGGTAAGCAACGTATTGAACTCGCCTTACCGAACCTATTACGACGTGAACGGGACGGCGACGCTGGAGACTGTCGAGAAGTACGGCCGCTCATGGCTCGTCGGCGCCAGTTACCACTTCTAGT
>Ga0070671_100003595_pt1 | contig 12124 bp, 9 predicted proteins | sample KBSS73metaG_FD_65341 | JGI IMG/M metagenome (GOLD analysis project Ga0070671, IMG submission 65341) | Switchgrass rhizosphere microbial communities from Kellogg Biological Station, Michigan, USA - KBS S7-3 metaG | ecosystem: Host-associated > Plants > Roots > Rhizosphere > Soil ...
ACCATCAAGGACCTCTTCTGCCGCTTCCGGGCGATGCAGGGGCGGTCCGTGACGCGCATCGCCGGCTGGGATACGCACGGCCTGCCGGTGGAGATCGAGGTGGAGAAGGAGCTCGAGCTCAACGGCAAGAAGGCGATCGAGGCGTACGGCGTCGCGGCGTTCAACGCGAAGGCGCGGGCCAGCGTCTTCCGCTACCAGTCCGACTGGGAGACGCTGTCCAACCGCATCGGCTACTGGCTCGATTACGACAAGCCCTACGTCACCTGCAGCAACGAGTACATCGAGTCGGTCTGGTGGCTCCTGAAGCAGCTGCACGAGAAGGGCCTGCTGGTGCGCGGCCATCGGGTGCTGCCCTACTGTCCCCGCTGCGGCACGGTGCTCTCGAGCCATGAGCTGGCGCTGGGCTACGAGGAAGTGAAGGACAAGTCGGTCTACGTCACCTTCCCGCTCGCCGACGGCTCGGCCCGCGAGCTGGTGGTCTGGACGACGACTCCGTGGACGCTGCCGTCCAACGTCGCGGTGGCGGTGCACCCGGAGCTGGAGTACGGCGAGTACCGGCTGGGTGAGCGCGTCCTGGTGGCCGCGACGGCGCGGGCGTCGGCCTTGGTGGTGGACGACCACGCGCCCGACGGCAGGAAGGGACCGACGCACCTCGCCGACCTGCCGCTGGTGCGCACGCTCGCGGGTGCGGATCTGGTGGGGCTCTCGTACCATCGTCCGCTCGACGTCGTGCCGCTGCCGGCCGACCGCCGGAGTCAGGTCATCGTGCCCGGTGACTTCGTCACGGCGGACGACGGCTCGGGCCTCGTGCACATGGCGCCGGCGTTCGGCGCCGACGACTACGAGGCGGGCAAGCGGTTCGACCTGGCCATGCTGCGGCCCGTCGCCGCGGACGGCACCTTCGCCGGCACCACGTGGCCCGCACTGGAGGGCAAGCTCGTCACCGCCGAGGAGACGAACGAGCTCATCATCCGCCGGCTGAAGGAGCTGGGACGCTGGCTCCGCACCGAGCAGTACGTGCACAGCTATCCGCACTGCTGGCGCTGCCGCAGCAAGCTGATCTACCTGGCGCGCGATTCGTGGTTCGTGCGCACGTCGGCGGTGAAGGACCGCATGGCCGCGCTCAACGCGACCGTGTCGTGGCATCCGCCCGAGGTGGGCTCCGGCCGCTTCGGCGAGTGGCTGTCGAACAACGTCGACTGGGCGCTCTCGCGCGACCGCTACTGGGGCACGCCGCTGCCGGTGTGGGTGTCGGACCGCGACCCGAGCCACGTCGAGGTGATCGGCAGCTACGCCGAGCTTGCCGCGAAGGTGGGCCGCGCGCTGCCCGAGCCGTTCGACCCGCACAAGCCCTTCATCGACGAGTACACGTGGCCCGCGCCGGACGGCGGCACCATGCGCCGCGCACCCGAGGTGATCGACACGTGGTTCGATTCGGGCGCCATGCCGTACGCGCAGTGGCACTACCCGTTCGAGCACCAGGCGGAGTTCGAGGCGCACTTCCCGGCGGACTTCATCTGCGAAGGCGTGGACCAGACCCGCGGGTGGTTCTACTCGCTGCTGGCCATCGCGGCGACGGTGTTCGACAGCGTCGCGTACCGGAACGTGGTCGTCAACGAGCTGGTGCTCGACGCGGACGGGCAGAAGATGTCCAAGAGCCGCGGCAACGTGGCCGACCCGTGGAAGGCGATCCGCGAGTACGGCGCCGACACCGTCCGGCTGTACCTGCTGGCATCGAGCCAGGTGTGGCTGCCGCGGCGCTTCGACCCGAAGGGCATCGCGGAGCAGGGCGCGTTCCTGAACACGCTCAGGCAGACGTACCGGTTCTTCTCGCTGTACGCCGGCGACTGGCGGCCGGGTCAGGGTGCCGACGCACCCCGCACGCAGCTGGACCGCTGGATCGTCGCACGGCTCGATCAGCTGGTCGAGGACGTGACCCGCGCGTGGGACGGCTACGAGCCGACGGAGGGCGTGCGCCTGCTGACGCAGTTCGTCGTGGACGATCTCTCCAACTGGTACGTGCGGCAGAGCCGCTCGCGCTTCTGGGCGCCGGGCCGGGACGCGGACCCGGCCGCCGTGGCCACGCTGCACGAGGCGCTGGTGACGGTCGCGCGCCTGCTGGCGCCCGCGGCGCCGTTCGCGAGCGACTGGCTGCACCGCGCGCTGGCGGACGGCTCGGTGCACCTGGCCGGATTTCCCGTGCCGCAGGGCCGGCGCGATCCCGTGCTCGAGGATGCGATGGACACGGTCCGCCGCCTCGCCTCGCTGGCGCGCGCCGCACGGGAGGCGGCGAACCTGCGCGTGCGCCAGCCGCTCGGCCGCATGCAGGTCGCGGTGCCGGCCAAGGTGCGCGGCCCGGTGTTCGACGCGCTGCTCGAGCTGCTGAAGCGCGAGGTCAACGTGCGCCACATCGCGCAGGTGGCGTCCGACACCGACCTGGTGCGGCTCAAGGCGCGGCCCAACTTCCGCGCGCTCGGGCGGAAGTTCGGCAAGCGCACGCCGGAGGCCGCCGCCGCCTGTGCGGCGCTGCCCGCCGAGGCGCTGCGCACGCTCGAGGCGGGCGGTCGCGTGCCGCTCGAGGGCTTCGGCGAGCTCGACCACGACGACGTCGTGGTGGAGCGCGAGGTGACCAGCAACTGGCTGGTGCAGAGCGACGGCCCGGTGGTCGTCGCGCTCGATCCGCACGTCAGCGACGAGCTGCGTGGGGAAGGCATCGCGCGCGAGGTGGTCAATCGCGTGCAGCGGATGCGGAAGGAGGCGGGCTACGAGTACACGACCCGCATCCGGCTCTGGGTGAGTGGCGAACCGGTGCTGCAGCGTGCGGTCGAGGCGCATGCCGCGTTCGTGCAGGAGGAGACACTCGCCCGGGCCATCGGGGTAGGAGAGCGGGCCACCGCTCCGGATCTCGAGCAGGAAGTGGATGTCGACGGGCTGGTCGGGCTCGTCGGCATCCGGCGCGAGGGCGCCGAGTGAAACGCGACCATCACCCGAGCGGACGGACGACAACGCACATGATGAGCAAGGATGATCTGAAGTACTTCGAGAAGCGGCTGCTGGAGGAGCGAGGGCGCGTGCTCAAGCAGCTCGGCTACTACGAGGATGCGTTCAAGGCGTCCGACCAGGCGGCCGACGGCGACCTGTCGTCGTACTCGTTCCACATGGCGGACCAGGGCACGGACGCCATGGAGCGCGAGAAGCAGTTCCTGTTCGCCTCGCAGGAAGGGCGCTACCTCTGGCACATCAACTACGCCCTGAACAAGCTGTACACGACACCGGAGAAGTACGGCGTGTGCGAGGCCACCGGGAAGGACATCCCCTTCGAGCGGCTCGACGCGCTGCCGCACGCGCGCTTCTGCATCGAGGCCAAGGAGAAGGAAGAGGATGCCAAGCGCCGCTGAACGGCGCCTCTTCTTCATGGTGGCCGCCGTCGTGGTCGTGCTGGACGCGATCACGAAGGCGATCGCCGAGGCGTACCTGCCCGGCGTTGCGGGCGTGCCGGTGCTGGGCGAGTTCTTCCAGCTCCGGCTGGTCTACAATCAGGGCGCCGCGTTCGGGCTGCACCTCGGGCCGCTGTCGCGGTGGTTCTTCCTCGGTTTCGCGATCGTCGCCGTGGGCGTGCTGAACCTGCTCTCGCGCTCCGCCGATCCGGGCGACTGGACCCGGCAGCTCGCCTGCGGGCTGGTGGCGGGCGGCGCCACGGGCAACCTGATCGACCGCATCCGCAGCGCGCGCGGCGTGGTGGACTTCCTCGATTTCGGCGTCGGCGCGTATCGCTGGCCGACGTTCAACGTGGCGGACATCGCGGTGACGTGCGGTGCGGTGGCGCTCGCCGTGTCGTTCTGGCGGGAGGACCTGCGGCGCTCCGCCGCCGCCAGCCACGTCAGATGACGTCCGCGGACGGCCGCCCGTCCGACCAGCTCGTCCGCTTCTCGGTGCTCGCCGACACCACCGAACGGCTCGACCGCTTCCTCGCCGACCAGCTCCAGCTCTCGCGCACGCAGGCCGCGCGCATCGTCGCCGACAAGGCGGTGCGCGTGGCGGGCAGCGTCGCGCGGGCGTCGCGCACCCTCAAGCGCGGTGAGGAGGTGGAGGTGCGGCTTCCGACCGTGGAGCCGCTGCGTCACCTCGTCCCCGCCGACATCCCCCTCACCATCGTGTACGAGGACGAGCACCTGCTCGTCATCGACAAGCCAGCGGGCCTCGTGGTGCATCCGGCGCCTGGGCACTGGGACGACACGCTCATCAATGCCCTCGTCGCCCGGGGCACCGACCTCGCCGAGGGTGGAGGCGAAGGGCGTCCGGGGCTGGTGCACCGTCTCGACCGCGACACGTCGGGCCTCATGGTGGTGGCCAAGAACGACCTCTCGCATCGACGGCTGGCGCACGCCATCGCCGCGCGGCGCGTGAAGCGCATCTATGCGGCGCTCGCGTGGGGCCACCTCGACGGCAGTCCGCTGATCATCGACGCGGCCATCGCGCGGCACCCGCAGGACCGGAAGCGGATGTACGTGAGCGACCATGGCCGCCCCTCCCGCACCGATGCGTCGGTGGCCGCCCGCTTCGACGTGTGCGAGCTGCTCCGGCTCGAGCTGCACAGCGGGCGCACCCACCAGATCCGCGTCCATCTCGAGCACATCGGCCACCCGGTGGTGGGCGATCCGGTCTACGCAGGTGGGGGGAGCCGCCGGATCACCGGCCCCCAGCGCAGCCAGGCGGACCGGATCGAGCGCGCCACGCCGCGCCAGGCCCTGCACGCCGCCCAGCTCTCGTTCCGCCACCCCGTCACGAGCGCCGCGCTCAGCTTCCGTGCTGAGTGGCCCGAAGACTTGGGAAATGCACTAGTCGTCGCGGCTGGCTCGGAACGCGTTGCCCCGGCCTCGGCTCTTTCCTATCTTCAGTTCTTCAATGAAGATGGGTGACCTCAGCCCGCTGCACGCTGTCGTGTTCCGAGTCGGTGGCCTCGTATGTGCGCTGCCCTCGGGTACGGTCCGGGAAATTCTCCCGGCGGGGCGTGCCACGCGGATACCGGGTGCGGCTGCCGCCGTGGCCGGACTGGTCAACGTCCGGGGCCGGATGGTCACGGCCGTGGACGCGCATGCCGTGCTTGGGCAGGTGGCGGGGGAGGAGGCGGCCCTGCTGCTGCTGGACCGCCAGGGCACGGCGGCAGGGCTGTGCGTGGGCGAGGTGCTCGACTTCCTCGAGGCGCCTGCCGCCGCCAAAGGCCGCGACCTGGCCGGAGTGGACCCGGCCTTGGTCCGGGGCGTGGGCAACTGGAATGGGCAGCCGATGCTGCTGCTCGACATCGACGCGCTGCTCTCGCCGTTCCTGGGGAGCTGAGCGGGCGTCGCGATCTTCAGCCGGAGGTGGGACGTGGGGCAGACGGTGCTCGTCTGTGACGATGCGATCTTCATGCGCACCATGATCACGGACATCCTCAGCCAGGCCGGCTACGACATCGTCGGCGAGGCCGAAAGCGGCGCGCAGGCGGTGCAGCGCTTCCGCGACCTCAAACCCGACCTCGTCACGATGGACATCGTGATGCCCGACATGGGTGGCATCGAGGCCGTGCGCGAGATCGTGAAGCTGGATCCCGACGCCAAGGTCCTGATGTGCAGCGCCATGGGGCAGCAGGCGCTCGTCGTCGAGGCCATCCAGGCCGGCGCGAAGGACTTCGTGGTGAAGCCGTTCCAGCCTTCCCGGGTGCTCGAGGCGGTGCAGCGCGTCCTCGGCTAGGCCGATGGACCTCGCGAAGTACGCGGCGCTGTTCGTCGCCGAGAGCCGGGAGCACCTCAAGGCCTGCAACCAGCTGCTCATCGCGTGGGAGCGCGCGCCGGCGGCGGCGGAGCCGGTGAACGGACTGTTCCGGGCCATCCACTCCATCAAGGGGATGGCTGCCACCATGGGCTACACGCAGGTGGCCGACGTGGCGCACCACGCCGAAGGCCTGCTCGACGCGATCCGTGCCGGACGGGTGACCGTGCGGCCCGAGTATCTCGACCTGCTCTTCCGGGCCGTCGACGGATTGGGCGAAGGCGTCGAGGCGGCCGCCACCGGCCGCGACGGCGCGGGGACGGACGCCGGTGCGCTGGCTCGCGCGCTCGAGGTGGCGGCCAGCGGGACGGCCGTGCGCCCCGTCAGTGGCGCGCCGGCACAGGGCGACGGCAGCGCGCCGGGCACGCTGCTCGACGTGCGGGTGATGGTGCGGTCGGGCGCGCCGCTTCGGGGCGCGCGGGCCACGCTCGCGCTGCGGCGCGTGGAGGCGCTCGGCCAGTTGTCGCACCTGGTGCCGTCGGCAGCGCTGTTCGAGCGCGACGATTTCGACGGCCGGTTCGCATTCCGGTTGCGCACCGAGGCGGCACCGCGTGAAGTGGATGCCGCGCTGCGCGCCGCGGGTGAAGTCGCGAGCGTCACGATCGACATCGCCGCCGCCGACGGCGTGCTGGACACGGCGGCATTCAAGCAGGTGCGCGTCGACGTGGCGCGGCTGGACGCGATGACGAAGCTCGCGGGCGAGCTGGTCGTAAGCCGCAATCGCCTGCTCGAGCTGCTGGCGCGTGCGCCGGACGGAGAGCTGCGGCGCACCGTCGAGGCGCTCGGCCGGCAGGTGGGCCAGATGCAGTCCGAGGTGCTCGCGGCCCGGATGACGCCGGTGGCCGAGCTGTTCGATCGCTTTCCGCGCGTAGTGCGCGACCTGGCCCGCGACCTGGGCAAGCGCGTGCGGCTCGACGTGGAGGGCGGGGAGATCGAGGCGGACCGCGCGGTGCTCGAGGAGCTCGGCGACCCGCTCGTGCACCTGGTGCGGAATGCCATCGACCACGGCCTCGAGGCGCCGGCCAGGCGCGTTGCGGCGGGCAAGCCGGAGGAAGGCCGCCTGCGGCTGGTAGCCACGCGGGAGCGGAACAGTGTCGTGATCCGCGTCGTGGACGACGGCCGGGGCATCGATCGCGCGCGCGTGCTGCAGCAGGCTCGCGATGCGGGCGCGGTGGACGAGTCCGTCCAGACGCTGGGTGACGACCAGCTGCTGCGCGTGCTCGCGCGCAGCGGGTTCAGCACGGCGACGGCGGTCAGCGGCGTGTCGGGCCGCGGCGTGGGCGTGGACGTGGTGGTGACGCGGATCCGGGCCCTCGGCGGGAGCGTGGAGCTCTCCTCGCGGGTGGGGCAGGGCACCGAGTTCACGCTCCGCGTGCCGCTCACGCTGGCCATCGTGAACGCGCTGCTCGTGCGCGTCGGCGCCGAGCGTTATGCCGTGCCGCTTGCCTACGTGGCGGAGACGGTGGACTACGACGGCGGGAGCAAGGTGGACGCGGGACCGCGGGAATCGCTCCTGGTGCGCGGCCGGGCCGTTCCGACGGTGCACCTGGCACGGCTGTTCGACGTGCCGGCGGCGGGGGGACAGCGGCGGCCGGCCGTGGTGCTGCAGCTCGGGGAGCGGCGCGCGGCGGTGGTGGTGGACTCGCTCGAAGGACAGCAGGACATCGTGGTAGAGCCGTTCGTGGCCCCGGCGGGCACGCCGCCGTGGTTTGGTGGTGCCACGATCCTCGCGGATGGGCAGCCGGCGCTCATCCTCGACGCGGCGGCGCTGGCGTAGCAATCGGAGGCCAGGTGGACGACGTTCGGAGCCTCAAGGCACTGCAGCTCGACGCGCTGCGTGAAGTGGCCAACATCGGTGCGGGCCACGCGGCCACGGCGCTGTCGCAGATGACCGGGCGGACCACGATGATCTCGGTCCCCGAGGTCAACGTGCGGCCCCTCGAGGACGTGCCCGAGCTGATGGGCCCGGCCGACACCGTCATCGCGGCGGTGCTGATGCACATGATGGGCGACCTGACGGGACGCGCCCTGGTCATCTTCCCGGGACCTTCCGCGCGGATGATCTGCGACATCCTCCTGCGACGGCCCGACGGCACCACGGGTGCGTTCCACGAGATGGAGCAATCGGGCCTGAAGGAGGTCGGCAACATCCTCGTGAGCGCCTACCTCACCGCGCTCAGCGACTTCATGGGGATGATGCTCGTCCCCTCGGTCCCGAGTCTCGTGGTCGACCAGGCCGGAGCGATCCTCACCACCACGTACCTCAACTTCGGCCACGACCGGGACTACGTCTTCTGCGTGGAGACGGCGTTCGAGGTGGCAGGGGCGGCCGAGCAGCTCCAGGGCCACTTCCTGCTGCTGCCGGACGTGCCGTCGCTGCGCGCCATCCTCGACGCCATCCGCGTGGGCTGACGGCATGTCGGCCTCGGTGCTCTCCGAGCGCGACCAGGCCATCCTCCGCTCGTTCGCGAGCCGGATCGATCCGTCCGATGCGGGCGCGCACAACAATCTCGGCGTCCTCTACTATCAGAAGGGGATGGTGGCCGACGCGATCGCGGCGTTCGGCCGCGCGCTCGAGCTCGATCCGCGCATGGCCGTGGCGCAGCAGAACCTCGACCTCGCGTGGCGCGAGAGCGGGTTCTTCGACGGGCGCATCGCGGAGCTGCAGGACCGCCTGCGGCGCGTGGCCGACGATCGCGAGGCGCGCTGGGAGCTCGGACGTGCCTACGCGTCCCTCGGGCAGTTCGACCAGGCCGCCCGCGCCTTCGAGACGCTGCTGCGGCAGCGGCCCGGCGACGTGCCGGCCCTCATCCAGCTCGGGCTCGCCGAGAAGGCGCGCGGCGCCATCGAGGCGGCCGGCGACCATTTCCACTGCGCGGCCGAGCTGGATCCGCAGAGTGCCGTGGCGCGCTTCTACCTGGGCGAGACCCTCTACAACCGCGGCCTGAACGAACCGGCGCTCGAGGCGCTCGAGGGCGCCATCGCGCGGAACCCCGACTACGCCGAGGCGCACTACCTGCTCGCGTTCGTGTGCGGGGATCTCGGGCTGCACGAGCGCGCGCGGGACGCCACCAAGCGCGCCATTGCGCTCAATCCGACGCTCGCGAGGGCGCAGGCGAATCTCGCGCTGGACCGCCTCTGGAACGTGGAGGAGCGTCCGCGTCCGCAGCGCGTCGAGGCGCCGGCGGGCTCGGCGGTCGCGGGCGCGCTGGCGCACTTCCAGCTCGGGCTCGCGTTCCGGCAGAAGGGCTACTTCGCCGAGGCGCTGCGCGAGTATCGCATGGCCCTGGAGGCGGGCGAGCCCGAGGGCATGGTGCGCGAGGCCATGGCGGAGGTGCACCTCCTCAAGCGCGATCACGCGGCGGCGTTCGAGATCTACGACGAGCTGGTGAAGACGCGTGCGGACAGCCCCAAGCTGTGGAACGAGCGCGGCATCTGCCTGCACCAGGCCGGCCGGCGCGACGAGGCCGCGATCTCGTACGAGAAGGCCGTCGCGGTGGACCGTGCGTACGCCATCGCCTGGAACAACCTGGGCGTGTTGCGCGGGAGCGCCGAGAACGACTCGGCGGCGGCCGCGTTTCGCACGGCGCTCGAGCGGCAGCCCTCGCTGCAGGTGGCGCGGCTCAACCTCGCGCTGCTGCAGGTGCAGCGTCGGCAGCTGCCACCGGCGCTCGACACCTACCGCCAGGTGCTCGCGGCCGATCCGCGCAACGCGGTGGCGTGGAACGGGGTCGGCTTCGTGCTGATGGAGCTCAAGCGCTGGTCGGACGCACGGAACGCGTTCGGTCGCGCGGTGGAAGCCGATCCGACGCTCGCCGCCGCGCACTACCACCTGGGCTTCGCGCTCGGGCAGCTGGGCGACTTCGACGGCGCACTGCGTGCCACGAAGCGCGCGCTCGAGCTGGAGTCGTACTACGTGGCGCAGAAGTTCCTGCTCGCCACCGACCTGCAGTACGAGGAACCCACGATCACGATCGTGCCCGAGGTGGCGACCAGCGTGGGCTTCGAGGAGCTCGGCGGCGAGTTCGCCTTCGATCCCACGGTCCTCGACCGTCTGTTCGACGAGCTCACGCCCGTGCTGCCGGCGGCCGACTCCCTGCGTGCCGCCGAGGATCCGTTCGCGCTGGCGCGTGACTACCTGTCGAAGGGCCTGCTGGAGCTCGCCACGGCCGAGCTGACGCGTGCGCAGGCGCGCGGCGCCGATCCGGAGCAGGCGCTCACCCTGCTGGGCGACATCTTCTCCCGCCGTGGCGTGCACGGCGAGGCGTTGGAGCGCTATCGTGCCGCGCGCGGACTCGCCCCCGATCACCTGCCGGCGATGCTGGGCGAACTGCGGACGCTCGTGGCGCTCGGTCGCGAGCGCGAGGGTCTCGATACGGCGGAGCGCGTGGTGGAGTTGGCGCCGCGCGAGGTGGAGGCGCATGTCGGTGCGGCCCGCATCCGGCTCGCGACGGGCGATCCGGTGCGGGCGCTCGACGCGGTGCGCGCCGCGCGGAGCCTCGCGCCGGGCCGGGCCGATCTGCTCCACCTGCAGGCGCGCGCCGCCGCACGTCTGGGCGACCGCGTGCAGGCCATCGAATCGTGCCGCGCGGCGCTGCAGCTCGACGAGTCGCTGGTGCCGGTGTGGTTCGACCTCGGGCGGTTCGAGGAGGAGCGCGAACGGCACGACGATGCCGCGGCGGCCTATGCGGCCGCGCTGGACCTGCTGCCCACCTACGTCGAGGCGTCGCTCGCGCTGGGCGACCTGCTGCGCCGCCGCCGGCACTTCGCGGCGGCCGTCGAGGTGCTCGTGGACACGCTCTCGACCAATCCCTACGAGCTCGACGCACTGGTGCTGCTGGGCCGCGTGCTGCTGGAGCAGGGCCGGCTGACCGACGCCGAGACGGCGCTGGCCCGCGTGATCCGCTTCGACCCGGAGCACCTGCCGGCCCTGTTCCACCTTGGCGACGCCTGGGCCCGCGACCGCCGCTTCGTCGAGGCCGTCGAAGCCTGGGAGCGCGTGGTGCACCTGGAGCCCGGCAGCCCGCTCGCCGGCGAGGCGCGCGTCCGCGCCCGCTCGGCCCGCGACCTCGAGCACATCCTCGCGACGCCGGCGGAGTAGATCATGGCCATCGAGGGACCGCTCAAGGAGCTGCACATCCACGACGTCTTCCAGCTGCTGGACCTGGCGCGGAAGACGGGCGTGCTCTGCGTGACGTCGGAGCTGCGGCAGAATGCGGGCATGGTGTTCTTCGAGCGCGGCGCGGTGGTGGCCGCCGAGATCCGCTCCAATCCGCATCCGCTCGGGCAGCTCTTGCTTCGCGCCGGCAAGGTCGCCGAGGGCGACCTCGCCCGGGCGCGCGCGCTGCAGTCGGCCGGGGACCAGCGCCGGCTCGGCGACATTCTCGTCGAGGGCGGCTCGATCGGACGGCGCGAGCTGGAGCGGCACGTTCGCGCGCAGGTGGAGGAAGTGATCTTCGAGCTGATGAGCTGGCAGGAGGGCTACTTCTCGTTCGAGGAGACGCCCTCGCCGCGCTCGCAGGCGGAGGCCACGGTGCGGATTCCCACGGAGGCACTGCTGATGGAGGCGGCGCGCCGCATCGACGAATGGGCGCGCATCGAGACCCGCGTTCCCCACCTGGGTGTCATCCCGCGCCTCGGCGACGCGCAGCAGCAGCACGGCATGCTAGACCTGGCGCCGCTGGAGTGGGAGGTGATGGCGGCCGCGGATGGGCATCGCGACGTGCGCGGCATCGCGGAGCTGCTCGGTCGGTCGGAGTTCGAGGTGGCGCGCACGATCTACGGCCTCACCAGCACCGGCGTGCTGCAGCTCGAGGATCCGGGCCAGACCGCCGCCCTCGCCGAGGGCAGCGACGTGGCGCGCCTGGTCGCGCGCGCCGAGGAGCAGCTCGAGCTCGGCGACGCCGAGTCGGCCCGGCTCGTGGCCACCGAGGCGATGCACGCATTCCCCGAGCAGGCGGGCACGCACCTCGTCCTGGGCCGCACGCTGCTCGCGCTCGGTCAGCTCGAGGCCGCGGAGGAGGCGTTCCTTCAGGCGCTGCAGCTCGAACCCGGCATGGCGCCCGCACGACGCCTGCTCGGCGTGGCACTCGTGGCCAACGGCCGGTTCGACGACGCCATCATGGCGTGGGAGCGGTGGCGGCAGCTCGCCGACCGCCCGCCCGCGGAACTGCGACTTCAGGCGGCCGTGGAACAGCTGCAGGAGGCGGCCCGGCGGCTCGCCGACGCGGTGCGAGGCAAGTATGTCTGACGCCGTTCGGCGCCTGTCGCTCGAGCTGGCGGCCGATCCCGCGAGCCTCGTGTTCCTCGAGCT
>Ga0070671_100003602_pt1 | contig 12116 bp, 9 predicted proteins | sample KBSS73metaG_FD_65341 | JGI IMG/M metagenome (GOLD analysis project Ga0070671, IMG submission 65341) | Switchgrass rhizosphere microbial communities from Kellogg Biological Station, Michigan, USA - KBS S7-3 metaG | ecosystem: Host-associated > Plants > Roots > Rhizosphere > Soil ...
GCCGCGGCGCAGGTAGGAAGCGGTGAAGCCGCCGATGACATAGACATCGCCCTCGGCCGCCGGGAAGCGGCGGTAGAGATCCTGGCTGTCTTCCAGATTATAGACGAGCACGAACGTCTTGGCGGCATTGGCGCCGAGATCGAAGCCGACCGAGGGCCCGGTCCAGAAGACCTTCCTTTGCCCTTCGATCTTGTGGAACAAGGTTCCCGATCCGTAGCGCAGGCCGATCACGACCGCGCCGCCCGCTTCCTTGCCGGCGATATAGGCGTTGGGGCGGCCCTGTTCCTTGAAGATCTTCTCGATCAACCCGGCGAGGCCGGCGGCGCCCTTGCCGAACACGCCCTCGGCCGCGCCGATCACGTCGCCTTCCTCGTAGGTGCCGCCTTTGGCCGATTCGCGCGCGGCGATCTCGGACGGGGATGCGGGCGGAAGCGGCTTTGTGCCTTCGGGCTGGACCGGCTCGGCGGTACGCGCCGGCGCGGGCGGGGTCTCATCCTCCGCCGGCGGAACGGGCGTGGCTTGTCCATGCTCCTCGACCGGGTGGGTCGCGGCCATGCTGCCCGCGCTGTTGGGATCGACCGTCCTGACCTGCGCCATCGTGGCCGATGCCGCGAAAGCCGCAACCAGAATCATGCTTGCCGTTCTGCCGATCATCCGCCGCCCTCTCGTTTTGGATGGGCCATGATAGCCGGTCCTGCGCTTTCCCGGCAATGAACGGCGAAGCTCGATTGATTGGCGCGAATGGTGTCGCTATAGCCCGGCCCCTGCCAGGACCCGGAGACGTGGGTGAGCGGCTGAAACCAACGCTTTGCTAAAGCGTCATACGGGAAACCGTATCGAGGGTTCGAATCCCTCCGTCTCCGCCACCGGCCATTCCACAGGGTCCGCAGAGGACCACCGGGATCGACTTTCCCCTTTTATCGCCGACGCCGGGCCCACCGCTACCTCGGCCGTTCGTGCTCGGCGCGGGAAATGCGCCTGCACCAAAGATCAGGTTGGCCTGTCCTTTCGCGAGGTGCGGGCATCCCTCTGCACGATAGCGGCGAGACGCATTTTCGCGCGACTAACGTTCGTCTCCAACAAGGATACGAGCCATGGCTATTTTCAGATATTTCGCGCCGCTGCTGGCGCTGGTTGCCGGCACCGTGCACGCGGAGACGAGCCCACCCGCGGCGATCGTCAAGGAATTGATGACCAAAGCGCTAGCCGATTATCCCGGCAAGGAAGCGCTGGTGCTTACGGTAGTCTATCCCCCGGGCTCGGTCGATCCTGTGCATCGTCACAATGCGCATGCCTTCGTGTACGTCCTCCAGGGTTCGATCGTGATGGGGGTGCGCGGCGGCAAGACGGTCACGCTGACGCCGGGCCAGACCTTCTACGAAGGCCCCGAGGATGTGCATGTCATCGGCCGTAACGCCAGCCGCACCAAGCCCGCCAAGTTTCTCGTCGTCCTGCTGAAGGACAGCCACCAGCCTGTCGCGGTGCCGGCGAACTGAAAAAAGGGCCGGCGTCCATCTTCATCCCGCCCATCAATGAAGCGAGCTCGCGCGGTGCATGACCACATAAATTATTATCTGCAGCGCGTCAGGATGGAGATCCGGCAAGCGAGAAGCGCGGCCAAGCGGGAAGTGTCCATGGCGCATTTCAATCTCGCCGACGCTTACCTGGAGCGAATCCACCAGTTCTTCCAGGAGGTCGCCAGCGGGGGCGCTGAAGAGAAGTAGCGTCGGCTCGCGGCACGCCAGCCGTGCCGGTTGCTTGCGCCGCTTTCGTCCATTCGGAGAGGCAAAATGCGTATCCACTTTGATCGAAAGTGCCGCGTGCGCGCGGGCGTACGGTCGACGATCACGCTGCCGCTCATTGGGCTCGCCGCCTGTGCGACCGTTCCCAAGCTCGGCGCGCGCGCCCAGCTCGCCAGCGTCGCGACCTTACGAACAGAACGAAGCTTCGCTGGGACGCCGTCGGCCTGGCCGACCGACCTGTGGTGGAAGGACTTTGGGGATCCGCAGCTCGATCAATTGATCGACGAAGCGCTGGCGCACGCCCCAACGGTTGAAGTGGCGGCAGGTCGCATCCGGCTTGCCGCCGCCCAAGCCGATTTCGCGCGCGCCGCGCTTCTTCCGAAGGCCGGTCTGCTTGCGACGGCGCGCTATTCCAGGATCACACAAAGCATCGGCCTGCCCACCGATGGCGAGTGGCACCTCCTCGGAGCGGGCCTGCTTAACGCCAGTTACGATATCGACTTGTGGGGGAAGAATCGCTCCGCTCTGCGCGCGGCCGTTTCGGAGCAGAAGGCGGGAGAGGCTGACGCCGCCGCGGTGCGCCTCGCGCTGACAACGTCGGTGGCCTCGGCCTACGCGGATCTCTCGCAACTCTATCTTCGGCGATCGGTGGCGACCGAGGCCCTGCAGGTTCGGCGGGCGACGCTCGATCTCGTGACCCGCCGCTTCGACGCCGGTCTGGATCCGCGGACGGCTATGGACCAGGCACAGGCTGGGGCGGAGGCTGCCACCGGCATCCTGGCCGCGATCGACGAGGCAATTGGCCTTAACCGAAACGCGATCGCGGCATTGCTCGGTGCCGGCCCCGACCGAGGACTCGACCTCAGGCCTCCAGCGCTGTCGCGTCGCCGGCCCGAAGCCCTGCCCGCCAATGCGGCAATCGACCTCGTTGGCCGCAAGCCGGAGATCGTGAGCGCCCGCTGGCGGGTCGAGGCGGAAGCACAGCGGATTGGCGTCGCCCATGCCGGTTTCTACCCAAATGTCAGCATTGCGGGTCTGCTCGGGCTAGCCTCGTTCGGCCTCTCGAATCTGTTCAGGGACGCATCGGTGATCGGGTCGGTCGGACCGGCCGTCAGCTTGCCGATTTTCGACGGAGGACGCCTGCGCGCCAATTATCGGGGAGCCAGCGCACGCTACGACATAGCCGTGGCGCACTATGACGAAGCTCTGCTGCGGGCGCTCCACGATGCCGCCGACGCAGTGACCTCGCAAAGCGCGCTCGCCGCGAGGCAACGGGCGGCCGACAGCGCGGTGTCACGTCAGGAGGCGGCATATCGGCTGAGCCTCATGCGGTACGAAGGCGGCCTGTCCGACTTTCAATCTGTGCTCATCGTGGAGAATGCGCTCCTCGACGCCCGTGACCAGGCCGCATCGCTGCGGCTTCGCGGCTTCGCTCTCGATATTGCGCTCGTCGACGCGCTCGGGGGCGGCTTCCGCGGCGCGCTACCCACAACCGGAATAACTCCATCTGATGGGACAGCGCGATGAGCGACGCCGACACGTACGAAAGACAGCAATACTATGGTCCTGCGAAGGATCCGGCGAAGGCCGGCATGCGCAGGAAGTTGCTTTTGAGCGTCGGCGGCGCCGTCTTGATGTTGGCGCTGCTCTGGTGGGTGTGGTCAACCTTCTTTACCGCCCGCACCGAAACGACAGACAATGCGTACACCAACGTGGAGCTCGCCCAGATCACGCCGCTGGTCGGCGGGGCGGTGACCTCGCTCAACGTCCGGAACACGCAGCCAGTCCACGCAGGGCAGGTGCTGCTCCAGATCGACCGCACCGACATGCAACTCGCCGTCGACGAGGCGCAGGCCGCGCTCGGCCGGGCGCGCCGGCAGGTGGAACAGGTGCTCGCGAACGATGCGAACCTGGCGGGGCAGGTCGGCGTGCGTGCCGCCGACGTCGACAGCGCCAAGGCGGATCTCCTCCGGGCGCAGGCCGATCTGGACAGGGCCACCCTGAACGAGCGCCGCCGCGCTGTACTGGCGGGCCCCGGCGCGATATCCGCCCAGGAATATAGCGACTCCCAGACGATCACCCGGCAGGCGCGCGCGGGCGTGGCGCAGGCGCAGGCCCGCGTTGCTGCCGCGCAAGCTGGAAGAAAAGCGGCGATAGGCGCGCGCCATGCCAATGCGGTGCTCGTTCAGAACGTCGATGTCGAGCACCATCCGGACGTGCTTGCCGCGAAGGCGCGGCTCAACCAGGCCAGGATCGATCTCGACCGCACCACGATCCGCGCGCCGATCGACGGCGTGATCGATCAGCGCAAGGTTGCCATCGGCCAAAGGGTGCAGCCGGGCGTGCCGCTCATGGTCGTGGTTCCCGTGCAGAACATGTACGTCGATGCCAACTTCAAGGAAGGTCAATTGCGGGGGGTGCAGCCGGGCCAGCGCGTGAGGGTGACCTCCGACCTTTACGGGCCCAAAATTGTCTATCACGGCAACGTCGAGGGCTTTGCGGGCGGCTCCGGCGCGGCATTCGCGGCAATCCCGGCGCAGAACGCGACGGGCAACTGGATCAAGGTTGTCCAGCGCCTCCCGGTTCGGATCAGGCTCGACCCGGCCGACCTTCGTCAGCATCCGTTGCGTGTCGGCCTTTCGATGCACGCGACCGTCGATCTGTCGGACGCAAAGCGCGATGGCCAGTAAGTCTCAGCGGCACGGCGAGGCCTATCCGCCACTCACTGGGGCCGCGCTGATCCTGGCAGCGATCGCGCTGTCGCTCGGCAATTTCATGGTCGTGCTGGACACGACGGTCGCGAACGTCGCGATGCCGACGATATCGGGTGACGTCGGCGTCTCGACCAACGAGGGCACCTGGATCATCACCGCTTATGCGGTCGCGGAGGCCATCACCGTTCCGCTGACCGGATGGCTGGCTCGGACCTTCGGCGAGGTCCGCCTCTTTACCGCGTGCACGGCCGCCTTCGTCATATGCTCGATCCTGTGCGGTCTGTCCGGTTCGCTCGGCTTCCTCGTCATCTTCCGCATCCTTCAGGGCTTTGCCGGCGGCCCGCTGATCCCTTTGTCGTCGACCTTGCTGATCTCGGTTTTCCCCAAGGAAAAGGCCAATGTCGCGCTGTCGATCTGGGGCCTGATGACGGTCGTGGCGCCGATCTTCGGCCCGATCATCGGTGGCTACATATCCGACAATTTCCATTGGGGCTGGATCTTCTACATCAACATCTTCTTCGGTGTCTTCGTGGGCTCGACCTCATGGATTCTCCTGCGGAATCGCGAGACCGAAATCACCCGGAGCAGGATCGACATCGTCGGCCTCGCGCTGCTCGTCACGTTCGTCAGCGCCTTCCAGCTGATGCTGGACAAGGGCCGGGAACTCGACTGGTTCTCCTCCGGCCTGATCATGGGGGCTGCCATCACAGCCGGACTTGCCCTCGTGCTCCTGATCGTATGGGAACTTACGGACGACCATCCGGTGCTCGATCTGGCATTGTTCAAATCGCGGAACTGGCTGATATCCACGATCACGCTGGCGCTGATGTTCGGGCTTTTCTTCGGTAACATCGTGCTGACGCCCCTCTGGCTGCAGCTAATGATGGGCTACACCGCGACCTGGGCCGGGTTCGCCATAGCTCCCATGGGCATCCTGGCAGTCGTAACCGCCCCGATAATTGGCCGCCTGCTCAACCGGGTCGATCCGCGCCTTATCGTCACCTACGGTATGGTCGTGCTCGGCATCGCTTACGACATGCGAGCCCACCTGACCGCGCAGGCCGATTATTGGCACGTCGCCGCGGCGATGCTGGTGCTTGGCGCCGGCGTGCCGGCCTGCCTCGTCACGCTCACGTCGCTTGGCGTGGCGGATCTGCCGCAGGAGCGCGTCGCAGCGGGCTCTGGCCTGCAGAACTTCATCCGGATCATGGCGATGGCGGTGGGCGCATCGCTCACGTCCACTTATTGGGATCACATGACCAAGGCGAGCCGGGCCAATCTCGTCGCCACCATCGGTTCTTCGGCGGGCACGAACGCGCCACCAGGCATCCTCGGCGACGCCAGCCAGCCCGCCTTCTCCAGGGTTGTCGATGCCCAGTCCGTCATGCTCGCCACCAACGACTTCTATGCAATGGCGGCCATTCTCATTCTGCTTTTCGCCGGAGTGATCTGGCTGGCCAGGCGGCCCAAGGGCCCGCTCAAGCAGGTTAGTCATTGAGGGTGCCGGCGCGGCGCGACCGTTTCTTCTATCGCTCAGGAGAAAGCAACCGCCCGCCCAACCATAATGCCAAGTTGTACACATAGCGGTGCACGGACTCGATGGCGCCCGGCGTCGTGCGGAGCGAGCTGCCGACAGGTTCGACGACAAAATCCGGCGCGCCAGATGACGGATCCCAATTATAATCCGCGAAATGGTGGAAGGTCGACTGCGCTACTGCAGGGCCAGCTTCGGCCGATCCCTCGAACGCTACCGCCAGATTGAAGCGCACCCCGGTCTCCACGCTCCTTCCGGTGGCGATCACGCGGGCGCTGCTATCGTCTTCCGGTGCATAGACCGAACCTTCGTGCGGATGCGCGGGGAGATAGCGGATCACGCCGCCCTCGAGCTCAGGCGCGCGCAATAACGGGTGAACCGGCATCGTCGGATCGATCCGCTGCGCGTCGCCGTTTCGGCCCGAATGGAAGTTCGGCCAGAGAATGGCCGGCGTGCCGGTGTCGTCAGGCCTGCGCTGGCCCGGATCGGGATCGACATTGTGGGTATGAAAGCGGTTGGCCGAACCCACGCCCAGCAAGAAGCGCACCGAACATCCCAGGTCCATATGATCGCGCGCGACCAGCAGGCCGCCGCCGCGACGGCGAAAGCGCGAGATCGCCTCGCAATCGTCTTCATGTAGCCCGTCGCCGGTGTCCACCGCGAACAACCACAGCTCGTCGAAGTCAGAGGCATCGATTTTCGACAGGATCGGGTCGGGCCCTCCCAATGTCTCGCGATCGCGCGCCACGACCTCGAACAGCTTCGTCCCGTCGGCGCCCGTCTGCTCGGCCAGATGGTCGCGCAGCAGTGAAAAGCGGCCGATGTGCCAGTCATTCGCTGTCGCCGGTATCGTGCTCTGCAGCAGGATGCGTAGCGGCTTGCTCATCATCTCGTCCTCACCGTTTTTTCACCCCACCGCGAGCTACGGCCCCTGGCCTGGTTTGGCATATTGTCGACCGGTCCAACCCCCTGAGAGATCGCAGATCGCCGATCTCCCGATGTGATGCACCATCAGCCAGATGGGCGTCGGAACGTCGTCTTTCCATCCGCCCGAGGCGCTCCTCGCCCCCTACCCAAGGATAGGTTGTCTACACTGATCGGCACTGCCGCTTCATGACGGCGCGTGATCCCGGTTGGACGATGTGTGGACCTGACCGATCCTCGGCATAGTAGCGACGAACATGCACCGGCGGCCAGAAAGCTCCGCGCAGCCGCGTCTTGGCCGAGTGAAACCACGCTCACATGACCGATCTGGGCGGGGCTGCCGATATAAAACGAAGGATGCGGCCTTTGCTCCACAGATCGCATCTCACTGGAGGGCCGTGTCAATCGGACATGACGGGGATGATGAACATGGGGGTTTTTCCGATTTCACCCTGTGGCCAACGAAAAGGCAGTCGAGCGTCCCACCTGTCCGGTCCTCACTCCTTTCCGATCGTGCGCGCAATCCGACGTTCGGCCGACTTCGGTCGAGGGCTTGCAAGGCGGCTTGGCGGATCGGGCGCGTCCGTCAAAGGTCGATAATTCCGCGCCGGACGGCCATGGTCACGGCATGCGTGCGGTCGCCGACGTCAAGTTTGGCGAAGATGTTTTTCAAGTGCGCCTTCACCGTCTCCTCGGACAGGGAAAGCACATGAGCCACCTCCTTGTTGGCCTTTCCATCGGCGACGAGGCGCAGAACCGCCACCTCGCGCTCGCTGAGCGGATCGTCGGTCACGTGCCGCGCTATTCCTGACGCAACCTCGTCCTGGACGTGACGACGGCCGCGATGGACGTTCAGGATCGCATCCAGCATCTCCGTCCGCAGGCTGCTCTTCAGCAGATAACCCGTTGCCCCCGATTTCAGCGCACGCACCGCCTGCGCGTCCCCCGCATAGGTCGTGAGGACGAGGATGCGGGCATCGGGAAACTCAGCGCGTATGGCCACGATCGCGTCCAGACCGCTGGCGACGGGCATCTGCAGGTCCATCAGCGTGACGTCTGGACGCAGCTCGCGGAAGCGGGCGAGAGCCTCCGCGCCGTTAGACGCCTCTCCCACCACCTCGATATCCGCGCGATCCTCGAGGATCGAGAAGACGCCCTCGCGCAGCATGGGGTGATCATCCACGACGAGAACGCGAATGGCGGTCTGCTCAGCCATCACGATTGCCTCCACAGGCTAAGGAACCGTCTTATCCGCGAATGGCCATGCGGCGAACCGGGGAATGCGAGACGGGCGGGAATTGAGACCGCAACCGCGCTGCCCACACCCGGGCGGCTTTCAACCGATAGGATGCCACCGACCCGTTCGGCTCGCTCCCGCATTCCGACAAGGCCGAAATGCCCCTCCTTGTAACCCATCTCGAGCACGTCGGAGGCGATTCCCACGCCATCGTCGCGGACTTCGACCGACAGGTGATGCGCGCCGAAGCGGACGGTGAGGTCGATCGAGCGGGCATGCGCATGACGAGAGGCATTAAGGAGCGCCTCCTCGACTATTCGGACCAGCTCTTCGGATACGATAGGGCTCAGGCTGCGTACGCGTCCCTCGACGACGATCCTGACCGGGACGACGGGCTCGAACTCAATCTCGGCGGCGCGCTCTCTCAATAATTCGGGAAGATCGCTGCCGCCCTTCACCGCTCGCAATTCCTGAACTCGATTGCGCCCCTCCGAAATGACATCATCCGCGCGCTCGAGTGCCGCCTCAAGCTTCAGCCTGGAGCCCTCGCCCGGGGGCATCTTGTTCGCCACGGATTGGAAGCGGAGGATGAGCCCCTGAACGCTCTGCAGCAACGTGTCATGCAGTTCGCGCGCGATGCGCTCGCGCTCGGCGAGGCGAGCTTCCAGACGGTTTCGGATCCCAGCCCCGATCTGCGCCACGCGCACCCGATATGCCAGCCACAGCAAGAACACACCGACCAGCGCGACGAGTGCCACGAACCACCATGATTGTACGAAGGTCGGCGGGATGACGAATTCGACAACGGCGCCGTGGTTGTTCCAGTCCCCGTTTTCGTTCGCGGCTGTCAGCCGGAACCGGTAGGTGCCGGGCGCGAGATTCGTGTAGAAAGCCTGGCGTCTGTCGCCCGCCTCCACCCATCCGGTGTCTTGTCCTTCGATCTGGTAGCGCACGCGCACATCGCGCGGATCGGAAAAGCTGAGGACGGCGAAATCGACGTGGAGGTTAGAGGTGCCCGCCGGCAGCTCGACTCTCGTCGGATCGCGGTAGGTCCGGTCGGCCACAAGCGCGCCCACAGCCACCGAGGGGGGAATATTGCTGCGCGTTATCTGCTGTGGATCGAGCCACATCGTCCCGTCCTGAACCGCAATCCACAAGCGTCCATCCGCGCCCCGCACGATCGCGTGACGGCTATGCGAATGCGGCAGGCTTCTGAGGCCGTCGCCCGCGTCGAAGACCTCGATGCCGGCCACCAGGCCGTCCGCCGCGTAAGCATGGTCGAGTTGGTGCGATCGCAGTCGCAGGATGCCCGTCGGGCTTGCCAGCCAGGTTTCGCCGGTTGGCGTCTGGACGATTCCGTTTACGCCACTGAAAGCGGGCACGCGCCGTGCGGATACAGCCGCGAACCGTCCGTCCCGAATCCGGCCAAGACCGAACCTGCCGGCCACGTAGACCGTGTCGGATGTCGCGAGAGCGAGAGTGACGTCCTCCGGCGCATTGCCGTCATGGGGAATTGCCAGCTCTCGCCGACGCGACCCGCTGAGAATAGCAACCTTATGATCGTTCCAATGCACGATCAGGCGCCCTTTGCCATCGGCAAGCATCGCTTTCGGCAGGAAGGTACCGTTGGCAGGCCCGAACATTCGCTCCCACCGCCCGGCGTGCAGGCGCGCCATTCCCCCGTACGACGCCGTGACCCAATAATCCCCGTTCGCGTCGAAGGCGCAGTCATATTCGGTGTAAGCGAGCGGGATGCGATCGGGCAGGCGGCGCACACGGCGCTTGTCCCAGATCAGGACGTGCTTGTCCTTGTGGAGGCTGATCCAGAGCCTGCCATCCGGTGCTTCGCACATCGTGCGCGGCTCGCTTTTCGTGCGGAGGATGGGTTCGGGGCGACCGCCAGGCCGGACGCGGTATATGGTCGATGCCTCGCCGATATAGACGGTTCCGTCGGACGCCTGCAGCAGCAGGTCGCCAAAGGCCGCCGGATGCGCGAGTTCGGGCTCAAGCCGGACGGTTGCGGGCCAGAACCGGTCCAGGCCATTTTCGGTCGCGACCCAGACATTGCCTTCCGCGTCCTGGAACGTGGCGGCGGTGGCGTTGGAGGAGAGGCCATCACGCGCCGTGAAGTGTTCGACGCGGTCGACAGCTTCCGCGCCGGATAGGGCGCCGCGCGGGTCCGGATGCGCGATGCGCTCAAGACCGTTGTAATAAGTGGCAATCCAAAGGTTGCCCTCGCGATCGAAGCGAGGCCAGCCGCGGATTTCAGACGCATCGGTCGCATAGGCATGCCGCAACGGGGGTGGGGCACCTTGTCCGTCCGGGCCCGTGATCGGGTAAGTCCCGCGGCGTTCGCTTAGCCACACCCGTCCTTGCGGACCGATCGAAAGCCGCCCCAAGGCCCCGCGGTCGCGCCGCACGAATTCGAAACGCCGGCCATTCGGGGCCAGCTTGGCGACCGAGTCATTGAAGGACACCCAGACCGTGCCATCGTGCGCGACGACCATGCTGTAGGGATTGTCCAGGGGCGCTCCCGCCCCCGTTCCGAAGGAGGACCACCGGCCCGCGCGAAAGCGCATGAGGGGAAGTCCGACGCGTTCGGTCAGTACCCATACGGTCCCATCGGCAGCTTCCTGCATCGCGGCCACGCGGTGAGGCGCCCTGGGAGCGTGGAAAAAGCTTAAACGGCCCTGTCGGTACAGGGCGAAGCGGCCCGAGCGTTCGAAGTTGGTCCAGACGTCGCCGTTGCGCCTCACCAGAATTGCGGATGGCGGACCGTTCGCGACCAGATCCAGCCCGGCACTGATCAGCTCGAACCGAACGCCGTCAAATCGGACCAGGCCGGTGGACGCCGCGATCCAGAGGTAACCGCGCAGGTCTTGCGCCATAGCGAAGACAGGCCTCGGAGCGCTACTGTCGTCGCTCCAACGTTGATGCGTATATTGAGCGATCTGGCGTTCCGGGACCGCCGCCGGAGAGGTCGCGGGCCGCAGTAGAATCAGCACTGCGAAGATTAGCAACCTGATCAGCTGCACTCGCCGTTCCCGCCATCCCAGTGGAGAGCCCAAGCGCGCTTCGCGGGATCTCGTCCGGGATGGTATCCCCGAATGGGGGATCGGAACATCCCCGGAGCTAGGCTGGCCCGGTGCGCCTGGGCGCGTATCGGTTAGCGGTGTCCAAGCTCATCCGACGATTTCCCGATGGCGTCACCGGCGTCGCATTGCTCCTGATCCGCCTGTCTTGCGCGGCCAGCGCGATTGCCGAAGTTGCGCCTGCCTGGAATCCGGCGAAAGCGCCGATCGGCGTGATCGCCGGTCTGTCCCTGTCGCTGGCGCTCGTCGCAGGCGCTCTCACACGAACGGCGGCGATTTTACTGGCCGTGAAGCTGCTCTTCGACCTGTCGGCCGCCTCGAGCGAATTCGCGCCGCTGCTTGTCGCTTCCTCCTTCACCCTCGCTGCGCTCCTTCTGCTCGGGCCGGGGGCCTTTTCGATGGATGCTCACCGGTATGGCCGCAGGGTGATCCTTCTCAAACCGCGATCCCCCGATCGAGGGATGCGCGACTAGCGAGCTTCGGTATTCCCCACAGGATAGCTGTCATGAGAAATTTGGTTCCCTCTAGCGACAAATACACGGAGCCCGCTCCATGTTTCAGGCGTCCCTCATGAGCCGGGAAGGCCCCCGATCGTCCGCCCGGCTTGCGCCAGCTGCGGTCGTGCAGGCCAGGCCGCTGGTGATTGTCGTCGATGACGACGTCGCAGTCCGCACGTCCATCGAAGAGCTGATGCTGTCGGTTGGCATCGACGCGCTCGGCTTCGGCGCGACGCGCGAACTTCTGGATGCCGGTCTGCCGGAAAGGCCCGGATGCCTAATTCTCGACGTGCGCATGCCCGGTTCGAGCGGACTCGACCTTCAGCAGCAGCTCGCCGCAAGCGGCAATTCGAAGCCGATCATTTTCCTCACCGGC
>Ga0070671_100003603_pt1 | contig 12114 bp, 11 predicted proteins | sample KBSS73metaG_FD_65341 | JGI IMG/M metagenome (GOLD analysis project Ga0070671, IMG submission 65341) | Switchgrass rhizosphere microbial communities from Kellogg Biological Station, Michigan, USA - KBS S7-3 metaG | ecosystem: Host-associated > Plants > Roots > Rhizosphere > Soil ...
CGCGTGGAGGCAACCTCGAAGGCGGGAGAGTTGGCTGCGGGCTGGAAGATCGTCTCGTTGACCGTGAAGGCCGCAAAATTGGAGTTACAGAGGACGTGATACGCGCTGATGAGCCAGGTATTGCCGGCGAGGTCGCGACCGAAGTAGCCGAGGGTGCCGGGCTCGTTGATGCGTGCGTTGAAGATACTGACGCCGCAGAGAAGAGGGCGGTAGGGGATGTCTGTGTTCATGGCCACATGGGAGACTTGTTCTGCTCGAGCTGAACCTGCTGCGCGGCAGTGAGATTTGGCATGAAGTTCAGGCCCGTGTGGTCTTCGATCCATTCCACAGATTGAATGTACTGCTCAAGATGGTAGGGCGATTTGTAGTCCTTCTTATTGGGCATGACGAAGGCGATGGACTTCCAGACACCGTTGTCTTTCACGATGATGATTTTGTAGAAGTGCGTGGGAACCGCGACTGCGTGGGCGCCGATGGTGAAGTAGGTGATGGTGCCGTCTGCTTTCGTGGGGTCGTCTTCCTTGGGATCGTAGAAGAGAGGGCCGGTGAAGGCATAGGCCTCAGAGAACTGGCCCACCCATGTGCGGATCTGAGTCTCGAGGCTCTTCCATGCTTGTTCGTTAAATTTGGGGAACTGCGGGGCCATGTTGGACATGTAGAAGGTCTGGTCTTCGAGCGCCGGAAATGCGCCCTGATCTCCGGCAGGGGCCTGATGCCCTTTGTCGTAGTGGGAGTTTACGTAATCGGCTGCGCTGGATCTGGGGCCGTGGAGGTCGGGATCGTTCTTGAAGTTTCCACGCTCGGCGCCGGCCTTGAAATGGTCCTTGCGGATGTGTTCGCAGACCCAGAAGGGAATCTTATCGACGGAGCTGTATTCGAGGACGTAGCCCTCGTGGTAGATAGATTCGGTGGGCCCAAGAGTGTCGTCGGTCTTGGCTGGTTTACCCATGAAGCAGAGGTCATCCACCTCGTGTTGTTGTGTGGCAGTGAGGCCGGCTTCCTGCGCGATGTGTTTGGTGACAAGAGCGGGGCGGGTGTGAAGTTGTTGATGGGTCGCGCAGCCTGACAGGAACGTTACAAGGCAGATCGATGCAAGGAAAGTACGTCTCATCGAGGAACGCTCCTAAAGGAAGGACTTCTTTATAGCGCGGCGGTTGCGGGAACGCTATGAATTTTTCATACGCGATGGAGAGATCGCGTAAGAATGGTGGGATGGATGCGGTACGGATGGATAAGTGGCTTTGGGCGGCGCGATTCTTCAAGACGCGGGCGCTGGCGTCGAAGGCGTGCGAGTTGGGGCGCGTGGACTGGAAGAAGGGTGAGATGGCATGGCAACCGGCGAAGGCAGCCCGCGAGGTGCACGTGGCGGACATGCTGAAGGTGAAGAACGACTCGGGCGAGTTTGTGATTGAGGTGCTGGGACTGAGCGACGTTAGAGGTTCTGCGACGGTGGCGCAGGGGCTTTATCGCGAGACGGACGAGAGCAAGGCGGCGCGGGCAGCGGTGGTGGAGGCGAAGAAGGCGATTCCGGTGTACGAGTCGACGTGGGAGAGCGGTCGGCCTACGAAGAGGGATCGCAGGGTGATGACGAAGCTGCGGGGGCGCTAGGACTGTTTATGGGGCGGGTTCGAGTGACCTGTTCGTGGGATGGCTCACAGGACGAGATGGCGGGAAGATTGCAGCATGATCCTCATGCGTCTCGCTCGGACGTGTTTTGTCGCCTTGGTTGCGACATCTGCGCTTACGGCGAGTGCTGAACGTAGCATGAGGTGGGCGGCACGTGGGGTGCCGCAGCCTGTCCTTCGACGGCAGGGGGACGCTAAAGAGCAAACCGGGGGTCGTGACGAGCAGGCGTTGTCAGAGAGCCTGAGAAGCGACGTGGCCCAACATCCGGATGAGTTTGTCGTCTTCGAGACGCGAGCGGCTGCGGAGCGGTTCCTGCGGAACCACTTGCCTGATTCGAGCAGAGAGACGGAGCCCGCGATGGTGGCGCGAGGGATCCTGGGGTACTGGCGTGGAAGGACGTTGGTGGTTGTTCCTCCGCTGCAAGGTGGACCGATTCTTTAGCTGTTAGCCGATCCGGGTTCGAAGCGCGAAAAAGTGAAGAATGTTTAGCGGGGTGTGCGCCTTAATGTTGAGGGCGCCGTCTATCAGGTCATGATCTTCAACCGTTTGAACAGACTGTTGGGAGTGGTGGTGTGTCTGGCGGTCTGCGGTTTTGGCCAGACGAAGGTGCCTGAGACGCAGGCGGGCAGGACGCTTCAGACGTGGCTGGATGCCTTCAACAGCGGTGATCGCGCCAAGATCGAAGGCTATGTGAAGACGATCGATTCAAAGAACTCTGTGGATGGGATGATGTCGTTCCGTCAGCAGACAGGTGGGTTTGATCTGCTGTCGATTGAGAGCAGCGAGCCGCTGCATGTACGGTTTCGAGTGAAGGAGAGGGGCGGACCGACGACTGCGCTTGGGAATCTGATTGTGAAGGATGGGCAGCCCGCCACGGTGGAGTCGTTTGCGCTGCGTGCGCTGCCGCCGGGAGTGACAGTGGAGACCGTGACCCTCGACGCCGCGCTGCGGAAGAAGGTCATGGATGGCGTGGCGGAGAATCTGACTGAGTCGTACATTGACGTCGACCTTGCGAAGCAGATGGTGGATGCGATGCGGGCGCATGCGGCGAAGGGCGAGTACGACTCGATTACAGATGGCGATGTGTTTGCGGAGCGACTGACGACTGAACTCCGGGCGGTGAGCCATGACAAACATCTCGGTGTGAACTTTACCCCGTTCAAGGCCCCGCCGCGCAAAGAAGGACCGCCGAGCCCTGAGGAGGACGCACGATTTCATTCACAGATGGACCGCATGAACTGCATGTTCAAGAAGGTCGAGATTTTGCCAAACAACATTGGCTATATCAAGTTCGATGGGTTTATGGACGCCGGGTACTGCGGGCCTACGGTGGTGGCGGCGATGGGATTTGTGGCGCATACGGACGCGCTGATCTTTGACCTGCGAGAGAATGGGGGCGGGCAACCGGTGATGGTGACGATGATTGCGAGCTACTTGTTCGATAAGCCCACGCACCTGATCGACATCTACAACCGGAAGGAAGACAAGACGGTTCAGAACTGGACGCTTGCGTATCTGCCAGGACAGAGGCTGACGAAGCAGCCGGTGTATGTGTTGACGGCGAAGAGGACGTTCTCGGGCGCGGAGGAGTTTGCGTTCGATCTGAAGAACCAGAAGCGCGCGACGATTGTGGGTGAGACTACGGGCGGGGGAGCGCATCCGGTGTCGGGGCATACGGTTGCGGACTACTTCAATGTGGGGGTTCCGTTTGCGAAGTCGCTGGACCCGGTGACTAAGACGAATTGGGAGGGCACGGGCGTGGAGCCGGATGTTAAGGTCGACGCGAAGGATGCGCTGGAGACGGCGGAGAAGCTGGCGCTCGAGAAGGTTCGGTCGAAGAGCGAGGGTAAGTAGAACGGCGCGATGATCTCGCGGGACAGGTGTGATGATGAGAAGGCTGGCTGCCGTGGTTGTATTGATGGCTGTGTGGAATACGCGTGCCGGATGGGCGCAGAGTGTTTCGCCTGAGGTGCAGCGGCACATCGACAAGGTGACGTCGTGCGTGCACGAGGCGGTGATGTCTGAAGGCGAGCCGTGCGTCGGGCTGGAAGCGCGAATGGCTCAGTATCACGTCCCGGGTGTGAGCATCGCTGTGGTCCACGACGGGAAGATTGAGTGGGCGCGGGGTTTTGGAGTTGCGAGTGTGGGTGGTCCGGCGGTGACGGCGGAGACGATGTTTCAGGCGGGATCGATCAGCAAGCCGGTGGCGGCGATGGCAGCGTTGAAGCTGGTGGAGCGGAAGAAGCTGTCGCTGGATGTGGATGTCAACTCCGAGCTGAAGGAGTGGAAGTTGCCCGCGAGCGAGGCTGCGAAGGGCAAGACGGTGACGCTGCGTGAGTTGCTTACACACACGGGAGGGACGACGGTGCACGGCTTTCCGGGCTATGCACAGGGAGAGACGGTTGCCACGCTGGTGCAGGTGCTAAATGGAGAGAAGCCTGCGAATACAGGGGCGATCCGGATTGAGGCAGAGCCGGGAACGAAGTGGAACTACTCGGGTGGCGGATACACGATCATGCAGACCATGGTGGTGGACGTGACCGGCGAGACGTTTCCGAAGACGTTGCACGATCTGGTGCTGGCGCCGATTGGGATGACTCACAGCACGTATGAACAGCCGCGTCCGGGGACGATGGGACCGGCGGCGGTGCCGTATAACGGGGACGGGACGCCGGTGACCGGCGGAGCGCATACGTATCCGGAGATGGCGGCTGCGGGGCTCTGGACGACGGCGACCGATCTGGGGAAGTACATCATCGAGAATCAGCAGTCGCTGCAGGGCAAGGCGAACCATGTTTTGAGCGAGGCGATGACGAAGGAGATGATGACGCCGGGCATGGGAGGTTGGGGCCTGGGTGTGCAGATCGGAGGGAAGGCCGGAGATCAGTACTTCGAGCACGGAGGCGTGAACGCAGGGTTCGAGGCGCTGGTCGTGGGATATGAGAATCACGGCGACGGCGCAGTGGTGATGACGAACGCGCAGGGGGGCTCGCGGCTTGCGGATGCGTTGATGAAGAGCATTGCAGCAGAGTATGGGTGGCCGGATTTTAAGACGGTCGTACGGAGTGAGGTGAAGGTAGCACCGAGCGTTCTGGCTCAGTATGTGGGGGCGTACGATCTGCTTCCGAGGTTCAGCCTGACTTTCACGATGGAGGGCGATGCGATGTATGCGCAGTCGAACCCGAACGACAAGATGCGCGTGTATGCCGAGTCGGAGACGAAGATGTTTCTTAAGGCGAGGGATGCGGAGATCGAGTTTGTGAAGGACGACAAGGGACAGGTAACGGGCCTGGTGCTGCACCAGGGCAGCCGTGATATGAAGGGCGTGAAGAAGTAATCGCGGCCTGACTATGCGGCGGCGATCTTCTGGGTGAGGTCGTCCTGTTCTTTGCGGGACTCGGCGCCGATGGTCATGGCGTCGAGGACCCCGGTGGAGAGGGCGTAGCGGATTGCTTCGGAGGGACGGTCGCGCAGGTCGCCCTGGCCGAGGATCTTCATGCCGATGATGCCCTTGCCGTCGGCGCGCATCTGCTTGATGACCTTGATGACGGTGTCGGGGTCGGCGTCCATGTGGGAGCCGATGGGGTTGAGGCGAACGAGGTCGACCTCGACCCAGGGTGATGCGGCGGCGGCGCGCAGGGCTTCGATGGAGTGGCAGGAGACGCCGTGGGCGCGGATGGTGCCCTTTTGCTTTGCTTCGGAGAGGACATCCATGACGCCGCGGTAGCGGGTGGTCCAGTCACCGACGATGGCGCAGTGGACGAGGACAATGTCGATCATGTCGGTGCCGAGCTCGCGGCGATAGCGGTCGAGGTCGCGGCGCATGCCGGCGGCATCACGAGTGTCGGACTTGGTCATGATGACGACCTTGTCACGAGGAAGTTGTTTGACGGCGGCGGCGACGTTGGGGTGCGAGCCGTAGGAGTCGGCGGTATCGAAGAAGCTGAGGCCGTTGTCGTGGTAGCCGTCGAGGAGGAGGCGCGTGAAGGGATTGGCGCCGAGGCGGGTCTGGTTGGAGCCACCGCCGAAGCCGACGGTGCCGGTTCCCATGGCGAGGCGGGAGACGCGGATGCCGGTCTTGCCGAGGACGACTTCGTCGTGCGCGCTGACCTTTTTGGGAAGGGATTGCATGGCGAGCGTGGCGGCGGGGGAGTTGGATGCGAGCCAAGCTGCTCCTAGTCCCTTGGCTGTGCGGCGAAGAAAGTCTCTTCTCAGCATGCGAGGCACCTCACTTGGGGGATAGGATACGCCTGCTGCACGCGTCAGGACCAGTAGTGCACAATGAATTCCGCATGCATTTCATCCCAAAACTTGCCGTTGATGTGGTCTTTGTTCTTGTTGGTGTTTGCATTGGTTTGTAATGCTGGCTCGGAAAGATTTTGCCACCTGGCGTGAGAAGCATCGCCGATCTGAGAAATAAAAGCGCGAGAAGGGCTGGCTTCTCGCGCTTGTGGTTTTCGCCTTCGTCTTAGGATCACTGTCTAAAACGGAATGACGATTTCTATTGCGGAATGGCCGGTAGTTGTTTGGAGATGGTGGTGGCTGCGACGGAGCAGGCTGCGTGTCCCCAACCGGAGGCGCTGACGCCGATCTGAACGCCGGGGGCATTGGTGATGTCGTAGACGATGTTGTCGGGTCGGGTCGCGTCGCCGCTTACGCCTGCGGGGACGTAGTCGAGTTTGAGGGTGTGGCGGGTGCGCCAGGCGATGTTGTGGTCGGCGCAGGAGGAGTCGCCGGAGACGCCGAGGGCTCCGATGAGTTCCTTCTTTGCGTTATAGAGAGCAAGGCCGCCGCCGAAGACGTTGACGCCTCCGATCTTGCCGCCAACCATGGGGTCGTCGTTCTGGCCGTAGTCACGGGAGTCGCCGCGATATGCGACGTCAGTGCTGACGGGGTTGCTGTGCTGCAGACCAAAGAGCGATCCTCCGGGCTGGGTGGCGGTATAGAGATTGGCGGTGGAGAGAGCGAGGGCAGGAAGGCTGAAGGCGTTGGCGGTGTTTGCCTTTTGTGCGGAGATGACGCGGCTGCCGGGCCACTGATCTCCGCGATTGCCGCCGGTGAAGGCTACGGCGCAGACAATGCCGTCGCGATTGACGACGGTAGCCCACATGTCGAGGTTGAAGCCGCCGTTTGGCTGCAGGCGAGCGGCGGTAAGTGCGGCTTTGAGTGCGCTGTAGGAGGGGAGCTGGTTGCAGGAGGAGCGGTCGTCGTTGTGGTTGTTGTTGGCGGCTGCGCCAGCGGCCTGGCTGGCCAAGAGAATCGCGGCCAGAGTGGAAGAAGAGATAGCGAGAGACTTCGAATTGTGCATGTAGCAGTCCTTTCCTTGCGAACGGAACGCGTCAGCGCGTTCGTATGGATAAAGGGCCCGTGTGCGCGGAACGTTACCACAATGGACGGAAGGCGTGATACTGAGAGAATAAGATGCATCGAAACGAGAGAGGATTTTCGATATGCAATTGAAGAGTGAGAGCTTTCGCGACGGTGGGGTGATTCCGGGGGAGTTTTGTTTTGCGGTGATGGACCCGAAGAGCCATGTGCAGCTGAGCGGGAATCGCAATCCGCAGCTGAATTGGACGGGCGTGCCGGAGGGAACGGAGTCGTTTGCGCTGGTGGTGCATGATCCAGATGTGCCGAGCAAGGCCGACGATGTGAACAAGGAGGGCAGGGAGGTTCCGGCGTCGTTGCCCCGGGTGAATTTTTATCATTGGTTGTTGCTGGATATTCCGGCAGACACGAGGGAGATTGCGGCGGGAAGCCAGAGCGATGGGGTGACTCCGCGTGGCAAGCGCGGGCCTGCAGCGACAGGCAGGATGCGGCATGGGATCAATAGTTACACCGGATGGTTTGCGAGTGATACGGAGATGGAGGGCGACTACTACGGATATGACGGGCCGTGTCCTCCGTGGAATGATTCGATCGTTCATCACTATGTCTTCACGCTGTTTGCGCTGGATGTACAGCTGCTGGCGGTGGATGGGGAGTTGACTCCGGAGAAGGTGGAGGCGGCGCTGAAGGGCCATGTGCTGGCGGAGGCGAAGCTGACCGGGTTGTACTCACTGAACCCGAGTGTGAAGATTTAGCCTCCGGCGAAACAGAAAAGGATCCGGTGAGTAAGCCGAGCCTTTTCGAGTCGGCAACCGATACGATTACGAGTTATTGGGACAGAGCGGCTTCCACGAGGACTGCAAAGAAGGAGTGTCCGAAGACGGTAGGGTGGAAGCCGTCCCAGAAGAGCTTGTGGGCGGGATCGGCGCAGGGTGGATTGACGCCGTTGAAGCAGGGATTGGTGATGTCGGTGAAGCCGAAGTGGGTGGCGTCGGCCGAGACGGACGTGAAGAGGCTGAAGGCATCGATGCGGCGGATGCGCAGGCCCTGAAAGAGCTGCTCCAGGAAGAGAAGATCGTCGAGAGACTTGTTGGCGGAGAGCGTGGCCTGACGGGCGAATGCTGCATTAGACTTCGCGACGGGCAGGATGCTGATGTCGAAGAGGTTGGGGATGAGGAAGTTTTTGGCGCCGGCGCGGCGCAGGATCAGTTCGGCGGAGGAGATGCCGAGGGCGATTTGGAAGCCGAGTTGTTGCGGCGATCCCACGCCGGCGGCGTCGACGATGTCGTTACCGCCCCCTTCGATGATGTATAGGGCATTGGGATCGGCTTTGCCACCGTGTTGGCTGAGATAAAGAAGGACTTGCTGGGGAACGCTGGGCAGATTGCCGAACGGCGTGGGAACGGGACCGGTAACATGAGCTCCGCCAAAGGCGTAGTCGGTTCCACCGGCCAGCGCGGGAAGCATGGGAAGGCTTCTCGCGCTGGCGATGTGATCGACCCATATGGGGCCGTCGGAGAAGCGTCCGTTGAAGTACGGAGCGGAGGGTTGAGTCCCTCCAGTGGCGATGAAGACGTTGCCGACATCGCAGTAGCTGTCGCCGAAGACATAGATGGCGGAGTAGGCAGGAGCGCTGGCGTTCGCCGCGATGGGCTGGAAGGCAAGAAGAAGGGCGAGGGTGACGACGCATGAAAGGGATCGGATCGACATGCGGAACTCTCCTGGGGATGGATTGGTTTTCCGGGCCGAAATGATGTATTCCGCTGCAGAACGAAGCAGCACTTGATGAACGAGACGGAACGTTAGCAACGGGTGTGCCGGGTGTCAATGGAAAAGCGCGAGATTCACCCGGTGTTTATCTAGGAGAGAGACGCATCATCATGGGATCGCGCGGCCGTAACGTGATCTTGGCCTGCGGAACTGGTGGAGCGGAGTCGAGATAGGTCATGCGCCAGCGGGATGCGATGGTAGCTATGGCGAGGACACCTTCCATCCATGCGAAGCTTTCACCGATGCACTGGCGCGATCCTGCGCCGAATGGAAAGTACGTGAAGCGTGGTCGCGCTGCTTTGGCCTCGGGGGTGAATCGGTCGGGGTTGAAGCGGAGAGGGTCTGGGTAGAACTCAGGCGTACGACTGATCATGTATTGGCTCATGAAGAAGTGAGCGCCGGGAGGGATGTGGTACGGGCCGAGGGTGACGGGCTGTGTGGACATGCGTCCCATAGCCCATGCGGGAGGATAGAGGCGCATGGACTCGGCGAAGACTTGTTCTGTGTAACGAAGGTTTGGGTAGTCTGCGAGTGTGGGGAGGCGGTGGAGTTCTCCGGTGCCGAGGACCATGTCAAGTTCAGCGTGGAGCTTTGTTTCGGCTTCGGGGTTTTGGGAGATGAGGTACCACGTCCATGCGAGGGCGTTGGCCGTTGTTTCGTAGCCGGCGAGGAAGATGGTGAGGACTTCGTCGCGGACCTGCTCGTCGGTGAGGGCTGACCCATCCTCGTCCTGCGAGCGGATGAGCATGGAGAGAACGTCGCCTCGGTCGCTTGCGGCATCTCGTTGCGAGGCGAACTCGGCGCGACGCTCGGCGATGAGGCGATTGACGACGGCGTCGAGGCGGGCGCGGGAGCGGCGGAATTTGACGATGCCGGGGATGGGGAGGTGGAGGAAGTTCTCCATGCGCGGGAAGGCGACGAGGAAGTTGTAGAGGTCCATGATGGCGTTGACCTCGTCATTGATGCGGCGGATGTCGTCGGTAACCTCGGTGTCGAAGAGTGTGCGGGCGACGATCTCAAGAGAGAGGGACATCATGGCGGCGGAGATGTCGATGGCTTGCGCGGGCTGCCACTGCGCGGAGTGATGCTGCGCGCTTGAGACAATCTCGTCGGCATAAGCGGCGATGCGCTGGCGGTGAAAGGCAGGGGCGACGATGCGACGCTGGCGGATGTGGATGGGATCGTCGGAGGTGATGAGGCCTTCGCCCAGGAGGATCTTCATGCGGCGAACGGTGCGTTCTTTGACGAAGGATGCGGCCTGCGTTACGAGGACTTCGCGGATGTAATCGGGGTGATTGAGAAAGATGATGGGCGTGCCCATAAAGCGATAGTGGGCGATATTGCCGTAGGTGTGGTGGAGGTGCTCGAAGAGGCGAATGGGTTCACCGAGCTTGACCCAGGGCTTGAAGGCGTAGAAGGGCAGTGAGTGGGGGAGGCCCGGGGGGAGGTTCCAATCGCTACTGCTCATTGTGCGTTAGATGACGTGAGCGGGAATACGGGCGGCTACGATCTCCCGAATGCGCGCCTGAATGTCATCGATAGAGGCATCGTCGCGGATCGGCGTGACGCGGTGAGGCTCGCGAGCGGCGATGGTCGCGTACGCGTTATAGATGCGGCGGTAGAAGTTGTCGTCCTCGCGCTCGAAGCGGTTTTCGTCGGTGCCCTTCTGCTGGACGTTGCGCTGGTTGCGTCGACGTGCGCGTTGCAGGGAAGAGTCGAGCGATGGAAGCAGGAGGAGGGTGAGGTCGGGCTGAAGGTTGTCGCAGACGGCGCGGTGCATTGCGAGGATGCGCTCGGATCCAAGTTCGCGACCTGCGCCCTGATATGCCTCGGAGGAGTCGGTGTAGCGGTCACAGAGGACGATGGCGCCGGAGGCGAGCGCGGGGAGGATGATCTCGTGGATGGCCTGCGCACGGTCGGCGAACATGAGGGCCATCTCCGCAAGAGGAGCGATGGGGCCGAGAGTGGCTTCGGAGCGCGAGTCGAGGAGGATGGAGCGGATACGATCGCCGAGGGATGTTCCGCCGGGCTGGCGGAGGGTGACTACCTTGTGGCCTTCGGATTCGAGCCATGCGGCTAGTTTGCGGAGCTGGGTGGTCTTGCCGGAGCCGTCCAGGCCCTCGAAGGTGATGAAGTAACCGCGCGACATGAGTCAAGCTTATCGCAGTGAAGATGCCGCTCACCGTGGTTCTACACGGCGAGCGGCTTGGGTTGTTCTCAGGAGCGCCGGATGCGTTCCAGCTGGACGTCGTTGTAGCGTTCGCCTGCAATCTCTTCCTGGGGAATTGCTGCCTCCAGTTCGGCCACCTCGGCGGAGGTGAGCTTGATGTCAGCGGCAGCGGCGTTCTCGTCAAGATACTTGCGGCGCTTGGTGCCGGGGATGGGAGCGAGGTCGTCGCCCTTGGCAAAGACCCAGGCGAGCGCGAGCTGGCCCGGTTTGACTCGCTTGCGTTCTGCGATGGCGGTAACTCGGTCGACGAGGACCTGGTTCTTGTCGAAGTTGTCGCCGGCGAATCGTGGGTAGCGTTCTGCGCGGAAGTCTCCGGCGCCGAGGTCGGACTTGCTCTTGATGGCTCCTGTGAGGAAGCCACGGCCTAGAGGGGAGTAAGGGACGAAGCCGATGCCGAGTTCGCGGACGGTGGGCAGAATCTCGGCTTCGACGTGACGCTCCCAGAGAGAGTACTCAGTCTGGAGTGCGGTAATGGGATGGACCTTGTGGGCGCGGCGAATTGTCGCGGAGGAGGCCTCGGAGAGTCCGAGGTACTTCACCTTGCCGGCCTTGACGAGTTCGGCCATGGCTCCGACGGTGTCCTCGATAGGAACCTCGGGATCGACGCGATGCTGGTAGTAGAGGTCAATGTAGTCGACGCCGAGGCGCTTGAGTGAAGCGTCGCACGCCTCGTGGACGTACTCAGGTTTACCGGAGATGATCCAGTAGGTGGGGTCGTCCTTCTTGCGGATGTTGGCGAACTTGGTTGCGAGGAAGACCTCATCACGTCGCGGTTTGATGGTCTTGCCGACGAGCTCTTCGTTGTCGCCGATGCCGTAGGTGTCGGCTGTATCGAGAAAGTTGATGCCGAGATCGAGTGCGCGAAGGATAGTCGCTGCGGACTCCTCGTCGTTACGCGGACCGTAGAACTCGCTCATACCCATGCAGCCGAGTCCCTCACGGGAGACGATTGCGCCTTGTGAACCAAGCTTGATCTTTTGCATGCTCATGGCGGGTTAGATGGAACAAGGGTGTGGATTGTTTCGTGTTGGCGCGTTCTGCCAATAGTTTGGCGTGATGTGCCTAGTGGATGCTGGTGCCGTTCTGCCACTGTACATCGTTGGGGACGATTGTGATGGTAAGGGGGCCTTCGGCTCCTTCTTTGAGGAACGGGCCTTCGAAGG
>Ga0070671_100003607_pt1 | contig 12109 bp, 16 predicted proteins | sample KBSS73metaG_FD_65341 | JGI IMG/M metagenome (GOLD analysis project Ga0070671, IMG submission 65341) | Switchgrass rhizosphere microbial communities from Kellogg Biological Station, Michigan, USA - KBS S7-3 metaG | ecosystem: Host-associated > Plants > Roots > Rhizosphere > Soil ...
ACGCAAATCACGCTTACCCGCCGGCGAACGGGGGAAGAACATCGAGCGTCGCAGCGTCGCTCAGCGTCATTTCCAAGTCCCGCACCGCAATTCCGTCGCACAGATACGAGCAACGGCCCAGCACCTTCGCGAGCTCGCTACTGCGCTCAGCCAGGTTCTGCACCAGCGCGCCAACCGTGGTGCCCGGCGCGATTCCGATGATCTCGTCGTCGAAGCCTGCGGCGGCACGTGCGGCGGCGAAGTAGCGGACGGTCACCTTCGCGCCCACGTCAACCGCCGATCGCGCTCATCGGGCGGTCCGGCTGCACGAAGTCCGGGTCGTTGATGCCGTGGCCGGCCGCCTTCACCCACATGGTGGCGCGCCAGGCGGCGGCCAGTGCGTCGTCGTCGGCGCCTGCACGGATGAGGCGCCGCAGGTCGGTCTCGTGCCGGGCGAACAGGCAGTTGCGCACCTGACCGTCGGCGGTGAGCCGGGTGCGATCACAGGCCCCGCAGAACGCATGCGAGACCGAGGCGATGATGCCGACCTTGCCCACGACTCCTTGGCCGTCCACGACCTCCCACAACTCCGCGGGCGCCGAACCGCGCGGTGCCGGGTCCGGCTGCAGGTCGAAATGTCGGCGCAGGGCGGCCAGCACGTCGTCGGCGGCGATCGCCCGGCCGCGCTTCCACTCGTGGCCCGCGTCCAGTGGCATCTGCTCGATGATGCGCAGCTGGTAGCCGTGGTCGATACAGAACTGCAGCAGCGCGACGGCATCCTCGAGCCCGGTGACCGGATCCAGCACGGCGTTGACCTTCACCGGGCTCAGCCCGGCCGCCTTGGCGGCCGCGAGTCCTTTAATTACGTCGTGCAGGCGGTCGCGGCGGGTGATGCGGGCGAAGCGTGCGGCGTCGACGGTGTCGAGGGACACGTTGATCCGGTCGAGCCCGGCCGCCTGCAGTTTGGCGGCGCGCTTGTCGAGCCCAATGCCGTTGGTGGTCAACGTGATTTCGGGCCGGGGCCGAAGGGCGGCGGTCGCGGCGACGACGTCCTCGAGGTGCTTGGCCACCAACGGCTCGCCGCCGGTGAACCGAACGCTGGTGATGCCGAGCCTGGTGACCGCGATGCGCAGCAGCCGGGCCAACTCGTCGGCGCGCAACAGCTGGTCGCCCGGCAGCCAGTCGAGGCCCTCGGCGGGCATGCAGTAGGTGCAGCGCAGATTGCAGCGGTCGGTCAACGACACCCGCAGGTCGGTGGCGACGCGGCCGAACGTGTCGACCATCGGTCCCTCGGTGGGCATGCCCCGCACGGGGCGCTGCACCGACGGCACGCCGAGCTCGGTGATGGTCACGCGGCGGCTCGCGATTGAGAGGAGAGGGAGCGCGACTGATCGATGGGCACGATCTCCTTGCCGAGCGGGAACAACGAGACCGGGATCAGCTTGAGGTTGGCCAGCGCCAGCGGAATGCCGATGATCGTGATCGCCATGGCCACCGCCGTGATCACGTGGCCGATGGCCAGCCAGATGCCGAACAGGATGAGCCAGATGACATTGCCGATCAGTGCGCCCGGCCGCGGCCCCGGCTTGTCGACGATGGTGTTGCCGAACGGCCACAGCGCATAGAGCGCGATGCGCAGCGCGGCGAATCCGAACGGGATCGTGATGATCAAGACGAAGCAGATGAGCGCGGCGAGCAGGTAGCCCAACGCCAGCCAGAGACCGCCGAAGACCAACCAAATGATGTTCAGGATCAGGCGCATCTTCCCTCCAGCGGTCCTTCAAGCCTACCGATATAAGGGGGTGCTGAGCGCCGAGGGCGCCGAGTAGGATCACCTAAACGCGTCCCGGCGCAGGCGGGACGCTTTCCTATGTATCCCTATGTAGTCGTTTCCGTCAGAGACAAGCAGGTGAGACCAGTGCCGACCGGCCGGGTTAAGTGGTACGACGCCGAAAAGGGGTTCGGCTTTTTGTCGCAGGAGGAGGGCGAGGATGTCTACGTCCGGTCCTCGGCCCTGCCCGCTGGCGTCGAGGGACTCAAGGCCGGGCAGAAGGTCGAGTTCGGCGTGGCCGCCGGCCGGCGCGGCCCGCAGGCGTTGAGCCTGAAGCTCATCGATCCGCCGCCGAGCCTGACGCGGACTCGTCGCGATGCTGCGGCCACCGAACACAAGCACACCCCGGACGAATTGCACGGCATGGTCGAGGACATGATCACGCTGCTGGAAGGCACGGTGCAGCCCGAGCTGCGCAAAGGTCGCTACCCGGACCGCAAGGTCGCCCGTCGGGTCTCCGAGGTCGTCAAGGCCGTCGCCCGCGAACTCGACGCGTAGGGGCACTGCGCACACAAGATAGGTAGTTCCTCCCGATGGGCGATGGTGCCCGCGCGGAGAGGCTGTCTCCGACGGCCGAACACAGGGTTCGGCCGATTCGACAAGGAGACACCTATGAAGTCAGTCATCATGCGCGCCATCGCAATTGTGGTGTTCGGCGCCGCGGCTGCGGGCCTGACCGCCGGCGCCGCCAACGCCAGGCCGCTCGAGGAGATCAGGTGTACGCCGATCGACCAGGTCATCCATCGGGCCGAAGACGTGATCACGTCGATCTTCCACAGCAAGAACAAAAAAGAACAAGAAACCCGCTGCGAGATCAACTAGGGACATCCGTCGAGTGGCGACTTAAGACACGCTTTCGCTCCGAATCCGTGCAATAACTGGCCACTCGACGGGGAACAATCAAGGTATGTCATATGTCGCCGGTGGCGGTGAGTTCAACCGCGACACCAACTACATCACCACCCGCATCACGGCTGACGGGCGCGACGGCTATCCCGTCGAACCCGACCGCTACCGGCTGGTCGTCGCGCGCGCCTGCCCCTGGGCCAACCGCACGATCATCGTGCGACGCCTGCTGGGCCTGGAAGACGTGCTGTCCATTGGCTTTTGCGGCCCGACGCATGACGACGACAGCTGGACGTTCGATCTGGACCCGGGCGGCGTCGATCCGGTGCTGAAGATTCCCCGGCTCAAGGACGCCTACCTCAAGCGCTTCCCCGACTACGAGAAGGGCATCACGGTACCCGCGATCGTCGAGGTGGCGACGGGCGAAGTGGTCACCAATGACTTCGCGCAGATCACGCTGGACTTCTCCACCGAGTGGGCCAAGTTCCACCGGGAAGGCGCCCCGCAGCTGTACCCCGAAGAGTTGCGAGACGAGATCGACGAGGTCGCCCAGCGCATCTACACCGAGGTGAACAACGGCGTGTACCGCTGCGGGTTCGCGGGGTCACAGCAGGCTTACGACAAGGCCTACGACCGGTTGTTCACCGCGCTCGACTGGCTTTCCGACCGGCTGACGAATCAGCGCTATCTGGTCGGCGACACCATCACCGAGGCGGATGTCCGGCTGTTCACCACGCTGGCCCGCTTCGACCCCGTCTACCACGGCCACTTCAAGTGCAACCGGTGCAAGCTCGCCGAGATGCCGGTGCTATGGGCCTACGCGCGCGACCTGTTTCAGACGCCGGGCTTCGGCGACACCATCGACTTCGTGCAGATCAAGCAGCACTACTACATCGTGCACAAGGACATCAACCCGACGCAGGTCGTGCCGAAGGGGCCCGACCTGTCCAACTGGTTGACGCACCAAGGTCGGGAAGAGTTGGGCGGCAGGCCCTTTGGCGACGGCACACCACCTGGGCCGACCCGCGAGGGCGAGCGGGTGCCGGACGGACACGGGGGCTAGGCCCAAACCGTCCGCACGGACCATTCCGCGTGCGGCACCGGGAACTCGTTGCCCGCCTCATCGCGCACCAGCGTCGGCAGTTGCACGGCGATGCCGAACAGCCTGCCGCGGTGCGGATCCACGGTGGGGATGGTGACGGCAAGCCTGGTCTCCGGCCGGAACGCGTCGACGGCATCGCCGCCCTCGTACGACCGCACCAAAACCCATGGCGCGCGGGCGATCTCGGCCGGCACCGACAACTGAACGGCGTGACGCGGGTCGACGCGCAGCTCGCCATCGGCTTTCGGGGTGTCGCAGTCGGTGGGGTTCAGCACCTCGCAGTACCGATACGGTCCCACCCGCACCAGCTGGCCATCCGAATAGGCACTGATCTCGGGATGGTTCGGCCGCGGTTCCTTGGCGAGGCGCCAGACCAGCACGCCGGTGAGGACGGACGCGACGATCGCAACGATCGCCAGCGCGGCGACAACGCGTTTCACTCCGGCGCCACCGCCGCGCGATCCGGCCTGCCGCCCTCTTGCTCTGCGAGCACCGGACGGTTCCCGCCGAAGCCGGGTATCAGCGACTCACCGAAATAGCTCACCACGGTCTGCGCCAGCCCGACGATCAGAATCGCGGAGATCGCCGTGAAGCCCACCCACAGATCGGTGTACACCAACACACCCGTGGCGCCGCCTGCCACCCAGGCCAACTGCAGCAACGACTCTGAGCGGCCGAACGCAGACGCCCGTGACTTCTCCGGCAGGTCGTCCTGCAGCGACGCGTCCAGTGAGGCCTTCGCGATCGCCGCCGCCGCGGAGGTGACCAACGTCGCCAGCGCCGCGACCATCAGCTTGCCGGTCAGCGCGGTCGCCAAGGCGAACGTCGTGACCGCGATGGTGCAACGCACGACCAACAGAGCCGGGTACCCGAGCTTCAACCGGGCAGCGGTGAAGTTGCCCGCGAAGTTGCCGATCGCCGCGGCCGCGCCGATCACTCCGAGGATGCGCAACTGCTCCCACCCGCTGGCGTCATGCGACTTCGCCACGAACGCGGGGTAAAGGAACAGGAAACCGACCATCACCTTGATGGTGCAGTTGCCCCATAACGCGGCAATGATGTTGCGGCCCAACGGTTGTCGTGGCTCGGCCGACGTCTTTTGTTCGGGATGGCGCCGCAGCTCGCCGCTGCCGCCGTGATACGACAGCGTGGTTGGCACCTCGCCGGCCGTCACCTCGACCCACTTGGGGATCCGCATCGACAGCGCCGCGCCAATCAGCGTCACCGCGACGATGACGTACAGCGCGCCGGGCAGGTGCACCAGGCCGAGCAGATACTCCGCGCCGGCGGCGATTGCACCGCCGACCATCGTGCCGCCCAGCAACCCGAACGTCGTCAGCCGCGAGTTCACCCGCACCAGGTCGATGCTCGGCGGCAACACACGCGGGGTGACCGCGCTGCGCAGCACGCTGAATGACTTGGACAGCACCATCATTCCGAGCGCGCATGGATAGAGCACCCACGACGGGTAGCTTCCGGTGATGCCGTCGTAGTTGGCGACAAGCGCCATCACGAGCACGGTGCGCAAGACGAACGACATGGCCAGCGCGACGCGGCGGCCGTGCTGCAGCCGGTCCAGCGCAGGGCCGATCAACGGGGCGATCACCGCGAACGGCGCGATGGTGATCAACAGGTACAGCGCGACCTTGCCCTTGCTCTCGCCGGACGCGGCGGCGAAGAACAGTGTGTTGGCCAATGCGACGGCCATCGCCGCGTCGACCGCGAAGTTGGCCACCACCGGCCACGTCAACGCGGTCAGGCCGGACTTGTCCGCACCGTCGGCCGTGGCCGCGCGGTGCACCAAACCGTACATTTTGGAACCCATTTCGCGGCTGCGCTGCGCGGCCGCGCGGGTCACGGTGATCTTCTCGCCCGCATTAGCGCCGACGGTAGGCGGCGGGGGCGCCGACGGATGCTCGCGGCCCGAGCGGTCATCGAGCGGCGGCAGCCACCGGTTGGCACTGGGTGTCGACGACGAGCGGCGCGGTCGACGGTAGCCGCCGCCCACATCGGGGTCGCTGGGATAGTTCGCCATCCCGGGATGCTCGCCGTCGGCATCGGCAGGCGGACGCGGCGGGTAATAGCGGTCTTCACGCCGACCCCGCGGGTCTCGGTGATCACGCCGCGGTCCGGTCACGCCTCGATTCTCCCCCATCGAGGCGGTTGCGGGCGTGCAGGTGACCGGTGTGGCTCGACGTTCCCCGGTCAGGCACTATTGATGGCGATGGACAGCGTGGACACCGAAGATCGCCCGGACCTGGAGGCGGTGCTGATGGGCGCCGTCGAGCAGGCGCGCGCGGCGATCATCGAGTTCAGCGGTGAGGACACCGTTGGCGAGTACCTCGGCGCCAGCTTCGAAGACCCGACAGCCGCGACGCACCGCTTCCTGGCCGATATGCCCGGCTACAAGGGCTGGCAGTGGGCCGTCGTCGTCGCCGCCTGCCCGGGAGCCGACCACGCCACCATCAGCGAAGTGGTGTTGGTGCCCGGCCCGACCGCGTTGCTGGCGCCCAAGTGGGTGCCGTGGGAGGAGCGCATCAAGCCCGGCGACCTGAGTCCCGGCGACCTGCTCGCGCCTGCGACCAACGACCCGAGGCTGGTGCCCGGCTATACGGCCAGCGGTGACCCGCTGGTGGATGACGTCGCCGTCGAGCTCGGGTTGGGCCGCCGCCAGGTGCTCAGCGAATTCGGCCGCAGTGATGCCGCGCAACGTTGGCACGACGGCGAGTTCGGCCCCGGGTCGGCGATGGCCAGGTCCACCCGCCGCGTGTGCCGCGACTGCGGCTTCTACATTCCGCTGGCCGGTGCGCTGGGCACGATGTTCGGCGTATGCGCCAACGAGCTGGCGGCCGACGGGCATGTCGTCGAATCCGAATACGGTTGCGGCGCACACTCAGACACGCCGCAGCCGGCAGGCACGGGGTCTCCGCTGTATGACCCGTTCGACGACGGCGTCCTCGAGGTAGTCGAGCCCGAAAGTTAGTTCTCCGCAGCCGCTTTGATGCGCGACAGCGTCGCGTTCATGCCCTCGACCAGTTCACGTTCGAAACTCGGCACACCGCCCATCAACGCGTTGACGCTCAAATTCGAAAAGGCCGTCACACCGTTCTCGGCGTGCCTGCTCTCGACCAGTCGCGTGCCGGTTTCGGTCGGTTCGAGTTCGTAGCTCCAGACGGTGTGGTTGATCGGCACCTTGAACGCCAGCTTCTTCTCCGGAATCATCTCGGTGACGACGCTCGTCGTCGGCCAGAACAGGCGGCCGCGACGGTTCATGTTGATCGTCGTCGTGCCCTGGCGCACCGGACCCAGCGCCCTCATCAGCCGGCACTGCGGGCTCCACTGCGGCATCCGGCTGAGATCGGAAACCAGCGACCACACCTTCGCGACCGGTGCATCGATGTCGATCTGTGCTTGCAACAGCGGCTCTGCCATTACCCCTCCTCGATCGAAGTCAACTGAGCCCGCTCTGGGCTCCTCGCGATCCACGGCGCACAGCGCGAAGCTGCCACAGCATGATCGACGTGCCCAGGGCTCCAACGGCCAGGCCCGCGACGGTGAACGGCCGCCACTCCTGCAGGCCGGGCACCGTGAATGCCAGCACCACGGCGACGAACCAACCAGCCGTTATCACCACGATGACCGGCCATGGTTTGAGCAAGGTTGCCGGCAAGGCGGGCGGTTCCGGTGCCACGCTGACAACGTAGTCGATTACCTACGCGTCAGAAACGCACCGGGTTTTCGAAGATTTCCCGAGACCCGCTAGGTACTCTTTGCCTTGTGAAAGACGTCGACACCCGGCTGGCGAGTGATCTGTCGCTGGCAGTGATCCGTCTGGCTCGCCAATTGCGGTTTCGGCGCCCGGATTCGCCTGTTTCGCTATCGCAGCTGTCGGCCCTGTCGACGCTTGCTAAAGAGGGCCCGATGACGCCCGGCGCGTTAGCCACGCGCGAACGCGTCCGTCCTCCTTCGATGACGCGGGTGATTGCGTCGCTGTGCGAGCTTGGCTTCGTCGATCGCGACGCCCATCCGGCCGACGGCCGTCAGGTGCTGGTATCGGTATCGCGCGCAGGCACCAATCTGATCGAGGCCGAGCGCCGTGCCAGCCAGGAATGGCTCAAACAACGTCTCGACCGCCTCCAACCCGACCAGCGCAGGACGCTGTTGATGGCAGCCGATCTGATGTCGGGCATGGTCGACGAAAGCGCATGAGCCCCGTCCGGCGCGCACGAGCGAAGCGAGCGGGGGATTGGCAGCAGTAATCGACGTTGCCGACCCGGCGGATCCCAGGCTCGACGACTTCCGCGATCTCAACAGCGTCGATCGCAGACCCGACCTTCCCAGCGGAAAGGGTCTGGTGATCGCAGAGGGCGTGCTGGTGGTGCAGCGCATGCTGGCCTCACGGTTCCGGCCGCGAGCAATGCTGGGCACCGACCGGCGGCTGGCCGAGCTCGGCGATGACCTGAACGGTGTCGAAGCGCCGTACTACCGCGTCGACGCCGGCGTGATGGCCGAGGTCGTCGGGTTTCATCTCAACCGCGGGGTGCTGGCGTCGGCGTCGCGTGCGCCCGAACTGTCCGTCGCGCAGGTGCTCGACGGTGCCCGCACGGTCGCAGTGCTCGAGGGTGTGAACGACCACGAGAACCTCGGGTCGATCTTCCGCAACGCCGCGGGCCTCGGCGTGGACGCGGTGATCTTCGGTTTGGGCTGCGCCGACCCGCTGTACCGGCGTGCCGTTCGAGTGTCGATGGGGCATGCCCTGCTGGTGCCGTATGCGTGGGCAGCGGCGTGGCCCGGTGATCTTCACATCTTGCGGGACAACGGGTTTCGATTGCTCGCGATGACGCCCGACCCCTCGGCGCGCACCCTGGCGGATGAGCTGACAGAGGCGGCCGATGCCAAGGTGGCGTTCCTCGTCGGTGCCGAGGGCCCGGGCCTGACGGAGACGGTGATGCGAACCAGCGATGCGCGGGTGCGGATTCCGATGTCGCGTGGAACCGATTCACTCAACGTCGCCACGGCCGCGGCGCTCGCGTTCTACGAACGGGCCAGGCTCGCATACTAGATTGGCTCGGGTGACCGACGACTCCACTCCATGGGCGATGGGCCTGACGGTGGCCGCGTTCGTCGCGGCGGTGACGGCCGCCGCGGTCGTGGTGCTCAGCCTCGGACTCACCCGTGTGCATCCACTGCTGGCCGTCGGACTCAACCTGGTCGCCGTCGGCGGCCTGGCCCCGACCGTGTGGGGTTGGCGCAACCTGCCGGTGTGGCGATGGTTTGTGCTCGGCTCCGGCGTCGGCGTGGCAGGTGCCTGGCTCGCTCTGCTGGCGATGGCGCTCGGCGGCGTTATCGGATGAGCGTATCGGCCAGTCTGGCCTGCCAGGCCTGCTCGTCATCGGCGCCCAGCATCCGCACCACCACCTGATCGGCGCCGGCGGCGTGGAACTCCGCCACCCGCGCGGCGATCGAATCGAGATCGCCCCACGCGGTGATGCCGTCAAGGAGCCGGTCGCTCACGTCATCGATGTCGGATTCAGAGAAGCCCTGCCGCAACAGGTTTCGGCGATATCCGCCCACGCTCGTCAGGAAGTCCAGCGGTTTGGCAGCGGCCTGACGCGCAGCCTCGCGGTCGGTCGTCGGCAGCACCATCACCAACACCGCCAGCGTCTTGTCCGCGCCGAAGGCGGCGCGCGCATCCGCCACGTACGACGGCGTCACCAGAAACGGATATGCGCCGCACGCCCGGTCGCGTGCGAGCGCCAGCATGTTCGGGCCCAGCGCGGCCAGCACCCGCGAGTCCGCGGCAATGCCGGCCTCGTCCAATGCGTCCAGGTAGGCGTTGAGTGTCTTCAACGGATGCGCCCCGTGCGCTCCGCCGAGGCCGACCACGAAGCGGTCGGGGTGGTCACGCTGTAGCGATCGATACGTCGCGATCACCTCAGCGGCGGGCACCGAGTCGACGGGGATGATGCCTGTCGCCACCGGAATGCGCGTGGTTGCTCGCACCGCGGCGTCGAGCATCGGCAGATTGCCGGAGCGCCACAGCGTTGAAAAGCCAAGGGCCTCGACGCGTTGCACTTCGGCGGCGACAACAGCGGCGTCGTCGGTGTATGGGTAGCTGCTCGCGAGGCCGATCGGTCCCAAAGTCATGAAATCGACGGTAGGACCTCAACGACGGTTGAGGTCAAGCGCTCAGCGCTGGCCGCTGGAGCGCACCCCCAGCAACACGTCCTCCCACGCGGGAACCGCTGGCTTGCCCTTGCGGGCGCGTGGTTTCGGCGCAGGGGGCGGCTCGGGCGCCTCGAACGTCTCGATCGGCAGTTCCGGCTCCGACTCCGGCTCGTCGTACTCCAGTTCCGCCACCGGAGCCAGCGGCCGCAGCGGCCGGGCGAAGTTGGGATCGATCAACTCGTTCGCCGCGTCGTCGAACGCGGTCACGGTGCCACCGTGCGCCCCCGGCGTGTAGCGGAAGTGCGCGACGTTGTCGGACAGGCCGGCCTTCCAACCCATCTGCACGGTCCAGCGCCCGTCCTCGTTGCGCCACGCGTCCCAATTCGTGCTGTCCGGGTCCAGGCCGCGGGCCACGAGCGCGGCCGTCACTGTCTCCAACAGAGTCAGCACCGATGGACCGTCGGGCAGCACCGGGTGCGCGGCGGTTGCCAGCTCGGCCGCGCGCGAGCGCTCGAGCAGCACCGGGTTGGCAAACCGTCGTACGCGTTCGATATCGTCTCCGGCGGCCGCAGCGACCTGTTCGACGGACGCGCCCGCCCGGATCTTGGCCTGAATCTCCTTGGGACGCAGCACGTTTTGGACCTCGGTGTCGGGTTGGGGTTGGGTCGAGCCGGACGTGTCGCCGCGCAGGGCCGCACGCAACCGGTCATCGGGCCGCAGCAGGAACTTCTCGCCGAGGCCTTCGGCCTCGCAGATGATTCGTTTGCCGTCGACATCGAGGCCGACGACCCTGAGTTCCCGCATATAGACCTCCTCCGGACCGAATCCCAAGCCCGATGAGGGGGACCCTACTGCGTTACCTGTCCGTTACCGCGCAGACACGCCCGGGCAGGTCAGAGCCGTTCCACCACCCAGTCGATGCATTGGGTGAGCGCGCTGACGTCGTCGGGCTCGACGGCGGGGAACATCCCGACGCGCAGTTGGTTGCGGCCGAGTTTGCGGTAGGGCTCGGTGTCGACGATGCCGTTGGCCCGCAGCGCCTTGGCGACGGCTGCGGCATCGACGGAGTCGGAGAAGTCGACGGTGCCGACCACCTGCGAGCGCAACTCCGGATCGGCGACGAATGGCGTTGCGAATTTCGACGCCTCCGCCCAGGAGTACAGCCGCTGCGACGAGTCCGCGGTGCGCTTGACGGCCCAATCCAGCCCGCCATTGCCCAGCAACCAGTCGATCTGCTCGGCGAGCAGGATCAGCGTGGCGATGGCCGGGGTGTTGTAGGTCTGGTTCTTGGTGCTGTTGTCGATCGCGATCGGCAACGACAGGAAGTCGGGCACCCAGCGGCCGGAGCCGGCAATCGACTCGACACGGGCCAGCGCCGCGGGGGACATGATCGCCACCCACAGCCCGCCGTCGCCCGCGAAGTTCTTCTGCGGTGCGAAGTAGTAGGCGTCGACGTCGGCGATGTCGACGGGCAGGCCGCCCGCCGCCGACGTCGCGTCGATCGCGATCAACGCGTCACCGGATCCCTCGGGCCGCTGCACGGGCACCGCAACCCCGGTCGAGGTTTCGTTGTGTGCCCATGCGATCAGGTCGACGGACGGATCCGACTGCGGTTGCGGGGCGCTGCCCGGATCGGCCTTGATGATGATCGGATCGCCGACGAACGGGTTCTTGGCGACGCACGAGGCGAACTTCGAGCTGAACTCGCCATACGTCAGGTGCAGCGAGCGCTCGTCGATCAGCCCGAAGGCCGCGGCATCCCAGAACGCCGTCGAGCCACCGTTGCCGAGGATGACCTCGTAACCCTCAGGGAGCGAGAACAATTGGCGCAGTCCATCGCGGACGCGACCGACGAGATTCTTGACAGGAGCCTGCCGGTGCGAGGTACCGAACAGCTCGCCTGCGGCGGCGAGTGCCTGCAGCTGTTCCGGCCGCACCTTGGACGGGCCGCAGCCGAATCGTCCGTCGGCGGGTTTGAGATCGGCGGGAATCGTCAGTTCGGCCATGGGCTCAAGAGTAATGACCGGACCAACGCGTTTTCTGCCGGGAGGGTTGGCTCGAGCGCTGCATCGGCAGGCGTTTGCTGAGGGGTTTGCTGAAAAATTGCGAACACGCCACAGCCCGACACCGGCGGTGACCATACTGTTACCTGATGGGTATGGGAAAAGCTACCGCGGTGCTGT
>Ga0070671_100003613_pt1 | contig 12106 bp, 16 predicted proteins | sample KBSS73metaG_FD_65341 | JGI IMG/M metagenome (GOLD analysis project Ga0070671, IMG submission 65341) | Switchgrass rhizosphere microbial communities from Kellogg Biological Station, Michigan, USA - KBS S7-3 metaG | ecosystem: Host-associated > Plants > Roots > Rhizosphere > Soil ...
TCGGATACGGCGGCCGCGGGATCGAAGCCTGGGCCGCGCGCAGCGCCTGGGACCATCTGTTGTTGAGGTCGTGAGCCGGACGCCCCGCTTCGCGAGCAGACCGAGGACGACCTGCTCTGGGCGCGCGAGGCGTTCATCGCCTCGCGGAGGCGGTTTGAGAAGGTCATCGTGCATGGCCACAGTTGGTACGACGAGAAACCTGCGTTGTTGAGGCGTCGGATCGGCGTGGACACCGGGGCCTACGAGACTGGGGTGCTGACCGCTGTGCGGCTCGAAGATGGGCGGCGAGAGGTGCTGCAGGCCTGCGACGAGATCGCCGCCGCGCGACAGACGGCGCGACGAGGGGCGCTGGGGCCTGCGTTGGTCACCGCCCCTCCTGACTACGCTCACGCGCCGGCCGCAGCCATAAGGGCCAGGTTCAGCATGCCAACCGTCAGTCTCCAGGCTGGATGTTGAAGGACCTGAAGCGGGCACGACCGGTCTTCCACCGCGACTAGGCGCTGCAGCTGGTCTGCCATGATGAGCTCGGGCGGAGCTCTATGATCAGCTGACCACGCCTACCGTCCGCGTCCGCGCGCGCTAGCTCGCTGAGGGCCGACCAAGACCGCGGGGTGATCGTCGCTGGAGTGGGCCCGTTCACGCAGCGCCACCTTGGGAACGGGGGACCCCAACGACCGTTGCGTCCCTGCCGAGCCACCCGGCCGGACTTTCCGCTGTTGAGGGACAAATGGGCATATTCAGCTCGATCTGGAACAAGATCACGGGTCATAAGGCAGCCGCTGCGCCTCGCTCTTCATCGCCAGCAGCGCCAGTGGGCGCCGCTCAAGCGGCGCCTTCACCTTCGGCCCCGGCGCCAGCCGCGCCGGCCACGGCCAGTCCCGTCGACGTGGAAAACATCCTCGAGCAGATGGCCGCGGGCAAGGGTGGAGGCGGCAACTGGCGGACCTCAATTGTCGACCTGCTTAAGCTTCTAGACCTGGATTCCAGCCTGGAAGCCCGAAAGGAGCTTGCCAGCGAACTTGGCGTGAACGCCGGCGCGCCCGGAAGCGCCGAGCAAAACATCGCGCTCTCAAAGGCCGTCTGGAAGAAACTGGCGGAAAACGGCGGTCAAGTGCCGGCGAGTCTTCGAGACTAATTCACCAGCTCAGCCTCGGTCCGCGCCGACACGGGGCGCGGGACAGCGGGGCCGGGCGCCGGAAAATCGGAACGCCAATTTTGGGCCGGGCCGGAACACCGGCCTTCGGCCTCGTGTTCCCGACGTCTGACGTGATGGAGACATATGATGGGTCTGCTTGATGGGCTGGTGAGCGGCGTAGGCGGCGGCGTTGGCGGACGCCGGCCTGGCCTTGGGGACACGATCGCCGCAGGAGCGATTCTGGCTCTTCTGGTGAAGGGTTTGCGATCGTATCAGGCCACCCATCCGACCAGCGGGGCTGCGCACGGGCCCTCCAACGCCGCCGGCGGTTTGGGCGGGCTTCTCAGCGGGATCGGCGGCGGGGGTCTGGGCGGCCTGCTGGGCGGACTTGGCGGCGCAGGTGCGCTGGGCGCCTTGATCAACCGCTTTCAGCAAAGGGGTCACGCTGAGCAGGCCGAGTCTTGGGTGGGGCGAGGCGACAACCATTCCATTGCGCCGCAGGACGTTGGACGCGTGCTCGGGGAGGATACGCTGAAAGAACTGCAGGATCGGACTGGGCTGAACCGCGAGGAGCTGTTGCAGCAGCTCGCCCAGGAACTTCCGGAGGCGGTCAACGCCGCCACTCCCGAGGGCCGACTGCCGACGGACGAGGAACTGCATCAGATCGCGCGCCCCAGCTGAGGCGGCTCTTTCGCTTCGGTGGAGAGCGGACGCTCAACTGAACCATCTTTCCGCAGCCGCGCTCTCGTCCATAAGGCTAACTATCGGTGGTGATGATGTCTAAGAGGCGGGCCCCTTGGATGCGTTTGGGTTGGAACGCTTGGATGCTGGGCGCCGAAGCCTGCCACGTCGTGGCGCTGCGCGGCTTGAAGTTCGCGACAGGCGGCGACCTTGACGGTCAGGAGGCTCGCCGAATGGTCGTCGAGAAGATCGAAGCGGCACAGGCTCTGCAAATGATGGCGCTCACCGGCGCCTTGGGCGTCGCGACGCCTGTCGTGCTCGGCAAGACACTGAAGCATTATAGGCGAAAAGTTCAGGCTAACAGGCGTCGCCTGAGGCATTGAGGCAAAGTCCCCTCCGTGCCCGAAGAAGACGTTGAGACGCGTGCCAAACGTCGGAATTCCGGCGCAAGATGATCGCCCCCTTTCGACCCTTGGGGGACGGTTCAGGGTTGTTAGCAGGCGTTCGCAGGTCAGCTTCGGTGCAGAAGCTCGCGCTACTGACTTCGAGCGTCCGGACACGAAATTCCTCCGTCCGGACATGGGCCTCGACGCGCCGCCGCCGCGGGACCTTGCCCGCGCGGCGCAACCATTGTCGGCGCCAGCTCCTCCGCCTCGACGGTGCGCACTTCAAAGCCGACGAGTTTGGCGGCGCCGAAGCTCGTGCTGATCGCCACGTCGGCGGCGTCTCGGCCCACGGCCATGAGGATGCGCCCAATCCGTTGCGTGTTGTGGCGCGCGTCGAACGTCCGCCAAGCGCCGCCCAACCAAGCTTCGAACCAGGCGCTGAAGTCCATCGGCGCATCCATTGCCGGTACGCCGATGTCGCCGAGGTATCCCGTGCAGTAGCGCGCGGGGATGTTCATGCTGCGGCAGAGCGCAATGGCCAAGTGGGCGTAGTCGCGGCAGACGCCACGCCGTTCGAAGTGGGCCTCGGTGGCGGTGCGGGTGCTCCGGGCGTGGGGGTAACCGAATTCGATCCGCTGGTGAGCATAGTCGACGATGGCCTGCACCCGTGCCCAGCCGGGCTCAACCCGGGCGAATTGCTCCCACGCCATGTCGGCCAGGAGCTCGAGGTCGCAGTAGCGCGAGGGCAGCAGGAACTGCACCACCTCGTCGGGCAGGTCCTCGATCGCGTGCTGTGCGGCGGTCGCAATCACGGGATCGGGCCTGCCGCTATCGCGGATCAGGAAATCGGCGGAGAAGGTGGTGCGGCCGGCTGGCGCGAGCACGCGGCTACAGATGTTGCCGAAGGCGTCGACATACTGGCGGAGCTGCGCATCGGGCCGGCTGTGCAGGACATCGAGCGTCTCCAGATCGTGCGCCCGCTCCGGCCGAACGTTCAGCATCAGGACCATCGGGGTCGGCCCTGCGCACTCGTAACTGATCTCGAAACCTGCCCGGATCCGCATCGCCACCTCTAATTTGAGGCCGCAACTCTCAATTGAGAAAGGGGTTGCAGGATTGGCGCCGTTTCGAGTTCAACAGTCACGTCCATGCCCATAAAGTCGGCGGCCTCGCCATCCCATGTGCCGTAGAGCGGCACGGCGAGGCGCGGCTGGTCTACCGCGGCGACGCGGATCAGGTCGGCGTTGCCGATGATGCCGTTGGTGGGATCGAAATCCGTCCAGCCGCAGCCAGGGACGTAAACCTGCGCCCAGGCGTGGGTGTGGCCGCCGCCGGCGCGCCGCGCGCCCGGCGCGGTGGAGTAGACGTAGCCGGTGACGAAGCGGGAGGCGAGACCCAGGCTCCGGGCGGCCTCCATAAGCAGGACGGCGAAGTCTCGGCAGCTTCCCTGGCGCGTCTCCAGCGTCTCCTGCGGCGTCCGCGGGGCGCCGCGCAGGCGCAGTGAGTAGGCGAAGTCGGCGCGGATCGCCGCAGTCAGCTCAGCGAGCACCATCGAGGCGCGCACCTCGCCGGGCCGCAGTAGGAACCGGCGCGCCCACGCCGACACCTCCCCGGCGCCCGGATGCTGCGGCGTCGTGGCGAGGGCCAGCCCGTCGGTCTCGTAAGCGTCATACGGCCCATGCGACGCATCAGGCGTCCAGGGCGTCTCGAGTTCGAAGTCCAAGGAAGGCGTGTGCTCAACCCGAGATAAGCATTCGACGCTCAGCACCTCGCTGCGGCCGGCGAACCGCGCGACGTCCACGGTCGCGCCGCTGACGTGGTGCACTTGGCGCCGAGTCGCCGCTTCGGGCGTGATAGTGAGGTCACAGGCGATCACCCGCTGGTCGAAGCTGTCGAGCGGGCGGAGCATCATTCTGTGCTCGCCGAAGCCCACGGGCCTGCGATAGCGATAGGTCGTCACATGGCGTATGGAGACGACGGGCATTGTGCGATGAAGCGGGCGATTCAATGGATCGGTCCATCGCGTTGTTGGCCGCAGGGGAGCGGCCACCCTTCTTTGTGCAAAATCCAGGCGGCCGATCATCTTTGCTGATCGTCGGCGATCACGCCGGCTGCGAGGTGCCGGTGCGCCTGGCCGGCCTAGGCCTGCCCCCGCCCGAGCTTCTACGCCACATCGGCTGGGATATCGGCGTGGCGGCGCTCGGCGCCGCCCTGGCGGAGGCGCTGGACGCCAGCTTCATCGCCCAGCGGTTCTCCCGCCTTGTGATCGACTGTAACCGTGATCCGTCGCGGGCCGACGCGGTTTGCGCCGAGAGCGACGCGACGTGCGTGCCTGGCAACCTCGGCCTCTCGCCGGCTCAACGGCGCGCCCGTGTCGCGGAGGTGTTCGAGCCATATCACGCCCGCATCGAGGCTGAGATCGACAGGCGGATGGCGCGCGGCCAAGAGCCGCGCCTCCTGGCGCTGCATTCCTTCACCCCGGTGCTTGCGGGCGCACCGCGGCCCTGGCGCCTGGGCGTGCTACACATGGGTCTCACCCCTCTGTCGACGCGAGTGTTGGCCGGATTGCGCGCGCGCCTACCGGCTTCCGAGGTGGGCGAGAACGCGCCCTACGCCATGGACCAGACGGACTACACCGTGCCCCGGCATGCGATCTCCCGCGGCCTTGACTACCTGGAGCTGGAGGTACGGCAAGACCTTCTGGCTCATGCTACGGCCGTCGCCGATACGGCCGCCTTTCTCGCGCCCCTCCTTTCCGAGTGAGGACGACGTTGAGCCGAACGCGAGCCCGCACCGTCCGGGCCGCCTTCGGCCTTCCGGCGTTTGGCGCTGTGCTGGGGATCGTCTGGCTTTGGTGGCTAAGCTCCCGCTTGAACGTCGTGTTTCTGGCGCTGTTCGAGAGTCCGCTTCTGGCGCATTGACGACAGCCAGCGCTTACCTCCACCGGTCAGCCGCCTTCGAGGAAAGATCCCGGCTCGTCGTCAGGGCGATTACAAATTGAAGGCGGGGGCAGATGGCAAGCCGCTGGGTTATCCCCATAGCTTCGACAGCCGGGCCTCTTGGCGCTGGCCTGCGCGTGGGGCGCTGCTGATCCGCTGAGGGGGCTGAACCGGCTGGGCGGAACAGGGCCCGGGGTCCACCGGTTTCGAGACCGCAACCCACAAAGGATAGATCTCATGACCGACTTCTCGGCCATCCGCGAGCATATGGACGTGATCGGCGCCGACGGCGTCCACCTCGGAACAGTCGATAAGGTGGAAGGCGACCGAATCAAACTGACCCGCGCCGACAGCGGCAGCCACAGCGATCACCACCACTACATCTCCGCGGGCCTAATCGCCGAAGTGGAGGGCGACACCGTGCGGCTCTCGGCCAACGCCGAAAATGCCGCCCTGCTCGAGGAGGAGGAAGGCGGGGAGGCGATCTCCGACCTGCGGCACTAGCTGCGAGGCAGGAGCGCACCGGGGCTGATGGGCTGGATGGCCCCTGTGTCCGGCGTCGGTGCGCACCGGGTGCGTCGAGCGGGCCGTGTTCGAGGCGGTGCAGGCCCAGCTCCAGACCAGTTGCGACGACTTCGGTGCGCGGGGCCGGTGGAGGCGGCGAGTGCGGTTTTTGTCGGCAGGATCTTCGACGCGGCGGGCAGGCCGATGACTCCAACCTTCGCCTATTCGAAGGCGAAGCGGATCTATCGCTATTATGTCTCCCAATCCGGCGGCCCTCCGATACCTCAGGGTGCAACACCGCTCTTACGACGCTTCAGCGGCCCCCTGCGTGAGGGGCTCGTCGCTGGAGCCCTTGCCCGGGTGATGGCGAAAGGCGTGTCAGCCAACGACCTGCCGATCGCAGCCAAGGACTGCGTCGCCTACGCCTGGCGCTCACGCCACGCCTGCGGGGCGGGCGCACCTGGCTTGAAGGCGCGCCTGATCGGCCGCGAGCCGCACGACGGAACGCTCGTTTAGTCCAGGGGCTGAAGGCTGCGCACAAGGTGCTGCTGAATTGCGGCGCCTCTCCTTCCACCGAGTCCGAGGCGTTCAAGACCGCCACGGCGCCCGAGCTTCCGCACCAGCGTCAGCTGAGCCGCCTGGCGTTCCTAGCCCCGGACCTGTAGCGCCAGATCGTGGATGGCGTGCAGCCGACCAGCCTCACGCTTCGCATGCTCCTGAAAGCGGACTTGCCATTGGCGTGGGCGGATCAGCGGGCCCGGTTCGAGCGGATGCGAGGGGGGCGGCCTGATTCCCCACTTGCTCAGCGGCCCGGAAACTCCAAGTCCGGGCCAAGTCGTCGGGGCGCCTGTGCTTTAGACTTGGTCACCCAATTAGCTGCAGCGGCGGCGGCGCGCGGCGATCCCTGTTGATTTCCCTGTTAGCAGGGAAACCGTCGCGGTTTTCTGGGGGCGGAGACTGAGGCCCGAATTTGACCGAAGTCGGCGGGTTTCGACCCGTTTTGGATCAAGGCGCCCACGGATTGGCAGGCGCTAAGCTGCGGAAGGTCGCGCCTTTTCTGGGTCGGGTCGCATGAGAGACGGTTTTGGTTGACTGCATGGCGGCCCGGGAGGGACTCGAACCCCCGACCTTGGCTTTAGGAAAGCCCTGCTCTATCCGGCTGAGCTACCGGGCCGCGTGAGCAAAATCAAAGGCTTGTCACTCGCCCGGGCCGCCTGTGACTCTCGGGTCACAGGCAGATCAAAGCGCGGCCGCCAAGCCTGATTTCGCGCACGAGATGCCATGGGGAAACGGAGAAGGGAACCCCCAGCCGCCTCACCGCGCAGCACCTCGACGGGTCACCAGCCGTGCCCCGGGGCGGTGGGTTGGAAGCAGGGCGAGGCGCCCGTGGTCGCGGCGGGGCTGAAGGTGCAGGCCATCGCTACCGGGCTCCTGCCCCCGCGCATTGTCTACGCATCGAACGGAGACATCCTGGTGGTGGAGAGGAACGGCCCCGCCAGCGTCCCCTTCAGGCCCAAGGACTTCATCCAGGGCAAGGTGAAGGCGCGCGGTGGGGCCGCCGCGAAGGGCGGCAACCAGCTCACCCCCTGCTGGGCGACACGAACGGCGACGGATTGCCGGAGCCGCGAACCGTGCTCCTCGATCACCTCTACTCGCCCTATGGCGTGGCCCACGTCGGCGACACCCTCTATGTCGCCGACACCGACGGCTACCCGACACCTGCAGAAGCGCGCACGGCCGCCTCGATGGCCTCGGCAAGTTGGGCGCGACGGTAGGGCTTCGGCAGAAAGGCGGAGCCAGGTCCCAGTCGTCTGTCGCGGACAATCATGTCTGTCGTATAGCCGGAGGTGAAAAGCACCGGCAGAGTTGGACGCAATAGACGGGCCTGATCCGCCAACCGTCGCCCGTTCATGCCGCCTGGCATAACCACATCGGTTATCAGAAGGTCGAACGTCTCCCCGGCAAGGCGGTCGAGCGCCGCCATCGCGTCGGCGACCGCTCGCACCTCGTGACCGAGCGCCCGAAGCTGACGGGCGACTTGGCTGCGCACCAGCTCATCGTCCTCCACGAGCAGGATCTGCATCGCGCCGGTTGTCCGTACGGGATCGCCCGCGGGCGCCCGCGCCGCTGGCGCCTCGCAGGCCGGCAGATAGACCGTGACCACGGCCCCTTCGCCCAAGCGCGAGCGAATGAGCAGATTGCCTCCAGACTGACGGGCGAAGCCGAAAGCGGTGCTCAATCCCAGGCCGAATCCCTTGCCTTCGGTCTTCGTCGTGAAAAAGGGATCCAGGGCATGGTCCAACGCCTCAGGCGACATGCCGGCGCCATTGTCGCGGACGGTAAAGACGACGTAGTCCCCCGATGCGACGCCGGTCTCTTCCGCCGTTTCCAGCGGATACCGCTGCCGATGCGCGGAAAGCTCGAGGCGGCCACCGCCCGGCATGGCGTCCCTGGCATTGAGACAGAGATTGAGAAGGGCGGACTCCAGCAGCGCCGGGTCGGCCGCGCAGAAGAGGTCCGAAGCCGCCTCGTGGCAGATTACTTCCACGTCCTCCGGCACGGTGCGCATGAGCAGCCCAGTCAGGGATCGAAGCAGCTTCTGGGCGTCGACCGGCCGGGGCCGGAGCGGCTGCTGGCGCGAGATGGAGAGGAGCTGATGGACAAGTTGGGCGCCACGTTCGGCGGCGTGCAGCGCCGAGCGGGCCTCCGTCTGCAGAGGATGGCCTCGCTCAAGACCGCTGGCCAGGGATTCCGTGGCGCCGGTAATCACCGTGAGCATGTTGTTGAAGTCGTGCGCCACGCCTGCGGTGAGGCGGCCGATCGCCTCGAGCCGATCCCTGCGCTGCAGGGCGGCGCGGGCGGCGCGCTCATCATGCACGTCCACCAAGTTGCCGATCCATTCGACCACCGTTCCGGACGCGTCCCGCACAGGCGCCGCATGAACCACGCACCACCGGTAATCTCCCGACTTCAGACGCGCCCGGAATTCGAACGTCGTCGGAGCCTCTTTCTCTTTTGCCGTGAGCCACTCCACCAAGGCGCCGGGACGATCCTCGGGGTGAACGCCGCTCAACCAGGCTTCCCCTTCGTAGGCTTCGGGGAAGTCCCAGGCCGGGGCGTGTACATAGGCGCCCCCAAGCGACCATCGCCAGATCCCGGCGGAGGTGGCCTCGATCAGGCTACGATAGGCCTGCTCCCGACGGATCAACGTTACGCCCGCGCGCTCATCTGCGTCGATGTCGCGTGGCGATACGGTCATAGGCGATCCAGGCATTCAGGACAGACACCGTGGCTCACCCGCACGTCCGCGGCTCCGCCCTGCCGGTAGTATGTTTCTGGCGCGACCCACTGCGGGCGCGGTTCGGCCGCTGACCAGGCCACCCGCTGGCAGAACCCGCAGAGGTTCACGACCGGCAGGCTTGTGTCCGCCTTGACCATCTCAACGATGCGCTCCGGTTCGAACAGGCTCATCCATGGTCGTGGGACCGCCGACAACAGCTGTGACTGGTGCAGCAGGCTGGGTGGACCGTCTCTGGATCGAACAAGGGAAATGGACATGCGCATGCGGCGCGCGATGTCGGGGCCATCGCACCGGTATTCGAAGCTGACCCAGGGCCGCTCACCGGAGAGGACAACGCGGTGCACCTCGGCATAGGCCCTGCGCACGGCCTCCCCGCGCATCGCCGAGAAGAGATTTTGGCCCATAGTCTCATCCGAGGCGGTCGCGCCGTTAGGTTCGGCGAAAAGGTCCCAACCCGGACGATTGACCGCCAGAATATCTCCCGTTTCGCCGGTCAGGTAGGCGACGCCGTCCAGAGCGTCGAGCAGCGGCTGGGCCTCGGCAAGGTTCATGCAACCCCGCGCAGGTTTGACGCGAACAACTCGGCGGGCCCGACCCTCAACACCGTCGTCGGCTCAGAGATTTCGCCAAGCAGCGCCGGTCCGCTCAGGTGCGTAAACCCTCCCGCCCAGGCGGCGAACATAAGGCTGCGGCTCCGCAGCCCGTAGGCCACGCAGGCCCGAGCGACTTCGGTGCTGGCTTTGGCGAAGCGGCCCAGGCGATACTGTACGCTTCGATCGGACGGCGACAGGTGGCTGCCGTCCAGGGTGACGCCCTTGAGGCCGCAGCGACGCCACGAGGAGACATCGGAGAGTTCGGAGGGCGCGCGCGCCAGGACGGCGGCGGCATAGGGATTGAGTATCCCAACCAGTTCCGCGAGCCGGCATTGCGGGAGGCCATCCGTCAGACCGACGATCTCCAGGACGAGATACCGGCGGACCTGACTAGGATAGCCGCGCAGCGCGTGAAGCAGGCGGTAGCGCGATGTCGAATAGGTCAGCGCGCTCAGCAGAATGGGCGCGTGGAGCGCCACCTGCACGGCGCCGCTGCCGATCAGGGTGGCCGCATGGTCCAGCCCCGCCAGCGCTGCATCGGCCGCGATGTCGGGGGAGAGCAGGGCGGCGGGGGTGGGACGCGGGGCCTCCTCGGGCATTCCCAACGAGACTTCCACTCGCAAAAGATGCGAGGCGATGGCGCGCGCGGCCACGTTCCAAGTGGGTTCCGGCATAATGTCGATGTCCAGCGACAGGCCCGCCGAAGTGACCAGGGAAATTCGCCGGCGCGGGCCGCCGGGCAGAACCTCGCAGGGCGGCGCCGGGTTGGGCGTCCGGCTCCTGGGGGACCCGTTTTCTTCGCCGTCCAGGGCGCCCCCTTCGACGGCCCGCAGCGAGAGCTCGCCATTTGTGAAAGCGGTCACTTCGAACAGACGCATGTCCTCGCGCGCGGCCGCGCCCAGGAAGAAATCGAGGGTTTCGCGCAGCAGTTTGGCGCAGAGGCCGACGGCGGCTGCCCGCCCGGCCTTCGGCTGCACGGCGGCGAACTCGGCGTCGTTGAGGGCGGATATGAATCCCGCTCCGTCGGAAAGCCGCTCGAAAGCCCTGTCGACGAAGCTTTCCACCTGTTCGCGCTTGCGAGCCCAGCGGTCGCCCGAACGGTCTCGTATCGCCTCCACGCTCAGGATCGTCACGGCGCCTGCCGCGATGGCGGGCGCCACCTTGTCGAGAACCTCGCTCAGGGATGCCGAGCTCAGCCGTTCCATCAGCTGGCCGCCGTCCGGAAAGCGGCCACCAAAGCCGCAGCTTCCTCTGTCAGGCGAAGCACCGTCTCCAACTCGTGGCGCACATCGGGCTGATCCACGAGGTCGAGCGCCAGCTCCGCGGCCCCCAAGATTTTCCCGAAGAGGTTGTTCAACGCGTGGAGAATAGCGGCGTCCTCCTCCAGGCTGGTCACGCGGTCGGCCGGGTTGCGCCGTCCTTTAAACTGCGGACGGCCAGCGCCACGAGTTCGGCCAGGCGGAACGGTTTGGCGAGCACATCGTCCGCGCCCACGTGGCGAGCCAGGTTCAGGAAGTCAGCCGGTCCGACGCGATATCCGCCGGAGATGGCGATGATGCGGACATCAGGGCTCAGTTTCCGCAGCGCGACGATCGTCTCCACCCCTTCGCGCGTCGGCATGATGAGATCGGTGATGACAAGGTCGGAACGATTCGCTTGGAACCGCTCCAACCCCACAAGTCCGTCGGGCGCGGCCTCGACATCAAAACCGGCGGAGAATAGGGCGCGCGACATCTGGCGAAGGAGCTCGATGTCGTCGTCAATCAGCAGAACGCGATTCGACAAGGTACGCCCCACAACGCTTACGGGTACTGACGCTATTGTCTGTGGGCGAGATCGTAAAAATTGGGATAATTCAGCCCCCTACGCGGATCGCGTCCGCCACCTATTGTAGAGTCATCGGGGGCGGCTAGGCCTGGGTGCTGACCCACGCACCGCGTAAGTGTTCCGCCGTTCCGAGCCCTTGCACAGCGCGTAGTCCCGGTTCGGCTCCATCATTGATCTGCATTCACAAGGGATAGGATTTTCGTTCTTTACGGGCGGATTTTCAGCGGTCTAGGAGTGGCCGCGACCGGAGCTTCGAATGTCTCTCAAGATGCCGCCCCCAGACGGCCGCGTTCTGGCCCGCCGGGCGGAGATCGCCCGGGCGCTCGCCGCCATCGTGCCGGACGGGGTGATCCAGGACCTGGACGCCCTGCGCGTCTATGAGTCCGACGGCCTCACCGCCTATCGCCAACCGCCCATGCTGGCGGTCCTGCCTCGCACCACCGATCAGGTGTCGCGGATTCTCGCCTACTGCCATCGCGAGGGGGTGAAGGTCGTGCCCCGCGGCTCCGGCACCTCGCTCTCGGGCGGGGCGCTCCCCTTGGAGGACGCGGTGCTGCTCGGCATGGCGCGCTTCAACCGCGTGCTGGAGGTCGACTACGCCGAGCGGCTGGCGGTGGTGCAGCCGGGCGTCACCAACCTGGCGGTGACCAAGGCGGTGGAAGGGCGGGGCTTCTACTATGCGCCCGATCCCTCCAGCCAGATCGCCTGCTCCATTGGCGGCAACGTGGCGGAGAACTCCG
>Ga0070671_100003615_pt1 | contig 12099 bp, 8 predicted proteins | sample KBSS73metaG_FD_65341 | JGI IMG/M metagenome (GOLD analysis project Ga0070671, IMG submission 65341) | Switchgrass rhizosphere microbial communities from Kellogg Biological Station, Michigan, USA - KBS S7-3 metaG | ecosystem: Host-associated > Plants > Roots > Rhizosphere > Soil ...
GCTGATGCGGACGAGGCGGTGGACGCCGCTTTCGACCTTCAGATTGCCATAGGCATTCTCGCCCTTGATCAGGACCGTCGCCGACTTGATGCCCGCCTGTTCGCCGGAATGATGGTCGATCAGCTCGACCTTCATGCCCTTCCGTTCGCCCCAGCGCGAATACATGCGCTGCAGCATCTCGGCCCAATCCTGGCTCTCGGTGCCGCCTGCCCCGGCGTTGATCTCGACATAGGCGTTGTTCGCATCGGCCTCGCCCGCGAGCAAAGCGGCAACCTTGTCGCGGTCGGCGCGGTCGGCAAGCTCTGAGAGGCTGTTGATCGCATCATCGACGAGGGCATTGTCACCCTCGCTCTCGGCGAGTTCGATCAGCTCCGACGTGTCGGCCAGCTCGCGCTCGAGGCTGCGGGTGGCGCCGATCGCTTCCTCGAGCCGCCGCCGTTCCCGCATGACATCCTGAGCTGCCTTGGGATCGTCCCACAAGGTCGGATCTTCGACCTTGGCATTCAGATCCTCCAGCCGCTTCATCGCGCGGTCCCAGTCGAGGAAGCGCCGCAAGAGCTCCGTTGCAGAATTGATCCGGTCGATATGGGCCTGCGCTTCGGCGCGCATGGTCAAACTCTCTTTAAGAACGTTGGTATGTGCGTCGTCCTATTTAGAACGAGTTTTGCGTTGGCAAGCCAGCAGCGGGCTGAGCAGGACCCGCGTTGGGCTGCTGCGCCGGAGCCCGCTGCGTCCCGCCCTGCTGGCGCTGCTCCTGCATCAACTGCAATTGCTGCTCCTGCCAGGCCTGAAGCGCCTGCTGCCGCTGGGCGCCGTTGTACGGGTCGCCGATCGAGCTTCGATAGCTTCGCTGTTGCTCGGTCTGCGGTTGGAACGACTCCCAGATCACCGAGGATTTCGGATCTTCGGTTGTCGGGAAGACGCCGTAGACCGGCTTTCCGGTCGCGCGGTCGACACGCACCCAGCGCACCCCTGCGGGAGCGACGAACGGCACCTTCGGCTGATTCTTCAGCGCGGTCTGCGCCCATTGCTTGAAGATCGGCGCGGCGATGCGGCCGCCCTGGGCATAACCGCCCATCGAGCGCGGCTGGTCGTAGCCCATGTAGACGCCAGCGACGATGTCCGGCGTGCCGCCGACGAACCAGACGTTGGTCGGGCCCGAAGTCGTGCCGGTCTTGCCGAAGAGCGGACGGTTGAGATCGCGCAGGACCACCGCCGTTCCCCGCTGGATGACGCCTTCCATGATGTGGACCATCTGGAATGCCGCCATCGGATCCAGAACCTGGCGGGTGCGGCTCGGCGGGCGCGGCATCGCCTTGCCGTCCCAGTCTGCGGCGTTGCAATTGCCCATCACGGCGCAGCGCCCGTCGGTACGATAGATCACCTTGCCGGTCCGGTCCTCGACATAGTCGATCGTCGTCGGCTTCACCGAGCGGCCCTGGTTGGCGAGCTGCGCGTAGGCGTTGACCATGCGGAGCACGGTGGTCTCGCCCGCGCCGATGGCGATCGACAGATAATTGGGGAAATCGCCGACGCCGAGGTCATGCGCCGTCTTCAGGATCTTCGGCATGCCTGTCTCCGCAGCGACGCGGATGGTCATGAGATTGCGCGACTGCTCCACGCCCCAGCGCATCGTGTGCGGCCCGGCGTAGCGGCGGTCGAAGTTGACGAAGCATTTCTGGCCGAGGCCCGCGCCCTGCCAGACGCAATAAGGCGCATCGACCACGATCGAGGCTGGCGTGAAGCCGTTTTGAAGCGCCGTCACATAGACGATCGGCTTGAACGACGATCCCGGCTGGCGAAGCGCCTGGGTGGTCCGGTTGTAAGCTGATCCCACGACGTCGAAGCCGCCCTGCATCGCGAGCACGCGCCCGGTGTGGACTTCCTCGGCCAGCATTCCGCCCGAAATCTCCGGCACGGAACGGAGGGCATAGCTGTTGCCCGACACCTGCTTGACGATGATCACCATGCCCGGCGTCAGGAAGTCGAATGCACGTCCGCCGACGCCCCGCTTGGGCATGGCCGCATCGCCGGAGGACAGGGTTCCCGTCGTTCCGTTCGGGAAGCCGATGCTGGCCTCGGCGTCACCTTTTTGCAGCACTACGGCCTTGCGCCAGTCCGCGTAGCCGGTGCCGACCGGCGCTCGGTCGAGCTGACCCGACCAATCCTTGTTCAGGTCGACGGTCAGTCCCGTATCGCGCCAGCCGCGGCCGCCATCGAACTTGGCGAGGCCGTCGCGCAGCGCCAAAGCGGCGGCGTCCTGCATCACCGGGTCCATCGAGCTCCGCACCCATAGGCCGCCGGCGTAGAGGCTGTTGCCGCCGTCCGTGGCGTCCTGGCCGAACTTCTTGATCAGCTCCCGGCGGACTTCCTCCATGTAATAGCCGCCCTGCTGGCGGAATTTCTCGCTGCTGCCGTAGCGGATGGTGCCCAGCGGCGTGGCGGCGGCCGCCTTCCACTGGTCCTCGGTGATGTAGCCATTCCGCGACATCTCCCGCAGCACATAGTTGCGGCGGTCGAGCGCCTTCTGCGTTGCGCGGACCGGATCGTAATTGGCCGGCGCCTTGGGGAGCACCGCAAGATAGGCTGCCTCTGGCAAGGTCAGCTCACTGACGTCCTTGTCGAAATAGGCGCGCGCGGCAGCCTGGACGCCATACGCGTTACGGCCGAGGAAGATGGAATTGAGGTAGAGCTCGAGTATCTGCTGCTTGCTGAGCGTCGATTCGAGCCGGAAGGCAAGGATCGCCTCGCGCGCCTTGCGGCCGACGTTATAGCTCGAATCCTTCAGCAGGTATTTCGCGACCTGCTGCGTGATCGTCGATCCGCCCTTGGCACGGCCGCCGCCGATGACGCTTTTGATGGAATAATCGGCAACCGCGCCAATCAGGCCCGGAATGTCGATTCCATGATGCTGGAAAAAGCCCTTGTCTTCTGCCGAGATGAAGGCGTGGACGACTAAAGGCGGATATTCGTCATAGCTGAGCTCGACGCGCCGCTCGCGCGCGAAAGTCTGCACCAGCGTTCCATCATATCCGCGTACGTTGGTCGGCAAGGGCGGCTGGTACGCGAGCAGGGTCTGCGAGGACGGAAGTCCGCTCGCAAAATAGATCCACATCGCCGCGAAGAGGGCAAACAAGGCGGCCGCGGCCCAGGTGAGCCAACGGACCCACACCCGCGCCCACCAGGGATCGACGACCCCGTGCACCTTCTCATTGAAGGCGACGAGGTCGGGTAGCGGCCAGTCGGGGACGTTCAGACGCTCGAACTTCATCGGACTGTGGCGTCTAGCCGGTTCGGAACGCAGCGGGAAGTTACTTAGCGACGAGCGCGTGCGGCAACGTCGGCCTCGATTGCCTGTGCGAGCGCCAGCACCATCTTCTCCCGCTCCTTGGGCTCACGCAGCAAGAGCTCGTCGTCGGCATTGCTGAGATAGCCCGCCTCGAACAGGACAGCCGGCGCATCCGCGCGGCGGAGGACATGGAAGGCCGCAAAACGATGGGGATTCGGGCGAAGCTCGACCCGGCCGGCGGCCTTGTTGACCAGCCGCGACGCGAGATCTGCCGACGCGCTCATCTGGGAGCGCATAGCGAGGTCGGCCAGCATGACATCCACCGTACCGGCACCCTGCCCGCGGTCGGCGGCCCCGTTCTCACGGGCGGCGAGCCGCGCAGCTTCAGCGTCGGACGCGACGTCCGACAGCGAATAGACGCTTGCGCCGCGCGCAAGCGGATTGGGAGCGCTATCGATGTGGATCGATACGAACATCGCCGCATTCAGCCGCCTTGCGACCGCGGCGCGGTCCTCCAGCGTCAGGTATCCGTCATTGTCGCGGGTCATCGCGACCCGCACGCGGCCGCGCTTCACCAACTCGTCGCGCAAGGCCTGTGACAATGAGAGGGTCAGATCCTTCTCCTGCACTTGCCCCGAGACGCTGGTCGCGCCGGGATCGCGGCCGCCGTGCCCGGCGTCGATGACGACGATCGGGCGGCCTTTGGCCATCGGCGAGGCGAAGATGCGGTCATTGGCGGGGGGCGGCAGATTCACGGTCAAGGTAGATTGGGCGGAAGCGTCGCTTCCACGGCCGACGAGCAGGATAACGAGTGACGCCACCGCAAGGACGGTCAACACCGCCCCGGCGATCGCACCCTGCCTGCGCGTTCCGCTACTCATTGTTACCGGCCAAGTCATTGAACCCGAAGGCTTGTATCACGCCATAATGGTTAATGCGAAATTGAGGCCGCGGACGCCATTCTTTCTTCATGCTGCGGCGGTTGCGGCACGGTATCGGGAATGCTAACCGCTTTTGCGATCTCCGGCAGCCGCTGGAGATAAATGCCGAGGCCAGTGCGATGGACCCCGGCTTCACGAGGTTGACGCTCGAATGACGCCACAGAACGCCCATCGTCCGCTCTCCGAAGGTGCGGCCGGCGCGTTCCCTGCGAAAAGTCGCGGGATGGCCAATCGAGCAGAGGCGCTTTCCACTAATCCTGCCGTCGCCCAGGCGACGGCCATCAAGATCGCGCGCCGCAGCGCTACTTCGCTGCCCACGCGCGCCCGGAGAAAATTCAATGTCCATGCGCATGCTGATCGATGCGCGCCACCCGGAAGAGACCCGGGTCGCGGTCGTCAAGGGAAACCGGATCGAGGAGTTTGACTTCGAATCCGCTGAGCACAAGCAGCTCAAAGGCAATATCTATCTCGCCAAGGTCACCAGGGTAGAACCGTCGCTCCAAGCGGCGTTCGTCGATTATGGCGGAAACCGCCACGGCTTCCTGGCCTTCAGCGAAATCCATCCCGACTATTACCAGATCCCGAAGGCCGACCGCGAAGCCCTGCTTCGCGAGGAAGCCGAGCACGCCGCCGAGGAAGAGCGGCTGCGGTCCGCCGAACTCGACGAAGACGATGGCGACGACCATGCCGATTATGACGCGGTCGAGGAGCCGAACGGCGACGAAGTCGAAGGCGATGCCGAGCCGGCCGCCGATGAGGCCGGCACCGGGTCCAATCGGTCGCCGGTCGACGAATCCGCGGCGGACGAGCTTCGCCGGAAGCGGCAGAACCTGAGACGCCGTTACAAGATCCAGGACGTGATCCAGCGCCGCCAGGTCCTTCTGGTACAGGTCGTGAAGGAAGAGCGCGGCAACAAGGGCGCAGCGCTGACTACCTATCTAAGCCTTGCCGGGCGCTATTGCGTGCTCATGCCCAACACGAGCCACGGCGGCGGCATTTCGCGCAAGATTTCCAACGGCGCGGACCGCAAGCGGTTGAAGTCGATCATGACGGACCTGAAGCTCCCGACGACCATGGGGCTGATCGTCCGCACCGCCGGCCTGTCGCGGACCAAGGTCGAGATCAAGCGCGACTTCGATTATCTCGCCCGCCTCTGGGACGAGATCCGCGAACGGACCCTGGGGAGCACGGCCCCAGCGCTGATCTACCGCGACAGCGACCTCATCAAGCGCGCGATCCGAGACCTCTATCATCGCGAGATCGAGGAAGTGATCGTCGAGGGCGAGGAAGGGTATAAGGCCGCCAAGGGCTTCATGAAGCTCCTGATGCCGAGCCACGTTCGCCGCGTGAAACTGCACAGCGAGACGACTCCCCTGTTCCAGCGTCACGGCGTCGAGGACCAGCTGTCGGCCATGTACCAGCCGATCGTCCAGCTGAAGAGCGGCGGTTACCTGGTCATCAACCCGACCGAGGCCTTGGTTTCGATCGATATCAACTCGGGCCGTTCGACCCGCGAGCATAATATCGAGCAGACTGCCTACAACACGAACCTGGAAGCCGCGCAGGAGATCGCGCGCCAGCTCCGCCTGCGGGACATGGCGGGCCTCATCGTCATCGACTTCATCGACATGGAGCAGAACAGCCATGTCCGGAAGGTCGAGAAGGCGATGAAGGAGGCGCTGAAGAACGACCGCGCCCGTATCCAGGTCGGCCGGATCTCGAGCTTCGGCCTGATGGAGATGAGCCGCCAGCGGCTTCGTACCGGCGTTCTCGAAGCTTCGACCAAGCCCTGCCCGCATTGCGAGGGAACGGGCCTGATGCGGACGGCGGCTTCTGCCGGCCTGTCCGCGCTCCGAATCCTTGAGGACGAGGCCGCGCGCGGCCGCGGCGAGCGCATTTGCCTCCGTGCCGGCAAGGAAGCGGCGATTTACGTCCTCAACAAGAAGCGAGCCGAGCTCGCCGACATCGAAGAGCGCTATGGCGTCTTCATCGAGGTACTGGTCGACGAGAGTTTCGAAGGCGCCCGCATGACGGTGGATAGCTCGGGCCCGCGGCCCGTCGCCCAGCCACGGCCGCAAGGCGTTCTTGTCGAGGAAGACGAGGACATTGACGCCGAGGCCGAGGAAATCGACGCGGAGGACGAAGAGGAAGAAGCCGAAGATCGCGAAACCTCGTCCGAGGGCGATCGCCAGGGACGCCGTCGTCGTCGGCGCCGGCGCGGCGGCCGCGGCCGTGGACGCCGCGACGATGCCGAAGCTACCGAGGCCGGCGAGGCTGTGGCCATCGAAGCCGCTGATGAGCTTCCGGATGAGTCAGGAGCAGCCGCGGCGGAAGAGACGTCGGAAGAGCCCAAGGAGGGCGGTCGTCGCCGCAGGCGCAGGCGCGGGCGGGGCGGCGCTTCCAAGGAAGCAGCGGAAACCGTAGTCGAGCCCGACAGCTCACCGATGGTCGAGCGGCCGATCGACGAAGAACCGCCGATTGCGAAGACTGAACCGGCCGAGGAACCTAAGCCCGCCAAGCCCAAGCGCGGACGGAGCAAGAAGGCTGCCGCTGTTGAGGCCGAAGTGGCCGTTACCGAGCCGGCTCCCGCGGAAACGGCTCCTGCCGAGACCGCGGAAGAACCCGCTCCAACCGAAAAGCCCGCCCGCAAGCGCCGGTCGAAGAAGGCTGAGACTGCCGCTTCGGGACCGGAAGCCGAGCAGGCCGCATCGCAGGCTCCGCCAGCCGCTAGTAACGATGAAGTCGAGGACGACGGCGAGCCGCGGCGCGGCTGGTGGCAGCGAACCTTCGGGTAGCGATTTAATCGGCCATTCAGGCGCGAGCATGGTAAGCGGAGGCGCGATGAACTCGGCACTTGCCCGCTTCTCGCGCCTGCTGATGCTCGCGCTCATCCTGGCTACGGTCGCTGTCCGACCGGCTTATGCCCAGGATGAAGGCGGCGGGCCTTCGGCACTTCGAGACACCGAGACGGAGTTTCTGTTCAAGGATGTGTCGCGGCCGCTGATCAAGGCGGCCGGCCTCGATCCAAACAGTGTCCAGGTCGTTCTCCTGAATGATCCGGAGATCAACGCCTTCGTCGACCGCGGCCAGACCGTCTATCTGCAGTCCGGCCTGATCATGGCGGCCGACAACGTCAACCAAGTCCAGGGCGTGGTCGCGCACGAACTCGGTCACGTCGCCGGAGGTCACTCGATTCGCCTGCAGGAAGGCGCGAGGCAGGCGACGGGCCTCACGATCGCGACCATGGTCCTTGGGGCGCTGGCGATTGCTGCCGGGGCCGGTGAGGCGGCGATGGGCATAATGGCGGCCGGCCAGCAGGCTGCGATGGGCGAGTTCCTCGCCTTCACTCGAGCCCAGGAAGCAACGGCAGACCAGTCCGCGGTCAAATATCTTCATGCGGCCGGTATCAGCGGCAAGGGGATGCTCGACTTTTTCGCGAAGCTGCAGAACCAGGAATATCGCTTAGCGATCTACGCCAAGGACAGTTACGACCGGACCCACCCGCTTTCGTCGGAACGCATCGACGCGCTGCAACTGGCCTTCAAGAGCGACCCCGCCTGGGGCACTCCCGTCGACCCCTTGCTCGAGGCCAGATTCCAGCGGGTGAAGGCGAAACTGATGGGGTTCGCCGATCCCAAGCAGGCGGTGATCAAGTATCCCGAGAGCAACCAGAGCATCCCGGCTCACTACGCGCGAGCGTACGCCTATCATGTCGGCGGCTACCCCGACAAAGCCAATGCCGAGGCCGATGCACTTCTCGCCAAGGATCCAACCGATCCCTTCTTCTTGGAGCTCAAGGGCCAGATCCTTCTGGAAGGCGGCAAGCCCCGCGAAGCGATCGCGCCGCTGCGCGAAGCGGTCCAGCGCTCGGGAAAGGCGCCGCTTATCGCCGCGATGCTCGGCCATGCCCTTGTCGCGACGGAGGATCCCAAAAATTATACGGAGGCCAAGACCGTCCTCAAGGAAGCGGTCAACCGCGACAATCAGGACCCGTTCGCCTGGTACCAGCTGGGGATAATCTACGACCAGGAGGGCGACACGCCCCGGGCGGCGCTGGCGACCGCCGAGCGCAGCAACCTCCAGAACCAGCCCAAGCTCGCGCTCGCGAGCGCTCAACTGGCGATGAAGGGCATTCCGGCGGGCACGCCCGATTATCTAAGGGCGCAGGACATCGCGATGGTGTCGCGGGCCGAGCTCGCTAAGAAAGACAAGAGATACAGAGATCAGAAAGACTTCAGCGAGTGAATGACACGACAGCGGCGCGGCCGCGGCAGAGCGGATTCGGCGCGGCCCTCGCCGGCGGAGTCATCGGATCGGGGCTGACGGCGGTCCTCCTCTTTTTCGCGGCGCCGACGGTCCTCAGCACCAAGATCGTGCGCCAGGGACTGCTGGCCGACCCGAAGATCTTGACGGAGACGGTCGATGCATTGCGCGACGCCCAATATGCGCCGGTCCTTGCGTCCAACCGAGCGGCGATCGAGAAGCCCTTCGCAAGCTCCTGGAAGGGCGCCGCCAAGCCCGACGTGACCCTGGTCGAATTCTTCGATTACGCCTGCCCCTATTGCAAGGCGAGCAACCCCGCGGTCGACCAACTTCTTCAGGAAGATAAGGGCCTTCGCGTCGTCTACCGCGAGCTGCCGATCCTCGGCCCCGACAGCGTGACGGCGGCGAGGCTGTCACTGCAGGCGTCGAAGGCCGGCCGCTTCGCCAAATTCCATGAAACGCTCTGGGCAGCCGGCCGCCCCGCCGAGGCGACCAATAAGGCTGCGGCCGAAGCCGCGGGCATCGCGCCCGCGCCTCCGCAAGACCCAGTCATCGAGGCCGAGCTGATCCAAAACCAGAAGCTGGCAGGCCAGCTGGGCGCGAGCGGCACGCCGGTCTTCGTCGTGGGCGACAAGGTCCTGAACGGGGCCGTCGGCTATGACATGCTGAAGGACGCCATCGCGCAGGCGCGCAGGCAACGCTAGTCAGAAGAAAGACCAGAAGAAGATCAGGGTTGCGCCGGCCATCACCGCGGTCGCTGCCCAGCCGACAATCGTCATTCCTGGCCGCAGGACCAGCTTTCCCATGGCGCGCGGATTGCGAACAATCAGCATCATCAGTGCCATCAAGGGTACGGCGAGAACGCCATTGATCACCGCTGACCAGTAAAGCGCTTTGATCGGGTTGATCGCGAGGAGGTCGAACGATGCACCGGCGAACGTCGCCGCCGCGATAACGGCGTAGAAGAAACGTGCCTTCCATGGCTTCGCATCGAGGCTCGCGGTGAAGCGGAACATTTCGGTAATGCCGTATGCGACAGATCCCGCCAAAACCGGTACCGCCAGGAGTCCGGTGCCGATGATCCCGGCAGCGAAGAGTGCAAAGGCCAAGTCCCCGGCGAACGGACGAAGGGCCTCGGCGGCCTGCGCGGAAGACTCGATGTCGGTGATCCCGTGCGCGTTCAGCGTCGCGGCCGTCGCGAAGACGATTGCCACCGAGATGATCGTGCTGAAAGCCATGCCGATCAACGTGTCGGTACGGATTTCCTTCAGTTCCGGCCCGGCACTTTTCGGAGTGACGCATAGCGGCTTGGCATGACGGCGGCGTTCCTCCTCAACCTCCTGCGATGCCTGCCAGAAAAAGAGATACGGGCTGATCGTGGTGCCGAGGATCGCGACGAACCCGGTCGCATAGACCGCGTTCCACTGTAATTCCGGAACGACGAGCGATCGCAACGCGTGCGGCCATGGCACGTGAGCGACCGCGACCACGCCAATATAGGCGAACAGCGACAAACTCGTCCATTTGAGGACAGAGGAGTAAGCGCGGTAGCTCAAGAAGATCTCGAGCAAGACGCATACAAGGCCGAAGCCCAGCGTATAATATCCTGCGCGAACCCCCGTCAGCAGCGCCAGAGAATCGCCCATGGCGCTAAGATCGGCGCCGAGGTTGATCACATTTGCGACGAGAAGGAGCGATACGGCGAACCACATCAGCGGCCGCGGGTAATGCCGGCGCAGATTTGCTGCTATGCCTCGCCCCGTCACCCGCCCGATCTCGGCCGAGACGATCTGGATTACGGCAAGCAACGGAAAGCTCAAAGTGAAGGTCCAGACGAGCCCGTAGCCGAACTGTGCGCCGACTTGGCTGTGCGTGCCGATCCCGCTTGGATCGTCGTCGGCTGCGCCAGTCACGAGACCAGGGCCGAGCTTCGAGAGAAACGACTTCTTGTCCGGCATTCCCCCTCCCCGCCCTTGCAACGGACACTAACCTATGAGCCGCGGTCCTTGAATCCCTGTGCGACGACGTACCATTCGGATGAATCCTTGCGGCTCGCAGGCGGCTTGGCGTGCTTGATGGAGGCGAAGTTACGTTTCAGTTCGGCGACGAGCTGGTTGTCAGCGCCGCCGGCCAGCACCTTGGCGACATAGGCACCGCCTGGCCGAAGCATCTCGCGCGCGAATTCCAACCCCGCCTCGACCAAAGCCATCGTGCGCAGATGATCCGTTTGCTGATGGCCAACAGTGTTGGCCGCCATGTCGGACAGGACAAGGTCCGCCGGTCCGCCCAGCGCTTCCCTGAGTTTGTCGGGCGCCGTCTCATCCATGAAATCCATCTGGAGGATGGTGACGCCATCGATCGGGTCCGTCGGAAGCAGGTCGATTCCGACGATGGCGGCATTCGGGCTTTTGCGCCTGACCACCTGCGTCCAGCCGCCGGGAGCGATGCCGAGGTCGATGACCGCTTTCACACCCTTCAAGAGGCCGAAGCGCTCGTCGAGTTCGATCAGCTTGTAGGCCGCGCGGCTGCGGTAATTTTCGGCCTTGGCGCGCCTGACGTAAGGATCGTTGAGTTGCCGTTCGAGCCAGCGCGTCGAGGAAACTTTGCGGCCCTTGGCGGTCTTGAGCCGCTTCACAATTGCCAGCCGTCGCGCGCCATGAGGGATCTCAGGATGCCCTCGCGAATACCGCGGTCCGCAACGCCGAGATTCTTGGCCGGCCAGATCTCCATGATCGCCTCGAGGATCGCGCAGCCCGCCACCACAAGGTCGGCGCGCTCGCTGCCGATGCACGGGAGGGCGCTACGTTCCATATAGTCCATCCCCGAGATCATCCCGCTGATCTTTTGCATCGCCTCCATGGGCACGTGCAGACCGTCGACGGCGCGGCGGTCGTACGAGGGCAGCGCGAGATGCACGCTAGCGAGGGTCGTCACCGTGCCGCTGGTGCCGAGCAGCCGGATTCCGTCCCGGTTCGTCGGCAGCATAGTCGCGAAATTGGCGAAGGCGCGGCGGGCTCGCTCGCGCATCCTTCCATATGCCTTGAGCCTGTCGGGTCCCTCGAGAGCCTCCTTGCCCTCGCTCTCCGTCAACGAGACGACGCCCCATGGAGCACTCCACCAGGCACGAATTCTCGTCGTCCCATCTTCCTGGTCGATCAGCACCAGCTCAGTCGATCCGCCGCCGATATCGAAGATGAGCGCCGGCCCGTCGCCGGGCTCCAGCAGCTTGTGGCACCCGAGCACCGCCAGGCGCGCTTCTTCCGAGGGTTCGATGATGTCGAGGACGATTCCCGTTTCGATCCTCACCCGCTCGGCGAACTCATAACCGTTCTTGGCGCGGCGGCAGGCCTCGGTCGCGACCGATCTTGATAGCGAGACATTGCGCCGCCTCAGCTTCTCCGCGCAGACGCCGAGAGCGACGACGGCCCGGTCCATGGCTTCGCTGGACAGCTCCCCGCTGCGGGCAAGCCCTTCGCCGAGGCGAACGATCCGCGAAAAAGCGTCAATGACGGTAAATCCGCCCTCATTGGGGCGCGCGATAAGGAGGCGGCAGTTGTTGGTGCCGAGGTCGATGGCGCCATACGTGTGGCGATGCGGCTCCCGCTT
>Ga0070671_100003619_pt1 | contig 12095 bp, 11 predicted proteins | sample KBSS73metaG_FD_65341 | JGI IMG/M metagenome (GOLD analysis project Ga0070671, IMG submission 65341) | Switchgrass rhizosphere microbial communities from Kellogg Biological Station, Michigan, USA - KBS S7-3 metaG | ecosystem: Host-associated > Plants > Roots > Rhizosphere > Soil ...
ACGGCACCGCGACCGCCGGCAAGCCCGACAGGTTCCACTGGCCGACGAACCCCGGGGCGAGCACGTGGTCCTCGCTCGCCATGTCGTCGATGCGCGGGGCGGGGAACGCCCACGTGGGGGTCACGAGCACGTCGAAGCTGGTGAACACCTCGGCGAGCTCGCGACAGAAGAACGACCGGAAGCGCTGGGCCTGCGTGTAGTCGAACGCACTGAACAGTGCGCCCCGACCGAGCGTCATGCGCGTGTGGCGCCCGTAGTCGGCCCACCGCGTTGCCAAGTCGTGGCGGTGGTAGGCGAAGGCCTCGGCCGCCATCGTGATCGCGTTGGCGTCCTTCGCCTCCTTGGCATGGGGGACGACGGTCGTGGCCACGGACGCGCCCGCTTCCCGCAGCACCTCCACGGCATCGAGCACCGCAGTGCGCACCTCGTCGTGCAGACCATCGGCGTCGAAGAAGTACGGCATCGGCACGCCGACCCGCACACCGTCCAACGTGCCGGTCAGCGCCGAGGCGTAGTCGGGGACGTCGACGGCCGCGGCACATGGATCACCGGCGTCGTAGCCGGCCATGGCCTGCAGGAGCAACGCGCAGTCGAGCGCCGACCGGGCCATCGGGCCGATGCTGTCGAGGCTGTAACCGAGCGGCACGACACCGTTCTTGGGCACCCGACCGAACGTCACCTTCAGCCCGGTGTGGCCGTTCATCGCCGCGGGGAAGCGAACCGAACCGCCGGTGTCGGTGCCCAAGCCGCCGAGCACGAGCCCGGCGGCGACCGCCACTCCGGTGCCCGAGCTCGAACCGCCCGCGCTGTGGTCGGGGTTCCACGGGTTGCGAGGGATCGGGAAGCCCTTGTCCGGGTCGGGGAGGCCGCACGCGAACTCGCTCGTGGTCGCCTTGCCCACCACGACCGCACCCGCGTCGCGCAGACGGGCGACGACCGGAGCATCGACACCCTTGCCCCACTCGGGCGCGAGGACGCGGCTGTTCGCCGTCGTCGGTGCGTCCTTGGTGGCGATGATGTCCTTCACCGCGAGCGGGACGCCGTGCAGCGGGCCGCGGTCGATGCCGGACGCCCGCTCGGCGTCGGCCACCTCGGCCGCGGCCATCGCGGAATCGGGGAGCACGACGACGAACGCCCCGAGTCCCGCCGCCGCCTCGACGCGCTCGAGCAGCGCGCCGGTCAGCTCGACGGAGGTGAGGGATCCCGCGCGCAGCTCCGCGGCCGCGTCGGCGATCGTGACCGGGAGCTCGCTGCGCTCCCTCATCCCGCCACGCCGATCTGCGGATCGAAGCGCACCGCCGGCTCCTCGTCGGCCACATCGGCGAAGGCGAGGCCATCGGCCTGCGCCCGCAGCACCGGGTGCAGGCGCACGAAGCGGGCGAGCTCGTCGTCGGACACCGTGAGTCCGGCGATGGTGAGCAAGGCCTTGACGGTCGACGGGTCATCCACCACGGCTCCTCCAGTTCGTCGAGGAGCACAACCAACCAGCACGACGTTTCGCCGGCGGCTCACCGCCGTTGCGACTCGATTGCGCCGTCAGCTCGCCAGCGACGGACGGCGGGCCTTGGCGCTGAACGCCACCCGATCACCCCGGTAGCGCAGCTGCGTCACCGCGAGCGGAGCACCCTCCTCGTCCCGCAGGAAGTCCTCCAGCCACAGCATCGGCGTGCCCTCGGCGATGTCGAGGAGCGCCGCCGTCTGCGCGTCGGCCGCGAGCGTCGAGACCGTCGTCTCGGCTTCGCCGATGCGCACGTGGAGGATGTCCTCGAGGAACCGGATGGCGTCCGGGGGCTGGCCGACGAGCTCCTCCTGCTGGTCCGATGTCAGGCCGACGTAGCTCACCGACAGGCCCACCTTCTCGCCGTCCTGCAGCACGAGCATCTCGAGGAGGAGCACCGACGCGCCGGTCGGGAGGTGCAGCCACTTGAGCAGGATGGACGGCGCCGGCATGACCGACATCTCCAACACCTCGGTGTTCATTCGGTAGGCGACCTTGTCGCTGACGTCGAGCAGGTCGTTGAACGGGAGCAGGATCGATCCCTGCGCCATCGTGCCCACCTTCGGGCCCCGGCTCACGAGCCCTTCCTGAGCGAGCAGCTGGAGCGCGGCGCGCACGGTGTTGCGGCTCGACGACAGCGTCCGCACCAGCTCCTCCTCGACGAGCGAGGCGCCCGGCTCGAGCGAGTGGTGCAACGACGATCGCAACAGGTCGTACGTGCGCCGCAAGGAGTTGTTGCTCCGCTCCGGTGCCGGACGACGCTGCTGGTAGAGGGCTCGAGCGGTGATCCCTGTCATTCCTGACTCCCGGCCTCGATGACTCGATGTGTCGTGTGAATCCCCCCGACTGGTGACGATTCGAAGATAGGGCGGCACATCGTCGGCAGGTTGCGGGCATATCAACTTGCGGTTACGGCCTTCTCACGCTTCTCCGCTGGCGTAATCGAACGTGAACGATCGCGACCCGGCCGTGACACGCGCGTGCAGTGAGGTGACCGCATGGTCGACAAGCGCATGCACCTCGGTTGGTTCACGAACTTCACGCTCAACGCCTGGAACACGCCGTGGGGATCGGGTTCGGGTCCGGACTGGACGGGTGGCTTCTACGTCGATCTCGCCCGCGCGCTCGACCGCGCGTGCTTCGACTACCTCATCCTCGAGGACACGTGCATGGTCCCCGACGCGTACGGCGGCTCGATGCATGCGGCCGTGAAGCACGGCGTGTTCGCGCCGAAGCACGATCCCGTCCCGCTCGTTCCCCTCATCGCGCAAGCCACCGAGGGACTCGGGGTGGTCGCCACCATGTCGACGACGTTCTACCCGCCGTTCCTGCTGGCCCGGTTGGCGACCACGCTCGACCACATCTGCGGCGGCCGGTTCGGGTGGAACATCGTCACGTCGGCCGAGGACCGGTCGGCCCAGAACTTCGGTCTCGAGAAGATGCCCGAGCACGACCTTCGCTACGACATCGCCGACGAGTACATGGACGTCGTCTGCCAGCTCTGGGACTCGTGGGAGCCCGATGCCGTCGTCCTCGACCGCGAGACCGGGACCTACGCCGATGGCGACAAGGTCCACACGATCGACTTCGAAGGCAAGTGGTACAAGGCTCGCGGCCCGCTCAACACGGCGCCGTCGCCGCAGGGCCGGCCCGTGTTCGTCCAGGCCGGCGCGTCGCCGCGCGGCCGCGAGTTCGCGGCCAAGGCGGCCGACTCGATCATCGCCACTGCCACCGGCCTCCAGGCGATGAAGGCGTACCGCGACGACGTGCGCGGCCGCATGCAGCTGATCGGGCGCGATCCCGACGACTGCAAGGTGCTCTTTCTCGTGTCGCCCGTGATCGGCGAGACCGAGGAGGACGCCATCGAGAAGCACCGGACCATGACGACGGACCCTGCCTACATCGAGCAGACGCTCGTGTCGATCTCCTCGATCAGCGAGATCGACTTCGCCCAGTTCGAGCTCGACGAGCCGCTGCCGACGGTGACGACCAACGGCGAACGCGGCTCGCTCGAGAAGTTCGCCCAAGCCGGCAGCGGCAAGACGCTGCGCCAGCTCGCCCGTGAGGGGGTCTCGCAGTCGGTCATCCTGGTCGGCACGGCCGACTCGGTCGCGGCCCGGATGGGCGAGATGATGGAGGAGGTCGGCGGTGACGGCTTCCTGATCACCCGCCAGAACCTGCGCCTGACGCGCGAGTACATCGCCACGATCACCGACGGCCTCGTGCCCGCGCTCCAGCGCCGCGGACTGGCGCGTACCGAGTACGCGTTCGAGCACTTCCGCGACAACCTGCGGGAATTTTGAGCGCCCGGACCTTCCGGGCCTTCCAGTACCCGAACTACCGGCGCTTCTTCTTCGGTCAGGCGATCTCGCAGTGCGGGACGTGGATGCAGTCGGTCACGGTCGGCATCGTCGTGCTCCACCTCACCAACTCGGGCGTGGCGCTCGGGTTGACCACCCTGGCGCAGTTCGGCCCGCTGCTCGTCTTGGGGTCGTGGATCGGGTTGCTGTGTGACCGCCTCGACCAGCACAAGCTGCTCGTCGCCGTCAACGGCGCCGGCGCGGTCGTGGCTGCGGTGTTCGCCGTCGTCGTGCTCGCCGGTGACCCGCCGTTGTGGGCGATCTTCGCGTTGACCACCGCGTCGGGCATCGTGCTGGCGGTCGAGAACCCGGTGCGGCGCGTGTTCGTGGCCGAGCTCGTGGACGAGGACGTGATCGCCAACGCCACGGCGTTGAACTCGACCGTCATGATCACCGCCGAGGCGGTCGGTCTGGCAGTAGCCGGTCTGCTGATCGGTGGCCCCGGCGTCGGGATCGTGTTCGTGATCAACGCGGTCTCGTTCGTCCCTCAGGTCGCGCTCTTCGCCCGCATGGACCGCCGCCAGCTGCGGCGACAGGCGCGGGTGGCGCGCGGCAAGGGGCAGTCGTGGGAGGGGGCGGCCTTCGCGTGGCGCACCCCCGAGCTCCGCGTGCAGCTCGTCCTCATGGCCGCGATCGGCATGTTCGGCTTCAGCGCCCACACCGTCGCGCTGCCGCTGCTGGCGACGCGCGACCTCCACGGGGACGCCCGCACCTACACGTGGTTGCTCACGGCGCTGAGCGTCGGCTCCCTGGCCGGTGCGCTCGCGAGCGCGCGGCGGACGTCCGTGCCGACGCGCTCGTTGGCGAAGGCGGCGATCGCGTTCGGCGTGTGCAACGGCGTGATGGGCTTGTCACCGACTGCGCTCATCGCCGGGCTGGTCGCGCTCCCGGTGGGCTTCACCGTCATGATCAGCGTCGCCGGGATGAACGCGTCGGTGCAGCTGAGCACCCCGCCGCAGCTGCGCGGGCGGGTGATGGCACTCGTGTCGATCGTCCTGGTCGGCAGCGGTCCGATCGGCGGGCCCATCGTCGGATGGGTGTCGGAGCAGTTCGGCGCACCGGCCGCGCTGGTGATCGGCGGCTTCGTCGCGGTGGGCGCCGGCGCCGGGTCGCTCCTGGCGCTCCGGGCCCACGCCGTCGAGGAGGTGGCGACCGGCGCGCTGGCGGCGTAATCGACCGACCATCGAACCGACCCATCCAGGCAACGACGGAGTGGTTGGTTGCCGGTGTGCAGCTGTCGATCGTCGACCTCTCGCCGCGGCCGCCGGGCGGATCGGCGGCCGACGCGTACGCCAACAGCGTCGATCTGGCGCAGCACGCGGAACGGCTCGGCTACCGCCGCTACTGGGTGGCCGAGCACCACGGCAACGGCGCGGCCGTCGCCGGGGTCGCCCCTGAGGTGCTGACGGCGCGGATCGCGGCGGCGACGTCCTCCCTCCGCGTCGGTTCCGCCGCCGTGCTCCTCGACTACAACGCGCCACTGCGCACGGTGGAGACCTTCCAGGCCCTCGAGGCGATGTTCCCGGGCCGCGTCGACCTCGGCCTCGGGCGCGCCCGCAGCATGCCGGTGGTGGACGCCGCGCTCCGGCCCGAGCGCGCCCAGGAGCACGACGATCCGCTCGGCGGCCTGGCGCAGTGGATGGAGCACGACGACCGGCTGTCGGAGGTGATCGACTGGCTCGACGGCCGCTTCCGCCCGACCGACCCCCGCGCCGCGGTGCGACTCGTCGAGGGCCGGCCCGAGCTCTGGCTGCACGGTTCGAGCCTCACGAGCGCGCTCACCGCGGCGCGCCTCGGCCTGCGCTACGGCTACGCCGGCTTCTTCAACCCCGAGATGGCGACCGCGTGCCTCACCTCCTACCGCACGGCGTTCCGGCCGTCGTCGTCGCCGAGCGGGGTCGAACGGCCCTGGGCCGCGTTGGCGGTGAACGTCTGCTGCGCCGACGACGACGACGCCGCCGATCGCCTCCGAGCGAGCGTCGAGGTCTTCTACCGCGACGGCGGCGACGCGGGGCATCGCCCCCTCCTCCCCGCCGACGACGCGCTCCGCGAGCTCGGTGGCGTGGTGCCGGCCAGCCCCGCCCACCTCGCCGGGGGACCGGCTCGCATCCGAGCGACGTTGGAGCGCGCCATGGCCGAGACCGAGGCCGACGAGCTCGTCGTGCAGGACCTCATCGCCGATCACCACGACCGGGTCCGCTCCTACGAGCTCCTCGCCGAGGTCTTCGCGATGGTGCCTTCCACCACCGGCTTCGCCCGCACGTGACGTCGTCGGTCCGCGCCAGCTTCCAGCTGCGTCGGCGGGCGACCGTGCCCGTGACCAACTCGGTGCGCCGCGTCTACGACCTCATCCGCTCGTCGGTGCAAGGCGACGGCGCGCTGCGCCTGGTCGAGGACGAGCTGATGACCGCGCTGGCCGCCAGCCGCGCCGCGGTGCGCGCCGCGCTCCAGCGTCTGGCGAGCGAAGGTGCGGTCGATCGCAGCCCGCGCGTCGGCACCATCGCGGCGGCCGTCACCGCGTTGCCCCTCGCCGCGGTGACCACCTTGTCAACCGCCGGGGCGAGTGGCCTCGAGCTCCGCCGATTGGAAGCGCGCGCGATGGCGGCGCCACCGGTGATGCGCGAGCGGCTCGAGCTCGACATCGGCGCGCCGATGGCGCTCGTCGAGCTGGTCGTGCTGCGCGACGACGAACCGCTCGGGCTGCTCACCTCGTACGTGGGCCTGCCCTCGCACAGCGCGGCGACCGACGTGATCGGGGCCGACCCGATCGCGCTCCTGCGGTCGTGCCTCGAGGTTCGCGCCGGAGGCGTGGCGAGCGCCATCGGCGCCCGACCCGCCGACATCGAGACCGCCGGCCTGCTCGCCGTCGCACCGGGATCGGCCTTGCTGTGGTGCGACGAGGTGGTGCGCGCCGCCGACGGCCGAGCACGAGCGGTGTGCCACTGGAGCCTGCGTGGCGATCGCGTCGTGCTCACCAGCTCGGACACACCGGCGTAATGGCATTGGCACCGCGAGGACGTTGCCGGGAAACACCGGTCGGGTGATCTGTCCGCGAACGCCCGGTCGATCAGAAGGAGAGCGCGATGGCCGCACCCATGTTCCATCTCGGTTGGTTCATGAACTTCACGCCCGACGAGTGGAACGAGCCGTTCGCCGCCGGCGGCAACCCGTGGGACGGTCGCTTCTTCATGGAGTTCGCGCAGTCGCTCGAGCGCGCGTGCTTCGACTACATCATGATCGAGGACACGCTGATGGTGTCCGACGCGTACGGCGGGTCGATGGAGGCGTACCTCAAGCACGCGCTCATGGCGCCGAAGCACGACCCGTCGCCGCTCGCCGCGATCATGTCGATGGTCACGGAACGCCTCGGGGTGGTGGCCACCATGTCGACCAGCTTCTACCCGCCGTTCATGCTCGCCCGGCTGTGCACCACGCTCGACCACATCGCACGCGGTCGCTTCGGCTGGAACATCGTCACCTCGGGCGAGGACGGCTCGGCCCAGAACTTCGGCATGGACAAGTTGTGGCCCCGCGAGGTGCGCTACGAGATGGCGCACGAGTACCTCGAGCTCGTGAACCAGCTGTGGGAGTCGTGGGAGCCCGACGCGGTGATCCTCGACCGTGAGAACGACGTCTACGCGGACCACACGAAGGTCCACGAGATCAACTTCGAGGGCAAGTACTTCAAGTGTCGGGGCCCGCTCAACACGGTCGCCTCGCCGCAGGGCAAGCCGACGTTCGTGCAGGCCGGCGGTTCGCCGGCGGGCCGTTCCTTCGCCGCCCGCTACGCCGACTCGATCATCGCCACCGCGACCGGCATCGAGGGCATGAAGGAGTACCGCGACGACGTGCGCGAGCTGGCGGAGAAGTGGCAGCGCGATCCCGATGAGGTGAAGGTGCTGTTCCTCGTCTCGCCGATCCTGGGCGAGACCCACGAGGAGGCGCTCGCCAAGCGCCAGCGCATCGTCGACGCGCCGCACTACATCACCCAGACCCTCGCCAGCATCTCGTCGGTCACCGACATCGACTTCACCCAGTTCGATCTCGACGCCGAGCTGCCGTCCCTGACGACCAACGGCGAGCAGGGCTCACTCGACAAGTTCGCCCAGTGGGGTTCGGGCAAGAAGCTGCGAGAGCTGGTGGCCGACCGCGTCGACCGGTCCTACGGCTTGTGCGGTACGCCCGACGAGGTCGCCGAGGAGATGGGCCACGTCATCGAGGAGGTCGGTGGCGACGGGTTCCTCATCACCGCCCCGGCCATGCGCGTCGGTCGGCGCTACATCAGCGAGATCACCGAAGGTCTCATCCCGGCGTTGCAGCGGCGGGGCCTCACGCGCACCGAGTACACGCACGAGCACCTGCGCGACAACCTCCGGGCGTTCTGAGCAACGCGTCCGAGGACCTCAGGGCTTCGGCGGCACGATGGCCGCATGGATCGCGGTCGACATGGCGTGGATCGCCTTCGTGAGGTCGGTGTTGAGCTTGAGCTCCTGCTCCTGCTCGAGGAAGTCGTGGTTGGCCTTGGCCTGGGCGAAGTCGGCCTGGCGGTTCTGGCCGATCATGACGAACGTCGACAGGAAGATGGCCTCGAGCGAGACGATCAACGTCAGCGTGGGCCACGGCGACTTCTCGAGCACCAGCATCCAGAGCCCGAACGCGACGATGTGGATGTAGACGAACCGCATCGAGCCGGCGAACGCGGTGATCGCGTCAGCCACCCGGAGCTGGAGGTCGGCGCTGCGGTGGGCGCGATGGGCGGCCAGCACCGGATGCACCGACTGCGTGGTTTGGTCGGTCGTGCTCATCGTTCATCTCCCGAGGTGTGAGGCGAGCACACAGTCTCGCTCGGCCCCTAGGGCCAGCTGCGCCACCCCGTGACGTCGAGCGCGAGCACGGCGCCCGGCGGCGGCGTGCGCGCGTACTGCGGGTACTTCGCCGTCAACCGAGCGATCGCGGACTCGCGCTCGCTCGGGTCGGCGACCACGCGCGCGGTCCCGTCGACTCGGATCCACCACAGCGTCGACCAGTCGTCGTCGTAGTGGTCGACGAGGAGCGCGGCGTGCGGGTTCGCGGCGACGTTGGCGAGACGGCGGAGCGCGAGCGTCGTCTTCGGCTTGCCGTCGACCGCGGAGTAGACGGTGGCGCCCGCCAGGACGAAGCAACAGGGCACGAGGTGCGGGCGGCCTTCCGGCGTGACCGTCGCGAGTCGCGCGACCCGCGCCGCTTCGACGCGTGCCTGAGCCAGCGCGTCGTCCATGTCGGTCAGCAGCCCGACGACGAGCAGCCGGCAACGAGCTCCACGATGTCGAGCGCACCGACGAACGCGGTCCGGGCGCGCACCGCTCTCCCGTCAGCCGTCATCCGGCTCCGGAAGCTCGCGGTGCTCACGGTGCTCACGGTGCTCACGGTCGTCATGATCGTCGGGCGCGATCGCCCGCATGGCCCGTTGGAACTCCTCGACCCCGCCCCAGGAGCCGTGCTCGACCAGCGGGCGGCTTCGTCGGAACCGACGTCGACGCCAGGCGAGGACAACGACCACCACCACGACCGCGGCCGCCACCGCGTACCAGCCCATCCCGTCCATGGTGACGCATCCGCCGGAGCAAAGGGGGGCAAACGGTCGCGCCGCCTCGCCGTCACCGCATCGATGGGAGCGATTGCTGCATGCCGATCAGCGGGCGCAAGGGGTCGCCCGTCGCCGCGAGGCGGTCGAGGACGTCGGCGATCGTCCAGCGGTCGGGCCGCAGCGACTCGTCGTCGAGCTCGTCCCAGGTGATCGGCACCGACACAGGAGCGCCCGCCGCTGGCCGCGGCGAGAACGGCGCGACGAGCGTCTTGTTGATGGCGTTCTGCGTGTAGTCGAGCCGAGCCCGCCCCTTGCGGTCGGCCTTCGTCCACTCCCACGCGACGAGGTCGGGCACCGTCCGGCCGATCGCCCGCGAGATCGACTCGACCCACGCCCGCGTGTCGGCGAACGTGCAACCGCGTGCGATGGGCACCCACACCTGGATGCCCCGGCGGCCGGTCACCTTCGGCTGGCCGACCACACCGAGGTGCTCGAGCGCGGTGCGGTAGAGACCGGCCAGCAGGATCACGTCCGCCCACGCCGTCTTCGGCCCCGGATCGATGTCGATGAGGGCCCACGTCGGCTCGTGCGGATCGCGGACCGATGACGTCCACGGGTTCAGCTCGATGGCGCCGAAGTTGGCCAGCCACGCGACGGCCGGGACGCTGTCGGCGACGAAGTACCACTGCGTCTCGTCGGGATCGGCATCGTCGTTGTGCCAGCGCGCCAGCCACTCCGGTGCGTGCGGGGGCACCTCCTTGTGCCAGAAGCCCGCCTTCTCGGCACCGTCGGGATAGCGGTGCAGGTTCACGGGCCGGTCCCACAGGTAGGGCAGGAGCCACGGCCCGATGCGCGCCGCGTACCGGACCAGGTCGCGCTTGGTGACGGGCGCCTCGCCGGGCCGCGCCGGGAACAGCACCTTGTCGAGGTTGGTGACGCGCAGCACCCGACCCTGCAACGCCCACTCACCGTCCTTGCCGAGCGCGTCGAGCGCCGCCAGCTCGTCGTCGGTGGGCGGTTCCCACTCGGGCACGTCGACGCGCAGCTTCTGCTCCGCCTCGCCGGCCGGAAGCTCGGACCGCCAGAGCGCCTCGGGAGCGGCGGCGACCTCGTCGTTCGTGCGACCGCTCTTGACCGAGCGCGGGAACGCCTCGGCGTCCCAGCCGTCGACCGCGAAGTCGTCGTGCTTGTGCAGCAACAGCCACTGCTCCTTGGCCGAGCGACCGGACGAGCGGTCGGTGCGCACGAGCACGAAGCGCCCGCGCAGCTTCTCGCCCTCGAGATCGAGGTGCAGCTCCCCGCCGGCGATCGCCTCGGCCGGATCCGCTTCCTTGGCGGGCACCCACCGACCCCAGTCCCACACGATGACGTCGCCGCCGCCGTACTCGCCCTTCGGGATCACGCCCTCGAAGTCGAAGTACTCGATCGGGTGATCCTCGACGTGGATCGCCTGGCGGCGAACGGACGGGTCGAGCGACGGGCCCTTCGGCACCGCCCAGCTGACGAGGACGCCTTCCACCTCGAGCCGGAAGTCGTAGTGCAGCCGGCGGGCCCGGTGCCGTTGCACGACGAAGCGGCCACCGGCCTCGGCTTCCGGCTCGGGGGCGGCGCCCGCGGGCTCGGGGGTCGCGTCGAAGCGCCGCTTGTTGCGGTAGGTCTTCAGGCGGTCACCGCTCGCCGGCATGCCCCTGCTCTACCCGATGGCGAGCACGAGCGCGCCGCGACGCCTTCGGCGCCGAGGTCGAGCCGGGGTGCCACGACTCTTCGTTGCGCTCGGCGTATCGTCCGCCGATGCCGTTCCGCCGTAGGTCCCCCCTCGTCGTTGCCCTCGCGGTCGCGTTGATCTCCGGTCCGCTCGCCGTCGTGGCCGACGCCGCCATCGTCGGCACCGAAGGCGAGGTCCAGGCGTGCCAGCCGCCGGCCTCCCTCGCCCAGGGCGGCGCGGAGAGCGACACCAACGTCTCCATGTTCGCCGAACGCCAGAACGTCACCGTCGGCGCGCCCATCTCGGTCGACGCCACCGGTCCTCGCATCGCGTTCGGTTCGGCAGTCCAGTACGACGATCCGTCGCAGCTCGGCGGCGGCACCGTGCCGTCGGGCACCGTCGTCGACAGCTTCTACTTCCACACCGATCCGGTCGGCCAACCGGCCGGCGGCGTCACCTTCTCCGGCACGGCCACGTTCTCGGCGCCGATCCTCGGCGTGATCGTCAGCGCCAACAAGCTGGCGGCCAGCGACGGCCAGCTCGCCCTGCCCGGGCAGACCACCGAGCAGGTCAACCGGGGCTACGAGCTCGGCCCGCAGGAGTGGTTCTCCCTGAGCACCGACAACCGCACGCTGCAGTTCCAGGTCCACACGTACCTCCACGTCGACGACATCCGCGTCATCACCCAGCACGACACCGCGCCCGAGGGCGGCACCAACACCGCGTGCGGCAACGGCAAGGCGCTCGCCGGCACCGGCACCGGTGGCAGCGGCACGCCGACCATCGCGTCGCCGGGCTACCGGCTCGTCACCGCCAAGGGCGGCGTCTTCGCCTACGGGAGCGACGCCCTCAAGGGCTCCGTGGTGCGCACCAACAACCCGATCCTCGGCGGCACCAGCACCCCGACGCGCGACGGCTACTGGCTGGTTGCGTCCGACGGCGGCATCTTCACCTTCGGCGACGCGC
>Ga0070671_100003623_pt1 | contig 12090 bp, 13 predicted proteins | sample KBSS73metaG_FD_65341 | JGI IMG/M metagenome (GOLD analysis project Ga0070671, IMG submission 65341) | Switchgrass rhizosphere microbial communities from Kellogg Biological Station, Michigan, USA - KBS S7-3 metaG | ecosystem: Host-associated > Plants > Roots > Rhizosphere > Soil ...
GTCGTAGGCGTGGAGGATCGTTACCTTCGCCGTGGCGGGACCGATGGAGGGCGCGCCCGGGGTCGGGATGTCGTACTTCTTGGCCGGATCGGGGCCCGAGCTCGCATTGGCGGCCTTTGCGGACGCCTCGCTGACGTTCTTGCCGACCGTGAACTGGGGCCGGTTCCCGTCGTGCGACCACTTCAGCTCCTCGTCGATGATTTCCTTGAAGATGGCGACGGACTTCGCGCCGGAGAGATAGCGGCCGTTGACGAAGCTGGCGGGCGTGCCGCTGGCCCCGAGGCCCTCGGACTCCTGAGTCTCCTTGTCGATCCGGGCCTTGGTGGCGGGGCTGTCGATGTCCTTGGTGAACTTGGCCTGGTCGAGGCCGATCTCCTTCGCGATCGCGATCACCTTGTCGCGCGACAGCGCGCCCTGGCTTTCGAAGAGCTTCTTGTGCATCTCCAGGAACTTGCCCTGGTTCTGCGCCGCGACGGCCGCCTGGGCGGCAATCATCGCGTTCTGGTGGATCGACAGGGGATGCATCTTGTAGACGATGCGCACGTCGTTCGGATAGTCGGCGCGGAGCTGGTCGAGCGTCGGGGCGATCTTCGAGCAGAAGGGGCACTGGTAGTCGAAGTAGTGGAGGATCGTGACCTTCGCGGTCTTGGGACCGACCGACGGGGCCTCTCCGTCGGGAAGGTTGAACGACACGAACTTCGACGGCGGAGTGAGCGCCGCCTTGACGATCTCGTCCTTGGACTTGCCCTGCTTGACCAGCGAGACGACCTGCTGTGCGAGCGGCAGGCTGCGCCCGCACTTGGGATCGTCCCGGCGGCAGACGGCGATCTTCATCCCGCACGAGCAGTCGCAGTTGTTGTCGTTGAGCAGGTCGAGCGCGAGCTTCTTCTGCGCGTCGGTCAGCCCGCTGAAGTCGACCCCCGCCATCTCCTCGGCGGTGACCGGCCCTCCCTTGGCCGCGGGCTTCGCCCCCGCGGGCGCGGGCATCGTGGGAGCGTCCGCGGCGAGCACGACGAGCGCGACACCGAGCAGAAGGGTGATAAGGACAGCGGGCAGGAAGAGCTTTCGCATGATGTTCCTTTCGTGATGAGCCAAGCAGCTCCTCTAGCGGCCCGACTCGAGGGGCCCGGTCCCCTCCATTCCTATCGGGGATGATGCCGGACGTGCCCGGCATTTATACGGCATCGACCCCAAACCCGCAACCACAACGTTCCCGGCCGGCCCCGGGCGGTTTGACTCGTTCCGGCGGCATGCAATAAAGTCTTTTTTCTCATGGACATGCGCCGACGAGGCAGAGCCATGTCTCATCGGGCCGACCCCGAAGGTCCGCATGTCCGAGGCTGAGCGAAAGTACCAAACCTTCTGGCCTCGGTTCTGGGCTGGTGTTGTCGACGGCATCGTTTTCTATCCGGTGCGCCTCCTGGGCCTTGTCGTCTACGCTGAGGGCATCCCTCTTTGGATTCGAGGATGCTGGTACGTCATGGAATCGTTTGGCTTCATTGCGTACGTCGTGTTGATGCACTCTGAGTTCGGCCAGACCCTGGGGAAAATGGCCACCGGCGTGAAGGTACTGGATCTTTCCGAGTCGAAGCTCAGCGGAAGCCAGGCGCTCAGGAGAGAGATCGTCCCGATCGGGCTTACTTTGATCGGCCTGCCCTTCGGTCTCAAGTTAGTGCTACAAGGTGTGAACTTGCATCGGCCCGAGCTGGCTGAGGTTCCGGGGCTCATCTTCTGGATCCCGGCTCTAGCTGGAGTTGGCTGGTTCGCCGCGGAGCTCGTCACGATGCTCTCGAACGAAAAGAGACGGGCCGTCCATGACTTCATCGCTCGATCGGTTGTGGTCCGGGCGAAACAATCCACGATTCGACAGTCCCGCGGTGCTGTCTAATCCGATCGATCAGCGCCCACGGAGGGCAGGATGGCTCGCGATGGTGTCCAGGAAGCTCCGAACGCCCTTCGGGTGCCGGAGGCCGTTGACGCTGTAACTGCGTGAATGGTATAAAGTTGGCTCTTAGTGGGGCTGTAGCTCAGCTGGGAGAGCGCCTGAATGGCATTCAGGAGGTCGACGGTTCGATCCCGTTCAGCTCCACCACCTAACCTTCGGACCTACCGGAAGTTAGGAGTTTCACGACGACGGGCCTCAAAGTGCCGACGTCACGCTGCGTGATAAAACGTGATAATTCTGAGGAGACGCCATCGAGCCGCGCGGCGGCGAGCTCGAGAGTCTCGTCGGCGAACATCGCGTAGCGCTCGACCATCCTCCGGTCTTTCCAGTTGCCGAGCTTCTGAATCTGCTCCACGCTCATCCCGTCGTTGCGCGCGAGGCTTGCCATGGTGCGCCGCAAGCTGTGGAAGGTGATACCTGTCCGCGTCCTCCCCCATTCGAATCCAGCGCCCACCACGGCCTCCTGGAGATGCCTCCTGATGCTGCTGCGCGCGCATCCTCCGTTCGGGCCAGGGAAGAGATAGTCCTCCGGCTTCGCAGCAACCACACGACGGCGAACGAACGCGCGGGTTTCACCGGCAAGAGGGAAGCGGATCGGGCGTCCGTTCTTCGTCTCGCGCACCATGAGGTAAGACCGGCCGCCATCGAGCTCGACGAAGTCACGGCACCGGAGTTCCGTGACCTCCCCAAGTCGCATTCCAGCCTTCGCCTCGAAGACGACGATCGGCACCAGGTAGCCGTGCCCCTTCTCGATCGCCTTCTTGCAGACGGCCGCGAGCCCCTCGAGGGAGAGCCATCCCTCCCGCTCGTTGTCCTCCTTGAGCTTGGGGATCCGTCCTTTCTCGGTCGGGTGCCGGTCGATCCATCCCCGGCCGACCGCGTAGGAAAGAAATCCCGACAGTTGATTGAGCCGGTTATTGCGTGTCGCCGGTTTCCACGAGCGCTCGAGCGCCCAGCGCCGTAACGTCGTCTCGATCTCCTCCTCCGTGATTGTGAAGAGCGGCCGGCCGGCGAATTCCTTCGCCCACAGCGCCGGCTCGCCCTTTGGATCCTGAAACGCGTCGTAGCTCGCGATCTTCTTCCCCTCCGCGAGCTTCGCCTCTAGATAGGATTCGACGCACAGCTCGAAGCGTGGCGCCTTCGGGATCCGCGGCACGGGTGTGGCGGGCGCGACCGACGTCGGAGTCTCGGACGGATACCGTTTCTTCCACTCATCCTCGAGCTCGCGCGCCTTATCCTTCGCAACCTTCTTTCCCTCTGCGAGCTCAACCTCAGTCGAGAGGCGAATCTGACGTCCGTTCACCGTGAACGAGCACCACCAGAACTTCGACAGCTTCCCTCGGTCCTTCTTTCGATAGAGGCCCATGGTTAGCAATCTCCTTCGTGGACGATCTGCTCGTCCTCATCGAGCTCGTAGGACCAGCAACGCAGCCGAGAATCGCTCGGCTTGTTGTGCGGCGCGCTCCAGGTTCGCCCCACCGCCGTCTGATTTCGATCGAGGACCTGATCGGCGATCGTGAGGATCCGTTGACGGCGACGGACGAACGCTCCTTGGTCGGGTATCTCCGGCCAGTTGAACGAAAGGAGAGCTCTCGCGGCGTCGAGCTCGATCGCGAGGTCCTCGACCAGGTCGTAGAGCTCGCCGGCGACGCGGCGCAGCTCGTCGACGTCGCCGGCCGCGGCTTTCGCCTCACGTGCCCAGCGCTCGAGGAGTTTGGTCGCTGTTCTTGGAGAGAGCCTCTTAGTGAGGCTTCGATGGACGTCTGCGGCACTCAGCCCGCCGGCGTCTACTTTGACGTTCGCCGCTGGAGCGACGCTGTCTCGTGTCCTCTTGCTGGGGGTCTTCGGTTTGCGGGTTGACATCTGCGTCCTCCTTGCGGAGGTCGCACGCTCGCGGGCCTGAGCTGGGGAAACGACTCTGGTAGGATGCGCGGCAGCCCGGTCACGTGTTCCCTCACGTGGTTGGGTCAGGGTCGGCCGTCGGCCGTATACCGACGGTCGGCCCGTCTTTCCGATTCGGAAGCTACGCCCGCCCGGCCCCGACGTCAAGGGGCACCACGGTTTCCATTGTTCCAGAGTCCCGCAGGTGTTTCGGGTCGGCCGACTCGGCGATCGCCTCACCTGCGCAAGCCTGCGAGGCTGAAGAGTGCCTGTTGCAGCGCTCAGAGATGCTCTGGCATGATCTCGCCCGTCGATGGAGACTCGTGATGGCGCCATGATCGCCGTCGCGGGGAGAGGGGCCCTGGGTTTCTCGACCACCATAGGCGGAGAGCTTGGAACCCGGGGTCCCCGCATCGCCTCCGCCGCGGCCGCGGCCGATGATCCGGTCGGCCTCCACGCTGACAATGCTTTCGAATCGTGAGGAGGCAGCGCATGGTCAAGACACGTGAAGAGGCGATCCAGTCCATTCCGAAGACGCTCGATGAGCTGGACACGAAAGCGGGAGAGATTGGCGGGACGCTCGACGGGTGGGTCATTACGATCGCGGCCGGGCTGCTGGCTCTTCCCGCGTTCGTCGAAGGGAAGGCCCTCGACATAACCGCTTGGCGATGGTTCCTCCTTGCGCGCGTGTTTCTTGCGCTCACTCTCCTCCTCGGGATCGCAGGGAACACAGTTCGGATGAAGGCATACGGGCGCGGATTCGGTTTCCTCGATGCGTTTCAGAAAAACCCGGTGGATCTTCTCGGCCCCGATCTCCGCGCGAAGGGTAGGAACACGCTTCGGATGCTGGACGCCGCAACGTGGATGCGAAACGGGATGTTGGTTTCGTTTCTGCTTGGGATGCTCCTCGTATCGATCCTGGGGGCGGTAGAGACGTATCCGAGCCCGCCGATCCCCTCGTCGGGTCCGGTGGGGACGACGCGCTGAATGAAGGTCTACATCAGAGATCGGCCGCACAGCGGGATTCCGCGAGAACACCCGTACAACTCCGGAACGGACGTGTTGTATCCCGGTCGCGTCGTCAACTACGTCGACTTCAAGGCGCACCCGGAGATGATCCCGACTTCTTGCGAGGACTTCATCCCCTACGAACGGTTCGCGGCCGTCCGTGTCCTCTACCGGTTGCTCGAATGGATCAACGGACCGACGAGCTCGCTTGAATCGAACGACTGCGCATTTTGGCCAGCCCACGAAAACAGGACGCCCGTCTTTGCCGGCAAGGCTATGGAGTGTTCCGGCCGGCTGATGGTGTTCTGCAGGGATCTCCGTCTCAACTTGGTCCACGGGCGCATCGAGCGACTCAGGGAACAAATGTTCAGTCGTCTTCTCGCGATCGATCCGACTTTCGAATGGGGTGTAGTCGAGCTGCACCTCTGCCCGCAGGCGTTCCGCGAGCTCGATCTCCAAGAGGCCCCCGAGCTCGTGATCGAGTGGTGGACCTTCGGAGACGATGAAGAGGAGGTAATGAGAACGTGCGCGCGCGCGCTGCTCAACATCGAGACAACGCTTCACGGGCTTTCCAAGGACAACACCCAGGCGTGAGGAGTGGTCCTGACTCATCAGATGATCTTGTAGGGCAGCCCGTCGTCCGGGAAGTTTCCGGACGCGGGGCTGTTGTACGCGTACTGCTTGTCGGCGTCGGTCGCGTCCTCGTAGAGCTCGGCGACGTCGTCGGGCGCGATGAAGCCGGGTCGGCCGGTGGGCGAGAAGCCCACGAGGGTCACCTTCGGACGTAGCGCCGTGGGATCTAGGTTGTTCTGCACAACCTCGAACGCCTCGCCCCTTTTCCCCTTTTTCCCCGTCGCAAGATTCGGGAGCTTCGAATGTGTCACCTTCACGGGCTCGCCCGCCTCGAGGAAGGCCAGCCGCGGCGTGCCTTCCGCCTGGAGCTCCTCCGGTCCACCCGTGCCGAACCGACCGAGGATTCGATCCGCCATGCCATCGGCGAGGATCTGCCCGGACAGGTCTGAGGCGAGCCCTCGGCTTTTGATCTCCAGGACCTTCGTCTTCTGAACCCCGCGCTCCCGGTAGCGCGTGTCGATCGTTTCGTGATCGGTGAAGAGCTGATACTTGTTCGAGGCGAGGTTCAGGTCTCCGTAGACGCGCACGCGCGTGATGATCTCGTCGGTCTGTCTGGACCACTTCGGAATCTTCTCGAAGAGATCTTCGGTGATCTCGAATGGCGCGGCTCCGGGCCCGGCGGGACGTCCCATGCGCACGCGCAACAGGCCGTCGACAGAGACGACGGGATAGGCGCCTAGGATCCTGAAGATCTGCTCCTCAAAGCACTGGCGCGCCTGCTCGGGTTCGGCCCACTGGAGGCGCAGTTTCATCCCCAGCGTCCAGCGGTCGCGCTCGGCCTGGATCTGCGCGGCATCGATCATAGAGGGGTCCAGGTCCAGCCCCGTCGGCGTCGTGCCCTCGACCGCGTCGAGAGGCCAGTCGTCCTGAATGGTTCCCGTCAGCGCGAAGTCCCCGAGCAGGAGCCGGACGAAGATGTTCAGCGGACTGCCGGTGATCTTGACGAAGTTGTAGATCGTGAACGAGTCGTTTTCGCTGAGGGGATTTTCCGCTGGAGGGGAGATCGTGATCTTCCTGAGCTGCTGGCGATAGTCGACGACGTCGAACTCGTCGCCCTCGTTCTTCCCGCTCGTGAACTTGAGCTTCAACCCGATGTAGGCGCCGTCGACGGCCGACAGGTCGGAGTTGCCCTCGAAGGAATCGTACGGCCCGACGTCGTCGCGAATCTTCACGGACCCCTGGACCTGGATGCAGTTGGCCATGATCTCGCGGTCCCATCCCGCGAGGATCGAGACGCCCTTGACGTCGAACGTCGCGCAGCCATCCTCCGTCTCGATCGCGTCGATATAGCCGGACCATGCGGGCTGGTAGAGGTCCTCCTCGAGCTCCTCGGCGCCTGCGTAGAGGGTCACGCGCTGGCGGAAGGTGCGGGATCCCCCCGCGCGCTCCGTCCCCTGCCAAAGCGTTGCGAGCGCCGCGTCGTCGCGGATCGTGACCGCGAGCTCGCCCACGGCGTACTTCCCCTCGGTGGGATAGACGCGCGAGCCCCCAATGCTCTTCACGTCCAGCGCACCGGCGATGAGAGGCTGCGCGGCCGTGTCGAAGCTCGAGGGTCCGGCGTCCGAGCGGGGCTTCACCGGCTTGGTGGACCAGATCGCAGGCGCGTTCTCCACCACCAGGACCCACACGGGCGCGATCGACTGGCGTAGCGTGAGTGCTAGCTCGAAGCGGGGCGATGGGCTAAAGGGCATGGCCTACCTCCTTCCCGTCAGCATCTTGTTCATTCGTGACTTTCCGGGTGGTCGTCGCCATGCGTCTCTTAGCCTCCGGAGAGAAATCTGCCCGCCGGGCAGGATTGAGCTGGGAAGATCCTCGAGCTGGTCGCTGATGAGCAAGTAGCCAGCCTGCTCATGGCTTTCTCGAAGGTTCCTATCCATCCCGGCGGGCAAGGGTGTGTGTCAGACGTGCGTGGACGCTCTCCGCGTTCGAGTCGGTTGCACGACGGGCGGTTCCTCCGTCGAGCCTTCGCGCAGCTCCTCCTCGATCGACTCCAGCGAGTCGGGAGAAGCGCGCCGCGCGGGATCCTGAATGCTCTCCGCGTAGCCTTTCTCGATGAGCCCGAGCCCTCGCGCGTCGTCGACGTCGACGATGGATCCGGGCCCGCCGTCCGGGTTCCTGATGTTCGTGAGCATCTTCACTCGCATGGCGCCTCCCTGGGTTACGTCGTGATCCCGGTCAGCATGACCAGGTGCTCCTCGCGGGCGATCGCGATGTCCGCACGCAGGTACGCACGCAGCCAGATCTGAAGGTTCTTGAACGCCGAGCCGCTCGCGTCGGCCGCCTCGCGGCTTGCCTCGATCAGCACGCGCGAGCGCATGCCGATCAGCACGTTGCTGAAGTCTCCGACGTAGGCCTCGGATTCGTTCGTACCGCCGCCGAGGTTGGTCGGGATCTGGTTCGTCGTGAACTTCTTCAGCGCGAGGTAGCTCGCCGGCGCCACGAGCACCTGTCCCGTGGAGTCCTTCAACCGGTCGAGCGTCCCCGCGTCGCGCGGCGCCAGCAACGCGGCCGACGCTTCACCGTTCGCCTCCGCGACCTTCTGAACGGCCAAAGAGAAGTCGTCGTAACTCGGAGTCGCGACGCCGGTGATGGACTGCACGCCGGGCCAGTTGCGGATCCCCTGAGGCTCCTCGCCGGCGCCGAGTCCGCGGATCCCGACGCGGTCGAGCTCGAGCGCCAGGGACGATGACAGCGCCGTCTCGACGACGTCGCCGACATTGCTTGCGTCCTCCGCGAGCTCCACGCTCATCGACGTGAGCGCGATGAGCGTGTGCGGCGTCATCGTGATTCGCCCGAGCGTCACGTCCGAGAAGGTCCCCGCGGCGTTCTCCGCCTTCCAGTAGGCCGTGAGATCTCCGGTGACCTTCGCGAGATTGGTGTTCCTGTCGTTGAGTGGGACTGTGATCGCGCCCGCTTGGATCAGTCGAGCCTGATTGCGCGCAAGGTCGATCAGGAATGACGACGTCGCGTCGCTCAGGAGGTAGCCCCCTCCCACATCGACGCCGCCGCCCATCGTGCGTTCCTCCGCGGCGCCGCTCCAATCGCCGGTGACCATGCCTCGCACGACGCCGGCGAGACGCTCCTTGCCCTTCGACGCGATCGCCGCCGCGGCGCCGCCGACGGACGCACTTCGGACGTAGTCGGAGAACCGCTCGTCCCGGCGCAGGAACGTGAACGCTTCGGAGCGATCGAACGAGCGCCGCGGGGATCCCGTGAACCGCCCCGGAACCGGCGGACCGTTCTCGGTTCCCGAGGGCCCCTCCTTGCCGGCGCGGTGCGGATTGAGAGTCTCGGAAATGTCCCGCTCTTCCGTCTCGAGGCCCGCGAGACGTCCGATGGTCTCGCCGAGCTCCTTCGCCTCCTTGAACGCGGCGTCGTAGCGCGTCTGCTCGTCCGTGGTGAACTTCTCGCGACCCGCCCTTTCCTGATCGGCGATGATCGCGCGGCAGTCGGCGAGCAGCTTCGCCCGCTTCTCTCGTAGTTCCCTGACGTTCATGATTGGATCCTCTGTCCCCTTTCACTTCACGATGGACGCCGCAATGCCGCCGCCTACGAACTCAGCGTTAGGCGGGCAGCAAACACGACTTCCGAAGCCTCTGGAGGCGACTCGGCGCACGCCATGCGGTCTCGGCGAGATGGTTTTTCTTCGAAAAACATTGGCCCCCGATCCACCGAACGCCCGTTTTCCCGATTTCCCATTTTTTGACAACACCTGAGGCCAGGGTAGCGATGGGTCAATAGGGGGACCCTCCTGGAGCGACCCCTCCCTACCCCCCTCGACTCGCGGAGAGGGGAAGGACGGATCTTCCGGGGAGTCCTTTCCTCTCCAGCGCCGGGCGATGTGTCCAATACGTCCAGTCCCCCTATAGGGGTGGACACATTGGACATGTCCAATTGGACGCTTATTGGACACTCTGGACACTTCCTTGAGCGTGACGAAAAACGGGGCTTTTGCCGGCCTCGCGTTGCCCTGTATCGATCCAGGCTCCAGAGGCTAGGCGGCGCTGTACGACGTCGAGCATGGTCTGACGTGACCCGATCCCCGCCTGCTCCATGATCTCTGCCTGTGAGGCAAGCCCGACGCGCCTCAGATAATCGTCGGCCCGCTTCTCCGACGGCGTGACCTTCTCCGAGCTCGCTTCGCCCGCGTGCTCGAGGTAGAACCCCTCCGGGCCCCACGATGGACGAAGGAGGAAATCCTTCACGATTTTCCCGTCGCGGTTCTTCTCGATCGTGACCTTGACGAGCCCCTGGTCGGCCGGGACCAGGCCGAGCATGATGTCGGCGCTCGCCTTCCACTCGATCGGGCCGCGATAACCCTTCCCCTCCTCGCGCCCGGTGTGATGAATGATCGTGATTTCGAGCCCGTGCTTCTCTGCGAGCCCACGGAGGAGGAGGCACTGGTCGTTGGCCGCGTCGTTGTCGACGTCCCACCGGATCCGCTCCCCGTTGACGACCTTCGGACGGAGCCCCGTGAGGCTATCGAGGACGACCTGGTCGAGTGGTCCCTCGTTCTCCAGAATCGCCGGGAGATCCTGCAGGGTGATGCGCCGGCGCGCGTCGGCGGCGAACAGGTATCGCAGCTCTCCAGTGAGCTCGACGTTGCCGAGCCCCCTTCGGATCATGTCAGCTTTCGCTCGCAGGCCCCCCGCGCTCTCCTCTGTCGCGATCCAGAGAACCCGGCGATACCCGCGACGGACGACCAGGTCCGGGTGTCCGAAGAGTCGCGGCGAGTACGGCTCGACTAGGAGCTCGTGAACGAACCGGAGCATCAGATGCGTCTTCTTCCCCCCCGGCGGCGCCCACAGAACGCGGATGCCCTTCCTGCGCGAGAAGTCGTCGACGACGAACTCCGGCCGCTCTGGTCTGACCTGGTCGCCGTGAAGGTTTACCGCGCGAGGGATCGTGTCCCGCGGAGCCCAGACCTCGGAGAGATCCCGGACCGCCGTGGCGAGGTCCTCCTCTGTCGCTCCGTCGGTGGCGGATCGTGACAGTCGGCCGGCGAGCTCGCCAAGCCTGCGGCGTGCGGCCTGCTCGCGGAGAGCGCACGCGTGGTGGAGAACGTTCTCGAGCGGGAGGTTTCGTGGAATCCCGTCGGCCAGCTTCACGAGGTGCCGACACGCCTCTAGCTCGTTGCGCCGCTGGAGTAGCGCCTCGATCGCGATCTCATCGATGGGCGCCGACTCCAGAGCGAGCTCACGGATCGCGTTCAGGATCCGACCATGCGCGGGGATCCGGAAGTCCTGCACAGTCACGAGCTCGAGGACCGTCTTGAGGATTCCCGGTGAATCCAGTATCCCCACGAGCACCGCGCGCGCGGCGAGATCCGATTCCGCGTTGTGTCGATCGCCGAAGCTAATAACAGTCGCGTCTGCGGTGCTTCGATTGCTCACCGCTAATCCATCCCGAGCAGCTCGGCGGCGCCGGCGTTGAGGCGCTTCGAAGTACGTGAGTGTTCCCACGCGGGGAATCTAGGTCCGAGCGATTGCTCCGCATGAGCCGTCACGCGACGCGCTCCTCGCGTTGGCGGATCCAGCGGCGGAGATGCCTGTTCACCTTCTGGTAGTGGAGGAGAGCGTCCTCGTTCATGTTGGGCATCGCGGACTCGATCGATTGCACCACACGCTTCCAATCGGCGAGCTGAGCGTCGTTCGAAGAGAGGATCTCCCGTCGAACTTGAGCGAGGGCCTCCTGCTCCGGACGCGGGGACCGGAGCACACTCGAGCGAGACGTCACCCGCGGTTCCTCGTGATTCCGGTGGGGAGGACCTTGACCGTCGCGGGCGACTCGGGCTCTCGAGCGGGCTCGGCACCGTCGACGATCGCCTGGAGGTCGGCGATGCGGAAGAGGAGGGTGTTCCCGATCTTGATGCTGCGGATCCGGCCCTTTCGTGCCCACGAGCGGAGCGTCGCCGGCTTCACTCCCCAGGCGCGCGAGAGCTGATCGACGGTGACGAGACCGGGGACCTGATCGGACGTCGAGCTCACGTCCGCCTCAGTCTCCCTCTTCCTCTTCGCTCTGTGTCTTGATGAATCCCTTGTTGATCGCGCGGAGCTTGTCGAGACCTTCCTTCAGGACGTCGGGGATGCTCACCTCGAGATGAGCGGGATTCTCCTTCTTGAACATGCGGAATTCCCGCGACTCCGCCTCGTAGATCTCCGTATCGAATCCGGTCATGAGCAACACGAGCTTGTCGCGATGCTCGAGGACACGTGCGATCTCCTCCCGCTTGATCTTGCGGTAGAGCTCGGCGCGGCCGGCCGGCGTGAGGCTGAAGTGAAGGTCCATCTCGATCGCCTTCAACAGGGCGATTCGACCGAAGTCCTCGGCGGACCACATCTGGTCCCGCGTGCTCTGGCCCTCCGTCGCGGGGATCTTCAGCTCGGGGAACTTGCCGTTGCGCAGCTCGTGGAACTCGTCGATGTCGATGTCGAGCGCGGCGGCGATCTCTCGTGACGTGAACTTGGGTCCCTTTGGGCTCATCGCAATTCCCTCCGAATCGCGGGGAATATGCCGGAGGGATTTCCCCTTGTCAAGGGGGGATGGTCAAGATTCCCGGGAAAGAGGGGGGGCCCGGTCTCCGCTGGGTATTCCCCCACGGCGAGGCGCTTGACGCGCTGTAG
>Ga0070671_100003624_pt1 | contig 12088 bp, 9 predicted proteins | sample KBSS73metaG_FD_65341 | JGI IMG/M metagenome (GOLD analysis project Ga0070671, IMG submission 65341) | Switchgrass rhizosphere microbial communities from Kellogg Biological Station, Michigan, USA - KBS S7-3 metaG | ecosystem: Host-associated > Plants > Roots > Rhizosphere > Soil ...
ATTCGCTATGTTGCATCCTGGCGGCTATCGCTTCCGCATCCTTCAGCGCAACCTGCATGGACTTCAGCCCGACAGTGGCATTCTTTCCAGCACGCATGACATCGTGGGACGTGTCTTCTTTCATAACTGAGCCTCCCGATGTGCGAAATAAGGTTCAGGCTAGGCCAACGCGCCCCAAACTTCGGTTAGCACCGCACGGAAAATTAGCGGTGAATAAAAGACTGAATTGGGACAATGCTCGACAGAGGAATTCCGCCAAAACGGCTATGCTGTCCGGTAGCTGCCGGGGCTTTCCGGATCTGGCGGTATGGCCGCCTTAAGGGCAGGCCGAGCAATCCGTAGGACAAATTGACGAGGGATCGCATGCGCGTCGTTTTTCAAAGGGGCATTCGGCTCACGGTACTGCTCGCATCGACTGCCGTCGTTCTCGCTGACGAGATACCAAACCTCGACGTCAAGCCGATTTGCCGCGGAATAGCGATGCAGGCGGCCAATCCGACGGAGAAGGGCGGGCCGGATTTGTCCTACAAAGAATGCGTCAATAGTGAACGAGCCGTTCGCGACGAGCTGGCGAAAATCTGGTCGACATTCGCAGCTGCCGACAAGGGGCATTGCGTTCGACTAGCGACCCAAGGCGGAGAGCCAAGCTATACGGAATTGATCACCTGCCTCGAGATGGCGCGCGACGTACGCGCTCTAAATTCCTCGGCGGCGACCGCCCCATCCACGTCGGACATGACCGAAAAGCCACCCTCCCCGTCACCGCCGACCACCCGACCATCGATCAGCGACAAACCTTCGCCGCCCGCGGCGACGAAGGAGCCATCGCCAGCGGAAGCGGGGGAACCTAAGAACGAACTCGAACGAGCGAAAGCTGACGCTTTCACCGCAAAGGCTTCGGAAGCAATGGCCCAACGTAAGCTCGCTGACGCAGAAGGAGCCTTGCAGCGAGCAAAGCAAGACGCTGGACGCGCGAAATCGGAAGCAGAAAGTGCAAAATCCAACCTGGAGCGGTTAACGCGAGAAGCGGGGAAGGCAACGGCAGAAGCAGAACGCGCAAAAGCTGAGGCAAAGGCTGCAAGGGAATCAGAGGCTGCGGCTAAGACCAAACTCGCCGATGTTGAAGCAGCCAAGGTGGCAGCCGAAGAGCGCGAACAAGCCTGCCATAAAGCCAAATCGGGGTTCGGCGCGCGCTTCCGATCATGGTTCCACCTCAACAATCCTTGAACGGTCCGCATGGTCGTCGGAGGCCGCCACGCCTATTCATCGCCTCCAGCTACGAGTTCTCCGAACAGCTGAAGCTGGGCACGTCTTCCGTCTATTTGTGCGTCTCGACGCCGTCAGTCTCCGGGATCTTCGGTGGGGCTTCGAAAATCTTGCTTCACCTTTTGGCCCTTAACGTCTTCACCGAGCCTTTGCCATTCCTGAGCCATTTCAGCCAAGAACGCCTTGAGACGAGGATCAGTTGTAGAGCGAGCCTGCTCCAGGCATAGGGCGGCAAATCTCTGGTACTTTTTGACCTGTTGCATTTCGCTGTCCTGAACAGGGAAGCGGTCCTCAACTCGCTCTTGTGCCCCACCACCGCCTTGGGCACGTATGCTGGCATTCTTGCGAATGTCGCCGCGGCGCCCCGCCGAGCCCTGTGAATACCGTGCTTGCTATATATGCTTGCTACACCCCAGTCGCTCATGGCGCCTTTTCGGTCAAATCCCTGAAAATCATGGCGCGCCCGAAGGGATTCGAACCCCTGACCTCTGCCTTCGGAGGGCAGCGCTCTATCCAGCTGAGCTACGGGCGCACGGCCGGCACGGCTAATCCGGCGCATTTGAATCTAGATAGCGGATGGCCGGCACTGCGGCAACGCCGCCGCAGCCGCCCGCGATGCCGCGCTGGGGGATCGCCATTCGCAACGTCGGCGCACCCGCCTGCGGCTCGCGTGGCGCAGCGGACACTTGCGGCGGGCCGGAGCTGCGGCGCTTGCCGCTCGCCGTGACCGCTTCTAAGTTCATCGCTGAGCACATCGGGATGACGACACCGAGGAGCCGCGCCATGACGCAGCTTGCCGAAAAACGTGAAGCGAAATCCGTCCAGATCAAGGACGCGGCGTTTCGCTGGGACGATCCGCTCGACCTCGAAGGCGAACTGACCGAGGAAGAGCGTATGGTGCGCGACACCGCGCGCGACTACGCCCAGGAAAAACTGTTCCCGCGCGTGCTCAACGCCTACCGCAACGAGCAATACGATCCGGCGATCGTGCGCGAGATGGGCGCGCTCGGTCTGCTCGGCGCGACCATCCCCGAACAATATGGCGGCGCCGGCCTCGGCTATACCGCCTACGGCCTGATCGCGCGCGAGGTCGAGCGCGTCGATTCCGGCTACCGCTCGGCGATGTCGGTGCAGTCCTCGCTGGTCATGCACCCGATCTATGCCTACGGCAGCGAGGCACAGCGGCGCAAATATCTGCCCAAGCTCGCGAGCGGCGAGTTCATCGGCTGCTTCGGCCTCACCGAGCCCGACCACGGCTCCGATCCCGGCTCGATGGTCACGCGCGCGGAAAAAGTGAGCGGCGGCTTTCGCCTCAGCGGCGCAAAGACCTGGATCACCAACGCGCCGATCGCCGACGTCGCCGTCGTCTGGGCGAAGCTCGACGGCAGGATCCGTGGCTTCATCGTCGAGCGCGGCACCAAAGGTTTCTCCACGCCGAAGATCGAGGGCAAGCTGTCGCTGCGCGCGTCGATCACCGGCGAGATCGTGCTCGACGGCGCCGTCGTCCCCGAGGAGAACCTGCTGCCGAACGTCTCCGGCCTCGCCGGCCCGTTCGGCTGTCTCAATGTGGCGCGCACCGGCATCGCCTGGGGGGCGATCGGGGCCGCCGAGTTCTGCTGGCACCGCGCGCGCGACTATGTGCTGGCGCGCAAGCAGTTCGGCCGCCCGCTCGCCGCCAACCAGCTCATCCAGAAAAAACTCGCCGACATGCAGACCGAGATCACGCTCGGCCTGCACGCGGCGCTCCGCCTCACCCGCCTGATCGAGCAAGGCAAGGCGTCGCCGCCAGCGATCTCGCTGCTCAAGCGCAACAATTGCGGCAAGGCGCTCGACATCGCGCGGCTCGCCCGCGACATGCATGGCGGCAACGGCATCTCCGACGAGTTCCACGTCATGCGCGTGCTCTGCAATCTGGAAACGGTCAACACCTACGAAGGCACCCACGACATCCACGCGCTGGTGCTCGGCCGCGCGCAGACCGGCATCCAGGCATTCATGTAGTGTTCGTCGTTGCGAGGAGCGTAAGCGACGAAGCAATCCAGTACCCAGCGCACCAGAATTGGATTGCTTCGCTGCGCTCGCAATGACAAACAAAAAAGCTTTGTAGAAACTATCCCGCAGCCTTCTCCGTCCCCTCCTCCGGCGGCTTGTCGGACACGCCGGCCTCGGCGAACGTCGCCATGCCGGTATGGCAGGCAAGCGCGGCGCGCAGGAGGAGCAGCGCCGCCGCCGCGCCGGAGCCTTCGCCGAGGCGCATGTTGAGATCAAGCAGCGGCGAGAGCCAGAGCGCCTCGAGCAGCAGGCGGTGGCCGGCCTCGGCGGAGACGTGGCCGGCGAGCGCGTGCGCGAGCGTGTCGGTGCGCAGCTTGTAGAGCGGCGCGACCGCGGCGGTGCAGACGAAGCCATCGAGCAGGACGGGTATGTTGTTTCTTCGCGCCGCCAGCGCCGCGCCGAGAATGGCGGCAAGCTCGCGCCCTCCGAGCGCCGCCGCGATCTTGAGCGGATCGTCGAGTATTGCGGCGTGATGCGCCAGCGCGCGGTCGATGGTGGCGCGCTTGCGCGCCAACCCTTCGTCGTCGACGCCGGTGCCGCGGCCGGCCCAGCGTCCGCCGCCGCCGCCGAACAGCGCCGCCGCGAGCGCGGCCGCCGCCGTGGTGTTGCCGATGCCCATCTCGCCGAGGCAGACGAGATCGGCCTGCGGCGGGACCGCATCGTGACCGACGGCGACTGCGGCGAGGAACTCCGGCTCGGTCATCGCCGGCGCTTCGGTAAAGTCCGCGGTCGGTGCCTCGAGCGACAGCGGCACGACGCGCAGCGCCGCACCGGCAGTGCGCGCGAGCTGATTGATGGCGGCGCCGCCGGCGGAAAAATTCGCCACCATCTGCGCCGTCACCGCGGCCGGATAGGGGGAGACGCCGCGCGCGGTCACCCCGTGATTGCCGGCGAAGATGAGAACCTCGACATGGTCGAGCCGCGGTGGCGCGTGGCCCTGCCAGTATGCGAGCCACGCGACCAGCTCCTCGAGCCGGCCGAGGCTGCGCGGCGGCTTGGTGAGTGTCGCTTCGCGCTGGACCACGGCCGCACTCGCGGCAGGATGCCCACTCGGCAGGTCGAGGCACAGCGCCCGCAGTTCGGAAAATGAGGTAAAATTCGCCATCAACGGTCTCCCTGACGGTTGCGGCCCGTTCTAGCAAACACTCGCCGGCAGGGCCAACGGCACAAGGCGGCCAGGAACGGACGATGGAAATTCCCGGCGCAGGGAACGATTGGCAAGCGTGGCTCGGCGAGCGGGTCGCCGAACTTCAGTCGGCCATTCTGTTGCTGACGCGGCTGCCGTTTCGGCGCGGCAAGGACACGGCCGGCGCGGCGCTGGCGGACGTGCCTTTGGCGCAGGCTGTTTGGGCGTTTCCAGTCGCCGGGGTGCTCGTCGGCGCGGCCGGCGCTTTGGTCTATGCGCTGGCGCATCGCCTGGGCGTGCCGGCATGGCCCTCGGCGGCGCTTGCACTTGCCGCGACCATGGCGACGACCGGCGCGCTGCACGAGGACGGGCTCGCCGACACCGCGGACGGTTTTGGCGGCGGCGCGACGCGCGAGCAGAAACTCGACATCATGCGCGACAGCCGCATCGGCGCTTACGGCGTCTGCGCGCTGGCGCTGTCGATCCTCCTGCGCGCGAGCGCGCTCGCGAGCCTCGCCGACACGACGCTCGTCGTCCCGGCGCTGATTGCGGCGCACGGCAGCGCCCGCGCGGTAATGCCGGCATTCATGTCCTTGGTGCCTCCGGCGCGCCGCGACGGCCTGTCGGCGACCGCCGGCCAGCCCTCAGCCGCGAGCGCTGCGGTCGCCGCCATCCTGGGGATTTTGGTGACGGCGATCTGCCTCGGTCCGGCCCGCGCGGTGCTGGCGACGATCCTGCTCGCTGTCGTCGGCGCGCTGATGGCGCGATTGAGTTTCAGACAGATCGGCGGCCAGACCGGCGACACGCTCGGTGCCCTCGAACAAGTGAGCGAGATCGTCGTCTTGTTGGTCGCGGCGCGCTGACGGCGCAGCGACTGTGGCTTTGTTGATGGTGGCGCCCGCGTTTACATGGCGGCGGTGGCTTTGCCCTCTCCCGTTGCGGGAGTGGGCTCCTCGGCGATTCAGCAACAAAAAAGGGTGAGGGTCCGAGGCTCGGGGGCTCGCCCCATCCGGCACCCATTGGCCCTTTCTGAAGCTCCCCGTGCTGCCCTGGTGCTCCGGGGAAAATGGCGCGATCTGCACGCCGAACCACCCGGTCGGGGACAAAGCCGGCATCGCCGGACCCAAGCCTAACCTTCCGGCCTCACCCGAAGGCGACGTGACTTGGCCTTTTAACTTGTAGTAGTATGCTCGTGCGGGGCGACTTATTGGCAGACCGAGGGAACGTCCGAAACAGCAGGACGTCAGGCGGCGGAATAGTGGCTTTCGTATCGCCAGTTGGAAAAACGCAATTTCCGCCCCCGCTGCGCATACCCCAGGACTCGTGGCCCGCATTGGGCTCAGATTTGAACCGTGGGAATCTCCCGGATGGTCGCGGCCATGCATCTTTCATGAGGTCGATTCCATGTCCTTCGTAACAGCGAGCAAAAACGCCTTTTCCGTTAAGGCCTATGTCGGCGACAAGAAGACGCTCCTGGCCTTCAACTTCTCGAACAAGGAGAATGCAAAGAGCCTTGCGGGATTCACGATCTTCTGCCAGCCGCCCGGGCAAGTGCCCGGCTTCTACCTGCAGAACACTCTTCGGTTTGAAGATCCCAGCAAACACAAGCAGGTCGCGGGCGAGACCCCCAACTCGACGGCGAATGCTCCAATCCAGAAATACCGCTGGACCCATTATCCGGGCACGGCCCATCAAGGGGTCTCGCCGGCGGTTGGCGACTACACCTACACGGTCACTCCGCGCTACTTCGACGCCAGCGGCTCCATGCAGGCGCTTGACCCCACCTTAAGCGTCGCGGTGAAAGTGGCCTTGGGTCCGTTCAAGAAAAGCGCCGTTACGCTGGGATTTACCCGAGGATACATGCAGTCCGGAGCCTACGTGCATCACTTCGGAAAGCAGACGCCGGTGGTGCCCAAGACCAAGCAGCTGGAGTTCGACACCAACACCCAAGCCGGCACCGACGACAACGGCCAGCCGGTAACCTTCGCGCAAATCTACAACTGGATGGGCGAGACCGCGCGCGAGCAAATCTTCGAAGTGCTCAACAGGGTGCTCAACGATCCGACCCTCTCACTCAAGGTGTTCGCCTACGACCTCAACGAGCCGGACGTCGTGAAAATTCTGCTGACGCTGGCGGAGCAGGGCCGGGTCCGCGTCATTTTGGACAATGCGTCCTTGCACGTCGGCAACAAGCCGGAGGACCAGTTTACCGCTCTGTTTCAGCAACGGAAAAAAAGTCCGGCCGACATCGTGCGTGGGTCGTTCGCGCGCTTTTCTCACGACAAGATCTTTATCGTTACAAGGAACGGGGGAAACGCCATACAAGTCCTCACCGGCTCGACGAATTTCTCCCTGACCGGACTTTACGTGAACGCCAATCACGTCTTGGTTTTTGAGGATGCCAACGTGGCGGGGCATTACGAAGAGGTTTTCGAGAAAAGCTGGCAGGTGTTGAGCAGCAACAAATCGCCGAGCAAGGGGGCGGCCTCCGCGTTCAGCAATACCAGCCTCGCCACTCAGCCTTATGACTCTCAACCGGGCTTCATTCCGAAAATGGACATTACGTTCTCCCCACATACCCCGGACGACGCGAGCAAGATTCTTGGCAGCATCTCCGATCGCATCACCCAGGAGACGCATTCGGCCAAAGGCAACGTGCTTTTTGCGGTGATGCAGCTTACCGGGAGCCAGAGCCCGGTCTACAAGACGCTCAGCGGTCTCCATGCGATGCAGTCGGTGTACAGCTATGGCATCTCCGACGCGCCCCAGGGCGTCTTTCTCTACTCACCAGCACAACCGACCGGGGTCCAGGTGACCGGCAAGCCGGGCCAAGTGACGCTGCCGCCGCCGTTCGATCAAGTGCCGAGCCCTCCGGGACATGAGATCCACGACAAGTTCGTGGTCTGCGGCATTAATGGCAATGACCCGGTGGTCTATTGCGGCTCCTCAAACCTGGCGACGGGCGGCGAAGCTGCGAATGGCGACAATCTGCTCGCGGTCCACGACGCCGACGTAGCCACGGTGTTCGCCATCGAAGCCCTGGGACTCGTCGATCACTACAACTTCCTGGACCGAATGGCCAATCCGAAGAAGGCGGCTCCGAAGAAGAAAGCAGGGACAACATCGAGTGCGATACGAAAGGGTCGCGCAAGAGCAAAGCGCGGCCTGGTGCGAAGAAAGCGACGGCAAAGAAGAGGGCGGCAGGCGGCAAACACTGAGCGCGCACAGAGGTGGTGACACTGCAAAAGCAGAAAATATTTGGCAACATAAGGATGTTCGTGATGAAGAAAGCCAGCAGGAAAAAATCGACTGCGAAGAAGACTCCAAAATCGGCGCGGCAGAGCAAGTCGCCGTCGGCATCGAAATCGGCGCGGCAGGGGACGCCGGCGCCGGCATCGGCGGCCATTGGGAGGAGCGAAAAGGGGAAAATCACCAAGCAGCCGCAAGTGAAACAGCAGGCCGCGGTCGCCAACGCCATGTTTCTCTATACCGACGACGCCTGGTCGCTGCGGTATTTCGATCCGAATGACCTCCATTTCAAGGAGCGCGAGGTCTTCGGTTGATTGCGACCTGTCGCGCCCGAAAGCGTCGCCGGTGACCATCGCGGTATGGAGAGGCTGATCGGCTGACAACACCATGGCGAGCCGGCCGGCGCAGCCGCCTTGGCATTGTTGATTATTGCGCCGTTTGCGCAGCGGTTGTGGCTTTGCCCTCTTCCGTTGCGGGAGAGGCGGCGCCGGAGTTTGAACAAGCACGGGCGGGTGAGAGATTGCCCTCCCGTTCTCTCACACACCATTCTTGTCGCTGAAATCACTGAGAGCCCCTCGCGCGTAACGGGAGAGGGCGCGATCCGCACCGCTGCGTGTTTTGGTGCGCCGTACGCTCAGGCGTTCGCGTGGCGCGGGCTGAGGAAGCGGGCGCCGCCGAGGACGGCGAGGGCGAACAGCGCCGGCACGATCGCGAGTGACAGGCTGACGGCGGCCACCGCCGCAGTGCCGGCCCAGGCGATCGAGGAAAACGCCTCGGCAAAGGTCGCAACCCGCGACGACACCTGGCGGCGGCGGAACTGGCTGCGCTTGGCCTGGCTGCGGAACCAGAGCTGGATCGCGGTCGCGGCGGCGGCGGTGATCACGATGGCGATGGCGGTGACGAACGCGTGCCAAAGCGAAGCGGCGGCGAGGACGACAACGAGCGGAGCAAACACGAGCGCGATGATGCCGAGCACCGCCTCGACCTTCGCACGCAGGATGGCGCGCGCCGCAATCGGCGCCGCGGCGATGAGATCGGGCGCGTCTTCGCCGGAGATCGTGAGCCAGGCAAGGCCGCCGGCGAGCTGCCCGGCGGCCATGACCAGCACCGGAACGAGCAGATTGAATGCGCCGTCGCCGCTGTTCGAGAAGCTGCGCCACAGCAGCGCGGCCGGCGGCACCAGATAAAACATCTGCATGAGCGTCTGCGACACCAGCCATGGATCGCGCCGCAACAACACCCATTCCTTGCGCCGCAGCGCGCGGCGCGGCGAGGTTTTGCGGAAGGAGACGGGCCACCGCGTCGAGCGTGCAGCAACGCTGCCGGTGCCGGCCGCGGCGGCCGTGTAGTCGCCAAAGCGGGGGGCGACGAGCGCGATGGCGCCGGCGAGCAGAACAAAGCCTGCGGCGAGCAGAACAGCGAGCGCCACGCCGTCGCCGAGGACGCCGCGCGCCGGCCACCACACGATGCTGCCGAGGTCGGGAGCCGCCGCCAGCATTTCCGGCGACTGCAGTATGTCGCCGCGCGACAAGGTCCCGTAGGAGAGGATCGCCGCTACCTGCAGGCCGATGACGAAGACGGCGCCGACCGCGGCGGCGACCACCTGGGCGACGAACCGCGTGCGCTTCGGCCCGCAGGCGTGGAACAGCGCCGCCGTGAGCGCGACCGCAAACGCCGCCGCGGCGGCCGCCATGGCGGCGATCATTCCGTAAGCGCCGAGCCAGCGCCAGCCGCCGCGCACGATCAGCATGTTGATGAACGGCGCCGCGAGCGGCAGCGCCATCAGGCCGACCGACAGGCCCACGGTCGCGATGCGCACGGCGAACAGCCGGTGCACCGCGACCGGCGACGCGAGGATCAGGTCGAGATCGGCACGCGCATAGAAGGCACGCGTCATCGACTCCATCGCCTGCGACACCATGAGCAGCCACGACACCAACAGGCTCGCGGTGATCGCCACCAAGAGCGGCTTGTCGATTGTCGATGCGGCGAAGCGGCCGACCACCGAATAGGCGATGGCGTGCATGAGCACCACGAACACGGCGAAGCCGATGCCGACCTTCCACAGCCGCTCGCGCCGGCCTGCGGTCATCATTGCGATCCAGTCGCGCCAGGCGAGCCGCATTTCGTGCCGCGCGAACCACAAAGCGGTGCCGGGTCGGATCATGGCATTTCTTTCACCGTCATTCCGGGGCGCGCGAAGCGCGAGCCCGGAATCCATAGTCACGACCGGTGCAGTGCATGCACCGACGGTAGTTATGGATTCCGGACAACCGCTGTCGCGGCTTCCGGAATGACGCGCGAGAGGATTGAGGGTTCACGCCGTTGCCGGTGCGGCGACGAGCGCGAGAAACGCATCTTCGAGAGTCGCGGCGTCGCCGACCGCAACGCCGGCGTCATCGGCGATGCGCCGCGCCTCGCGGTGCAGCTCATCGAGCGTGCCTTCGGCAATGAGCCGGCCGTGCGCAATCACGCCGATGCGGTCGGCCATGCGCTCGGCGACTTCCAGGATGTGCGTGGTCATGACGATGGCGCCGCCGGCGCGCACGCGCTCGCGCAGCACGTTCTTGACCTGGCGCGCGGAGCCGGCGTCGAGCCCGGTCAGCGGCTCGTCGAGAATGATGACGCGCGGGTCGTGCACCAAGGCGCCGGCGAGCGCCACCTTCTGGCGCATGCCCTTGGAAAAACTCTCGCAACGCTGATCGGCATTTTCCGTGAGCTCGAGCCAGCCCAGAAGCTCTTCCGCACGCATCTCCGCAAGCGCCGGCTCGACGCTCCACAGCCCGGCGACGAATTCCAGATACTCGCGCGGCGTGAGCTTGTCGTAGATCATCGGCTCGTCGGAAATCCACGCCATCACCCTTTTGGCCGCGACCGGGTCGGCGAGCGCGTCTATGCCGGCGACATGGATCGCGCCGGCGTCGGGCCGCGTCAGGCCGGCGATCATGCGCAATGTCGTGGTCTTGCCGGCGCCGTTCGGCCCGAGCAGCGCGTAAAATTCGCCGGCGCGCACGGCGAGGTCGAGGCCGTCGACCGCTGGGCGCTCGAAGCGTTTGACGAGGCCGCGGATCTCGAGAGCAAATGGCGACGAGGGTGCAAGCACTTTGCGTCTTCCGTCGTCCTCGGCGGACGCAAGACGGCTTAGTCGAGAGAGGTTTCGGGGTCGTGAATCGGCGGCCGCGTTTTTTGCTGGAGCGCCACTCAACCGCTGACGTTATAGGCGGCAAGCGCCGCCATGTTGACGATCTGCGCGTCGTTGGCGGCGAGCGGAACAATCTGCACCGAGCGGTCGAGGCCGACCAGCATCGGGCCGATCACGGTCGCGCCGCCGAGCTCCATCAACAGCTTGGTTGAGATCGAGGCCGAGTGGAACGCCGGCATGATCAGCACGTTGGCCGGACCGGAGAGGCGGCAGAACGGATAGGCGTCGCGCAGCTCCATGTTCAGCGCCACGTCCGCCGCCATGTCGCCGTCATACTCGAAATCGACGCGCTGCTTGTCGAGGAGCTGCACCGCTTCCAGCACGCGCTGCGAACGCTCGCCCGCCGGCTGGCCGAAGGTCGAGAAAGCAAGCAGCGCGAGGCGGGGCTCGTAGCCGAGCGAGCGCGCGACCCGTGCCGCTTCGACGGCGATCGCCGCGATGTCGGCGGCATCGGGCATCTCGGTGACCGCGGTGTCGGCGACCAGCACCGTGCGCCCGCGCGCCAGCACCAGCGAGACGCCGATGACGCGATGGCCGGGCTTGGGATCGATGCAGCGCCGCACGTCGTCGAGCGCGACCGAGAAATTGCGGGTGACGCCGGTCACCATGGCGTCGGCGTCGCCGAGCGCCACCATGCAGGAGGCGAAATGGTTGCGGTCCTGATTGATCAGGCGCTGGCAGTCGCGCTGCAGAAAGCCGCGGCGCTGCAGCCGCTCGTAGAGATAGGCCGCATAGGCGGCGTTGCGCGATGACAGCGCCGCGTTGACGATCTCGATGCCGCCGCCAAGCTCGATGCCGAGGCCCCGCGCGGTCTCGCGCACGCGCGGCTCGCGGCCGACGAGGAGCGCGGTGCCCAGCCCCTGCTGCACGAAGCTCGCGGCGGCGCGGATCACCTGCTCCTCCTCGCCCTCGGCGAAGACCACGCGCCGCGGCTGCCGGCGCAGACGCTCGTAAACGCGCTGCAGCACGCCGGCGATCGGATCGCGCCGCGTGCGCAATTGCTGCCGGTAGGCGTCCATGTCGACGATCGGCCGCCGCGCGACCTTCGAGTCCATCGCCGCCTTCGCCACCGCCGGCGGAATGTACGAGATCAGCCGCGGGTCGAACGGCACCGGAATGATGTAGTCGGGCCCGTATTTCGGCCGCGCCCCATAGGCCGCCGCCACCTCGTCGGGCACATCCTCGCGCGCAAG
>Ga0070671_100003625_pt1 | contig 12087 bp, 10 predicted proteins | sample KBSS73metaG_FD_65341 | JGI IMG/M metagenome (GOLD analysis project Ga0070671, IMG submission 65341) | Switchgrass rhizosphere microbial communities from Kellogg Biological Station, Michigan, USA - KBS S7-3 metaG | ecosystem: Host-associated > Plants > Roots > Rhizosphere > Soil ...
CGCGCCGCCGCCGACGCCGGCTGCGACACGTTCGTCGCCGGCAGCGCGATTTTCGGCGCCGCCGACTACCGCGCGGTCATCGCCGAGATGCGCGCCTGCCTCGGCGGCTGAGTCGTCGGGCGGGGATCGCCATGGATCGCCACGACGCCGCTCACGGCCACGAGCACGAAGCCGAGCGCGGCTCGCCGCGGCCGGGCCCGACGGCGCCCGCCTCCGAGCCGGGCCGCGCGCATGTCCATTCGCACGCTCACCCTTCCGGCCACGATCACGCGCCGGCGAATCTCGATCGCGCCTTCGCGATCGGCATCGTCATCAACGTCGCCTTCGTCGCCGTCGAGGCGTACTACGGCTGGCGCGCCGATTCGCTCGCGCTCCTTGCCGACGCCGGCCACAACCTGGGCGACGTCCTCGGCCTGGTCCTCGCCTGGGCCGGCGCGTTCGCCGGCCGGCTTGCCCCCGACGAGCGCCACACCTACGGCTGGAAGCGGGCGTCGATCCTCGCCGCGTTCGCCAATTCGCTCCTCCTGCTGGTAGCGATCGGATCGCTCGCCTGGGCCGCCATCGGCCGGCTCGCGGCGCCGGCACCAATCGCCGCCGGCACGGTGATGGCGGTCGCGGCGGCGGGGATCTTCATCAACGGCGCGACCGCGCTGCTCTTCCTGCGCGGCAGCCACCACGACCTGAACGCGCGCGGCGCCTTCCTTCACATGGCCGCCGACGCGGCCGTGTCAGCCGGCGTCGTCGCGGCGGCGGCGCTGACGGTCTGGCTCGGCTGGACGTGGCTCGATCCCGTGGCCAGCCTGGCGATCGCCTTTGTCATCCTGCTCGGCACGTGGGGCTTGTTTCGCGACTCGTTGCACCTCATGTTCGACGGCGTGCCGACCTCGATCGATCTCGAAGCCGTCCGCGCCGAGCTCGCGGCGCTGCCTGGCGTCGCCTGCGTCAGCGACCTCCACGTCTGGGCGACCGGGACGACGCAGGTCGCCCTCACCGCGCACCTGCTGATGCCGGCCGGCCATCCCGACGATGCGTTCCTGCGCGCCGCGGCGGCGCGGATGCGCGAGCGCTTCGCGATCGGCCACGTCACCCTGCAGGCGGCGACCGAGACGCTCATGACGCCGTGCGACGGCGCCGTCGCGGCGCCCGCTGCGCCGGCGCTCCACTCGCATTGAGCGCAGGACGGCTCCCGCCATGAAATACAAGGACTACTACGAGACCCTCGGCGTGCCGCGCGGCGCGTCGCAGGACGAGATCAAGAAGGCGTACCGCAAGCTCGCCCGCAAGTACCACCCCGACGTCAGCAAGATGGCCGACGCCGAGGCGCGCTTCAAGGACATCAACGAGGCCAACGAGGTCCTGAAGGACCCCGAGAAGCGCGCTGCCTACGACCAGATGGGCAGCAACTGGAAGGCGGGGCAGGAGTTCTCGCCGCCGCCGAACTGGGACGCCGGGTTCGAGTTCCGCGGCGGCCGTGGCGGCGCCGGTCCGTTCGGCGCGGGATCGTTCGGCGGTGCCCAGGACTTCGATGCGAGCGACTTCTTCGAGTCGCTGTTCGGGCGCCGCGGCGCCGCCTCCGGCGCGCCGCGCTCGCGCGCCAACGTCCAGGGCGAGGACCATCACGCCAAGGTGCTGATCGACCTCGAGGACTCCTACCGCGGCGCCGAGCGGAGCATCTCGCTGCGCGCGCCGGTCGAGGACGCCGACGGGCGGATCGCGATGCAGGAGCGCACCCTCGACGTCCACATCCCGAGGGGAATTCGCCCGGGCCAGCACCTGCGCCTCGCCGGCCAGGGGGCGCCCGGCACCGGCGGCGCCCGCGCCGGCGACCTCTACCTCGAGATCGACTTCAACCCGCACCGCCTGTTTCGCGTCGACGGCAGCGACGTCTATGTCGACGTGCCGCTGGCGCCCTGGGAAGCGGCGCTCGGCGCGACCGTCGACGTGCCGACGCCCGAGGGCACGGTCCAGCTGACGATCCCCGCCGGCTCGGCCGCGGGCAGGAAGCTCCGCCTCAAGGGCCGCGGATTGCCGGGGAAGAATCCCGGCGACCTGTACGCGGTGCTCGCGGTCGTGCCGCCGAAGGCCGACAGCGAAGCCGGGCGCGCCGCCTACGAGAACCTCGCCAAGGCCTTCCCCGATTTCAGGCCGCGGGCGCATCTGCAAGGATGACTTTGCATGAATCGAGCGATCTCCAGCGCGCTGCGCGGCAGCGTCGTCGAAGAGGAAGTCGAGCTGACGATCGTCGAGCTCGTCCGGGCCTGCCGCACGACCGAGCAGCAGGTCGAGGTCTGGGTCCATGAAGGCGTGCTGCAGCCGAGCGGCGAGAGGCGTGAGGCCTGGCGCTTCCACGGCGACTCGCTCGCGCGGATGCGCCTGGCGACACGGCTGATGCAGGATCTCGAGATCAACACGGCGGGCGTCGCCCTTGCGCTCGACCTGCTCGACCGCATCGCCGAGCTGGAGTCGCGCCTGCGCCGCTGACGGTCCGGCGGCACACTCCGCTTCTCATCGGCGTGGAGCCTGTCATGCGAACACTCATCCTGGCCCTTCTGGTCGCGTCGGCGGCCGCGCTCGGCAGCGGTTGCGCGAGCACCGACGCGAGCGGTCGGCGCGACGCCGGCGCGCTGTCGCGATCACAGATCGAAGCGATCGTCGCGGGCGCCGACCGCAGCGATGCCGATCGACGCAACGACGTGCGCAGGAAGCCGGTCGAGATGCTTTCCTTCATCGGCGTGCGGCCGGGGATGGTGGTCCTCGACGTCTTTGCCGGCGGGGGCTACACGTCGGAGCTGCTCGCCCGCGCGGTCGCGCCGGGCGGCCGCGTCTATGCGCAGTCGGGGCGAGCGCCGGGGACGACGCTGGCGGCGCGTTTCAAGACGCCCGCCGGCGCGAACATGGTCTCGGCCGTGCAGCCGTTCGACAATCCCGTCCCCGCCGACGTCGCCGTCGCAGGCCTCGACCTCGTTACGCTGATGTTCAACTACCACGACTTCGGCGCGATGGGCGTCGATCGCGCCCGCCTGAACGCGGCGGTGTTCGCCGCGCTGAAGCCGGGCGGCGCCTATGTCATCGCCGACCACGCGGGCCGTCCCGGCACCGGCATCTCGGAGTCGGGCACGCTGCATCGGGTCGAGGAGTCGCTCGTCCGGCGCGAGGTCGAAGCGGCGGGCTTCCGGCTCGCCGCGGCGGGCGACTTCCTGCGCAACCCGGCCGACCCACGCGATCGCGAGGAGCCCGACCCGCCGATGCCGAAGGACGAGTTCGTCCTCAAGTTCGTCAAGCCCTGACGCGCGCCTTGCGCGCCGGCCGCGTTGCGCGCGCCGCGCCGGCGATCGGCACGCCCGCGGCGGCCTTCACTTCCTTCAGCACGACGCTCGAGCGGATGTGCGTCACCCCCGGCAGCTTGAACGCGGTGTCGTGCAGGAACGCCTCGTAGCTCTTGATGTCCTCGACCAGGACCATGATGCTGTAGTCGGCAGCGCCGGTAGTGCTGTGGCAGCTGACGATCTGCGGGCAGGCGGCGACGGCACGCTCGAACTCGCGCACCGTGTTCTCGGTGTGCTGCGTCAGGTTCACCTCGGCGAGGACGCAGAGCGCGAGGCCGACGCTCTCGCGGTCGACGGTCGCACCGTAGCCGCGGATCACGCCGGCCGCTTCCATGTCCTTGACGCGCTTCCAGCACGGCGTCGCGCTGAGGCCGACGGCGGCGGCGAGCTGCTGGACGGTCTGGCGTGAGTCGCGCTGCAGCTCGGCGAGGAGGGCTCGGTCCTTGTCGTCTAGAACGTACATCTTCTATTTCGGAGATTCGAGGAAAGAAATTCTACGAGTTGCGCATGGAGAGGTCAAAACAGAAGCCTGTTCTCGCTACGCTCAGGTAGATTGCTCCCTTGCCTGTGTCCCAGGAGGGCCTCTCATGCCTGCTTCGCTCGCCCGCCCCGACTACGCCCTCGCCGACAACCTCGGCGCGGTCGCCGGCACCGTCTTTCTCACCGGAACGCAGGCGCTGATTCGTCTCGCGCTCATGCAAAGCGCGCGCGATGCAGCGGCCGGCGTCGCATCGCGCGGTTTCATCAGCGGCTACCGCGGCTCGCCGCTCGGCATGGTCGACCAGCAGGCGTGGAAGGCCGCGAAGCGTCTCGACGCCGCCGGCGTGAAATTCCTTCCCGCGATCAACGAAGAGCTCGCCGCGACCGCGGTGCTCGGCACGCAGCGCGTCGAGTCCGACCCCGAGCGAACGGCGGACGGCGTCTTCGCGATGTGGTACGGCAAGGGCCCCGGCGTCGACCGCGCCGGCGACGCGCTCAAGCACGGCAACGCCTACGGCGCGTCGCCGCACGGCGGCGTCCTCGTCGTCGCCGGCGACGACCACGGCTGCGTCTCGTCGTCGATGCCGCACCAGAGCGACCAGTCGATGCAGTCGTGGCACATGCCGGTGCTCGCGCCGGCCAACGTCGCCGAGTACCTCGAGTTCGGGCTGTACGGCTGGGCGCTGTCGCGCTTCTCGGGCAACTGGGTCGGCTTCACGGCCCTCTCGGAGGTCGTCGAGAGCGGCTCGACGGTCGACCTGGACGAGACGAATGCGCGCGTCGCCGCCTGGAAGGATGCCGCGACCGTGGCGGCCGAGACCGGCTTCGTCACCCCGGCCGACGGCTTGCACTATCGCTGGCCGGACCTGCCGTCGCTGAAGATCGAGCAGCGCCTCTTCGCCAAGCTCGATGCAGTGCGCGCGTTCGCGAGGATCAATTCGATCGATCGCGACGTCGTCTCCGCCCCACGCGCCTCAGTCGGCATCGTCACCTGCGGCAAGGCGCACTTCGACCTGCTCGAGGTGTTCCGCCGCCTCGACATCCCGCTCGACGCGCTCGCCGCCGCCGGCGTTCGCATCCACAAGATCGGCCTCGCCTACCCGCTCGAGCCGACCCGCCTCGACGCCTTCGCCGCCGGACTCGACGAGATCCTCGTCGTCGAGGAAAAGGCCGGCCTGGTCGAGCAGCAGCTGCGCGACCTGTTCTACAACCGTGCGCTGCGGCCGGCCGTGATCGGCAAGCGCGACGCGAGCGGCAAGGCGCTCGTCAGCGAGCTCGGCGAGCTGCGCCCGTCGCGCCTCATCGAGATCGTCGCGCGCTGGCTCGCCGATCGATTCCCCGAGCTGGACCGGCGCCATCTCGTTCGCGACTTCACCGTTCCCGAGCTGCTCTCGAACGAGGGCGACGCCGTCAAGCGCGTCCCGTACTTCTGCGCCGGCTGCCCGCACAACACGTCGACCAAGGTGCCCGAAGGCTCGCGCGCGCAGGCCGGCATCGGCTGCCACTTCATGGCGTCGTGGATGGACCGCGACACCGAAGGGCTGATCCAGATGGGCGGCGAGGGCGTCGACTGGGTCTCGCACGCGATGTTCACGACCGTGCCGCACGTCTTCCAGAACCTCGGCGACGGCACCTACTACCACTCGGGCTACCTCGCGATCCGCCAGGCAATCGCGGCGAAGACGAACGTCACCTACAAGATCCTTTTCAACGACGCCGTCGCGATGACCGGTGGCCAGCCGGTCGACGGCACGATCACGGTCGACGCGATCGCTCGCCAGGTCGAGGCCGAAGGCGCGATGAAGGTGGTCGTCCTGTCCGACGACATCGCCAAGTACGACGCGATCCATTCGAAATTTCCTGCCGGCACCGAGTTCCACGACCGCGCCGAGCTCGACGCGGTGCAGCGGCGCCTGCGCGAGATGCCGGGCGTGACGATCCTGATCTACGAGCAGACCTGCGCCGCCGAGAAACGCCGGCGCCGGAAGAAGGGCGAGCTCGTCGACCCGGCTCGGCGCCTCTACATCAACGATCGCGTCTGCGAAGGCTGCGGCGACTGCTCGGTGCAATCGAACTGCGTCGCCGTCGTTCCCCTCGAGACCGAGCTCGGCAGGAAGCGCGAGATCGACCAGTCGAGTTGCAACAAGGACTACTCGTGCGTCAAGGGCTTCTGCCCGAGCTTCGTCGGCATCGTCGGCGGGCGGCTGAAGAAGAGGCCGGGCGCGCTCGCCGGACCGGCGGCGGCGCGCTTCGCCGCAGTCGTCGACCAGCTGTCTCTGCCCACGCCGCACGAATGGACCGGCCCGTACGACCTTCTCGTCACTGGCGTCGGCGGCACCGGCGTCGTCACCGTCGGCGCGCTGATCGCCATGGCGGCGCACCTCGAAGGCCACTCGGCGAGCGTGCTCGACTTCATGGGCTTCGCGCAGAAGGGCGGCTCGGTGCTCTCGTTCGTCCGCCTCGCGCGCGACAAGGCGGCGCTCAACCAGGTGCGGATCGACGCGCAGCAGGCCGACGCGATGCTCGCCTGCGACGTCGTCGTCGCCGCTTCCGCCGACGCGCTGCAGACGGTTCGCCACGGCCGCACCCGCGTCCTCGCCAACCGGCACGAGATCGCGGTCGCGGAGTCGCTCTCCAACCCCGACGCTGACCTGCGCGTCGGCGCGCTGCTCGAGAAGATCGAGTACGCCGCCGGCAAGGAACGCGTCGAGACGATGGACGCGCAGCGCCTGGCGCAGGAATTCGTCGGCGACACGATCGTCGCCAACATCGTCGCGATGGGCTACGCGTGGCAGCGTGGCCTGGTGCCGGTCGGCCTGGCGGCGATGCAGCGCGCGATCGAGCTGAACGGCGTCGCCGTCGACGCCAACAAGGCGGCGTTCTCGCTCGGCCGGCTCGCTGCCGCCGACCCGGTCGCGGCGCGCGAGCTGCTGCACGAGCCGGCGGCGATGAGCGCAGTGGCCGAAACGCTCGACGCGCTGGTCGAGCGATCGGCGCGCTTCCTCGTCGCCTACCAGAACGAGGCGTATGCCGATCGCTATCGGCGCACGGTCGCGGCGGTGCGCGCGCGCGAGGAGGCGCTCGTCGGCGCCGGCGCGCCGCTCGCGCTGACGCGGGCCGTCGCCGAAAACCTGAGGAAGCTCATGGCCTACAAGGACGAGTACGAGGTCGGCCGCCTCTACAGCGACGGCGAGTTCGCGAAGGCGATCGCCGACCGCTTCGAGGGCGACGACCTGCGCCTCGAGTTCTACATGGCGCCGCCGGCGCTGGTGAAGCCGAAGGCCGGGCGCGCGAACGCGCCGAAGAAGGTGCGCTTCGGGCCCTGGCTGATGCCGGTGCTCAAGCTCCTGGCGCGCGCGAAGAGCCTGCGCGGCACGGCATTCGATCCATTCGGGCGCACCGCCGAGCGTCGCCTCGAGCGCCGGCTGATCGCCGAGTACGAAGCTAGCGTCACCGAGCTCGCGCAGGGGCTGACGGTCGAGAAGCTCCCCGTGGCGGTGGCGATCGCCAACGTTCCGGCGCAGATCCGCGGCTACGGGCACGTCAAGCTCGCCAGCCTGGCGATCGCGCGAGCGCGCGAGAGCGAGCTGCTCAATCGCGTCGATCCCGAGCGCTATCCCCGTCCGATGGGCCCGGCCGTCGCGGGCCAGTTCCGCGGCATCCCGGTCACCTCGACGTGATCGCGGGCACGGATCGTCGCGAAGCGCGCGGGATGGGCGTGACTGCGCGACGGGTTCGCGCGTCGACGTCGCCATCGGCGCGACGACGCCGCCCTCGGCGGGTCGATCCGTGCTGCGAAAGCACACGGCGCTGCTACACTTTGCGATGGTCACGTCCCCTTCGTCGCACGCCAGGTCTCCCGACCGGGGAGCCTGGCCCTGGCGCCGCGGGTCGAATTCCGCGCGGCGCTGAGCGCTGCGGCGCCGGCGCATCGCGCGGCGCAGACGGAGCGGCGGCACTCGCGGCTCCCCCACCTTCCTGATCCAGACGTGCCCCCGTCGTGGCGGCACCCGAGACGTGGAGACCTCGCCTTTCGGCGCGGCATGCGATGACCGAACTCGAATTCATGAGCCTGGCGCGGCGGGGATTCAATCGAATCCCGCTCATCGCTGAAGCCTTCGCCGACCTCGAGACGCCGCTCTCGCTCTACCTGAAGCTCGCCTGCGGCGACGGCGGCGCGACGGCGGGCAGCCGCTACAGCTTCCTGCTCGAGTCGGTGGTCGGCGGCGAGCGCTTCGGCCGCTATTCGTTCATCGGCCTGCCGGCGCGGACGCTGCTGCGGGCGAGCGGCTTTCGCAGCGAGGTCGTCACCGACGGCCGCGTCGTCGAGACCGACGAAGGCAACCCGCTCGATTTCATCGCCGCCTACCAGCAGCGCTTCCGCGTCGCGCTTCGCCCCGGGCTGCCGCGCTTCTGCGGCGGGCTCGCCGGCTACTTCGGCTACGACGCGGTGCGCTACATCGAGCCGCGCCTGGCCGCTTCGGCCGAAGCGCGATCGCTGCCCGACCCGATCGGCACGCCCGACGTGCTGCTCGTCCAGTGCGAGGAGGTCGCCGTCATCGACAACCTGTCGGGGCGGCTCTACCTGATCGTCTATGCCGACCCGGGGGTGCCTGAATCATTCGCGACCGCGCGCCGCCGGCTCGTCATGCTCGGCGACAGGCTGCGCGCGAGCGTGACGGCGCCGCCGGTCGAGCGCGTCGCCGCCGAGCCGGTGCGGCGCGATTTCGAGAAGGCCGACTTCCTCGCCGCGGTCGCGCGGGCCAAGGAATACATCGCGGCGGGCGACCTGATGCAGGTGCAGATCGGCCAGCGGATGACCAAGCGCTACGCCGGCTCGCCGCTCAGCCTCTACCGCGCGGTTCGCTCGCTCAACCCGTCGCCGTACATGTACTTCTACGATATGGGCGATTTCCAGATCGTCGGCGCGTCGCCCGAGATCCTGGTCCGCCGCGAGCACGGCGAGGGCGGCGACAAGGTGACGATCCGGCCGCTCGCCGGAACGAGGCCGCGCGGCTCGACGCCCGAGCTCGACGCCGCGCTGGAGGCCGAGCTGCGCGCCGACCCGAAGGAACGCGCCGAGCACCTGATGCTGATCGACCTGGCACGCAACGACATCGGTCGCATCGCGACGACCGGCAGCGTCAAGGTGACCGAGGCGTTCGCGGTCGAGCGCTATTCGCACGTCATGCATACCGTGAGCAACGTCGAGGGCGTCCTCAAGGACGGCATGACCAACCTCGACGTGCTGAAGGCGACCTTCCCCGCCGGGACGCTGACCGGCGCGCCGAAGATCCGCGCGATGGAGCTGATCGACGAGCTTGAGCCGGTCAAGCGCGGCGTCTACGGCGGCGCCTGCGGCTACCTCAGCTATGCCGGCGACATGGATGTCGCGATCGCGATCCGCACGGGGATCGTCAAGGACGGCGAGCTGCATGTGCAGGCGTCGGCCGGGATCGTCGCCGACTCGGTCGCCGAGCTCGAGTGGCGCGAGACCGAGGCGAAGGCGCGCGCGCTGCTGCGCGCCGCCGAGCTCGTCGAGGAGGGATTTTGATGCTGCTGATGGTGGACAACTACGACAGCTTCACGTTCAACCTGGTCCAGTATTTCGGCGAGCTGGGCGAGGACGTGAAGGTCGTCCGCAACGACGAGGTCGACGTCGCCGCCATCGGCGCGATGCAGCCGGCCGCGCTCGTCCTCTCGCCCGGCCCTTGCACGCCTGCCGAAGCGGGCGTCTGTGTCGACGCGATCCGCGCCTTCGCCGGCAAGCTGCCGATCCTCGGCGTCTGCCTCGGCCATCAGGCGATCGGCGCCGCCCTCGGCGGCCAAGTCGTTCGCGCCGAGCGGCTGATGCACGGCAAGGCCGACGTCGTGAGCCATGACGGTCGCGGCGTCTACGCGTCGCTGCCGGAGCGCTTCTCGGTCATCCGCTACCACTCGCTCGCGCTCGAGCGCGCGTCGCTGCCGCGCGAGCTCGAGGTCACGTCGACGGCGAGCGACGGCGAGATCATGGGCGTTCGCCACCGCGAGCTGGCAGCGACCCGCACGCCGCTCGAAGGCGTGCAGTTCCATCCGGAATCGATCCTCACCGAGCACGGCCACGCCATGCTGAAGAACTTCCTCGCCGCGACCCGCTGAGCGCGCGCCCACGACCCAGGAGGCGACATGCCGATCTCGAACACCGACGCACTGACGCGAACGATCGACCATCGCGAGATCTTCCACGACGAGATGCTCTCGCTCGTGCGCCGCATCATGAGCGGCGAGATGTCGCCGGTGATGATGGCCGCCGTGCTCGTCGGCCTGCGCGTCAAGAAGGAGACGATCGGCGAGATCACCGCCGCGGCGCAGGTGATGCGCGAGTTCGCGACCAAGGTCGAGGTGAAGGACCGCACGCACCTGGTCGACATCGTCGGCACCGGCGGCGACGGCTCGCACACCTTCAACATCTCGACCTGCGCGATGTTCGTCGCCGCGGCGTGCGGCGCGCGCGTCAGCAAGCACGGCAACCGGAGCGTCTCGAGCAAGTCCGGCAGCGCCGACGTCCTCGAGGCGCTCGGCCTGCCGCTGACGCTGACGCCGGAGCAGATCGCCGCCTCGATCGAGGCGACCGGGATCGGCTTCATGTTCGCGCCGAACCACCATCCGGCGATGAAGAACGTCGGCCCGGTGCGGAAGGAGCTCGGCATCCGGACGATCTTCAACATCCTCGGGCCGCTGACGAACCCGGCCGACGCGCCCAACATCCTGATGGGCGTGTTCCATCCCGACCTCGTCGGCATCCAGGTGCGCGCGCTGCAGCGCCTCGGCGCCGAGCACGCGGTCGTCGTCTACGGCAAGGACGGCATGGACGAGGTCTCGCTCGGCGCCGCGACGATGGTCGGCGAGCTGAAGGACGGCGCGGTTCGCGAGTACGAGATCCACCCCGAGGACTTCGGCCTGACGATGGCGAGCAACCGCGCGCTTCGCGTCGAGACGCCGGCGGAGTCGAAGGCGATGCTCGAGGCGGTGCTCGCCGACGAGCCTGGCCCGGCGCGCGACATCGTCGTCCTCAACGCCGGCGCCGCGCTCTACGCGGCCAACGTCGTGCCGACGCTCGCCGACGGCGTCGCGCGGGCGCGCGCGGCGATCGCCGACGGCTCGGCTCGCGCCAGGCTCGATCGATACATCGCTTTCGCAACGCGCCAGGCGCAGACCAAGGCGTGAGCGGGCGATGAGCGACATCCTCGACCGCATCGTCGTCGTCAAGCGCGACGAGATCGCCGCCGGGCGCGCGCGCTGCGACCTGGCGGCGATGCGCGCGCGCGCCGAAGCGCAGGGCCGCGAGCGCGACTTCGTCGCCGCACTGCGGCGCCGGATCGACGCCGGCGATGCCGCGGTGATCGCCGAGATCAAGAAGGCGAGCCCGAGCAAGGGCGTCCTGCGCGCCGACTTCAGGCCGGCCGAGATCGCCACCAGCTACGAGCGTCACGGCGCCGCCGCGCTGAGCGTCCTCACCGATGTGCCCTTCTTCCAGGGCGCGCCCGAGTACCTGGCGGCGGCGCGCGCGGCCACGTCGCTGCCGGCGCTGCGCAAGGATTTCATCGTCGATGCGTGGCAGGTGTTCGAGTCGCGCGCTCTCGGCGCCGACGCGATCCTGCTCATCGTCGCCGCGCTCGACGACGCCGAGCTGCGCGACTTCGAGGCGCTGGCGCTCGCGCTCGGGATGGCGGTGCTCGTCGAAGTCCATGACGAGGGCGAGCTCGAGCGTGCGCTCGCACTGCGCACCCCGCTCGTCGGCATCAACAATCGCAACCTGAGAACCTTCGAGGTCACGCTCGAGACGACGCTGGCGTTGCTCGCGCGCGTCCCGGCCGGGCGCATCGTCGTGACCGAGAGCGGCATCGTCGCGAGCGGCGACGTCCGTCGGATGCGCGCCGCCGGCGTCGACGCCTTCCTCGTCGGCGAGGCCTTCATGCGTGCCGGCGACCCCGGCCGGGCACTGCGCGAGCTCTTCGCGTAGGCAGTTACTGCAGACAGCGGGGAACGAGCACTGTCTGTCCTCAGGAAGAAAGCGGTCGCTCGCTTACGCCTCGACCCGCGCCACGGTCGACGGGCAGTCAACCCAGCCGCAACAGCCCATTGCCTCGACTGACGGGAGATCGGCCGGGGCCGAGAAGAGTGATATAGTCACAGGTTCGTCTCGGAGGGGTGCCCGAGTGGCTAAAGGGGGCAGACTGTAAATCTGTTGGCTTACGCCTACGCTGGTTCGAATCCAGCCTCCTCCACCACGAAAAATCAG
>Ga0070671_100003630_pt1 | contig 12079 bp, 8 predicted proteins | sample KBSS73metaG_FD_65341 | JGI IMG/M metagenome (GOLD analysis project Ga0070671, IMG submission 65341) | Switchgrass rhizosphere microbial communities from Kellogg Biological Station, Michigan, USA - KBS S7-3 metaG | ecosystem: Host-associated > Plants > Roots > Rhizosphere > Soil ...
GGCACGTACACCCGAATGCCCTCGCTATCGCGACGCACGATTGGACCAACGGACCGCGTCACCAGCCGAGCACCGATGGCGCTGAGGTGGTCGACGCAAGTGAGCGCCGTCGTTGTGTCGTTGACCGCGGACGAGAGAGCCTTAAGCGCAATGTCGACGAGTTGGCGAATGCCGAAGGCAATGTCCTGCTCCATCGTGCGCTGAGCGTCCACGTCGCAGCAGTCCTCGATATCACGAGCAAGCTTCAACGAGTCGCCCGAGACGGACGCGATCGCCGCTCCCTCGACGATGAACTCGCCAACACGACGGTGCAAACGAATGGTCGCGCCGTATTCGGTTGCCGCGTCGGCGAGACCGTCAATGTCGATGCTGCGAATGTAGCCGGTCTGTGCCGCCGCAATCGTGCGCCAGTCGGCGCTAGAGAGCTCGGCCTCTATACTGGATGAGTCGGCGGCCGTAGTTCCCTGTGGGTACATCTCGTCGATCACCTCCACCGTCTCGGCCGCTATCGTCGCGATGATGTTCGACGCATTAATCGAGTGCGCAATATGGTGCATGAAGTAGACGAGCACACCCATGGCTGCGACACCAAGAGCCGCCCCGACAGTCACCGCGATAGACGGAACGAAAGGACTGCCAGCATCGCTCCGAATTGTTCGCAGGACGACGAGGCAGTAAACGAAGATGCTGACGAAGAAGCCAAGGACTGTCTGTGTGATCCGATCGCGCATGAACATGCGTAGGATGCGCGGCGAGAACTGGGTTGAGGCGAGAGTGAGCGCGACAAGCGTGAGCGTGAATACGAGCGTGGCGACTGTGATCATCGACCCGGCGATGACGGTCAAAACATTGGTGGCCACGCTAGGCTCACCACCCGCAAACCACGGCAGCGCTGCATCGAGGCGTGCGTCAACTCGTGCGTCGACAGCCACGAGCGAACGGGCGACGACGATGGCCGCCCCCGCAAGTGTTGCAGGCGCGAACCACAAACTCGCCTTCACGTCAATCAGTGTTGTCGACAGTCGGGGCATGAATTGACGAATGGGCCAACTTAAGTAAAGTGCGTGCACGAAGGCTTACGCAGAAGATTGAAGAAGGAACGGCTTTCCACAAAAAGTCGCTGATCCGTTTTGTTTCTTCTCCGTCAAAAAAGATCAACGGAACTGAATACTCTTCACCATCGCTTCGAAAGTTGGTTGTAACCGTGAAAAGTCTGACTGCGTGGAAACGAATATCATGTAAATCATCGAGCCATCCTGGCGCTGTACCGTGACCAGCCAGTCGCGTTCTGGTTGAGACTGACCGTTCGCGTTTGGTATTGGCGAAGACGAGCGCAGAAAAGTTGAGCGGCCCTCGACACCGCCGACGATGAGTCGCTGCGGATTACCCAGTTGCTCGAGTTCGTTATTCTGCTTGATCTGTCCGATTAGTTCGGCTGTCATTTCGTCGATAGTGGCACGCTGTCCCTGTGGCCCAGCCGCACCATTGAGAAGCACCCCATAGCCCACGCCAGAGTTCGTGATACCCGCCTGCGGAGCTATTGTTACGAATTGTCCTTTCTGCTGCGGAAGATTGACCGGCCAGTTTTCCGGATGCTGGATCGTCATCGGCCCAAGGTTCGCGCTTACCATTCTCCGGCTCGGCAGAATATTCTCGAGCGACACTGGGTTGGGCGGCGCTTCAGCCGAGCCACTAGTGGGAAATGTGCTCGCGCCGCTCGAGTGTAAGCTCGCACCATTTCTCTGATTGAGACCGGCCCACTGTCCCGACTTCGCACCTGCCTCGATCTCCTGGCCTGTGTAGGTTCTCACCTGCAAAGCTTGCTGATGGATTTTGTCGAAGTTCGGACTAGCATCGACATAATTCAACGACGGCCAATTAGCGATTTGTTTTGCGATCGCCTCTTGCCGGTTGCCGGGGTTGGGGTGAGAACTGAACAGTTCAGGGGGCGCTGCTCCGGCTACCGCTCCCATCGTCTTGAAGAAATCGACCATTGCCTGCGGGTTGTAGCCTGCTTTATAGAGGATGACGGCGCCGACCGCGTCGGCCTGCGATTCATCCTTGCGAGAGTACTTCATCACCAGGCCTTGGGCTCCCATCTGGATTCCCATCTGCGCAAGTCCGCCCGCAGCCCCTCCGATGGTCGAACCGAGCACCGAAGATGCAATTCCCGCAATCATGCTCGTAGTCTGCGACTTGCCTGCTTGCTTTGCTGAATGCTGCATGTATACGTGGGCCATCTCATGGGCCATGACTCCCGCTAACTCAGCTTCCTTTCTGGCCGCAGTGACGGTGCCAAGATTTATGAACATCTGCCCGCCCGGCAGGGCAAAAGCGTTGATCTCTTTTTGAGGGACGACATGAAATTCAAACGGCCATGAATACTCTTGGGGAATGGTGGCCACTAGCTTCTGGCCAAGCTGGCGAACATATTGTGTCTCCGCGCTGTTGTCTGGCATGACTGGCATTTGTTGGAAGACTTGTCCGGCAGCCTCCATCCCGAGTGCTTGTTGATTTTCCCTGGACATGGACGTTTTCCCTGGATTGGGGAAAACAGGACCGGTGGCCTGCGCAAAAACCTGTACAGTCAGGCATAAAAAAATGAGGCACGTCAGATTCGTTTTTCGCGTGCGGTTCATTTGGGACCTCCTGGTTCTAACAACGGCACTCTCCGCAAACTCGTCGGGATCTTAAGGACCTTGGAGGTCCCCGGGCTGATGGGATTGATGGAGGTGTACGTTAGACACGTTTGAGCACCCTTGAAGTACAAGGTTGCTCGACTAACCTATTTTCGCGTTAGACATGGTGTGCGAGGCTTGGAGCCGATCCAACTGTCAGAAATGACAGGGAGAGGTATTACTCCTGCGGTTTTAGCGCGGTTTTTTCGCGTTCAGGAATAAAGGTTCGGGCTGGAGTGTGTTAGGTGTTAACTCGTGAGAAGTACATGTACCAATTCACTTCCCAGGTTTTTCCACTATCAACAGAAAAACCTTGCTGCCAAGTCGGAGTTCCCGGGTTTGTCTTATCCCAGCGAAACTCTACTAAGACAGGAATACCGTTATGCTGATCACGTCCGCGAAACGATCCCACTGTGCCGGAAAAGGAACCTTCAACTGGAGGATAGAGAGTCGCGCCATTTGTATCCATCCAATAAATGCGCCAAAGTCTGGAACTCTTGTCGAACAAGCGCAGCGAAGCACCCTCATAAAAATCGCCTGACTCAGTTCTAATGTGATCAATATTTCCAAGTCCGCCAAGGATCAGTTGGTTGGCAGCAGGAGTTCTGAACTCGTACCATATCTGCGAACCAATTAGACGCTCTGCTAGTTTTTTGTGATGGATGAGCCAGCGACCTTGAAGAAAGTCAAAATCTTTCGCGCCGTGAGGACGGGCGTTGAGGACTTCTTGTGGTACGTCAAATAAACTCATTGCTGACCCGTGATAGCCAACATGTAAGCGCGTTCGTTTTGCTTTAGGAAAGTATGAAACTGCGCTACGTCATACGGGTTTCGATCACTTGGTTCTGACTCCCAGGTTCGGTTTCCACCCTGCCAAGACAAACTCAGGTCGACTGTAGTCGGCAATCAATTTTGCATCCTTCACTTTGTCGAGCTGGCGTGACCAAGCGACTCGTTTGCTGACGTCGACTAATGATCCGTCTGGATTGCGACTGTTGTACTCCCAGAAATGCACGTCGCCACCCCGATCAGCATCGCTCCAGCCTTCCGGAGCAATGTTCTGTAACGTGGCGTTGAGTAACACGACTTCGGCAAACGGGTACGTGAACGCTTCATTTCGTGGTGAACGAGCGATGGTCGTTGGATCCTGGATGCCGATGAAAATTGAATCCTTGAAAACGTTGCCGTGCACGTCCTTCGGATTGCGCGGCCACATCATTACGCTTCTCGATTTGATCGTACATCGTTCGCAGAACAGCGTGCCCCGGCCGAGGATCGTATCGCCACTTCCCTGAATCGTGCTGTCGACCATGTATATGCGACCGTTTGCCTGAAGTGCGTCACCAAAGCCAATCACAGTTACGTGCGAAAGGATGTTGCGATCACCAGTTATCAGCAATCCTTCAGACTGTCCCGGCGCCGTCGTTTGCAACGTCATGTTAACAATGTGGATGTCATCTGAGTTGTCCACGGCGACAGCGGCACGACGCGAAGGAAACGTACCGGGCTGCGGGTTAGTACGAATGTTTGCCGGATGCGGATTGAACACCTCGTTATTGCCATAACGAACGATCGTATTGTCCTGGCTTTCGCCGAGCAGAGTGACGTTGTCCTTGTTGCGAAAATAGACAATCTCTTCGTAGAGACCATTGCGCACATTGATCGTAATTCGCTTTTTGCTGTGGTCGGGAACGAAATCCATCGCTCCCTGGACTGTGTTGAAATCTCCAGTACCGTCGGCACTAACAACGAGGCGCGTTGCGTTCGACCGGGGTGCCTTCGCCAACGGCTTCGTAGTGAAGCGCCAAACCTTGCCAGTGATCCCGCTGAACCCATCATTCGGGACAGTGAGCACTTCTGAATCGATCTGGACGTAGTAAGTCTTGCCATAGTCCAGCAGATCGTGATGCGGATGAATCGTTGCGGTGTTGCCGTTGATAGTGATCGGATAGAAGTGAAAACCATCAGTGAAGCCACCGATGATCGTGAGTTGATACTGATTCGACGTTGGCATTGCGCCTGCCGATGGAGTTCCAGGTTTGGTGTTCGCGTTTGTGGCTCGCAACGTACGCGTGTACGGATAAGGAAAAGCCAAATAATTCTTTGCTCGCACTGCGGGATCGACCGGCTTCGTCGGTCCCGGTGGAATACTCATGTCGAGTGTGTCGACAAGCCGGTTGTCGGAAGCATCGTAGATACTGATCTTCCCCGACTTACCGATGCGAGGTGTGTCTTTGAATGTCAGCTTCAGCAGAACATCCGGATTGACCATCGTAGCTTGATCAGCGGGAAATGAGACCGGGGAATCCTGGACCATTGCGACGTCATTCATAACGCTCTGCATCCCTAAGTCACCGCTAACCGCACCGGACAATGCGAGAGTCCCGAATCCCATTAAGGAAGCAAGTGGATACGCGAATAGTCTCAGGGTTGTCAGAAATCGTTTCATAGTAGTGGCTCGCATTGGTCTGGATCCAAAGATTGAAAGAATCTGGGCGGTGAAAGTGCAACGCTAAAAGGAGACCTAATTCTCTTCCGATCGGTGACGTTGATAATGGTCCACTGCCTGCTCCAGATTGAAGAACATCCGATCATGGCCCAAGGTCGGGCCAAGTGGTGAGCGCTGGACCAACGCCAGTACGTCGGGGTTGAGACCGACCAGCCACAAATGGACGCCATGCTCGCGGTATCTTGCCTCCGCCTCCATCAGCATCTTGAGCGCAGTATATTCGAGGTCGAATACACTGCGTAGATGCAGCACCACTACATCGGGCTTTGACGTTTCGATCAACAATCGTATTTTGTGCCCGACGCGTTCGGCGTTTGCGAAAAATATTCGACCCTCTAGCCGCAACAGCAGAAGGCCGGGAAAATCCTCATCGTCTGGATTCTCGGTCGTTTGCGGGCGGAAGACATTCGTGCCCGGTTTCCGACCCAGAACGTAAACCGGCGGATTCGCCACTTGGTATGCCAGTGCCACGAGCGACACGACAATGGCTACCAGAATGCCTTGCAGAGTTCCCAACAACACGACACCGGCGAGCGCAACCACGGCCCACACGAACTCCGTTCGCCGCACTTTGAGTATCGCGCGGAATTCAGCAGGCTTGATCAGGCCGACCGAATAAACGATGACAATAGCAGCAAGGGTGGCATCGGCCATGAGCCCAATGAGAGGAGCCAACAGCAGCATCGTCATAAGTGCCGCCGCAGCCGTGACCAATCCTGCCAACTGGGTGCGCGCTCCGGCGTTCAGATTCACAGCGGTCTGCGTGGTACCGCCTCCGGCGGGCATGGATCCCAACAGAGATCCTCCCGCGTTCGCGAAACCAGTCGCCAGCAACTCGCGATTTGAATTCGGCAGAGGCTCTCCAATTGGGGAAAAGGCACGACCGGCTGCGATCGTTTCTGTGAAACTCATCAATGCAATTCCCAGGGCGGCTGGCCACAGGCGAGTGACCAGCGAGAGATCCGGTAGGGTGAGAGATGGCAAGCCAGTTGGAACCAAGCCGACTGTTGCTACGCCCCGAGCTTGAAGCCCGAATACGCTTACGGCAGCGATGCCTGCTGCAACTGCGATCAGGGGGGCGGGAACTCGTGGCAAAAGATGCTCGAGCACGAGCAAGATTCCAAACGTCGCGACCGCAACAGCCACAGTCGCCACGGATGCGCTTGGAATACCTTGGATGATCCCAACGATATTGTGGAAGACCGACCCTTTGTGAAAATGGATGCCGAGCAGTTTTGGAATCTGATCCTGTACGATGACGATTGCAATCCCTGCCTTGAAACCGATCAGCACCGGCTCGGAGATGAAGGTGGCCACGAAACCGAGACGAAGCGCCGATGCCGCCACAAGGATTCCACCGACCAGTAATGCCAGTGTGGCTGACGCGGTCATCAGCGCAGCCGTATCACCGTTCGGAGCCACTTGGCCGAGCGCGGCTGCCGCCAGAATTGCGATCGTGGTAGTCGTACTTACGCTTAGAACGCGTGACGTCCCGACCACCGCGTAGATCACGACTGGAACGAAAGCCGTATATAACCCGACTTGCACCGGTAGCCCCGCAATCGTTGCGTAGGCCATTGCTTTGGGAATCACGACTGCCGCAGCGGTCAACCCGGCGACGACATCTGCCCTTAACCATTCCTTCCGATACGTGCGGATCCAATCCAGCATGAGAGCCTCGCTGAAAGCCCACCCGCGGAGCGGCTTACTCAGCACCGGTCAGGAACAAATTTGGCTCAGCCAAACTAAGAAGCTTCAAACTTTCAGGGAAAAGCCGGCCGGCATGCAACGGCCAGGCGATATACAACGGCCGAGCAGACACTACAACGCGGGCCGTTTCTACCGGCCCGATTCGCTCACTACAACTCTTTGTGCAGCATCATCGAATGTCACTCGTTGGCCCGTTTGAATCGCTGCTACCGTCATGCAAATCGCTGTTGAATGATTGTAGCCTGCCTGCACACTCGCGTTCGGTGTCTTGCGGCTTCGAACACATTCCATAAAGTTGCGCATGTGAGCCGACGTCAAATTGTCCGCCCCGGTATTGGCGCTAGTTGAAACTGGTGCTTGTGCTGCCGGATCAGCGATCGACATTTCCGAAAGCATATTGGGCTGCATCTGCATCTCGTCTGCTTCTTTCTTTCGCAGTCCTCCCTCGGCAGTAATCTTGTTTGTATCCAGATTGAGCATACCCGCGTTTGAGTAATACAACTCTTTCACTCCACCGGCGGAATTGCTGAAGCGCGACGAGTAGACAACCTGGAAGCCCTTCGACGTATCATTGAGTGGACCGTAATCGAAAACCGCAGTCATCGTGTCGAAGTTCTGTCGTCCATCGTGCCATTGATAGATACCACCATTCGCAACAACACTACGCGGACGCGGTAAGCCTGAGAACCAGTGGACAGTGTCGATCTGATGCGACATCCACTGGCACGGAATACCGGATGAGTAGGGCCAGAACAATCGGAACTCGAGATACTTCCTCGGATCCCATTCCGCCTTCGCACCTTTCTCGCGTCGGTTGAGTAGAAAGCGATTCCAATCCGTGTCCTCTTTGCGAATTTCTTTTACCAGTTGTGGACGACGCCATCGACCAGGCTGATTAACATTCCACGTCATCTCCACCATGACTATGTCGCCAAACTTTCCTGACTTGATGAACTCATTGGCCCGAATGTAATTGCTACCACTACGACGTTGACTGCCGATCTGCACAATTCGTTTTGTTTCTTCAACAGCTTTCAAAATCGCGCGCGCATCATCCATCGTGTTGGCCATGGGCTTTTCAACGTAAGCATCCCGACCTGCGCGTACCGCTTCGACACCGTGAAGCGCATGTTGAAAGTCTGCGGTCGCAATTAGCACTGCGTCTACGTCTTTGCGGTCGTACAACTCTTCGTTGTTGCGTGCCATTGCGACTTCATGCCCCACGAGTTTGCCCACCGCCTCCGATCCTTCCTGACGACGGCGACTCCAAATGTCTGACACCGCTACCAGATCAAAATTGAGTTCTTTTGCATGCATGAGGAACGCCGGAATCAAAGCCTGACGACAACGATCGGAGTAGCCAACTATGCCAACTCGCACCCGATCGTTCGCGCCAAGAATTTGGGCATAACTGGAAGCCTTAGATGCAACGATGACTCCCGCTGCACCAAGCGTCGCGCTTTTCATAAAGTCTCTGCGTGAATTTTTTTCATCTACCATTTTGTCCTCCATCGCTGTCGATCGGTGCCTGTCAGTTTGAGGTAGTTATTCTGCAATTCCCTTTATCATAAGTTGGCGTTGGTCGCTTGCTTTCTGATCGCCCGACCAAAGCAGCAACGTCTTTCAAATCTTGATCCCAAGTTTTTCTTCCAGATACTTCATGCTGACCTGGGCGCATTCTTTTGGTGTTTTGGAAGTGTCGGGAACGCTATCAAGCTCCACAATTGCCCATCCCTTGAAGTTGACATCTTTCAAAGCTTTGAAAACGCCGGGCAGATCCACTCGACCTCGGCCTAGCTCAACGAATCGATAAGCTCGCCCACGAGAATCAGCGTTAGGCAAACTTTCGACGTCCTTGATGTGCAAGAAGAGGAGTCGATCGCGATACTGCCGGACCGCGCGAATTGGATCACCGCCACCTTGTTGATAGTGAGCGATATCTAATTCAAGTTTTATGTACCGAGCATCGGTGGCTTCCATGATTCGATCAACTTCTTCAGGAGCTTCACCCAAACTCCCCATGTGGTTGTGATACCCAACCGGCACGCCGAGATCATTTGCTCGTTTTCCGATTTCGGTTAGCACATGGCCCAGTTGTTTGAAATCAGCGGGCTCCGGCTTTCGATCCTTTGGTCGCGCTGAGTCCGTCACCTGCAAATAACGTCCACCAACTGCCTTGACGAATTTCGCGTTGCTGACATGTTTAGCGATCTCGTCAGCTTCCGTGTTTGGAGCTATACCGACTCCGCCACTCGAGAATGCAACCATCTCCAATTTATTTTGTTGTAATAGATCACGCAGCGCCTCAGGCTTGTCACCGAAATCCTTGAGGATGTTGCTGCGCAGTTGAATTCCCGAAAATCCGAGCTCTGAAATTTCTTTGATGGCTTGTCGATCGTCACCATTCCATGTGATTGACGCGTAACCGAAGCGAATTGGCCCTGAAGCACGACCAATCAAACTCGTTGGATCAAGCAAATTCGCTATTGCGTCAGTTGGAAGAGTAGAAACAAGGCCGGACACTCCAAGGCTGAAGATAAAGCGACGACGCGATAGAGACGAAAACGCTGACATACGTTGACTACTCCTCACTTTCGATTCTGGATCTTTTTTTGCTACTCAAGGGTTCTTGAAGGAGCGCAATGCTACCACAAGAACCAGCAATGATCAGCGAGATTCCGCAGTGCAGACTGTGTCAGAACTGTGGAACGCTTCGACCCGTCTGTAGGGGTAAGCGTGGAGTCTGGTCAACTATCGGCCAGCATTTATCTAACAAACCTGCAAGTACAGTAGCAGCCCCATTGGTCAATACACGGCCATTCCCTGCCCTCGACTGTGGTTTGCACGGTGTTCGTCTGTGGTAGCAAGCCTTAGCAAGATCCTCCTGTTCTCCTAGGATTCACCACGCTTTACCAAAGGCCGGCGGGCCAACAACGCTAGTTAGGAGAGCAATCGCCTGAAAGGTTGAGTCACCATGCAAGTCAATTTGCGAAATGTTTGTTTTGCATTGATTGCGATCGCAATCGTTTCAATTTCCGGTTACGCGCAAAGTCCGGAAGACAAAACTCTTGCTCCGTATTTCTTTGTCCAGGGAGATCCGAGCATTGACCATCTGCCGCTGAAAGATACGCACGTCGATGTCGCGGTATCCGGTGTCATCGCTGATGTCAAAGTGGTCCAGGCTTATCGAAATGAAGGTGCGCGACCTATTAACGCCTCGTATGTGTTTCCAGCTTCTACGCGTGCAGCGGTCTACGCAATGCGAATGAAGATCGGTAACGACATCATCGTTGCCAAAATCAAAGAAAAAGAGACCGCGAAGAAAGAATTCGAGGAAGCTAAAAAGGAAGGCAAGAGTGCATCACTGCTGGAACAAGAGCGACCGAACGTTTTTTCAATGCACTTGGCCAACGTCATGCCGCAGGAACAAGTGGAGATCGAGCTTCACTATACCGAGCTGTTAGTTCCGACAGACGGTACTTACGAATTTGTATTTCCTACTGTTGTTGGACCGCGCTACCCTTCGCCGAAAAATGCAAACACGCGGACTATCGATCGATTTGTTAATGCGCCCTACCTGCATGAAGGTGAGAAACCGACGAGCGAGTTACACATCACAGCGAAGATCTCTGCCGGTGTTCCAATCCAGGAAATCACCTGCCCTTCACATCAAGTTTTTCCGCAGTTTCAGAACCCGAGTACAGCACAGTTGACGCTTGACGACTCAGATCCATTCCAGGGCAATCGCGATTTCGTCTTGCACTATCGCTTAATCGGTCAGCAGATCACGTCTGGCGTACTTCTTTTTCAAGGTCAAGACGAAAAGTTTTTTCTGTACATGGCCCAGCCACCTGCTCGAGTTGAGACGGATGATATTCCAGCTCGTGAGTACATATTCGTGGTCGACGTTTCCGGTTCAATGAATGGCTATCCACTCAGTACTGCGAAGCACTTGATAACCGATCTGATCGGCAAACTTAAACCCACCGATCTTTTCAATGTCGTATTGTTCGCCGGAGATTCGACTGTCCTGTCCGAAAATTCTCTGCAGGCAAACCAGGAAAACACAGCGAAAGCTATTCGGCTGCTGGACGAACAACGCGGCGCGGGCGGCACAGAATTACTGCCAGCCGTTCAGCGCGCGATGAGCTTCCCTCGTCAGCAAAATATTTCACGGAACATCGTACTGGTAACTGACGGGTACATTTCGGGTGAGGAGGGCGTTTTCGATTACATCCGAGACAATCTTGGTCAAAGTAACGTGTTCGCATTTGGTATCGGCGAAACAGTCAATCGCTATTTGATCGAGGGTGTTGCGAAGGCTGGGATGGGTGAGCCATTCATCGTTGGACGGGAGTCGGATGCTGAAGCGATGGCAAGTAAGTTTCGTGAATACATTCAGGCGCCTGTGCTGACGAACATTCAAGTGAAGTCGGTTGGTTTTGAGACGTACGACGTCAACCCAGTCCACTTTCCAGACCTTCTTGCTCAGCGTCCGATCATTTTGTTTGGCAAATGGCGTGGACCAATCACGGGTACGTTTGAACTGACTGGCAAATCAGGAAGAGGTGGCTATCTATCGCGTATCGATATTTCCGGAATTCAGCCCGACGAAGGTAATCGAGCGTTGCGCTACCTTTGGGCGAGGTCCCGCATCGCTGAACTGTCTGATTATGGCTCCAGCAGCGTCCGTGCTGACCGAGTGAAAGACATTACCCAGCTTGGTATGAAATACAACTTGCTGACCCAGTACACGTCATTCATCGCCGTTCGCGAAATCGTGACCAACACATTGGAGCCTGGCAAAGACATCAACCAGCCTTTGCCACTTCCTATTCGAGTAAGCGACATGGCAGTTGGTGGAACAGATCAAGGTAGTGAGCCAGAACTTGTTTGGTTGTTGGTCGGTTCACTGTTGATTGCATCAACCATCCTCTTCCGCAGAAGACGCAGCTTTGTATGACGAACAAAACTAAATGGAGTGCACAGCTCTTCATAGTTCTGCTGTGCGCTCTGGGTCTGAAAGCTTACTACTCAACTGCCAGCCCAGATGAACTGCGCTGGATTCTTGGTCCGGTGACATGGTTGACATCGTTATTAAGTGGACGGTCTTTCCGCTTCGAAACACATTCCGGTTACATGAGTAGCGATCATAGTTTTCTGATCGCTGCTTCATGTGCTG
>Ga0070671_100003635_pt1 | contig 12075 bp, 11 predicted proteins | sample KBSS73metaG_FD_65341 | JGI IMG/M metagenome (GOLD analysis project Ga0070671, IMG submission 65341) | Switchgrass rhizosphere microbial communities from Kellogg Biological Station, Michigan, USA - KBS S7-3 metaG | ecosystem: Host-associated > Plants > Roots > Rhizosphere > Soil ...
AAATGCCCCTGTGGATAATGTCGAATCTACCAAGCCTACTATATCCTTTGTCCGACCTCCTTTGAGTTCAAACACACCTAATCTGGCCTTGATAAATCCTTCGATCAATGTCAAATTTGAACCTTTTCCGAAGTTCCCCCTTGCTTCAAAACCAGTTGCCCAATCAAACTTATGTATCCTGGCAGTATCGTAATCTTTGTAAACACTTCCCAGCAAACTACCGGATGTTCCAGGCAGCGGCACACTGCCATACTTACCCGCTCTAAACCAAAATGGCAATTTCCCCGCCGGCGAAACAAGTGCATCACCTTCTACCGAGTAATGCCAGGTGTTTGACTGCGACCATCCGATACAGGGTCCCAGTAATAAAAGCGCAAAAATTATATTCTTAAATATTTCAACTTTGTGACTATCACGCATCTTTGGTATTCTAAAAAATGAATGTTAAAGGCTGTCGTTTGTTTAATCAATCGGATCATGCCAAATTAATAAAGCTTCGCAGCGACCCGATTAACTCTGTTGATGCATAATCATTCACATTAAATAAAGATTTCAGCGGTGTTTTCTGCAGATTTTTTATCTTTTCCTTTAACTGGTTTTCGTCATAGGCTACATGTATATACCCTAATTCATCAAATCTTGTAGCGGTCGCCAATTGATGATCATTCCTATGCTCCCCATATTTGGCTAATCTTGGCATAACCAGTATGGGCTTGTTTTTAACAAATGCCGATATGATGGTCCCCATTCCTGCATGAGCAATGATTAAATCTGCCCGATTGAAATAATCGTCAAATTCCTTTGGCGGAATAAATTCATGACAGGTAAAGTTCTCCACTTTGTAGCCTGATTGGGCTACCTGCACAATTATCTCCACATCACCCAAATATGGGTAAACATCATCTATCGCTTTTATTAAGCGGTCAAAAGGTATCTGAGTGCCTGTTGTTACAAATATCATCGTATAATATTTCCGCTAAATACCACCTTATCATTTGCTAAATGCAACCATTGAGTATAAACTTTATCAGAAAAATAGGTTGCCAGTTTTCCACTCATTGAAAGTTTTTCAGCATTAGCAATGCTATCGATCCATACAGTTTTAATATTCCGGATTTTGCCCACTATGACGGCCAGCAAACCCGGGGCCGCCCCAGTCGTGATAATGACATCCGGCTTTGTTTGGGAAATAAGTTTCCAAATTTTAAAAAAAGTATGAATCAATTGAAGCTTATTCCATCTGTTAGCGTCCGGCACAGAATGAAAGGCGTAACCTTTTACGGTTGAGGCAAAATTTGATTTAGTTGAGGCAAAGACCACATCATTATCCTGAAAAGCAGGCTTGAGTCTGAGCAGTTGGATCCAATGTCCACCTGTTGAAGCAATGGCTAGTATTTTCATAGTTAAATTAAATTATATAAAGGTTAAATTAACCTTTGTAAGTAGATAGACTAATATAGCAATAACATATCTTTTAGCGAAATATTTTATGTCATTTCATTAATAAAATTTCGATAATATTTATTTTATACGATTTTATTAATTCAAACTATAAATTTGGCCCTTATTCTGGATTTTGTTCTTCAAAAAATACCATATTGGCAATTTTAACTATTGGTTTATCCAGAACATCATCGTCAAACCAGTTCTTTTTTATAAATATTTATAAGTTTTTTGGTTTTCTGACGAACATCAAGCTCGTTTACGGCAGTATCAAATGCATTTTTGCCAAGGAATTCCCTTTTTTTGCTATTTTCCGATAGTTCATTCAGAAGTTCCGCTAATTGCAAATCGTCCTTCTCCTTAATAAGAAGACCATTCCAATTCGCCCTGATTACATCAGGTATTCCAGCATGATGTGTTGCAATAACCGGCAAACTGCTTGCCATAGCCTGAACAATTGTTCCTGGTATTCCTTCCTTATCACCAGTTTGATCTGTAATACTGGGATGAACAAATACATCTGCATGTTCCAAAATTTTTAAAAATTCATCACCATGACTAATGTGCCCTTTAAATTCGACGTTTGCACTCAAGCCATTTTCCGCAACAATTTTTTTTAACGGCTCTAATAATACCCCATTGCCAACTATTGTGTAAAGCACGTTTAATTTCGGGCGCATTTTTTTTAGAGTTACCAAAGATTTTAAAACCGTCAAATGCCCTTTTTTAGGAACGAGTGAGGCTATCGTGAGTATTCTGAATATCTCTGTATTATTGTATGCCCTTTCGACTTTAAATAACTGTGTATCAATGCCGTGATAATGTATTCGGATCTTTTGGTGAGGGCAGCCTAACTGTTCTAAATCATGAGCCATATCATCTGACATCGCCAGAAAACAATTGTAGCTGTCGAAAATACGTTTCAGGTACCATTCCCCAAATCCCCAAAAATATTTGGGAAAACGAGAGACGTCATAACCATAGGCCGAGCATACTTTTGGGATATCTATTTTATTGGTAAAGGGATGGAAGTAAGATGCGTCAGTTAAAAAATGACTATGAACAAGACTGGGCTTTAGCTCTGAATACTTTCTTTTAAGAAATTGTATTTGCTTACTATTAATAATTTTTAAATTATTGGCCCAGCTTGCAGGAGACTGGGAAACCTCAGCATTAATTTTTAAATAGTTTAAATGTTTGGCTGTAAAAACTATGTTTTTATATTCATTTTGAAAGTTGATCTGGTCTGCAATAAACACTTCAGTCGGAGCTGTAAATTTGCGTTCTAAATGTAAAATCATAGGCTAATATTTTAGTTAACTGATCAAATAATCCTTACTCACACTGCATAAGCGAAAAATTGACAAATTTCACGGTGCAACATCCTTATAGGTAGCACTTTCATCCCCTATCCTGACATCATCATAAAAAATTTCCCTGCTTGTTGTAGTTGATTTACCCTTGTCTTTTTCAGGCATCCAAACCCACTTATATATTCCCAGTTTAAAGTAGTTTCCTACATTATCATTATAGGCATTCGGACCGCTGAGAGTTTGAACAAGGTTTCCGTTTTGCCAAACCTCTATCAGCCCATCATTGTCCCATGAGAAACGGATATGAAATACCCAATCGGTCCATTTTGAATTGGTGTAAGCACCTAAATCGTACTCTTTTCCTATTAAATCTTTATTACTCGTAAGCCTTCTTGCCGATGACTTAACAGATAAAAACCAATGCCCATTTTGAGTATATAAGGCAAAGGGCGGTGAGCGCCAGACTCCGCCTTCTGACAGATCGGGTATATCATGCCATTGCTGTATAATTTCCGGTTCGGGATCTGCACTAAATGATTCGGGTAAATACACACTGAACCCTACCCATCTTTCCACTTTAACCCTTGGCTCCGGTTTTAAAGCTACTTCGGCTCTTTTGCCGTTGGCAACAGCCAAATCGTTTTTCTTAAGTTCAAACTTCAGTGAGTAGCGTCCACCATGTGCAACTGAATCTGAAATACTTATTGAACTTTTATTCGCCCGCTCATGACCGGGCCAGGCTTCCAGCGCCCCCGGATTTTCAAAAGTGTTTTCATAAATCAAATGCTGCCTATTTTGGGCATTCAATGAAATATTGAAAATAAACAGCCCTATGAATAATAAAATGATTCGTTTCATGACTAAATACTTAAAGTCTTTTAATAATCCTGGCAGGGTTTCCAACAACAACACAATTAGAAGGTATGCTTTTGGTCACCAAACTGCCGGCACCTATAACTACGTTATTACCAATTTCAACTTCACCCAATATGCATACATGTGCGCCGATATTTACATTGTTGCCAATTACCGGGCACACCCTATCAAACTCACCTTTATTACCAATAGTTGTAGAATGCCTGAGTGTGCAGTTCTCACCAAATACTGTATCCTTATTGATTACCAAAGCATAACCATGATAAATTCTTAAACCACTACCAGCTGTAACCTGATATGGTATTTTGATACCCAATGCCCACTCAAACAGGAACCGGTATAAAGCCAAATAAGGTGTGAGGGCTATTTTTGCAAGTTTTTTCCCCTTACAGAAATTTGCTATCCTAAAATGTACTATAATAAACCGCCCTTTAGTATTATTATGATTGTTTTTCCAATCCTGTTTAATGAATTTAAAAAATGTCATCCTTTTAAATTTCAATAAATTAATTACTGTAAATGTTTAAGTATTGAGCAACAGAAGACTCTATCGAGAACCTTTCTTTTACAGAAATGTACATTTGCTCCGAAATACCTTCCATCTTACCTTGCTCATAGTAATTCAGCAGCTTATTTATTACAAGGGCACAATCCTCCACATCGGCAGTGTCAAAAAGAAACTTGGTGGTTATTCCATTCATTATTTCTGCCGGACCCTCAATATTTGAAACAACAACAGGTAAACCCGCGGCTACCCCTTCAACAATAGTAAGCCCAAAGCCTTCAAATCTGGAAGGTTGTATTAAAGCATGATAACCTGATAAATTATCATATATCCATTTTCTGTCTTTTTCTCCTAAAAAGTTTACATATGGCGATATCCCTAAGTTTTCTGTTAGAGATTTCAGGTAATCCATGGATTTACCCGTTCCAATTATGTCTAACACGATGTTGGTTTTTTTATATTCTACGATCAGCTTATGCAGAGCATTAATTAAAACATCCTGACCTTTTTTTTCATGTATCAATCTGCTCACCTGGACTAATCTTAGTCGCTGATCTTCACTGAATTTATATTCATGCCTTTTCTTAAAACTGCTCATCGGTATACCGTTATATATAACTGTTGCATCGATATTAAACCGCTTTTTGATATCCAGAGCGACAGCAGAAGATATAGCGATAACTGAATCATATTTAGCAATTGCTGTGTTCTTTAGTCCCACATCGTGCACAGTATGAATAGTTCTGGAGTTACCAAGTCTAATTAACTTCACCAGTTTATCTTCGTGGCAATGGATCACATCTGGTTTTAGTTTATTTAACAATAAATTGAACCGCAAAATCGGAACTGGATTGCGGCTTCCTTCTTTCCTGTTAATCAGATATAGTTTAACCAATGGGTCCAGTTTTTTCAAAAGACTTTCATTCCATTGATCATTCACCACGATTAATGAAACATCATGTTTTTTGCACATTTCGTTGAGCATATCTACCGCCAATACCTGTGAACCACCGGTGTGCATTGTAAAAAAACAGTGTACTATTTTCATGATGACAATAAATAAAATCGTGTAAGAACGCTTTTGACGTGACTTTTAAAAGAGTAGTAATAAATTTTCAATAACGTTTTTGAATACATTGGAGCCCCGTGTTTTAACAAAGTTTTTTTGATATCCCTTAAAAATTTAATAGTACCTGTACTTGTCTTTGTGGCTTCCCATGTGCGAAACCCTGCTATAGGTTTCATTTTATAAGCATAAATCGGCCCATGTTGCAATAAACGGAGCCACAGATCCAAATCCATGCAATAGTGAATAGATTCATCAACGTAGTTTACCTTTTTAATTAACTCTATGGGATAAAATGACCCTTGTTGAATCACATCATAATTATGGTTTAGCAGATAAAGTTTATCAGAAATAAAAACGTTTTTACGGGTGATCAATTTCCCGTCTGCGTCGATGCGGTCAAGTATGCTGCCATAATAAACAGCGCCATCATTATTCAACAGATAAAGCTTTACTATTTCCTCTACACAATCAGGATATAAAATATCATCTGAATTTATCCATCCCACAAGTTCACCTTTTGCCAGCTTGAACCCCTTATTAATGGCATCAGATTGCCCCTTATCTTTTTCGTGTATTACTATATCAATCTTTTCCTGGTATTTATTGATGACGTCCATGGTATCATCGGTCGAGCCACCGTCAATAACAATGTATTGTATGTTTTTATAAGTTTGATTGAGTACGCTTAGAATGGTTGCTTCAATAAACTGCCCCTGATTATACGATGGGGTTATAATCGATACTAATGGCTCTGTTGATTTGATCACTTTTTTATGCATTAATCGTTTAGTTATAAATAAGTTGTCCATTCGCAAGCGTTAAGTCATAGTTATCATTGTAACTTTCCTCCTCTTCCATGGCACCTTTGTATGTTAACACAAACAACATCGAAACAAACAGTACCAAGGGTGGAGACATAATATCAATACCAAAGAAAGACGTTAACAATAACGCACCTATAAGTATGGCAGATAAATAGGAAAAGGTGTAGACTCTGTGCTTTAAAAAAATCCTTATATAATTACCATAGACTATAATAAATAGTATAATACCTAATAATCCCGTTTGTAATACTAACAAGGACCAAACGATATCCCCGGTATCAATCTGAACTACCTCATCTGTGCTTTCATTAACGAGGCCTACTGAAAAATCAAGTTTGTTTTTTATAGCTGATTGTTCATTAACCAACCCTATACCTGTAAGCGTAGTAAATATTCCTTTACTTGTTACATAACTAAAACGCTCATAAAAATGGAGCGCCCTAAACTGCGTAGTAGATAACTCAGATACGTCAGATGGTTTCAAATCAAAAAAGTGATTCAAATTCAGCGAGCTGTTAAAATTCTTCAAATCGCTGAATCCCTTATTGAGCCTGCCATCTGCTGATTCTGAAAGTGGCAATGTCACTATCCAGCCTAATATAACCAGGAACGCCACATTAATAAGTTTGACTTTGCGGTTGTGGTAGTAGACCGCGATTAAAGATAATATCGCTACAATAAGTGTATTCCTGTTAAATGAAACTGTTATAGCCAGGAATACAATTGCCGCATAAACCAATATTCCGGGATCAAATTTGTTAAAAAGCTTTTTAGCATAGTAGATTAAAGCAAATACAGAGTAAAAGGGCAAATTGTAAAACCTTGCAAGTCCTCCATTACTTTCTTTAGATGTGATATCGTCACTTTGCAGCGATGACAAAATCGCCTTACCAATAATTGCCTGCAAAATGAATACACCTGATGCCAGTACGGTAAATAGACATATCCATTTTATGGTACTTTCTATAGTTTCATAAGTGTACTCTGTGAATAAAATTGGCGATATTATAAAAAGATGCAGCCTGAAAACAGATAGTATTACTTTTATTTCGACATGTAATATCAGAAGTGAATACAGGCCTAAGAAAAGTACAAATGCCAAATATATACGAACAGGAAGTGTCAGGTATTTTTTGAACGGGATATATTTAGCCCTTAGAAGCAATTGAAATATAATGATTAATGAAACCCAATCATAGGGTTTGGTAATCACGGGGTTTAATTCAATAATACTTACTGGTACAAATTGATAGCAGGATGTAACCAGCAGGAAGAGAACGAACAAATTCATTTCATATCTCCTCTGCAAGAAGGTGATCCAATATGCGATAAAAAGAATCAATCCTAACATTTCAACCTTAATTAGTAAATTATGATCTATCTGGATTAGTCCGACCGTTTGCCATTTTGATAAAGCATGCCGGGTTTCCGGCCCATACCTGATCTTCAGGAATGCTTTTGGTTACCACACTCCCCGCACCAATAATGGAACGGTTTCCTATTTTTACCCCTTTCAATATGATTGAATTGGCACCTATAAAAACATCATCGCCTATTTCGATTGGTGACGAGTTGATTTTTTCTAATAAATTCTGCCTTCTGTCCATATAATTTAAAGGGTGAAAATCAGTGTCCCAAATACTTACATTGCCGCCACAGGTTACAAATTTTCCTATATGTATGCTTGTAGAACAATATATCGACACGCCTGAAAAGCCTGAATCATCGTTTATTACAAGCTTTGAATTTGTATTTATTTTAATCGTACATGGTTTGGATAATCCCACAAGATTTGAATCAACTGAACTATTAAAAATTATGTTCTTACCCAAAATACATTCCCCATTATTGTATATTATCAATTTGCCATTGCACTTAGGCATTTCACTGTATTTGACATTTTTCACTTTTAATATCATTTTATGATATCTAAATAAATAACCCTTTCTTAATGATTTCAAGGGGATTACCACTAAGGTTTTGACAATATGTTTTATCATCCAATTTTTTAGTTACCTTATTAGATTACAGCGCATTAAGTACCCGGCATTTATTTGTTCCATATCCCCTTTGCTTCCGAGTCTAAAATTTTCCTGCTTTGGATTGCCAATATTATTCCCATAAAAACAAAAATTATCACATTGGAATAGGTTACTCCCGGTATGCCAAAGAACTTCCCCAATAGGATTCCAAGAGGGATATTAATTAAAGTGCAAGCCGCATATAAATAAACTTGAATCCTGATTTTACCAATACCATTTAAGAAAAAACATTGAAGCATTATCCAGCAATAGCCCATTACATAAAACGCCATTGCCAGTGATATGGAAAAAGGTACAGTGACACTTCCTTTTAACCAAAACTTGTAAATCATTGGAGACATAAATAATATTAGCAGTGTAAGTGCACACAATAAGAGCCAATATTTTTCCATCCTGGCCAAAACCCTCCTGATCCATTCTAAATCACCCTTAGCAGCAGCATCAGTAAAAGCGGCCCAAAAGGGGGTAACCAGAATATTGAAAATCATTATTATCGTTGAAAAAAGTTTGTAGGCGATGTTAAATGTGGTTACCGAATTTGGCCCGAAAAGCTGCGTGATTAAAATGTTATCCGTTTGAAATAATAACAGGGCGCCAATTTGTATAATAAAAAACACCCCTCCCAGGCTTAGCAGTTCCCTGCTGTATTTGAAGTCGACTAGTTTTAAACTGGGCGAAATATTTTTATAGCCATTATTGAAATAAATCACGCTCGTCAAAATCTGAACAAATACTGGCATTCCACCCAGTACCAAAACCAAATAATTAAGGGAACCGGACGTATTTTTAGTTAAAATATATACTATAATAATTGTACAAACCTGACCAACAACATACATTAAAGACACCTTTGCCGGTGCGTGCATTGCTGTCAAAACTACGTTGATAATTTGCGTTACAAATTGAACACAAAACAGGCCGAAAACTATTAGGGCTAAATGATTTAGGTTGTCGCCATTAACACCTGGCGCATTCAAAATCCTGGACCAGCTAAGAAAATGATTCAAACAATAAAAAATCACAAAAACGACTGACGATATTAACGCCAGTATAGCATATGTTGTGCTAATGTAAATACGAGACTGTGTGTAATTTTTTAATGCGTTTGCTTCAGCCACTTTGTTTTTTAAACCGTTTCCCAAGCCTATATCGAAGAAGCTGAACCAGCTTATTATTGAGCTTAATGTAAGCCAAATACCATATTGTATCGGGTTGACGTAGTTAATTGTCATTGGTATTAATATAAACCCAATGAAAATGCTTATACCCTTAAGCATGAAAGATATGACTACATTCTTCTTTGCTTTAAGTGTTCGTTCATGGCCCTGAGTAAAAAAGGCCTTCAGCCTTAGAGTAACTGCCCGCATAATAATTCAGTGTCCGATCGCTTGCTGTTATTAATAACTATATATTTTGTCACTCGATTTTTAGCCAATAAATGCCGTTGTGTTTTTATCTTCTGTATCATAACCATAAGCATATTTATGACCATAGCCGTAACCTACTTTGCTTAATTTGGCATCATTAAGCACTACATAAGAGCGACTGAACTTTTTTGTAGAAACTAATTCATTTAAAATGCTTAACTGTGATTTGTAAGTATAGCCCTGCCGGACAACATACAGGCTGACATCAGTATATTTTTCTATTAGTTGCGCATCTGACACCAACCCTATCGGAGCGCTATCGATAATGATATAATCAAAATTTTGTTTCAGCTCATCTATCAATTCTTTCAGCCGATTGCTTAATAATAGTTCTGCCGGATTAGGAGGTATTCGCCCTGCTGATATGATGTAAACATCTTCTGAAAAGTCTGTTGGTTTTATGATATCGACAGCCTGAAGTGATGTTGATATTGCATATTCTGTAAACCCATATTTATGGTCGATATTTATATTAGAGGATAATTTAGGCTTGCGCAGGTCCAATTCAATCATCACAACTCTTTTGCCCCCCAAACCCAAAACACTGGCCAGGTTCAGGGTAACAAATGATTTCCCCTCCCCACTCATACTCGAGGTAACCATGATCACGCTTGATTGCTGATTATTTTGAACAAACTGTAAATTTGTCCTTAATGCCCGAAATTGCTCTGCCAGAATAGTTCTTGCGTTTTTCTCAACCACCAATGATTTCTTTTCCGAATTATTACCAATTTCCCCGAGCACAGTTACTTTAGTATGTTTTATTACATCATCCTTATCTAAAATCCTGACATTCAGAGATTCTTTAAAATAGATAAAAAGCCATGGCATAAAACATCCTAAGGCAAAACCGATCAGTAATATGGTAACCTTGTTTGGTTTAAAAGGCTCGTAGTCACTTTTAGCAGGATCAATAATTCTTGCCTCCGAAACCGTCGAAGTACGGGAAATTGCCGTCTGTTCTCTTTTCTGAAGAAGGTATAAATACAATTCCTGCTTCAAATTTTGTTGCCGGGCATAATCCAGGAACACACGTTCCTTTCTGGGGGCATTCCTTACTTCTGTAGTTAAGCCAGTATTTTGGGTTTTTAATGCAGTAAGGCCTACAATCAAACTATTTTTATAAGTATCGAAGCTTTTTAGGAGACTTTGCCGCGCGGCCTCAATTTCAGTATCTAGATTTTGTACAACCGGGTTGTTTTCTTTATAAGACAAAGTAAGTTGTCCCCTCTGCACCAACAACTGATTATATGCGCCAACGGCGGCGGCAAATACAGGATCTTGTACTGCTAATGAACTTGGTAATATTCTTTTATTGGCAGGGTCATTGATACTTTTTGAGATATCATTTAAAACGGATAATTGTACTTCCTGTTCATTAAGTTTTTGATAATAGTCAGATACATTACCCACTAACGCTTTAGATTGTTCGTCTACATTCGCTATGTTATTTTGCTGTTTAAATTCCGTAAACTTCGTTTCCACTCCAGACAATTCAGAACTAACAATTTTCAGCCTGGTATCAATAAATGCCAGTGTACTGTCGGCAATTTGCTTTTTATTCTCCAGGTTATAGTGCAAGTACAAATTCGTGAGATTTTGTAGTATGACTTCGCCTTTTTTGGGATTAGGATACTCGAAAGTCAATATGAGTGTCGTACTTTTTTTATCTGTTAAATCCACTGTAAAGTTTTTTGCCAATTCTTCCACTTTACTATCAACAGATTGCACAGTGAGTGCATAACCATTTGGATCTGCAACCCCGGGCTTCTTTGCAATAATCAAATCAAACTGTTTACATTTGATAATCTGCCCGTATTTTACTGTTTCGTCCAGGTGATCGTCATTAACGGAAGGCAGATGAATTAATTTATTAATGCTTTTTATATGAATTAGACCATTGGTAATATTTATATCAAACTTTTTCGCTTCAATGGAGTCTTTTTTCTCTATGACTAATACATTAAAGGGCGCCTCATTATATAATTCGACAGCTTTTAGGCCACCTTTTCTATAAATTGTTGCATTCAAATGCATATCTCTCACCACATTGGCCATCAGGTGTTTTGATTTTAAGATATCCATCTCGTTATAGGCGTTATTGGGCATACCCAACAGATCGGAAAAATCCATCATTGCATCACCTCCCATTGACTTGCCGCCGGGAATGCTGCTTTTGTCGTCGATTGTAATTTGACTATTAATTTTATAGCTTGGAGTGGCATAGCGGGTATAAAAGAATGCCGCTGCACTGCAAATTATAATACTAATTAAAAACCAATACCAATTGTTAAGAATCTTTGTAACAAGGACTTTTATATCAAAATCCTCTCGTTCAGCAAAATCCTTTTCAAGTTCTCGTCTACGAAAATCCATAGCTATTTTCTTGTTAATATGATCGCGATAATAGATAAAATTGAAGCACCGATGGTGTAATTACGAGCCTGGGCAAGATCAGTAGCTGCTGCTTTTCCTTTACTTGGCTCTACATAGATATAGTCGTTTTGTCTTAAATAAAAATAAGGCGAGCTCATGAAATCACTCTTTTTAAGATTTATTCTATAAGGCGTCCTGGT
>Ga0070671_100003637_pt1 | contig 12074 bp, 11 predicted proteins | sample KBSS73metaG_FD_65341 | JGI IMG/M metagenome (GOLD analysis project Ga0070671, IMG submission 65341) | Switchgrass rhizosphere microbial communities from Kellogg Biological Station, Michigan, USA - KBS S7-3 metaG | ecosystem: Host-associated > Plants > Roots > Rhizosphere > Soil ...
AGGACCGTCTTCGTCCTCTGCCATCTCATCGTCGATGGTCAGCATCACCTCAGTCGGCTCCTCAGCAACCGTCTCCGGAGGAAGCGCCGCAAAGACCTCATCCAGAAGGTCGCCGACACCGGTCCCATGCTCCGCCGAGATCGGCATTACGTTCCGAAATCCGAGCGAACGGAAGTTCTCCGCGCCGGCCAGCAATTCCACCGAATCCATCTTGTTTACGGCCAGAAACAGCGGTTTGCCGCCTCTCAACAGCAACCGCGCAAGCTCCATATCCGGCGACGCCAGCTCCGTGCGCCCGTCAACGACCATCACGATAGCGTCGGCCTCTTCGAGCGCAACCTGAGCCTGACGAAAGATCTCGCTCGGAATCAGCGCCTCGTCATCTGGAACGACGCCGCCCGTATCAACCACGCGCACAACACGCCCAGCCCAGTCGATCTCGCCGTAGATTCGGTCGCGCGTGATTCCCGGCTCGTCGCCGACGATCGAGCGCCGCGATCCAGTAACCCGATTGAAGAGCGTGGATTTTCCAACGTTCGGCCGCCCGCAGACAGCAATTAACGGAGCCTTTGTATCCACAGGATCTGCTGAGTCCTTGGCGCTAGCGGTGGAGTAGCGAGTCGCCTCAAGCTCCGCCTCGCGCCAGTCACGTTGCTCATCGGCCTCTTCGCTCACCGGCGCAGACCGAGCAGGACGAACACTCGTCGGCGGACGTCTCGCGTCTCCGCGTAGCGTTACGCGAGCCTCGCGATCTGGCGAGCGCTTCGGGACGCGCTTGAGTTTCTCAGCCGCAGCCTTCTTGGCAGAGAGCAGCTTCCGTTTCCGTGGATCGACCGCGCCGGTCGTTGGCGCAGCCTTTGGCGCACGGCCCTTCTTTGGCCGTGTGCTGGCCTGCCGATGCTTTTTCCCAAGCCTCTTTTGATCGTTTCTCGCCACGGAAGGTTCCAGCTTTCTCCCCGCGCCCTCAGGCAGCGAGATGACTCCAAAATCGCCACTTAGCCAGCGGCGCAACACAACCTGTCTATTATAGAAACCAGCGACGCTTTTGCCGCTTCTTCGCCTTGTCCCTAACCACTCCCATCACGATTCTGCCGCCGCCCCTGGAACCGGGAGAACGCCTGCCGTCGCTGCATGAATTCTTTGCGCCCGGAGGAATTCTCTCTCACTCCTCGCTCGCCTTCGAGCACCGCAAGGGACAGTACGAGATGGCTCGCGCCGTCGAAAAGGCCTTCCACGACAAGCGGCACCTGATCGTCGAAGCAGGAACAGGAACCGGAAAGACGTTGGCGTATCTTCTACCGGCCCTGCGCAAAGCGCGAGAGAATCAGCAGCGCATCATCATCTCAACCGGGACGAAAAACCTTCAGGAACAGCTTTACTTTAAGGACGTTCCCTTCCTTGAGTCGCTGCTCGGCCCATTAAAGGTCTGCTACATGAAAGGCCGCGGCAACTATCTCTGCCGCCACAAGCTTTACGCGCTGCGTGACAACCCGCTGCTCAACGGCCTCGAGGAGATCGAACAGTTTCACCACATCGCCGCGTGGGAGAAAGAGACTAAGACTGGTGACCGGGCCGAAATCGACATGCTGCCCGAGACCTCCGCGCTGTGGCACAAGCTGGACGCGCGAACTGAAGCCTGCCTCGGTCAGAGCTGCCCCGACTGGGAGCGCTGCTTCATTACCGCAATGCGACGCAAGGCGCTGGAGAGCGAGATTGTCATCGTCAACCACCATCTGTTCTTCGCCGACCTCAGCATTAAGCAGCAGGCCGCAAACGCTCCCGACGCGGGCATTTTGCCCGAGGCTGCCGCAGTGATCTTCGATGAGGCGCACGAGCTTGAAGAAGTTGCCTCAAACTACTTCGGTATCGGGCTGAGCACGCAGCGTGTCGATGAACTGGTTCGCGACGTCGAAATCATGTTGCGTGCGAAGCAGGCCTCGACCTCGGCGATCGAGAGCGCCTGTTCGACACTTCAGAACCGCTCGCGGATGTTCTTCTCCGCGCTACCCGATCAGACAAACGGCGCCGGCCGAATGCCATTTCTCAATCGCCCTGAGTTTCTTGAGGAGAGCGGAGACTACTACACTGCGACGCTGAACACGCTAACTCGGCTTGAAGGCGAGCTCGAAAGGGTAAAGAACGTTGAAGAATCCGCAGGCCTGCGCAAGCGTGCAGCGGATATTCGAGCACACCTGGCGTTTCTGCTCGAATCGACCGATCACAACACCGTCTTCTGGATCGAGCGGCGCGCTGTTGGCGGAGTTCGCAACATTGCCCGCGGCCACGGGCACGCCTTCAACACGCACTTGCAGGCGACACCGATCGACGTCTCGGAGCTGCTGTCGTCCTCGCTCTTCGACTGCTACTCGAGTGTTGTGCTCACCTCAGCGACGCTCACTGTCTCCGGCGGTTTTGACCATATCCGCAAGCGGCTGGGACTCATGACGGCGCGTGAACTGGTCGTCCCGTCGCACTTCCAGTACGAACGACAGGCACTGTTGTACCTGCCGCCGACGATGCCAGATCCGCGCGATCCCGACTTTACGGAACGCGCTGCCGAGCGCATCCGCCGCGTGCTCGAAATCACCAAAGGCCGTGCCTTTTGTCTGTTCACCAGCTATAGCCAGATGCGAACCATCTATGAGCGCATGCTGGCCGAACTGCCATATCCGCTGCTGCTGCACGGAACCGCGCCGCGTCACGTGCTCCTCCAACAGTTTCGCGAGACGCCAAACGCTGTCCTCTTCGGCACCTCAAGTTTCTGGCAGGGAGTCGATGTGCAGGGCGAGCAGTTGAGTTGTGTCATCATCGACCGCCTGCCGTTTGCCGTCCCAACGGATCCGGTCGTCGAAGCGCGTATGCGAGCCATCGAGGAAGCAGGCGGCAAGCCGTTCTTCGACTACCAGGTTCCGAATGCGGTCATCACGCTGAAGCAGGGCTTTGGGCGGCTGATTCGGTCGCTGCACGATCGTGGTGTTCTAGTGCTGCTCGATCCGCGCGTCCAGCGCCAGCGCTACGGACGCATCTTTCTCGACAGCCTTCCACCCTATCGGCGAACCGATGATATCGCCGAAGTCGAGCGGTTCTTCGAAGCTGCGCCGTAGAATAGAGTCATTGTGGGACGGAATCTCTACATTCTTGCTGCAACCCTGATGGTTCTTGCGCTGATCTCGTGCGGCTTGGCTTATACAAACATCGCGCAACAGCCAGGCTCTCCCGGCGATGTGTCATTGTGGCGGACGACTGGCCTCGCGATGTTCGTAGTGGCGCTGGTTGTTGCGCTTGCAGGCATTCTGTCATCACTGTTTGAGCAGGCCGAGCGCCGCGCCGACGAGGACCGAAGGCAGCGTCGCAAACAGTAGTCGGCGGCGAAACCGGTACAATAAGAAGAGGCCAGGTTGCGCCAGACCATCCTGAAAACTTAACTCCGCGCGGCCTGCTGAAAGGTATCTGGAACCCCATGTTTGAAGTCACCGTAGAAGCCGGGTTTTCTTCCGGCCACTACCTTCGCAACTATCGCGGCAAGTGCGAGAATCCGCACGGCCACAACTACAAAGTGTTCATCACCCTGGTCGGCGAGGAACTGGATGAAGCCGGCCTCCTGCTGGACTTCAAGCTCTTGAAGCAGGTGATGCGGCCTGTTGTGGACTATCTCGATCACCAGATGATCAATGACCTGGAGCCCTTCACTACGGTCAACCCTTCGGCCGAAAATCTTGCGCGGTACTTCTACCAGGAGACGGAAAAGCAGCTCCACGATATGACCGCCGGTCGCGTAAAGGTAAAGGACTGCACGCTGTACGAGACCGACACTAGTTTCGCCCGCTACTACGAATAACAACCCACCATGCATCTGATCGAACTCTACAAATCCGTCCAGGGCGAGTCATCGTTTGCCGGGTTGCCGTGTATCTTTGTGCGCTTGGCCGGATGCAATCTTCGCTGTGCCTGGTGCGACTCGGAGTACACCTTTGGCGGAGGCAAGCCATTTACACAGGACGAGATCGTCACGCAGATCGAAGCGCTGGCGCCGTGCAAGCTGGTTGAGTTCACCGGCGGAGAACCGATGTTGCAGGCACGCGAACTTCTGCCATTGATGGACCGTTTGCTCGCAGAAGGCTACACCTTGATGATCGAGACCTCCGGCGAGCGTCCATTGGCAGACGTTCCCGGGGCCGTTCACAAGATCGTCGATGTGAAGTGCCCGGGCGCGGGTTCGGCAGCAAATAGTTTCCGCATTGAGAATCTCGGCGCGCTAACGCAGCGTGATGAGATGAAGTTCGTCATCTCTGATCGAGCCGACTATGAGTTCGCGCGGGATTTCATCCGTGAACACGCGCTCGAACACAAAGCAGGGCAGATTCTTCTTTCACCGGCGTTCCAGAAAGTGCCCTCACCGTTGCGTACGGCAGACAACATGGCCCTCGATCCACGCAAACTGGTGGACTGGATGCTTGAGGACGGATTGCCAGCGCGGCTTTCGTTGCAAATCCACAAGTTCATCTGGGAGCCGCAGAAGAAGGGCGTCTAGTGAGCTAGCATGTTTCTATGCGTGCACTTTTCAGCCTGCTTCTAACTGCTATCACCTCGTGCGCCCTCGCGCAGGCTCCTGCCAAACCGATCGAGATCAAGGTCGTCGTCGTAAACATGTTTGAGGTTGGCGCCGACACAGGTGATGTTCCAGGCGAGTACCAGTACTGGGCGGAGCGGGAACATCTGGACACCGTGCTCCCGTTTCCCGAGGGGTATCACGACCTGCGCATGAACAAGGACGGCGTGTTAGGAGTCCTGACCGGAGTCGGAACCGCGCGGGCTGCGTCCACGCTGATGGCGCTGGGACGCGATCCTCGCTTCGATCTGACGCACGCATACTTTATGGTCTCAGGAATTGCAGGTATCGATCCTGAGATAGGTTCCCTGGGTTCCGCGGTCTGGGCCGACTACATCGTTGATGGAGACCTGGCCCACGAGATCGATGCCCGCGAGATCCCCAAGGATTGGAAGACTGGCTACGTTCCCCTGGGTAAGTCGACACCATACGAGCAACCTCGGCAGGCGCGCTTCGGGGACGATGGGATTGTGTATCGCCTGAATCCTGCATTGGTGAACTGGGCATATGAGCTGACGAAGGACACGAAGCTTGAAGACACGGATGCAATTCGTGAACGCCGACAGCAGTTCGAGGGCACTGCGGCAAAGCGGCCCCCGTTTGTCCTTCGCGGCGCGGATCTTTCAGCTTCAACCTTCTGGCACGGAAAGCTCCTGAACCAATGGGCCCGCGATTGGGTGAAGTACCAGACTGACGGGAAGGCGACCTACGCAGTCTGCGGGATGGAGGACACCGGAACGCTGCAGTCCCTTACGTGGCTGGCCCGCGCAGGCAAGATCGATATCAATCGTGTGCTGGTCCTGCGCACAGCCTCGAACTATGACCAGCAGCGTTCTGGTGTAACTGCGGCAGAGAGTCTGAGTGAGACAAAGGTGCGCCAGTACAGCGCATACATGCCTTCGCTTGACGCCGCGTATCGCGTGGGGCACGTCGTTGTGGATGACTTGGTCGCGAACTGGAGCAAGACGAAAAACGCACTGCCCGCTCGCTGAAGAAAGCTAGTCGATCATGCGCCGGACGATACTTCGAACTGTCTCCGTGACAACACCATAGACGACATAGGACACAAGTTCGCTCGACTTCTCGCGCGTACTTTTATCTGCGGGCGCAGTGGCGAGGCCAAGTGCGGGCAGAGCACCATCTTGCGTTGCGGCAGCGAATGCCATTCCGAAGCTGGCTCCTTGTTTGGCGGTGGCGGCAGGGTAGAACTCGGCCACAACGCCATAGGCCGCTCCAGTAGCAGCGCCGAGTCCCCAGTGAATGGTCGTTTGGGCAACCTCTCGCTGCCTGATAGTGAGCTGGCGTCCAGCGATCCTGCGTTTAAGCAACGCTGGAGTCTCACGTTTGCCATGAGCTTGCGGAGGATAGATTCTTTCGGCGGCGGTCTTTGCGGCAGTGGCGACGATGCCACCGATCAATCCGGCGATGGCTCCCTTGGCCAGTGATCTCGATCGACTCACGCGATTCACCTCAATGTGCGGCTCAGGCCTTTATGATGCGGCTTCGATCTTACAGGCTGTGCGGCGAACCGGAAAACCAAGTCTCGTTCATCCGCTTAGCCGAAATAGGCGGTGGCGTCTGTAGAGTCGGTCCCGTGGCTGACCTTGAGAGCGCGAAAGAGGAGCGTGAGTGCTGCTGACACGGCGAGGTTCAGCAGTAGCGCCGGAACCGCAGCGTACATTGCATAGGTTCCACCAAGCCATGCGGGAAGATGAAGCGGATAGATAGAACTCTTCAAGCCCAGCGAAGCTGCCATTGCTGTTCCCGCGGTCATGCCTGCGGTCCAGCCGGCTAGGAGAGCCCAGGGGTTGAACCAGCGCGTGAAAACTCCAAAAACTACCGATGGGACGAGCTGGCACATCCAGATTCCCCCGAGCAGCTGCATCTCAATGGCGTAGGGAGTCGGCAACAATAGAACAAAGGCGAGGGCACCGAACTTGACGACCAGCGAAACGATCTTCGCCATTCCGGACTCTTCGTGCGGCTGCATCTTCCGGCTTACGAATGCACCGTACAGATTGCGGGTGAAGAGATTTGAGGCGGCGATGGACATGATGGCCGCAGGAACAAGCGCGCCGATCGCAACAGCGGCGAGGCAGAACCCAGCGAACCACTCCGGAAAGGACTTAAGGAATAGCAGCGGGACCGCCGAGCTGGTGTCTTTGGTCTGAATGCCGGAGGCGAGCGCCAGGTAGCCCAGCAGGGCAACAAGGCCAAGCATGAAGCTGTAAGTCGGCAACATGGCGGCGTTACGGCGAACGACGTTGGCGCTCTTCGCACTAAGCACCGCGGTGGCAGTGTGCGGATAGAGCATCAGTGCTAGTGCCGAGCCGATGGCGAGCGTCGAATATCCCAAATACTGGCTCGGCTTGATGTAGATCGTCCCGGGTGGGGTGTGGGTGGCAAGCGCCTGACTGGCGAGCGAGAAGACGTGTCCATAGCCACCGAGCTGAATCGGGATGATGATCACCGCGGCGAGCACCATGATGTACAGCATCAGGTCCTTCACAATTGCGATGACTGCTGGTGCACGAAGGCCGCTCGAATACGTATAGGCAGCCAGGATGACGAACGCGACGGCCAATGGCCATTCGCCCTTCAGGCCCATCGCAGAGATCACAACATTCATTCCCACCAGCTGCAGTGCGATGTAAGGCATCAGCGCGAGCACACCGGTGAGAGCGATCGCTACGGTCAGCCAGCGATTCCCGTAACGCCCCGCGACAAAGTCCGCAAAGGTGACATAACCGTGGCGATGGCAGACCCGCCACAAACGGGGAAGCACCACCATCATGTACGGGTACGCGATTACCGCATACGGGACGGCAAAGAAACCCATGGCGCCCGCGCCGTAAAGGGCGCCCGGGACCGCGATGACGGTGTACGCGGTATAAAGGTCTCCGCCAATCAAAAACCACGTGATCCAGGTCCCGAAGCTGCGGCCGGCTAGACCCCACTCTTCAAGCGATGCTATGCCGGATGTCGGGCGTCTCCAGCGCGCCGCCCAGAAACCCGCCACGGTGACGAGGAGGAAGAAGAGGCAGAAGACGACCAGCGCGGTGGTGTGCAAATGAGCAGGACTCCACGAGGATTTTGGAATAAGTGAATGTTAGCGCATTCGTTAGAGGCCGCGGCCCGTGTCGTTCCACTCGTAGACAACAATTCCGAGATCGCCGAGTGTCTTGATGACGGACTCCACGTTGCGACGGACTTCAGCGCGCGCCTTCACAGGAATCTCGTGCGCCTCTTCAACAGCCACGACGCGTCCGTAAGGCCACGCGTTTGTGGGAATGGCATTGAGCGCGGTGGGCAGATCGCCGAGGCGAACGTCGAGATTGCGACGCCGGGCGTTGACGGGACGTAGCAGTCCACCTTGGCCGACCGGGCTCGTGTTGGCATCGGCGATAAGCACGTGAAGCGTGACCATGCCACCCTGTACCGTGAGGTACGGATTTTCCCACGAGGTCAGACTGCGGACGGCCATATATCGAGTCTTGGAGGGTGGTGGAATCAGGTCGAGTTGCTGCCGTGCCGCTTCAAGCGCCTGGCGCTGCTCCTCTGCGACCGATTTTGACGAAGGAGCCGCCTGTGCAGGGGTGCGGCTGCAACCGATGACGGCGAAGGGAAGGACGAGCGCGCTGGTGAGAACGATCAGAAGTTTTGATCGTCCAGTTGTGGTGAGCATATCGGATATCAGAATACCAAGCTTCGTTGCTGGCGGTTTCGCGGACTTCGGCTAGCGGCCGCTCCAGACGGGAGGCCTCTTCTCAAGAAAGGCGCGGGTCCCCTCGGTTTTGTCGGCGGTGTCGGAGAGGCGTCCGAAGACCATAGCCTCAATCCGAAGGGCGGAATCGAGTTCGCGGCTAGCCCCTTTATGCACTGCCTCCAGGCAGCCGGCAACGGCGAGCGGGGCCATGGCCAGGATGGACTGGGCAAGTTCTCGCCCACGTTCGAGCAGGCGAGTTGCAGGCACGACCTCATCGACCAGGCCGATGCGGAGAGCCTCCTGCGCATCGATCATCTCCCCCGTGAGAAGAAGTTTGAGCGCCTTCGATTGCCCAACCAGTCGCGGGAGCCTCTGGGTGCCACCATAGCCGGGAATCAGGCCGAGTTTCACTTCCGGTTGACCAAGCGTTGCTGTTTCGGCGGCGATGCGCATGGTGCATGCAAGTGCCAACTCGCATCCCCCGCCGAGAGCGAACCCATTGATAAGTGCGATCACTGGCTTGCCGCAGGTCTCTATTTGGCGAAAGATGGCGCTTCCGCGCCGGGAGAGAGCGCGGCCGGTGACTCGATTGGTCGCAGTAAGCTCGTTGATATCAGCCCCGGCTGCAAAGGCCTTCTCTCCTGTCCCAGTGATCAAAATGACTCGTACTTCCGGATCCTTGGAGAGCGCTGTAAATGTGTTCTTGAGATCGCTGAAGACCTGCGCGTTGAGGGCATTCAGGACGCGAGGACGATTAAGAGTCACCGTAGCGACCTGGTCGGCAACCTCGACGAGCAGCGTCTCGGCGTTCGTTGTATAGGCCATTAAACTCCCCGGCCCTTCTCGCGAGGTGGCGAGTCGGCCACATCGATAACGATACAATCGAACTTATGATCAAGGGAATGACGCTGGTCCGCGAGGTGGCCTCCGGGGACGCACTCGACAAGCTTGGCCGCCTGCTGCTCTCGCTTGGTTTCGAGCAGGGCAAAGGATGGCAGGATGACACGGCGCGTGGAGCCGCGTTGCTGGCTCCGCTGGGGAACTTGGAACTAGTAGCGGGCCGCCAGCCAGCCGTGCCACCGATCCTGATAGAGGTCATGGGGCTGGATGCGATCCACACGGCCGTCCAGCAATGGATGTTGGCGAACTATCGCACCGAAGAGGTGGAGTCGCTGCTCAGCGAACCCGAAGTAACACATTGGAACAGCAGGCTGTTTACAGTGCGCTTGCCGGAAGGAACCCCGAACGAACTGGTGCTCGGCTTTTGGCAGTCGGAAAACCCATTACACGGAAAACCCGCTGCAATCGAGGGCGATCTCTCCGCCGCGGGGATGCGTTTTGCTATCGTCACAGCGCGGTGGAACGCAGTGATCACAGACCGTCTCTTGCAAGGTGCTCTCGACGGGCTGTACCGGAGTGGCGCAGCAAAGGATGATGTGGAGATTGTTCGCGTACCGGGAGCCTGGGAGATACCATCAGCCGCACGCACGTTGGCGGAATCCAGGCGCTTTGACGCCATCGTGACGCTGGGCTGTCTGCTGCGCGGCGAGACGGCGCACTACGAGGCCATCTATACCGAAGTCGCGCGCGGGATAGGCCAGTCGCAACAGGAAACTGGCATTCCACACGCATTTGGGGTTCTGACCTGCGAGACGCTGGAACAGGCGCTTGACCGTGCCGGAGTCAAAGCCGGCAATAAGGGATTTGAAGCAGCGATCGCAGCCATCGAGATGATCTCGATCCAGAGAAAGATTCGCGCCGGGGAGAGCGGAGACTAATGGGAACAAGACGTAAATCCCGCGAACTGGCGATGCAGATGCTCTTCCAGGGAGACCTGGGCAAGCAAACGCCCGAGCAAGTAGCGAAGCTCTTTTGGGATTCGCGCGACGATGTGGACGACGACACCCGCGCTTTCGCTGAGGACATCTATCGCGTCGCCACTACCCGCCAGCCCGAGATCGACAAGCTGATCGAGGCGCATGCGCAAAACTGGCGTTTGGAACGCATGGCAGTTGTGGACCGCAACCTCATTCGCGCAGCGGTTGCGGAGATGCTCGGCAGCCCCAATACTCCAGCTGCCATCATCATCAACGAATCGCTGGAGGTGGCCCGCAGGTATGCGGCGCCAGAGTCCGTGCACTTCCTCAATGGCGTTCTGGACGCCATTGCGCGTGATCTGCTGAAACAACGACTCGCCTGAGCGACCGCTTGTCAGACAAGAAGAAGCCCTCTCCGTGGAGAGGGCTTCTTTGTACCGATAATCGAGGCGTTACGAAGTTGCCTTGCGCGGATGCTGAACAAGCAGATTGGGTGTAGAGGTCTGCGAAGGATCGTCTTGTTGCGTCGTGGGATTGTAGAGCGGCAGCTTCGGCGTGATGGTGTTAGGGCCGTCTTTAAGTGTCTTGCGGTCGACCAGGTGGACGCTGTTGTCGCCCGTGGTGCCGACGTAAACGGTCAGGTTATCGGAGCTGATGGTTCCGGCCACAGGAGCCGTTGCACCGGAGAGCGTCACTGGGGTTACAGTCCCACTAGCTGGCAAATACGCAGGCAACGAACCGGAGCCCGTATAGGTAACGAAGGCTGCGGTCGAATCAGACGTCGGAATGATGCCCGTGATCGCGTTGGCAGTTACGCCGAGAGCAACCGAGCGGCTCGAACTGCGCTGCCCAGTGAAGTAGTTTGCTGGCACGGTTGTATCCGGGCACGCGCCAACAGGCCTTCCGGCAGCGGGAGGCGGTGGCAGCCCCGGCGGCGTGAAGCCCAGGTCGACGATTGAAGCGCCGCCCGTGATCGTTGCGCCAAGGATGTGCAGACCATCGTTCGTCGCAGCGATGCGGTCGGTTGCCACGGTTGCAGAATCGGCCAGTGGATAGTACTCATTCGAGATCGACGTCACATTCGGGGGCGTTCCCGTAATCGTGGTGCTCGCGCAATAGCTGCGGCCCGTCGTTGGGGAGCCCGCCAGATATGCGCCTACGCTCGGCACCGTGATCGCAACGTCAGAGGCCGGCGCGGCAAGCGTAGTCAGGTTCCAGCCCGTGAAGTTGGAGTGAACCAGAAGTTGGTTGGTTGGCGTAACTACATTGTTAGACCCAACCGTTCCCATCGTCATGTACACAGTCTGGTTGTCAGGAGTGAACTGGGCGTGTGTTGCTACGCCTCCATACGTCGATGTGATGGTTCCGGCCGAAGCATACAAATAAATAAGCTGCTTCCGCGGGTCGGAGATGATGAGCGACGTTCCGTCCGGCGAGACTGCAAGCACCTGACCTGCAACCAGGGTGTCTTCACGAGTAAGGCCGTTTGTGCCGGCGTTGAAGACCATCAGCTCGGTTGGCGTTCCCATATAGATTGTGGAGCCGTCGTTCGAGATCACCATTGAGTTCGGCGCGTAGGGCAGACGTACCGGGGCGCTGGTGACCTGATTTGTGAAGTCGATCGGAAGGATATAGCGCGACTGCGTGCTTCCGATCCACAGCTGCGTGCTGTTTGCACCGGGCGTTGTGACGTTGACCGGATTTGAAGCGACAGGCTTGCCGTTGCCGAAAAGGCCGATCTGGTTATTAGGCGAAGGGTTGCAATTCGGCGGCTGGCAAATAGCAGTGATGGAGGCTGCACCCGGGAACGTGGGTGTCACGGTGCCTGTTGAGGCGGCCGGAATCGTCGTCGGAGTCGTGGAGAGGAAGTCGAGCGCGAGACCCGTCAGCGTCTTGCCATTGATATCGAGCGCGGTGGCTGAGAGCGGCTGCGTGTTGTTCT
>Ga0070671_100003639_pt1 | contig 12069 bp, 8 predicted proteins | sample KBSS73metaG_FD_65341 | JGI IMG/M metagenome (GOLD analysis project Ga0070671, IMG submission 65341) | Switchgrass rhizosphere microbial communities from Kellogg Biological Station, Michigan, USA - KBS S7-3 metaG | ecosystem: Host-associated > Plants > Roots > Rhizosphere > Soil ...
CCGCCGACGCCCAGGTCGCGCTCGACCAGGCCGAGGCCCAGCTCGCGCAGACCGTGCGCGAGGTGCGCACGCTCTATACCAACAACTCCACGCTCAAGGCCCAGATCGCCCTGCGCGACGCCGACGTGGCGCGCATGCAGGCCGATGTCGCGCGCGCGCAGGACGACGTCGCGCGCCGCCAGCCGCTCACGGCCACCGGCGCGGTCGGCAAGGAAGAGTTCAACCACAGCACCACGCAGCTGGCCGCGGCCAAGAGCGCGCTGCTGGCGGCGCAGTCGGCCGCGCAGGCCGCGCGCGAGCAGCTCAATGCCAACCAGGTGCTCACCGAAGGCACCTCGGTGGAGCAGCACCCGAACGTGCAGCGCGCCGCGGCGCGCGTGCGCGAGGCCTACCTGGCCTTCAAGCGCTCCGACCTGCCGGCGCCGGCGGACGGCTACATCGCGCGCCGCTCGGTGCAGGTCGGCCAGCGCGTGGCCGCCGGCGCGCCGATGATGTCCCTCGTGCCGCTGAACCAGGTCTGGGTCGACGCGAACTTCAAGGAAGTGCAGCTGCGCAAGCTGCGCATCGGCCAGCCCGTCACGCTGACGGCCGACGTCTACGGCAGCCGCGTCGAATTCCACGGCCACGTCGCCGGCCTGGGCGCGGGCACCGGGGCGGCCTTCTCGCTGCTGCCGGCGCAAAACGCCACCGGCAACTGGATCAAGGTCGTGCAGCGCGTGCCGGTGCGCGTGGCGCTCGATGAGAAGGAGCTCGCCGAGCATCCGCTGCGCGTGGGCCTGTCGATGGAGGCCACGGTCGACGTGTCCGACCAGGACGGCAAGACGCTGGCCGACGCACCGCGCGGGCATGCGGTGGCGCAGACCGCGGCGGTGTTCGACCCGCTGGGCGATGAAGCCAACCTGCAGGTCGACAAGATCATCAAGACCAACCTCGGCCAGCCGGTCCCCGTGGCGCGCGCCGCCGCGCGTCCGGCCGCGGCGAAGGCTGCCGCCACCGGCGGCACCATGGCCGCCGCCGGCTCGACCGCGGCCATCTCCTCGGCCCCGGCGGTCGTGCTGCCGCGCTGAAGCGCTTCTTCGCTCGGGCTTGCACGCATGAGCTCCATCACTGAAGACCGCGCGGGTGCGGCCGGGGCACCCGCGCCGGCCGCAGCACCTGCGGCACCCGCAGCCCCCGCGCCGCTGACCGGTGCGACGCTCGCGCTGGGCACCGTGGCACTGTCGCTGGCCACGTTCATGAACGTGCTGGACACGTCCATCGCCAACGTGTCGCTGCCCTCCATCGCCGGTGACCTCGGCGTGAGTCCGAACCAGGGCACCTGGGTCATCACGAGCTTCGCGGTGGCCAACGCCATCTCGGTGCCGCTGACCGGCTGGCTCACCCAGCGCGTGGGCATGGTGAAGCTCTTCACCGCGAGCGTGCTGCTGTTCGTGATCGCCTCGTGGCTGTGCGGCCTGGCGCCGAGCATCGAGGCGCTGATCTTCTTTCGCGTGGTGCAGGGCGCGGTGGCTGGTCCGATGATCCCGCTGTCGCAGTCGCTGCTGCTGGCGAGCTACCCGAGGGCGAAGGCCGGCATGGCGCTGTCGCTGTGGTCGATGACGACGCTGGTGGCGCCGGTGATGGGGCCGCTGCTGGGCGGCTGGATCACCGACAACATCTCCTGGCCCTGGATCTTCTACATCAACGTGCCCATCGGCATTGCCGCGGCCGGCATCACCTGGAGCATCTACGCCCGGCGCGAGTCGCCTACGCGCAAGCTGCCGATCGACAAGGTGGGCCTCGCGCTGCTGGTGCTGTGGGTGGGCTCGCTGCAGATCATGCTGGACAAGGGCAAGGAGCTCGACTGGTTCCACTCGAACCTGATCGTGACCTTCGCGGTGCTCGCGGTCGTGGGCTTCATCGTGTTCGTCGCCTGGGAGCTCACCGAGGAGCACCCCGTCGTCGACCTGCGTCTGTTCGCACGGCGCAACTTCTGGACCGGCACGGTTGCCATCAGCCTGGGCTACGGCGTCTTCTTCGGCAACGTCGTGCTGCTGCCGCTGTGGCTGCAGCAGTTCATGGGCTACACCGCCACCGATGCGGGGCTCGTGCTGGCGCCGGTGGGGCTGCTGGCGATCCTGCTGTCGCCGGTCGTGGGCCGCTACATCGGGCAGGTGGACCCGCGCCGCTTCGCGACGCTGGCCTTCGGCGTGTTTGCGCTGGTGCTGTGGATGCGCAGCCACTTCAACACGCAGGCCGACATCGGGACCATCCTCGTGCCCACGGTGATCCAGGGCATCGCCATGGCCACCTTCTTCATCCCGCTGCTCACCATCATCCTCTCGGGCCTTCCGCCGGAGCGCATCCCGGCGGCCTCGGGCCTGAGCAACTTCGTGCGCATCACCGCGGGAGCCATCGGCACCTCGGTGGCCACGACGGTGTGGGACGACCGCGCCACGCTGCACCACGTGCAGCTGGTGGAGCAGATCAACAACGTGAGCCCGGCCACGGGCGATGCGTTCAAGGGACTTGCCGCCAGCGGGTTCACCCCCGAGCAGGCTGCCGCGCAGATCAACCGGCTGATCGATCAGCAGGCCTTCATGCTCAGCGCCAACGACATCTTCGCGGCCTCGGCGGTGTTGTTCCTGATGCTCATCGGCGTGGTGTGGCTGGCGCGGCCCGCCAAGGGCGGCGGTGGAGCCGACGCCAGCGCAGCGCACTAGAGCTTCAGCGCGCCGGCATAGCCGGTCATCTCCAGGTAGCCGCGCCCCACGCGGCGTCCCTGGGTGTCGAGCAGGTCGCTCAATCCTTCCCAGTACACCGAGCCCGCGGCCTCGCGGCTGTCGAGCTCCTGGTCGTCGAGCAACGAGCGCACCTCGAAGGCGCCTTCGGGCGTGTGGATCGTCCACTGCACCGGGTAGACCGCGCGCGTGGCGGGGCTCGTCCAGCGGCGCATCGGCGTGAAGCGCAACTCGCCGTCGGCATAGGCGCGCGCCTGACCGCCGGCGCGCCGCAGGCTGCCTCCGGACCACAGCGTGCTGCCGTCTGCGCGACGCAGCCGGAACGCGGTGAGGGCGCTGCCGTCGTCCAGGTTCATGCCGATCCAGTCCCAGCCCACGGCCTGTGGATCCAGCAGCTGCTCGCTCCATTCGTGATCGAGCCATGCGCGCCCGCGCACGGGCAGTCGCCGAGTGCCCAGCTGCAGCTCGCCCTGCACGTCCAGCTGCGGCTCGCTCAGGTAGTAGCTCGCCTGCTCGGGGCGTGGGCCCTTGCGCGAATAGCCGGCTTCGCCCTGCAGCAGCACGGGCTGCGTCGCCGCGAACTGCAGCGCGTAGGCAAAGCCCGCGTCGCTCGCGTCCACGCGGGTCGAGTAGACGTGCTTGCCGAGCGGGCCTTCGCGCTGCATGCGCCAGTCGCGCAGCGCCAGCGAGGTGTCGCCGACCGTGGCCTGCGCGATGCCGAAGCCCTCTCGCGCGATGCGCTGCTCGTGCAGCAGGCGGCGCGCGCGCAGGTCGGTGACGGACGCGTGCGCGAAGACGAGCTGTGACGGCGCGAATCGGCTGTGCGCGGCCTCGGCGTCCCGGGCCACGACATCGCTGCGCGCGCGAAAGAAGGTGACCTGAAAGCCGTACGGCTGAGGCTCGCCCGGCGTCTGCAGCGCGCCGGTCACGTACCACCACTCGATGCGATAGGACGGGTGCGCGCCGAGATCGCGCGGCAGCTCGATCTCAAGCCCCGGGCGTACCACGGGCAAGGCGCCCTGCGCGCGGGCGATCAGCGGCGCCAGCCCCGCCAGGTGCAGCAGGGCGCGTCGATTCAGGCGCGGGCTCACCAGTCCTCCTTCACCGCCAGCACCGCCGAGCGCGACGCCGCCGCGCGCGCGCAGATGGTGGCGGTCGCGGTCCCGGCCAGCATCACGGCAAGGCACAGCAGCGCCAGCCGCGCCCAGGGCAGCAGCAGGTCCATCGTCCAGTGAAAGCTCTGCGGGTTCACGACCTTCACCAGCACCACGCTCACCGCGATGCCCAGCGCCAGTCCGAGCGCCGCGCCGGCCGCGCTCCAGGCGATGCCTTCGCCGGCGACGATGCCCAGCACCTGCGCCCGCGTGAAGCCCAGGTGCGCCAGCAGACCGAACTCCTTGCGCCGCGCCAGCGCCTGCGCCGAGAAGCTGGCCGCGATGCCGAACAGGCCGATGCCGATCGCCACCGCCTGCAGCCAGTAGGTCACCGCGAAGCTGCGATCGAAGATGCGCAACGAGATCGCGCGGATCTCGCCCGGTGTCGCGAACTCGATGAGGGCCGGGTCGCTCGCCAGCGCACGCACGCCGGCCTGGACCTCGCCGAGCGAGGCGCCGGGGGCGAGCGTGATCGCGAGGTCGTTCGCGCGCGTGTCGCCGGTGAGCGCGACGAAGTCGGCGACGTCGATCACCACCGCGCCCTGCTGGCGGGCGTAGTCACGCCACACGCCGCGCACCATGAACTCGGTGCTGCGACCTTCGGGGAAGGGCAGGGTGATCGGCCGCCCGGGCTGCGCGCCGTAAAGCGTTTGCATCGCCTCGCTCACGTAGAGGCTCGCAAGCCCGGCGCGTGCCGGCGCCAGCCGGCCGACGAGGGGCAGCGTCCTCGCCGGGTCGCCCACCGTGCGCGCAATCAGCACCGGGGCCGGGCGACGCGGGTCGATGGACAGCGAGGTGAAGCGCAGCGGCTCGCAGCGCGCCACGCCGGGCAGCTTCGCGGCCGCGGCCACGAACTCGGGCGCCAGCCACGCTGTCTCGGCGGCCTGCGCGGTGCCGGCGCTGCGCACGTAGAGATCGGCCGGCAGCAGGGTGTCCAGCCACTGGGTCACCGCGTCGCGAAAGCTCGCGACCATCACGCTCAATGCCACGGCCAGGGACAGGCTCGCCACGACGCCCGCCACCGCCACCGTCGCGCCCGAGCGCTGCCAGCGTGCGCGCGCCAGCGCCAGCGTCCAGGGCGCGCTGCGCCCCGGATGCACGCTGCGCAGCAGCGCGCCCACGACGGCCGGCACGCAGGCGATGCCGCCGAGCAGCAGCAAGGCCACCGAGGCGTAGGCGGCGATGGGGAGGTCCGCGATCGGGGGCAGCAGCGCCAGCAGCGCGCCCACCGCCATCACGACGAGCCCCGGCCACGCCACCGGTGCCTTCGCGTGCGCGGTGCCCAGCCCCTTGAGCGCCTGCGCGGGGGCGATGCCCTGCGCGGTGCGCGCGGGCAGCCAGCCGCCCAGCAGCGCGACGAGCGTGCCGAGCAGGGCGTAGGCGATCGCCGCGCCGGCAGACCATTGCAGGCGCGCCCGCGCGCCCGTGAAGTAGCCGCCTCCGAGATCGCCCCCCAGCTCGCGCAGCGCCAGCCACGCCAGCGCCGTGCCCAGCGCCACGCCGAGCACGCTGCCGATGACGCCCACCAGGGCCGACTCGCCCATCACGAGCTTGAGCCGCGTGCGCGCATCCATGCCCAGCACGCCCAGCAGCGCGAACTGCGGCAGCCGCTTCGCCACCGAAAGCGAAAGGATCGAGAAGACGAGGAAGGCGCCCGTGAAGAGCGCCACCAGCGCCAGCACCGTGAGATTGACCCGATAGGCGCGTGACACCTGGCTGACCCGCTGCGTCGCGTCGTCCGGCAGCGCGGCGCGCACATCGGCCGGCAGCTGCAGCGCGGTGACGAGCGCGTCGGCATCGGTGCCCGGGCGCAGCCGCAGGTCGATGCGCGAAAGCCGCCCGATCCGCCCGAAGTTCGATTGCGCGCCGGCGATGTCCATCACGGCCATCGGCATGCCGGACGCGACCACCGTGCCGGCCACCTTCAGCGTGCGCATCGCGGCACCGCTTTGCACCCGCAGGCTGCCGCCCGATGCGACGCCCAGCGCCTCCTGTGCCGCCGCGTTCAGGAAGACCGCGTTCGGGTCCAGCACCGAGGCGCCTTCGCCCTTGATCTCCAGCTTCGGCAGCAGAGCCGGGCTGAGCCTCGGGGAGACCAGCACGTCGATGCCCTGGATGCGCAGCGGCGCGCGCTCGCCGTTCGCATCCAGCGCATAGGTGTCCACCTCGACCGTCGGCGCCGCAAGCCGCACCGCGTCCAGCGTGCCCACCCGGGCGTAGAGCGATTCGTCGAAGCCGGCCGCGCCCACGGCACGCAGCTCCAGGTCCGCCTCGCCTTGCACGCTGCGCACGGCGCCCGCGAACTCCGACAGCGCCGAGCCGTTGATGAGCTGCACCGAGAACGCCAGCGCCACACCCAGCGCCACTGCAAGCACCGCCACGGCCTGACGCGCGGCGTGATGACGCCACTCCGGCCAGGTCAGGGCGCGCAGCAGGCGCAGGGCGTGCATGAAATCACCTCGTCGCTGCGCCGAGAACGCCGTGGCTCGTGAGGCGGAGCACGCGATGCGCGCGGGCCGCCGCGGCGCTGGAGTGCGTGACCAGCACGCAGGCCGCGCCTTGCTGCGTCACCTCGCGGGTGAAGACGTCCAGCACCCGCTGCGCGGTGTCGGGGTCGAGATTGCCGGTGGGCTCGTCGGCCAGGATGAGCCTCGGGCGATGCACCAGCGCGCGGGCGATCGCCACGCGCTGGAGCTGCCCGCCCGAGACCTGCGCCGGCGCGCGCTCGCCCAGGCCCGACAGGCCGACCGCGTCGAGCATCTCGCGCACGCGATCCGGGTCGTCCCTGCCCTGCAGCAGCAGCGGCAAGGCCACGTTGGCCGCCACGCTCAGGTGCGGCAGCACATGAAAGGCCTGGAAGACGAAGCCCAGCTCCTCGCGGCGCATCAGCGCGCGCTCGCGCTCTCCAAGCGCATGCACGTCGCGCCCGGCAAGGCGCACGCTGCCCGCGTCGATGTCGTCCAGGCCGGCGATGACGTTGAGCAAGGTCGACTTGCCCACGCCCGACTCGCCCAGCAGCGCGACGAACTCGCCGGCTGCCACCTGCAGCGACACATCCTCGAAGACCAGCGTGTCGCCATAGCGCCTGGCCACACGCTCGAGGCGCAGCAGCGGCTCGCCGGCAGGGGCGGGCGCGTCCTCGCCCGCCGTGCCGGGCTGCGGGGTCATGCGCCGCGCGTCCATAACGACATGGCCAGGGAGACGACGCGCTCGCTCGCGTCGGGCGCGTCGCAGGGCAGGGCGTGGCGCCAGGGCATGCCGCGCAGCCAGGTGATCTGCCGCTTGGCGAGCTGGCGCGTGGCGGCGATGCCGCGCTCGCGCAGGCTGGCCAGGACGCCCGGGCTCGGCGGGTCGGATTCGTCCAGCGCCTCCCAGGCCTGCCGGTAGCCCACGCAGCGCATCGAGGGCAGCTCGGGCGTGAGGTCGCCGCGCGCGCGCAAGCGCCGCACCTCGTCGATGAAGCCTTCGGCCAGCATTCGATCGAAGCGCTGCGCGATGCGCTCGTGCAGCACGCTGCGCTCAGCGGGCTCCAGCGAGATGAGCTCGGCGCCCTGCGGCGCGGCGTGGTGCCCGAAGCGCTCGCTGTGGAAGCTGGAGATCGGCCGGCCGCTGGCGCGAAACACCTCCAGCGCGCGCTGGATGCGCTGCGCGTCGTTGGGCGCCAGGCGCGCGGCGGTGACGGGGTCGACTTGCGCGAGCGCCTCGTGCAGCGCGGGCCAGCCGCGCTCGCGCGCTTGCGCCTCGATCTCGGCGCGCAGCGGCGCGTTCGCCTCGGGCAGGGCGTCCAGGCCGTCGAAGAGAGCCTTGAAGTAAAGCATCGTGCCGCCCACCAGCAGCGGCAGGCGGCCGCGCGCGCGGATGGCGTCGATGGCCGCGTGCGCATCGCGCACGAAGTTCGCCGCGGAATAGGACTGGCTGGGCTCGATCAGGTCGATCAGGTGATGCGGCACCTGCGCACGCTCGCGGGCATCGGGCTTGGCGGTGCCGATGTCCATGGCGCGATAGACGAGGGCCGAATCCACGCTCACGATCTCCAGCGGCAACTCGCGCGCCAGGGCCAGCGCGGCCGCAGTCTTGCCCGAGGCCGTGGGCCCGGCCAGGCACAGGTATCGCAGCCCGCTTTCGATCACCTTAGAAGCGCTCGAGAGGGCCCAGATAGCGCCACTGACCGAGCGGCAGCTCGCCCAGCGTCACCCGGCCAATGCGCACGCGCTTGAGCCCGATCACTTCCAGTCCCACGAGCTCGCACATGCGCCGGATCTGGCGCTTGCGGCCTTCGCGCAGCACGAAGCGAAGCTGCTGCTCGTTCTGCCACGACACCTTGGAAGGCCGCAGCTTGTGTCCGTCGAGCTCCAGGCCGTGGCGCAGCAGGGCGATGCGCTCGGCGGGGAAGCTGTGCGAAAGGTCGGTCTCGGCCGGCGCCTCGGTCCACTTCACGCGCACGAGGTATTCCTTCTCCACCGGCGAGTCGTCGCCGATGAGCTGCTTGGCGATGCGCCCGTCCTGCGTGAGCACGAGCAGCCCGGTGGAATCGATGTCCAGGCGGCCGGCGGGGGCGAGATGGCGAAGCTGCGCGAACGACCAAGGGTGCTGCACGCGGTCGCCGTTCCAGTGCGTCCCCGGCTTGACGAGCACGACCGCGGGCTCGTGGCCGTCTTCCGCCTGGCCGCTCACGAAGCCGATGGGCTTGTGCAGCAGGATGGTCACGCGCTGCGCCTGCTCGCGGTGGGCGCGGGCGTCGATGGTGATGGCCTGCTCGGGGCGCACGCGCGCGCCCAGCTGGTTCACGACGTCGCCGTCCACCCGCACCCAGCCCTGCACGATCCATTCGTCGGCTTCGCGTCGCGAGGCGAGGCCGAGCTCGCTCATGCGCTTGGACAGGCGGATGCGTCCGTCGCGGGGCTCCTCGCCGAAGCCGACGGCACGCGGCTGGTCGGGCCATTCGGGCGGCGGGGTCACGCCGGCGGCGCGCGGCAGCGTCGCCGGACGCGGACCGGAGGGCATCGGCACGCCCCCGGGCTTGCGCAGCGGCGCGGGCTCGGGGCGCACCACGCGCAGCGTGTCGCTGGAGCGGCGGGCCTTGGGCGGGGCGTCGCGTCGCGGACGGTCGGGGCGTGCGTCGGCGCCCGTGCGCTGGCGAGGCGGGTTGCCGGTCGAGCCGCCGCGACGCGGATCTTGCGGCTGCGCCTGGCCCGGCCCGCGGCCGCGCGCCTGCTCGGAGCCGCGGCGCTGCGCGTTCTCGTCGCGAGGCGGGCGCGACTCGCGACGCGGCCCGGGCGCAGGAGGCTTGCCGCCGCGTGCGGAAGTGTCCTGCTCGGGCGGGCTCTCGCGCCGTGCCTGCGACTGCGCCTCGCGCTGCGCGCGCTCGGCCTGTGCCTGGGCGAGCGTGGGGCGAGGCTTCTTCGCCGCGCCGTGGCCGCGCACCGGCGCGCGCGAGGGATGCGCCGGCTTCACGGCGGGATGCTTCAGTTTCAGGGTGGCCATGGCTCGGGTCCGGGTCAGCGACCGCGCAGGAAGAGCGCGTCGAGCTCGCGCATCGTCACCTGCCGCCAGGTCGGGCGTCCGTGATTGCACTGGTCTGCGCGCTCGGTGCGTTCCATGTCGCGCAGCAGGACGTTCATCTCGTCGAGCGTGAGCTGGCGGTTGGCCCGCACGGCGCCGTGGCAGGCCATGGTGGCGAGGATCTCGTGCTGGGCGCGCTCGATGGCGCGGCTTGCGTCGTAGCGGGCGAGCTCGGCGAGCACCGAGCGCGCGAGCTCGACCACGTCGCCGCCCGCCAGGGCCGCGGGGCGCGAGCGCACGGCCAGCACGCCGCTAGAAAGCGCGCCGATGTCCAGGCCGAGCTGCTGCAGCGGCTGCTCGCAGCTCTCGGCCGTGGCCATCTCCTGCGGCGTCGCGGCGAAGGTCACCGGAATGAGCAGCGGCTGCGATTCCATGCGCTGCTGGGCAAGCGCCGTCTTCAGCCGCTCATAGACCACGCGCTCGTGCGCCGCGTGCATGTCCACGATGACGAGCCCGTGGCGGTTTTCCGCGAGCACGTAGGCGCCGCCGATCTGCGCGATGGCGCGCCCGAGGGGCCAGGCGTCGGTGTCATCGGGGGCTTCGCTCACGACGGGTGCGCTCGCGGCGGCCTTTGCTGCCGCGCTCGGCCACCCGGCACCGAAGGCCGAGGGCGTGGCGGCCGCGTCGCGCTCGAAGCGGCCCCAGGCGGGTGCGGCTTCCCGAACACCGGGCGCAGCCCCGAGGCCCAGCGATGGCTGCGCCGAATAGCCGTACGAGGGAGCGACTTCGGCGGGCGGCATGCCGGGCGCGGACGCGAGCTCGGGCGCGATGGAGGCCACGACCGCGCGGTTCAGCGCCAGGGCGGATTCCACCGCGCGGCGCACCGCCTGGTGCACCTCGCGCGAATCGCGGAAGCGCACTTCGATCTTGGTGGGATGCACGTTCACGTCCACCCGCTCCGGCGCGATCTGCACGAAGAGCAGGTACGCCGGCTGGCGCTGGCCGTGCAGCACGTCCTCGTAGGCCGAGCGCACCGCGTGCGCCACGAGCTTGTCGCGAACGAAGCGGCCGTTGACGTAGACGTACTGCTGGTCGGCGCGCGCACGGGCGGCGTCGGGCAGGCCGGCGCGCCCGCTCAGGGTCATGGGGCCGGCCTGAAGCGCGAGCTCGCGGCTCGCCTCGATGAAGTCGGCGCCGAGCACGTCGCGGGCGCGCTGCTCGGGGCTCGCGCGGCGCCACTGCTCCACGAGCCTGCCCTCGTGCCAGACGGCAAAGCCCACGTCGGGACGCGCGAGCGCGTGGCGGCGCACCGCTTCCACGCAATGGGCGAGCTCGGTGGCATCGGTCTTCAGGAACTTGCGGCGCGCGGGCGTGTTGAAGAAGAGCTCGCGCACCTCCACGCTCGTGCCCACGCTGCGCGCGGCCGGGGCGATCTCGCCACTGCGCCCATCCAGGCGGAAGGCCGAGGCGCCCTGCGCGGTGCGGCTGGCCAGCGTCACCTCGGCCACGGAGCTGATGGCGGCCAGCGCCTCGCCGCGAAAGCCCATGGTGTGCACGCCTTCGAGCTCTTCAAGCGTGGCGATCTTGCTGGTGGCGTGGCGCTTGAGGGCGAGGGCGAGCTCGTCGCGCTCGATGCCCGCGCCGTCGTCCTCCACGACGATGGCGCGCACGCCGCCGGCCATCAGGCGCACCACGATCTCGGTGCTGCCGGCGTCCAGCGCGTTGTCGACGAGCTCGCGCACCACGGAAGCGGGTCGCTCGACGACCTCACCGGCCGCGATCTGGCTGATCAGTGCGTCGTCGAGCTCACGGATGGGGCGGCGCGCGGAAGCGTCTGACAGCACGGCGTTCATAGGGGCGCGATTGTAGGAGTCGTCTCTCGTGCGGCGCCGGTGAGCGGATCGCCCGCGCGCCCCTTCGATAATGCGCGCCCATGGATCTCCTCGCACTCCTGATCGACTTCATCCTCCACGTCGACCGTCACCTTGCCCAGTTCGTCGCGAACTACGGCCTTTGGGTCTACGCCTTGCTCTTCGCGGTCATCTTCGTGGAGACGGGCCTCGTGGTGATGCCCTTCCTGCCGGGCGACTCCCTGCTGTTCGTGGTGGGCGCGCTCGCCGGCGCCGGTCTCATGCACCTGCCGCTCGTGATGGGACTGATGCTCGCCGCCGCCATCCTCGGCGACCAATGCAACTACGCCATCGGCCGCAAGGTGGGGCCGCGGGTCTTCCGCTGGGAGCACTCGCGCTGGTTCAACAAGCACGCGTTCGAGCAGGCGCATGCGTTCTACGAGCGCTATGGCGGCATCACCATCGTGCTGGCGCGCTTCATGCCGTTCCTGCGCACCTTCGCGCCCTTCGTGGGCGGCGTCGCGCAGATGAGCCGCACGAGCTTCACGCTCTACAACATCCTCGGCGGCGCGCTGTGGGTGCTGGGCGTGACGATGGCCGGTTACCTGTTCGGGAACATCGGCTGGGTGAAGGAAAACCTCGACAAGATCATCTGGGCAATGATTCTTGTGCCGGGGTTGATCGTGCTCATTGGCGCCTGGCGCGCGCGGCGCCGCGCGGCTCAGGGCACGGCTTGAGCGATCAAAGGGTGCGATTGCGCGCCAGGGGCGGGTTCTTCGCGAAGTAGCGCGTGATGCCGCTCATCAGCGCGGCCACGAGCTGGCCCTGATATTGCGGGTCGCG
>Ga0070671_100003644_pt1 | contig 12064 bp, 11 predicted proteins | sample KBSS73metaG_FD_65341 | JGI IMG/M metagenome (GOLD analysis project Ga0070671, IMG submission 65341) | Switchgrass rhizosphere microbial communities from Kellogg Biological Station, Michigan, USA - KBS S7-3 metaG | ecosystem: Host-associated > Plants > Roots > Rhizosphere > Soil ...
GCCGATCGCGCCCGGCGCGAAGCGTCAGCCCGACGTCGTCGCCGGCGTCGCTGTCGCGGCCGGCGTCGCTGTCGCGGCCGGCGCCGGCGTCTCGGCGGTCTGCACCGGCCCCTTGCCGCTGAATCGATCCAGGGCGAGGTAGATCACCGGCGTGATGTAGAGCGTGATCGCCTGCGAGAAGACCAGGCCGCCGACGACCGCCAGGCCGAGCGGCTGGCGCAACTCGGCGCCGGCGCCGAGGCCGAGCGCGATCGGCAGCGCGCCCATCAGCGCCGCCAGCGTCGTCATCATGATCGGCCGAAAGCGCAGCACGCACGCCTCGCGGATCGCCGCGGCCGGCGCCATGCCGCGATGGCGCTGCGCGTCGAGCGCGAAGTCGATCATCATGATCGCGTTCTTCTTGACGATGCCGATCAGGAGCAGGATGCCGATCGTCGCGATCAGCGTCAGGTCGAGGTCGAACAGGCGCAGCGTCAGCAGCGCGCCGACGGCCGCCGACGGCAGGCCGGCGAGGATCGTCAGCGGGTGGACGTAGCTCTCGTAAAGCACGCCGAGCAGGACGTAGATGACAAGCAGCGCCGAGATGATCAGGACCGCCTGGCTGCCCTGCGAGCTCTTGAAGACCGCGGCGTCGCCGCCGTAGCTCGTGATGATCGAGGCCGGCATCCGGATCTGCTCGCGGTACTTCTCGATCTTCGCGGTCGCGTCGCCGAGCGCGGTGCCGGGCGCGAGGTTGAACGACACCGTCACGGCCTGGAGCTGGCCGACGTGGTTGATCGACGTCGGCCCGACCGAGCGCTCGACCGTCGCGAAGCTCGACAGCGGCACCAGCGCGCCGGTCGACGAGCGCACGTAGATGTTGTTGAACGCGCTCTCGTCCTGCTTGGCCCCCGGCGCGACTTCCATGATCACCTGGTAGCTGTCGACCGGGGTGTAGATCGTCGACACCTGGCGCTCGCCGAACGCGCTGTAGAGGGCCGAGCGGATCGCGTCGATCGACACGCCCAGCGTGTTGGCGCGGTCGCGGTCGATCTTGAGCGAGGCCTGCAGCCCGCGCAGCTGCGAGTCGCTCGTCACGTCGCGGAACATCGGGTCGCTCCGCATCGGCTCCTGCAGGCGCAGCGCCCAGTCGTTGAGCTCGCCCGTCTGCACGCTCTGCAGGATGTACTGGTACTGCGCCTTGCTCTGCCGGCCGCCGAGCTGCAGGTTCTGGATCGGCCGCATGTAGACGCTGATGCCCGGCACCTCGCGCACCTTCTTGCGCAAGCCCTCGACGACCTGCGTCATCGAAGGCCGCTCGGCGCGCGGCTTCAGGTTGATGAACAGGCGGCCGACGTTCTGCGACGAGTTCGGCCCGCCGCCGCCGTTGAACGAGTTGACGCTCGCCACCGCGGGATCGGCGCGCAGCACGTCGACGACGCGGTTCTGCAGCGTCACCATCGCCGGGAACGAGATGTCCTCGGCGGCCTCGGTCGAGATGCTGATCTGGCCGATGTCCTCCTGGGGGAAGAAGCCCTTCGGGATCGTCACGAACAGCCACGCGGTGGCGACGAAGGTGAGCAGCGCCACGAGCAGGACGACGACGCGATGGTGCAGGGCGACGTCGAGCGTTCGCGTGTACGCCGCCAGCATCAAGTCGAAGCCGCGCTCGAACGAGCGCACGAGCGCCCCCGGCGGCTTGGCGTGCGCCTCGTCCTTCAGGAATCGGCTCGCCAGCATCGGCACCAGGGTCAGCGAGACGAACGCCGAGGCGACGATGGCGAGCGCGACGATGACCGCGAACTCGTGGAACAGCAGGCCGATCACGCCGGGCATGAAGAAGATCGGGATGAACACCGCGACCAGCGAGCTCGAGATCGAGATGATCGTGAAGCCGACCTCGCGCGAGCCGCGCAGCGCCGCCTGGAACGGCGGCTCGCCGGCCTCGACGTGGCGCATGATGTTCTCGAGCATGACGATCGCGTCGTCGACGACGAGGCCGACGGCGAGCGTCAGGCCGAGCAGCGAGATGTTGTCGATCGTGTAGCCGAATGCCCACAGCATCGAGACGGCGCCGATCAGCGAGACCGGCAGCGACAGCGTCGGAATCGCCGTCGCGACGAAGCGGCGCAGGAACAGGAAGATGACGAGGACGACGAGGGCGATCGTTCCCATCATCGTCAGCGTCACGTCGTGCAGCGCGTCGCGGATCGAGACCGAGCGGTCGTTGACCGGCGACAGCCGCACCGACTGCGGCAGCTGCGACTGGAATGCGGCGAGCCGGGCGCGCACGGCATCGACCACCTGGACGGTGTTGGCATCGGGCTGGCGCAGGATGCCGAGCGAGATCGATGTCTCCCCGTTGAACGACGCCGCCGTCTTGACTGTCTCGTAGCTGTCCTCGACGCTCGCGACTTCCTTCAACCGCACCGTGTTGCCGCCCTTGCTGCTGACGATCAGCTCGGCGAACTCGGCGGCGTTGCGCAGCTGCCGATTCGCCTGCAGCGTCAGCGTCTGCGAGCGGCCCTCGAGGGTGCCGACGGGCGTGTTGGCGTTGGCGGCGCTGAGCGCCTTGGTCAGCTCGTCGAGGCTGATGTTGCGCGAGGCGAGCGCGTCGGGCTGGACGCGCACTCGCACGGCGAACCGCTTCTGGCCGTAGATGTTGACCTGGGCGACGCCGTCGAGCGTCGACAAGGTCGGCGAGATCAGGTGCTCGGCGAAGTCGTTCAGGTCCGAGAGGCTGAGCGACGGCGAGGTCATCGCCAGGAATAGCACCGGCGAGTCGGCCGGGTTGACCTTGCGGTACGCCGGCGGCACCGTCATCTCGACCGGCAGCTGGCGCGCCGCGCGCAGCAGCGCGGCCTGCACGTCGACGGCAGCGGCGTCGATGTCGCGGCCCTGGTCGAACTCGAGCGTCACCGAGGTCGCGCCGAGCGTGTTGCTCGAGCTGATGACGTTGACGCCCGGGATGGTCTGGAACTGCTTCTCGAGCTGCAGCGCGACCGAGGTCGCCATCGTCTCCGGGCTCGCGCCGGGCAGCTGTGCCGAGACGTTGATGACCGGCGTGTTGTAGCTCGGCAGCGCCGCGACCGGGATCTTGTTGATGGCGATCGCGCCGGCGACGACGATCGCGGCGTTGAGCAGCACCGTCAGCACCGGCCTGCGGATGAAGAGCTCGGAAAGGTTCATGGCATCGATCTCGTCGCTGGCGGCGACGATCAGGCGGCGGCGGCCCGTCCCGTCGCTGCGCCCGAGGCACTCGCGGGAACCACGCCGCCCGCACCCGACGCCGAAGGCAGCACCGCGCCCGCGGCCGATGCAGCCGCGCCACCGCGCCGGCCGCGGCCGCCGCCGTCGGCCGGCGCCCGCTCGATCACGGCCGAACCCGGGCGCAGGTTCTGGCGGCCGTCGACGACGACGCGCTCGCCCGGCCTGACGCCGGTGACGGCCGCGTCCTCGCCGCTGGCGTAGACGATAACGACCGACCGCGCGACCGCCTTGGCCTCGGCGTTGACGACGTAGACGATCGGCCCGCGCGGGCTCTGGATGATCGCCGCCTGCGGGATCACGCTCGCGCCCTGGAGCGTCTGCACCGCCAGCCGCACGGTGACGAACGCCCCCGGCCAGAGCCGCTCGTCCTTGTTGGCGAACTCGGCCTTGACGCGGACCGTTCCCGAGGCGGCGTCGACCGCGTTGTCGACGAACTGCAGCTTGCCGACGACCGTCTTGCCGCTATCGGGCAGCAGCGCCGTCACCGTGCCGCCGCCGGCGCGAAGCGTCGCCAGCGCGGCGCCGAGGTTTCGCTGCGGCAGGCTGAACGCGACCGCGATCGGATCGAGCTGGGTGATCGTGACCAGCGCGTTGCCGCCCGGCTGCACAGTGCTGCCGGCGTAGACGTTGATCGCGCCGGCACGGCCCGCCGTCGACGCGACGATTCGCATGTACGACAGGCCGACCTGCGCCGACTCGATCGCGGCGCGGTCGGCGGCGACGACGGCGCGCGCCGACTCGACCAGCGTCTGGTTGGTGTCGACCGCGCCTTGCGAGATGAAGTTCTGCGCAAACAGGTCCTTGCTGCGCGCCAGCTGGCGCTCGGCATCGGCGAGCGCGGCCTGGTCCTTGGCGAGCTGCGCCCTCGCCTTGGTGACGTTGACCTCGTCGTTGCGCGCATCGAGCGTGAAGAGCAGCTCGCCGGCGCGGACGAACTGCCCTTCCTTGATGTGGACCCGGGTGATGACGCTCGCCACCTGCGGCCGGACGTCGACGCTGTTGAGCGCGGCGACGGTGCCGGTCGCCTCGAGGACGACGTCGACGTCGCGCTGCTGGACGGCGACGGTGCTGACGCTGACCGGCGGGCCGCTGGCGCCCGCCGTCGGCGCGGGCGCCGAAGCCGCCGCGCCGCCGCCGCTCGCGGCGTCACCGCCGGCCTTGTCGCGAAGCAGTGCGTAGCCGCCGGCGGCGATCACGACCGCGACGGCGAGCCCGGCGACGACCTGCTTGTTCATGCGCCCGCGATTGTGATGCCTGACGGATATCCCGGCACCCCTCAGTCGACGGCCGGCGCCTCGACCGCCTGCTCGCGATCGAAGCGAAGCGTCGGCACCCGGCTCGCTGCCCACGCCGCGGCAAGGCAGAGGCCCGCCGCGGCGAGGAAGGCAATGTCGAAGGCGCGCCCGATGCGGGCGTCCTCGACCGCCGTGCGAGCGGCAGCGATGACCGGCGCGCCGCCGATCAGGCCGTAGATCAGCGCGCCGAACGCGGCTGCGCCGATCGACGAGCCAAGGGTGCGCGCGAGCGAGATCGTCGACGCCGCGGCGCCGAGTCGTGCCGGGCCGGCCGCCATCTGCGTGACGATCTGCATCACCGACATCACCGAGCCGAGGCCGAGGCCGGTCGTGATCTCGAGGCCGATCAGGAACGGCTGCGTCGGCGGCAGCAGCGCCAGGCCGAGCAGCGAGACCGCGGCGACGCCGAGGCCCACGCTAGGGATCGCGGTCGGCCGGCCGGTGTGGACGATGATCCGGCCGGTCAGCGCCGCGCCGGCGACGATTCCGCCGGTGAGCGGCAGAAGGAGCAGCCCCGACTCGGCCGGATTCGAGTGGAGCGCGAGCTGCAAGTAGACCGGCAGGTAGAAGACCATCGCGAACATCGCCGAGGCGAAGCCGATGACCGTGAGCACCGCATAGCGGACTGAAGGCAGCGCGAGCAGCTCGAGCGGCAGGAACGGACGCTCGGCGCGCCGCTCGATGCGGACGAGCGCGACGGCGAGGACGATCGCCGCCGTCACCAGCACGGCGCTCGTCGCCGACGCCCACGCGAAGTGGTGCCCCGCCGACGAGAGCCAGACGAGCGCGGTCGCGGCAACGAGCGCGAACACGACGATGCCGAGCGCATCGGGCCGGCCGGCGACGGCGTGGCGGCGATCGTCGCCGAGCATCCCGCGCAGGCGCCAGAAGGCGATCGCGCAGAGCGGCAGGTTGACGAGGAAGAGCCAGCGCCAGCTCGCGTGATGGACGACGAGCCCGCCGATCACCGGACCGCCGACGCTGGCGAGCGTGAAGATGATCGCGAAGTAGCTCTGGTTCCTCGCGCGCAGGCGCGGCGCGACGACCTCGCCGATGAGCGCCTGCGACAGCGTCATCAGGCCGCCGCCGCCGAGTCCCTGCACGACTCGCGCGGCGACGAGCAGCGGCAGCGTCGGCGCGGCGCCGCAGGCGAGCGAGCCGAGCGCGAAGACGGCGATCGCGACCGAGAGCACCCGGCGCCGGCCGAAGCGATCGCCGAGCCGGCCGTAGAGCGGCACCATGATCACCGACGCGAGCAGGTACGCGACGGCGAGCCACGACGTGTCGCGCAGGCCGCCGAGCTCGCGGCTGATCACCGGCGTCGCGGTCGCGAGCATCGTCTGGTCGACCGCGGCGAGGAACATCGGAACCATCACCGCGAGAAAGAGGCGCCGGAAGCGCGCCCGGTCGAACGCCGGCGCCGGATCGACGCGTGCCGGCGCCGAGGCTTCGGCCTTCGAGCGCGGCGCGCCCTCGCCTTCGCGAACCCGGACGTCCACGACCCCGGCTTCGCTCAGGCGCGGCCGGTCGAGCCGAAGCCGGCCTGGCCGCGCTCGCTCGCGTCGAACGAGGCGACGACGCGGAACTCGGCCTGGACGACCGGAACGATCACCATCTGGGCGATGCGCTCGAAGGGCTCGATCGTGAACGGCGTCGTGCCGCGGTTCCAGCAGCTCACCATCAGCGGCCCCTGGTAATCGGAATCAATCAGGCCGACGAGGTTGCCGAGGACGATGCCGTGCTTGTGGCCGAGGCCCGAGCGCGGCAGCAGCATCGCCGCGAAGCCGGGATCGCCTAGGTGCATCGCCAGCCCGGTCGGCACCAGCTCGGCGGCGCCGGGAGCGAGGACGAGCGGCGCGTCGATGCAGGCGCGCAGGTCGAGGCCGGCGCTGCCCGAGGTCGCATAGGCCGGCATCTTGTCGGCGATGCGCGGATCGAGGATTCGCACGTCGACGTGCGTCATCGCGCCTCGGTCGGCAGGAGCGATCGCGCGCGCGTCGTTCATGGCGCGACCGCTTCGAGCCGCGCTGCGATCTCGGCGACGAGCTGGCGCGCGAGCGCGAGCTTGCCGGCGCGCGGCAGGTCGCGCGAGCCGCGCGCGTCGACGAGCGTGAGCGCGTTGTCGTCCTGGCCGAACGTCGCCGGGCCGAGGTTGCCGACGATGAGCGGAACGTTCTTCTTCAGTCGCTTCGCGCTCGCGTTGGCGAGGACGTCGCCGCTTTCGGCGGCGAAGCCGACGCAGAAGGGCGCCTTCGGCAGCGCGGCAACGGCGGCGAGGATGTCGGCGTTCTCGGCGAGCGCGAGGGTCGGCACGCCCTGCCCTTCCTTCTTCTTGATCTTGTCGACGGCGACCTCGGCGACGCGCCAGTCGGCGACCGCCGCGGTCGCGACGAAGACATCGCTTCGCGTCGCCGCCGCCATCACCGCCGCGTGCATCTCGGCGGCGGTCGTGACGTCGACCCGACGCACCTTGCGGGGAGTCGCGAGCGCGACCGGGCCGGCGACGAGCGTCACGTCGGCGCCGGCCTCGGCGGCGGCGCGCGCGATCGCGAATCCCATCTTGCCGCTCGAGCGATTGGTCAGGCCGCGCACCGGATCGATCGGCTCGAACGTCGGGCCGGCGGTGACGAGGACTCGCCTGCCGGCGAGGAGCTTGGGCTGGAAGAAGGCGATCACGTCGGCGAGGATCTCGGCCGGCTCGAGCATCCTGCCGTCGCCGGTCTCGCCGCACGCCTGGTCGCCGCTGCCCGGGCCGAGCACGGTCGCGCCGTCGGCGGCGAGCTGGGCGAAGTTGCGGACGGTCGCCGGGTGCGCCCACATTTCGCGGTTCATCGCCGGCGCGACGAGCAGCGGGCAGCGCTCGATCGGCCGCGCCAGGCAGAGCAGCGAGAGCAGGTCGTCGGCGCGGCCGTGCAGGAGCTTGGCGATGAAGTCGGCGCTCGCCGGAGCAATCAGCACGGCGTCGGCCTCGCGCGTCAGGTTGATGTGGGCCATGTTGTTGGCCTCGCGCGCATCCCACTGGCTCGTGTAAACGGTGCGGTTCGAGAGCGCTTGCAACGTAAGGGCGGTGATGAACTGCTCGGCCGCTGCCGTCATCACGACCTGCACGGTGGCGCCAGCCTTGATCAGCTCGCGCGTCAGCTCGGCAGCCTTGTAGCAGGCGATTCCGCCCGACAGGCCGAGCACGATGTGGCGGCCCGCGAGTTCGGCGGCAGACGAAGCGACAGGGGAGTTCACGGGCCGGGCGATTATCGGCGAGCGCCGTTCGGCGGCGCTCCGGGAGGACTTGTCGCCTAGGCGCGGCCAGGAGCGGCGACGAGCGAATCGACCAGCATCGTCGCCTCGGCGCCCTCCCAGTCGAGCTCGCCGACGACGACGTGCGCGGGAACGCCGCTGCGACCGATGAGGACCGTGGTCGGGAAGACGCGCGGCGTCCACGCCGCGGTCGCGTCGCCGTCGCTGTCGAGAAGCACCTGCGACCTGAAGCGCGACCCCTCGACGAAGCGCGCGACGACGTCGGCCGCCTCCTTGTAGTTGACGGCGGCGACGACGACACCGTCGCCGCGGCGGCGCGCCGCCATCGCGTCGAGCGACGGCATCTCGAGACGGCACGGCTCGCACCAGGTCGCCCAGAAGTTGAGGACGACGACGCGGCCGGCGAGCGCCTCGAGGCGCCAGCGCCTGCCGGCGAGGTCGACGACGTCGAGCGGCGGCGTCGGGCGGCCCGCCGGCCAGGCGCGGACGACGTGCGCGGCCGAGGCGAACCGGCATGGCAGCGCTGCGGCAAGGAGCACGGCGGCGGCGCGGCCGAGGACGTCGCGGCGCGCCCGGCCCGGCGCCGGGGAGCGTCGATTGCTGGCCATCCGCTGCATTCTGGGCGATCCCGCGGTAAGGTGCGCGGCCTGGCCCGGACGAACCCTGCCAGCGCCCACCAAGATGCCCGACTCCAAATCTCCCCGCTTCATCCAGACCTGGTTCGCCGATGCCGACGCCGAGCGGGCGAGCGCGCGCGCCGCCCTCGCCGCGCCGCAGGCGAGCGTCGCGCCGAAGTTCTTCTACGACCGGCTCGGCTCGCGCCTGTTCGAGGCGATCACCGAACTCGACGAGTACTACCCGACGCGGACCGAGGCGGCGATCTTCGCCGAGCACGGCGCCGCGATGGCCGAGGCGATCGGCGCGCGCATGGCGCTCGTCGACCTCGGCGCCGGCAACTGCGCCAAGGCGGCGAGCCTGTTCCCGCTGTTCGAGCCGCGCCGCTACATCGCCGTCGACATCTCGGTCGAGTTCCTGCGCGACGCGTTGCGGCAGATCCATCGCGAGCACCCTCAGGTCCAGGTCGCCGGCCTCGGCCAGGATTTCTCGACGGGATTGCAGATCCCGGCCGAGCTCCTCGGCGACGACCGGCCGGTGTTCTTCTATCCAGGGTCGAGCATCGGCAACTTCACTCGCGCCGAGGCGCTCGCCTTCCTGCGCCGCGTGCGCGAGCGCGCCGGCGGCGGCGGCCTCCTGATCGGCGTCGACCTGGTCAAGCCGCGCGCCGTCCTCGAGGCCGCGTACGACGACGCGCTCGGCGTCACCGCCGCGTTCAACCGCAACGCGCTCGTCCACCTCAATCGCCTCATCGGCAGCGACTTCGCGCCGCGCCGGTGGCGCCACGTCGCGTTCTACGACGACGCGAAGTCCCGCATCGAGATGCACCTCGAGGCGAGCGAAGCGATCGAGGTGACGTGGCCGGGAGGCGGCCGCCGCTTCGCCGCCGGCGAGCGGATCCACACCGAGAACTCGTGCAAGTACGCGGCCGACGATTTCGCCGCGCTGCTGATCGAGGCGGGCTTCGAGCCGCCACGCCGCTGGACCGATGCGAACGAGTGGTTCGCGGTGTTCTGGGCGGCGGCGCGCTGACCCTTGGCGGACTCGCCGATGTTGGCGGCGCGCTGATCTTGCCCGACTCATTGCGGCGCGCTGACCGCGCGCCGGCTCGCGTCAATGCTCGGCGAGAAAGCGCACGACGCGATCGCGCGACGCCCGCCACGCCGCCGGGTTGCCGCCGACGTGAACGCCCTGCCCCGGCACCGTGCCGTTCGGCACGTCCTTCCTGACCCGCACCGGCGCATCCGAGTCGAAGCCGTGCCACGCGCCGGGGTAGACGACGATCTCGGGGCGCGGCCCCTCGGCACCCTTGGCGAGCGCGGCGCACGGCGCCGCCGGAGTCCAGTCGTCGAGCTGGGCGACCAGCAGCAGCAGCGGCGCCGACGGCGAATAGCCACGCCGCAGGTCGCTCTCGCAGCCCGGATAGAAGGCGATCGCGAACGCCGGCTTGATGGTCGCCGCGACGACGTCGCGGTGGCGCAGGTTGGTCGCCGAGACGACGGTGCTGCCGCCGTTCGACCAGCCGATCAGTCCGATCCGCTTCGCGTCGACATCGGCGCGATCGGCGAGGTAGGCGATCGCGCCGAGCGCATCGAGACGGCGGTTGGCCTGGGTGACGCGGCGCGTGCCGGCGCGCTGCGTGCAGATCTCCTTCTCGTAGCGCGCGGTCAGCGAATCGACGACGAGAACGTGCATGCCGAGCTCGTTGAAGAGCTCGGCGTACTCGCGCATCCGCCGCGCCAGCTTGCCGTCGCGGTCGTAGGCGCCGCCGCAGCCATGAAACATCGCGATGGCAGGCGCCGGCGAAGCGGTGGCGGCAAAGAAGTAGCCGTTGAGAACGACGGGCGCGTTGCCGGCGCCGTCGAAGCTCGGGAACGAGACGCGCTCCTGGGCCGCCGCGACGGCAGCGAAGGCGGAGACAAAGAGCGCGATCACGACGCGCACGAGCTTCATTCGGGATCGCCTGATGCCGCCGGAGCGAACGCCGGCGGCGCCGGATGCAGTCGCGCCATCGTCAACGCGTCGACGTAGCGGCCGTCGCGCAGCGCATAGCCGCGGTGGCGCCCTTCGACCTCGAAGCCGAACTTGCGATAGAGCGCGATCGCGCGGGCGTTGTCGTCGTACACGGTGAGCTCGATCCTGAGGATGCCCATCCAGCGATCGGCGTAGTCGCAGAGGGCTTGCATCAGCGCCGTTCCGACGCCTCGCCCCTGCGCCTCGGCGATGACCGAGATGCCGATCATCGCGGCGTGGCGTCGGCGCAGCGCCGCGGCGACGGGATGCATTCCGGCCGAGCCGACGATCGTTCCCGCCTGCTCGGCGACGATCGAGAGGTCGGTCTTGCCGGGCGCCTGGCCCTCGACCAGGCGGGCGCGGTGCGCTTCCTCACTCGCGTACGGCATCTGCATGAGGTTCGCGTAGACCGAAGGCTCGTCCATCATTCGCGCGATCGCGGCGGCGTCGTCGGGCCGGGCGCGGCGGATCGTGATCGCTCCGCCGAGAGGCGTCGCCGCGGCGTCGCCGCGCTTGCCGGAACGACGGGCGGTCATGCCGAGGCGCCGCGCACGTTGCGATAGTGGAGGAAGACCTCGTCGCCTTCGACCTCGCTCGCGACCAGGCGAAGGCGGCGAACGTCGTCGCGATCGAAGCCGGCGCCGTCGGCAAGCGTCGGCGCGTCGCCGCCGACGACGATCGGGCAGAGCGTGACGTGCATCTCGTCGATCGCATCGGCCGCGAGGAACTGGAACAGCAGGTCGCCGCCGGCTTCGATCAGGAGATGCTCGACGCCGCGCGCTTCGAGGCGATCGAGGATCCAGCCGACCGGCGGATCGCCGTCGCCGGGCCAGGCCTCGACCGCGCCGGGAAAGCCGGTCTTGACGGCCGCGGCGCGCGTCACGAACAGCGGCCGGATCGCCGGCTCGGCGAGGAACGACGGCGCCAGCGGCACGTCGAGCGAGCGGCTGACGACGACATTCCACGGCCTCGCCTTCAGCAGCGGCCGGTCGATCGCGTCGGGGAGCGCGGCGTGCGGCCAGTTGCGGAAGGTCGCCCCGCCGACGAGCACCGCGTCGGCCTCGGCGCGGAGCCGGCTCATCCGCGCATGGTCGCGCGCGCTGCCGAAGAAGGTGAAGCGCCGCTCGCGCGTGTTGATCCTGCCGTCGAGCGACACCGCCGTGTTGCTGACGACCTTCACCGCGCGCGCCTCAGTCGTCGGCGGGCGGCGCGTCGCTGCGGCCGCGCGTGATCTGCACGCCGGCCCACTCCAGACCCTGCACCGGCGGCCGCTTCTTGACGCTCACCGTCACGTGATCGACGAGCGCGTTCTTCAGGACGACTTCGGCGAGCGTCTCGGCGACGCGCTCGATGAGCAGGAACTCGCGCCCCTGCACGGCGTCGATGAGGTCGCCGGCGAGGCGGTAGTCGACGGTGCGCTCGAGGTCGTCGGCGAGCGCCGCGTCGCGCAGCGACGGGCAGTACAGCCTGACCTCGACGCGCAGCGATTGCGGCGTGGCCCGCTCGGGGTCGCTGCAGCCCACCCGGCACGGCACTTCGAGGCCTTCGAGGAACAGCATGTCCATCACGAAGCCCCCTCGCTTGCGGCGGGCGCCGCGGCGCTGCCCCCCGAGGGGGCATGACCGGCCTTGGGAGCG
>Ga0070671_100003645_pt1 | contig 12060 bp, 5 predicted proteins | sample KBSS73metaG_FD_65341 | JGI IMG/M metagenome (GOLD analysis project Ga0070671, IMG submission 65341) | Switchgrass rhizosphere microbial communities from Kellogg Biological Station, Michigan, USA - KBS S7-3 metaG | ecosystem: Host-associated > Plants > Roots > Rhizosphere > Soil ...
TCCGCTCGGGTCCTGAGGCGCCAGAGCGCCGCGACCGCGCAGCCGAGGCTCTCCGCGATCGCGCGCAGCACGAGCGGGGCCGCCTCTTCCAGGCTCTGCGCTTCGGCCAGCACGCGCGTCACGGCGTGCTCGGCGGCGAGACGCGCTTCGGCGGCCTTGCGCTCCGTCACGTCCGAGAACACGCCGTCGGCGTACCGGTGTCCGTCCCTCTCGTAGGTCGCGAACGCCTGATCCAGGAACCAGACCCAGTTTCCGTTGCGGTGCCGGACCCGGTATTCGACGTCGAACGGACGATGCTCCTCGAAGAGGGACCGGTACGCGCGCTGGACCATCTCCCTGTCACCCGGGTGGATACGGCGGGGCCAGAACGCCGGCCCTTCCGCGATCACTTCCTCCGGCGTGTAGCCGTAGATCCTCTCGATGTTGGGGCTGATGTAGGTCGACCGCCCTTCGATGTCGCCGGTCCACGCCACGCTCGGAAGGTTGGCGAGCAGCGAGCGGAAGCGCTCTTCGCTCACGCGCAGTGCTTCCTCGGCCCTCACCCGCTGCGTGACGTTCTCGAAGGCCACGCCGACGGCATCTCCCGGGAGCGGAAACGCCTTGACGGAGAACCAGTTCTTCGCGACCCGCTCGTCACCGTACTGGATCTCTCCGAGATCCCGCTCGGCGCCCTCCAGGATGATGCTCCGGTAGGCCTCCGGCAGCGGCGTCTCGTGGAGTCTGGGAAAGATCTCGCGCATGGTCCGTCCGAGGGTCTCGCTCATGGGGATCCCGGTCATGATCTCGGCGGCGCGGTTCTCGGCGATGAGGCGGAAGGACTCGAGATCTTCGCGATCCCCGAGACGCCATACGAGGAGCCCGACGGGGGTCGCCTGCGTGAGCTCCCCCGCGAAACGAAGCTCCTCCTCGGTGCGGCGGCTCTCGGCCTGCGCGCTCTCCAGAAGCGCGCGCCACGGCTCATCCGGGGCGCGGCGCCGGTCGGTCTCCTCCATCACGAGTCTCTCCTGGAACCGCTCGAGAGTACGACGGGGTCCGGGAGGGGTCAAGGACGGGAAGGCACGCCGGCCCGGGACGCGGCGGCGTTCGGGCGCGGCGCTCCGCCGCGCGCCGGGAGCCCGCAGCCGGGCATGGGAAGAAGGGCGGGAGCCTGGCCGAGAGCCCGTTTACGAAGCCAGGGCGCGCAGGACCAGGCGGGTCGCCTCGATGCGCGCGGGGGCCGCCGGAGGGGCGGGGACCTTGAGGACGCCGGTCGGCGAGAGCGTCGCGAACCCCTGCCGTCCGAGGAAGGAGACGACGCGCTCGGGGCTCACGCTCGTCTGCTCCTGGAAGCGAAAGGCGAGGCGCCCCTCCACGAACTCCACGCTCTTCACTCCCAGCCGCCCGGCCTCGATCTTCAGCCCCGCCACCGCGAAGAGGTTTTCTCCGGGCGCGGGGAGCTTCCCGTAGCGGTCCTCGATCTCCGCGCGGATCTCCGAGAGCTCCTCGAGGCTCGCCGCGGAGGCGATCCGCTTGTAGACCGCGAGACGCAGGTTGGGCTCCGGGACGTACGCGTCGGGGAGACGGATATCGATGCCGAGGTTGAAGGTCGCCGCCTCGGGCGCGGGCGCCTCGCCCTCGTACTCGCGCACGGCTTCCTCGAGCATCTTGAGATAGAGGTCGAAGCCGAGCGCCGCGATGTGCCCGTGCTGGCGGGCGCCGAGGAGGTCCCCCGCGCCGCGCAGCTCGAGATCGAGCGCCGCGATCCGGAAGCCCGCGCCCAGATCGCTGAACTCCTGGAGCGCGAGCAGGCGCCGGCGCGCGATTGGCGTGAGCGTCCTCCGCGACGGGACGAGGAAGTAGGAGTACGCCCGCACGTCCGAGCGGCCCACGCGTCCGCGCAGCTGGTAGAGCTGGGAGAGTCCGAACCGGTCGGCGCGGCTCACGATCAGCGTGTTCACCCGGGGGATGTCGAGGCCGTTCTCGATGATGGTCGTCGAGACGAGGATGTCCAGCTCCGCGCGGACGAACTTCACCATCGTCTCCTCGAGCGACTTCGCATCCATGCGCCCATGCGTGACCGCGATGCGCGCCTCGGGGACGATCTCCTGGATCTTCGCGGCGATCTTGTGGATCGACTCGATGCGATTGTGGACGAAGTAGACCTGCCCCTCCCGGCGCAGCTCGGACCGTATCGCCGCCGCGAGGGTCCCGCGGTTGAAGGGAACGAGGTTCGTTTGGATGGCGAGCCGGTTCATGGGCGGTGTTTCGATCACCGAGAGATCGCGCACTCCGGCGAGGGACATCTGCAGGGTGCGCGGGATCGGCGTCGCGCTCATCGCGAGGGTGTCGATCCCCACGGACATCTGCTTCAGCCGCTCCTTGTGGACGACGCCGAAGCGCTGCTCCTCGTCCACGATCAGGAGCCCGAGGTCCTTGAAGACGACGTCCTTCGACAGGATGCGGTGCGTGCCGATGAGGATGTCCACCTTCCCCTGGCCGACGCGCGCGAGCACTTCCTTGGTCTCGGCCGGCGCACGCAGGCGGCTGATCGACTCGATCGAGATCGGGAACGCGGCGAACCGCGCGCGCAGCGTGTTGCCGTGCTGGAAGGCGAGGACCGTGGTGGGCGCGAGGATCGCGACCTGGGCGCCGTCCTGGACGGCCTTGAACGCGGCGCGCATGGCGACCTCGGTCTTGCCGTACCCGACGTCGCCGCAGAGCAGCCGCTCCATCGGCCGCGGAGCCTCCATGTCGGCCTTCACGTCGGCGATCGCGCGCTCCTGGTCGGGCGTGAGCGCGTACGGAAAGGCGTCCTCGAACTCGCGCTGCCAGGGGGTGTCCGGAGAGAAGGCGCGTCCCGGGATCGCCTTGCGCTTGGCGTAGAGATCCAGGAGCTCCTTCGTCATGTCGCGGATCGCCTTCTTGACCCGCGTCTTGATGCGGTCCCATCCGGGGCCGCCGAGCTTGTCGAGCGTCCGCTGCCCGCCCTCGGCCACGCCGAACTTCTGGACGAGATCGAGCCGGTCGACCGGCACGTAGAGCTTCGCGTCCTCCGCGTACTGCAGGAGCATGAAGTCGCGGGGAGCCCCCGGAGGGCGCGCGAGCCCCATGTACTTCCCCACACCGTGATCGACGTGGACCACGAGATCGCCGACGCGCAGGTCCCGGAAGTCCGAGATGAAGGCCGCGCCCTTGCGCCGCTTCGTCTCGCGCGCCGGTCGGACCTCCTCGCCGAAGATCTCGCGCTCGGTCACGACGGCGAGCCCGATCTCGGTGAGGACGAACCCGTAGTTCAGGTGGCACTCGACGAGCGTGACGGGCTCGCCGGGGGGGATCGGGGGGAGGCTCGAGGGCCCCTGCCCCCCGTGGCCCCCGAGCGGCGGACGCGCGAGCGCCCGGGGCGCGGCACCGCCCGCGCCCTCCTCCCCGGTCCGCGCGGCGCCCGCGCCGCGGGCGCTCTCGTCGCCGTCGCCCGGACTCCACTTCGAGATGACGAGGTCCGGGTCGATGTCGCGCTCGTCGTCGTCCTCGGACGCATCCCCGTCTCTTCGCGGCACGGACTTCGCGACGCCGCGCCGCGTGCCGGGGCGGCCCTTCGGGGGGGTAGGCGCCCCTTCGGGGGGCGGCAGCGGCGCCGGCGGGGCGTCGGGCGTCGCGACCCGGAACGTGACGGAGTAATCCGAGAGGATCTCGCCGAGGCGCTCGCGCGTCCCGCGGGAGCTCATGAACACGATGATCCGTCGCGAGGCCTGACGGTGCGCGGCGATGTCGCGCAGGAAGTCGAGGACGCGCCCTCCGTAGTTGCGCGCCGGCTGGCTCGCGAAGGTCGCCGCCGCCTCCCCCGAGACCCGCAGCTCCGTGAGGCGCAGGTCCGCCCGCTTGAGCTGCGCGAGGCTCGCGGCCGTGTCGAGGACGATCTCGCCCGCGCCGGGAAGCGGGCAGCCCGGCGAGCCGCGCCGGCTCGTCTCCATCTCGGCGACCGCCGAGAGCAGCTCTTCGCCGGTGCGGTCCGGCTCGTCCACGACCCGCAGCGCGCCGCGGACCCACGTCGTCAGGTCGGTCGTGCCGTTCTGGAAGATCCGTACGAGCGCCTCGATGCCGGGGACGTACTCCCCCGCCTCGAGGCGGCCGAGCCTGTCGAGCCACGACCGCGCTTCCGCCGTGTCGGGGAGGCGGTCGCGCCAGAGCGACGCCGCGATCGCGAGCCGCTCGCGCTCCTCCGCGCCGATCGGCGCCTCCACGACCGGAAGGATCTCGACGCTCTCCACGGACCCTGTCGAGCGTTGCGTCTCGGGATCGAACGCGCGGATCGAATCGATCGTGTCCCCTTCCAGCTCGATGCGCACGGGACGCTCCGCGCCGGGCGGGAAGATGTCGAGGATGCCGCCGCGCACGGAGATCTCGCCCGGCTCGCCGACCATCTCCTCACGGCGATAGCCGCCGGCGATCGCGGCCTCGAGGAACGGCTCGAGCGCGAGCGCCTCTCCCGCGCGCGCGCGCAAGCGCAGGCGCCGGAACCGCTCCGGGGACGGCAGGGGCGTGGTCAGCGCGCGGGCCGTGACGATGAGGAAGTCCCACTCCCCCGCGTCCGCGGCCGCGAGGGCGCTCACCCGCTCGCAGGAGGTCCGGAAGTGCGGCGGAATCCCCTGATAGGGGTCGGCCCCCAGCGCGGGGAAGCGCAGGACGCGGCGCGCGGCTCCCGTCCCGCTGCCGGTGCTGCCGCCGCTGCCGGCGCCCGCGACGCCCCCTCCACCGAAGAGCCGGGAAAACGCCGCGAGGTCGCGCGCGTACTCGTCCAGCCGCGCATCGTCGGGAACGACGAGCAGCACGGGACGCCCCGTGATGCCGCGCAGCAGGTGGAGGACGAGCGCCTTGCTGCTCTCCACGAGCCCGGCGAGGGACACGGGCGTCCCCGAGCGGACGGATTCCACGACGCGGCGCATCTCCGCGTCCTGAAGAAGCGGCTCGAACAGACCAGGGTCGACGGACATGACCAGGAACGGTACAGGTTAGCAACGTTGCGGCTCGCCGCAAACCGGCGCGTCCGGGACGGGGCACGGACCGCGCGCGCCGGACCGCTCCGTCACCGCGAACTGCCGCGGCCGCGGGGCTCAGTTACAGGCGGTGACGATGTGCGGAGCGCCGCTGCTCGCGGTTCCCCACGTCCCCATCCCGCAGCCGTTGCGCGCGCGCACGAGGGAGAAGAACGCGCTGCCGGGCGCGGGGCGCGCGGTGTCCGTGAACGAGCTCGCGGCGAGACCCGCGGCGAGGCACGTGTCGGAGGGGCGGCTGAGGAGAGCCAGCTCCGAGACGAGGCCGCGCATCACGTCGTATCCGGTCCCGGGTCCCGCCTGGACGTCCAGCGGGTCCCACGCGATGAGGTCGTCGTTCGCGGACGCGCGCTGGGTGATCTCGCCGGGGGCCGCGTAGGAGCCTCCGTCGGAGGGCGCGCAGTCGGACGCGTTCGGAACACCGTCGCCGTCCGAATCGGTCGTCACGAGCTGGGCGAGATCGTAGGCGTACATCGAGCGCCCGTACGTCGCCGCGAAGAGCGTGCGCGTGGGGTCGTTCAGGACGATCTCCATCACCACCACGTGCGGGAGCCCGGCAGCCAGCGGGAACCACGTCCCGCCCCCGTTCTGGCTCATGAAGACGCCCACGTCGCCGCCGGCGAAGATCCGTCCCGCCGCGGCGGGATCGGGGACGATCGCGTTGATCGGAGCCTGCGGGAGGTTCGCGCTGATGTCGGTCCAGCTCGCGCCCAGGTTCGTCGTCTTGTACACGTGCGGGAGGCGCACGCCCGTCTGGTATCCCGAGAGCGACACATAGGCGGTTTGCGCGTCGAACGGATCGCACGCGACGCGCGTCACCCACTGTCCCGGCGTGACGGGCGTGACCTGGATCCAGGACACGCCGTCGTTCGGGCTCACCCAGACATACCCATCGTCGGTCCCGGCCCAGAGGATCCGCGTGTCCAGCGGCGAGACCGCGATCGTCGTGACGGCTCCCTTGAGGATCGTGGCGGTGTGCTCGCGCCGGTTGCCGGTGCCGTTGGCTCCGTGGTTGACCCCGTTGACGTGGCCGGGCAGCGACCCCGGGCCGTCGATGTGATCGTCCGCCGCATGGGGCGTCTGGCTGAGGATGGGGCTGATCGCCGTCCAGTTCGCGGCGCCGTCCACGGAGCGGTAGACGCGCTGGGTGCCCGTGAACACGCGCAGCGTGTGGATGGGGTCGTGGACGATCGGGGAGTTCCACGCCCGGCGCTCGGTCGTGTCGATCCCGTTTTTCGCGCCCGTGAAGCTCCCGCCGCCGTTCGAGGATCGATAGAGGTTGCCCGCCTGGTACGAGGCGTAGACGCGGCTCGCATCGACGGGGTCAATCTCGCAGGCCGTGCCGTCGTTGCCGAGGACCTCCGACCACGCCGAGACGCTTCCCGTCGTCGTCCTCACGGTCCCGTTGTCCTGCAGTCCCGCGATGCGCACGAGCGGATTCGTCCTCGAGATTCCGATGTCGTAGATCTGCGAGATGGCGAGCACGTCGGACTTCGTCCAGTTGTCGGCGCCGCTGGTCGTCCAGTAGGCGCCCCCGTCGCAGGCGAGATAGGCCCGACCATTGGGCAGGAGCGCCATGTCGTGCACGTCCGGGTGGAGGCCATGGGCGCGATTTGTCCAGCGAACGCCTCCGTCGGTCGACTTCCACAGGGAAAAGTCGAGCAGGTAGACGGTCTGCGGATTCGTGGGATCCACGCGGATCTGGCCGAAGTAGTACCCCGCGGTCGTCAGCGTGGCGCCGCCGTTGTCCACGCGGACCCAGCTCGCGCCCGCGTTGGTCGTCTTCCAGACTCCCATCAAATACCCGGTGTCGTCGCGGTACGCGGCGTACACGGTCTGGGGGCTCGACGGCGAGAGCGCGAGCCCGATGCGCCCGACCGCCGGCGAGGGCGCGGGGAGGCCGTTCGTCAGCCGCGTCCAGGTGTTGCCGCCGTTCGTGGACTGCCAGATGCCGCTGTTGATCCCGGTGACGGTGAGAAAGTCGGGCCTGGCCCAGCGCGTCCAGATCGCGGCGTAGATCCGCTTCGGCTGGCTCGGGTCGATCGCGATGTCGACCGCGCCGGAGTCGTCGGCGACGTAGAGCACTTGCTGCCAGCTCGCCCCGCCGTCCACCGACCGGTAGACGCCGCGATGGCTGTCGCGGCTGAACACTCCGCCCCCCGCCGCCACGAACACGCGGTTCGGGTTCACGGGATCGATCGCGACGCGCCCGATGCGCCGCACATCGCCCAGTCCGACGTTCCTCCAGGTCACGCCGCCGTCCGTCGTCTTGTAGAGTCCGTCGCCGTCGTAGGAATAGCCCCCGCCGGCCTCCTCGCCCGTACCGACGTACACGATGTTCGAATTGGTGGGATGCGCCGCGATCGCGCCGATGGAGAGATTCGGCTGCGCATCGAAGACCGGCGTCCAGGTCACGCCTCCGTCGTGGGTCGTGAACACGCCCCCTTCGGCGGTCCCCAGCCACGCGTGCGTGGGGTCGTTCGGATCGGCCGCGACCGCCGAGGCGCGTCCTCCCACCGAGCTCGGCCCCGCAGCCGCCCATCCCGTCGCCTCGATGTCCGCGGGCGCGATGCCCGGCCCCGGCGCCGCCGATCCGTCGGCGCCCTCTCCCGCCTCGTGGCCATCGCCATCATCGAGCCTCGCGCGCGGTGTTTCGCGGCGCGGCGCCATGCGGCGGACCTCCTCGTAGGCTTCGGCGCGCGCGCGGAGCGGGATCGTTCCGTCGGGGCCCATGCGCTGGCCGTAGAACCAGAGCCCCGGCGGCACGCGCGCATCCTCTTCGCCCGCGTCGGACTCCGCGTCTTTCGCCTCGGCGTCGGACTTGGCGGCCCGCATCCGCTCCGGCCTCTCCCCATCCCCTCGCGGCGCTCTGCGATGCGCGCAGCAGGCCAGCCCCGGGCACAGGAGCAGGGAGGTCAGAACGATGACGGCGGCGAGAGCGGGGGAAGGGCGTCTCATGGAGTTCGTCGTTCCGCCCCGGAGGCCAGTGGCGGGAGCGGAAGGTCCCAAAATGTACGCTCAAGGGGCCGCCGTTTCAGCGGGAATTCGGTGCCCCCGGGGAGGGCGTTTCTCCGGCCGCGGCCCGGGCCCTGTAGAACCCCCGCTTGACGCGGCCCCGCAGCCTCAGGACGTCCCCGAACATGTTCCAGGAGGACCTCAGCGGGGCGACGCGGGAGTCCGGCGAATTGCGCCAGAGGACCGGCTCCTCGAGGATGCGCAGACCGGCCAGCCGCGCGAGGACCAAAAGCTCGACGTCGTAGGCAAAGCGATCGACCACCATCTTCTCGACGATCGGAAGGACCTTCTCGCGGTCGAGAAGCTTGAAGCCGCACTGGGTATCGCGATAGGGAAGATCGGTGAGGGTCCGGATGATGCGGTTGAAGCCGCGCCCCATCACGCGGCGTCCGATCGGCTGTCCCACCTCGACCTTGGACCCCGGCAGGGCACGCGATCCGATCACGATGTCGCTCGAGGTCTCGCGCATGCGCGCGATGAGACGGTCCACCTCCTCGATGGGGGTCGACAAGTCCGCGTCCGTCACGAGCACGAGGCGCCCTTCCGCCGCGCGAACGCCCGCGCGGACGGCGGCCCCCTTCCCCCGGTTGGCGGGAAAGCGCACGACGCGCACGCGCCACGCGCCGCCGCGGCGCGACTCGGCCACCTCCGCGGTGCCGTCCGTCGATCCGTCGTCCACGACGACGATCTCGCCGGGGGTCCCGCGCGCGCTCAGCCAGCCGAGGATCGCGTCGAGGCTCGCGCCCAGACGGCGCGACTCGTTGTAGGCGGGGACGACGACGGACAGGTAGGGCGCGCTCACGACGCGACCGATCCTACGGGCATCCGCCGATGCTGTCGAGTCCTACGTCATCCCCGTGGGGCCGGACGCGCAGAGTCCGGCGCTCCGACCCACACCGCGCGAAGGAACGCGTACGCGGGGGGGAGGATCAGGGGCGATGCTATAGGGCGGACACCCCCGCCGGGGTCTCGACCTCCGGCAGGATGCCGCTGCCTTCCAGATAGCCGAGCCCGTGCTTGATCGCGTAGGCCGCGCACTCCTTGATCTTCCGAAGGAGCGCGGCGCACGCCGGACCCTCCCCGGAGCGTGCCGCGGCGGCGATGATCCGGCCACCCTGCGCGTTCAGGAACTCGAGGACGCCGGAGACGTCGGCGGGCGCGATGAACGCCGCGACGTCGCGCGGCCCCGCGAGATCGAGATGCAGTTTTTCGCCGAGCACCGGGAACGACTCGATCGCCTCGGCGAAGAGACGTCGCGCCGAGACCAGCGTGTCGGGCGCGCCGACGCGGGTCGCGCGGCAGACGGTCTCGAGCCCGTCCACGTCGCGCGCCGTCCAGAACGGCATCGCGCGTGCGTGCAGCGCGAGCGCGCGCCACGGAAGCTCCTCGCAGAGGACGTCGATCGCGGGGCGGCCGACCTCGCTCGCGTCGCGCCGCCACGGGCCGCCCGCGCGCGCGGCGCGGGCGATCTCGTAGATCGCCGTGAACTCGGTGAGGACGTCCGCGCGGTAGTTGAGCTCCGCGCTGAGCGGCTCGTGGTCCTCCGGGGGAATGAGGTCCGGAAGCTCCGGATCGATCTTGCCGAGCTGCTGCTTCACGAGCTTCTCGACGGCGGCGGCGCTGGGCGCGTCGCGATAGGCCTGGACCATCTCCGCGACGCGTCCGGCCGACATCTCGGTGATGAGGAACGGCCGTCCGTGCAGGTGCAGATCGGGGTCGATCGCCTTCAGGACGATCCGCGTCGCCTGGTCCGGCCGGTAGTCGAAGGCCTCGAGGTGCGTCTTGATCTTCTTGAGGACGTTGTCCTCCCGCTGCGGCTTCACCGGTCCCGCGGTCTCGAGCAGCGTCTCGATGGAGCTCGTGTATCGCCGGATCTCCCAGCGGTAACGCCGCATCGGGAGCACGCGCGCGAGGAAGGGATCGGGATCGATCTTCTTGCCCGCGATCAGCGGCGCGATGAGGTCGTCGAAGAACCCGACGTCGACCGGGTGAAACGAGATCACGCCCTTCATGGAGTAGAAGATAGGGCGCGCGCGGCGGGAGGAAAACCGCCGCGGCGTCGGGCCTCGCCGTCCTCGCCGAAGGACCCGCCGAAACCCGGGCCGGGCCTAGGTTCCGGGGTCCTGGTGGATCCGCCCCGCCTGCGGGGCGCGGCGCGTCGGCTCGCCCGGAAGGCGCCGGGCGCGGGTCGTGCCGATGTCGATCCGGACGATCGCCTTCTGGAGCGAGTCCTGCGCCTTGGCGAAGTCGAAGTCGGGGCCCGGCTGCTGGAGCTGGCGCTCGATCTCTTCCTTCCTGGCCTTTGCGCGCGCCAGGTCGATCTCCTCGGGGCGCTCGGCGACGTCGGCGAGGATGGTGACCTTGTCCGGAAGCACCTCCGCGAAGCCCCACGCGAGCGCGAGATAGGACTTCTCGTTCCCCTGCCGGTACTCGACCTCGCCGATCTTCAGCGACGTGAGCAGCGGCGCGTGTCCGGGCAGGACGCCGAGGTAGCCGTCGCGGCCGGGCAGGACGACCTCGTCCACCGTCTCGGAGAGGATCTTCCGCTCGGGCGTGACGACCTCGAGGGTCAGCTTCGTGGGAAGGGCCATCGTCAGGGCTCCAGCCGCGCGAGGCGGTCTACGCCGCCTTCTTCATCTTCTCGTGCTTCTCGAGAACCTCTTCGATGCCCCCGCACATGTAGAACGCCTGCTCGGGGACGCCGTCGTGCTTGCCGTCGACGATCTCCTGGAAGCCGCGGATGGTGTCCTTCAGCTCGACGTAGCGCCCTTCGCTGCCGGTGAACTGCGCGGCCACGAAGAAGGGCTGGCTGAGGAACTTCTGGATCTTGCGCGCGCGGGACACGATGATCTTGTCGTCCTCGGAGAGCTCGTCGATACCGAGGATGGCGATGATGTCCTGCAGGTCCTTGTAGCGCTGGAGCACGCCCTGCACGGCGCGCGCGGTGTTGTAGTGGCCCTCGCCCAGGATGCGCGGATCGAGGATGCGCGAGGTGGATGCCAGCGGATCGACGGCCGGGTAGATCCCCAGCTCCACGATCTGGCGCGAGAGGATCGTGACGGCGTCGAGGTGCGCGAAGGCGGTCGCGGGTGCGGGGTCGGTGATGTCGTCGGCGGGAACGTAGATCGCCTGCACCGACGTGATCGATCCCTTGGTGGTCGAGGTGATGCGCTCCTGCAGCTCGCCCATCTCGGTCGCGAGGGTGGGCTGATAGCCGACCGCGCTCGGCATGCGGCCCAGAAGCGCCGACACCTCCGAGCCCGCCTGCGTGAAGCGGAAGATGTTGTCGACGAAGAGCAGCACGTCCTGCCCTTCCTGATCGCGGAAGTACTCGGCGACGGTCAGCCCCGTGAGGCCCACGCGCAGGCGCGCGCCCGGCGGCTCGGTCATCTGCCCGTAGATGAGGGCGACCTTCGAGTCCCTGTTCAGCGCCTCGAGCGAGGCCGGCTTCTCGTCGTGCAGCGGCCACGCGACGACGTTCGACTCGCGCATCTCGCGCCAGAGGTCGTTCCCCTCGCGGGTGCGCTCGCCCACGCCCGCGAAGACGGAGAAGCCGCCGTGCTTGAGCGCGACGTTGTTGATGAGCTCCATGATGAGGACGGTCTTGCCGACCCCCGCGCCGCCGAAGAGGCCGGTCTTGCCCCCCTTCGTGTACGGCTCGAGCAGGTCGATGACCTTGATCCCCGTCTCGAACATCTCGGTCTTCGTGGACTGCTGGTCGAACGACGGCGCGGGCCGGTGGATCGACCAGCGCTCCTGCGCGTCGATGGGGCCGAGCTTGTCGACGGGATTGCCGATGACGTTCATCACGCGCCCGAGCGTGGCCCGTCCGACGGGGACGGTGATCGGACGGCCGAGGTCCTCGGCGGGCATCCCGCGAACCATGCCGTCGGTCGGCTCCATGGAGACCGCGCGGACGCGGTTCTCGCCGAGGTGCTGGTGGACCTCGGCCGTGACATCGATGTCCGCGCCCCACTCGGCTTTCGAGGCGCGCACGTGGACCGCATTGAGGATC
>Ga0070671_100003646_pt1 | contig 12059 bp, 10 predicted proteins | sample KBSS73metaG_FD_65341 | JGI IMG/M metagenome (GOLD analysis project Ga0070671, IMG submission 65341) | Switchgrass rhizosphere microbial communities from Kellogg Biological Station, Michigan, USA - KBS S7-3 metaG | ecosystem: Host-associated > Plants > Roots > Rhizosphere > Soil ...
GCTTCGCGGACAGCGCGCAAAGCTCGGACTGCGCCGAAACGATCCCGCGCACGACGATGCCGATGCCGCGCTGGCCGCGGACTGGCTGTCTCTGCTCCACCACGAGCATGTCGATTTCACTCTCGCGTGGCGCCGGCTTGCCGATGCTGCGGCGGGCGACGAAGCTCGGCTTCGCGCGCTGTTTACGGATGCGCGCGCGCCGGACGCGTGGCTCGCCCGTTGGCGAGCGCGCTGCAACACCGAGAGCGCGGCAGAAGGCGACGCGGCGCTCTCAGATTTCGAGCGCGCCGAGGCGATGCGAAGCATCAATCCGATCATCATCGCACGCAACCATCGCGTCGAGGAGGCGCTCACCGCCGCGTCGCGCGACGATGATTTAGGGCCTTTTCGATCTTTGCTCGAAGCGCTGCGCGAACCGTACACCGACACACCCGGGTCCGCGCGATACGCCCAGCCTGCGCCGGCTGCGGTGACTGCGCGCTATCGCACGTTCTGCGGAACGTGATTCGATGCCCGTGCCGCCACAGCCTCGTCGGGATACCGATCGCGCAATCAATCCTTTCAAGCGACACCGCCTTGGCAAGCAGGGCTTCCGGCACATTGGCAAGCGCGCTATTGCACAGTTTCGTTGCACGTTCTTCAATAAACAGCCCTTAGGCTACTGAAAACACAGGGCTTTTGACGGGCTCGGCTATTGCTTTGGTTTTGCTTGAGTCGATCGCTTTAGCGTCGACTGCTCATGCGGGCGCCCGTGCACCGAGCACGAATCGGACACCGCCGCCACGTCTTTATCCGTGATGATCACGACCGAAACACCGCTCGAGCGCGCCCGCCGCCATGTCGCGGAGGCGGAACCGCGCGTTGCCAGGCAGCGGGCGCTGGTAGAGCGTCTGCGAGCGTGCGGTCATGACGCCGCCAAAGCCCAACGTCTGCTCGCTACGATGGAAGGCATCCTTCGACTCATGCGCGAACACCTCGTATTGGAAGAGGAAGGAAGCGCGCGCTGGATCCTGCGGCATACGTATCGCTTCACCGATGACACACCCGTGCGCCACGTCATCGCCTATTTGCTGCGGGTCGTGATCCCGGTGAACGAGCGATCGCGAGTTCCACCGCTCATCGAAGAAGTCGCGGGCCGCGTCGAGGGACTTCATCGTCACGTCGCAGCGGCGTGGGGCGACCTCACTCAAACGGATCAGAATGACGTGGCGGTCGAAGTTGGCCGCGTGCTTGCTGCGCACGCGTGAACCAATCGCCCGTCAACGATTCTTGCTGCCGCACGCGTGAACCGATCGCCGGTCAAACGATCCTTGCTGCGCACGCGTGGACCGATCACCCGTCGACGATCCTTTGACGACCCGCCTTGGTGCGTCCGTGCCTGACCTTGGCGTCGACGCGCCTTCGCTTTGACGCGCGTGTCGGTTTGGTCTCCCGACGCGCGATGGGCAGGAGCGCTGCCTCGTCTATCACCTTCCGAAGACGTTCCAGCGCATCCTCCCGGTTTCTTTCCTGGCTTCGATAGCGCTGCGCCTTGATGATCACGACGCCTCCGCTCGTGATTCGCCGATCGCCGGACTGCATCAGTCGATCCTTGACGGGATCGGGCAGCGAGGAGTTGCGGATGTCGTAACGCAGATGCAACGCGGAAGACACCTTGTTCACGTTCTGGCCACCGGCACCCTGCGCGCGTATGGCCGTCCATTCGATCTCGTCCGGATCGATTTCAATCATCGCGCAGCGCCCTCGAGCACGCGATGCGATGGGGACTGCGAAGATCGAGACGAGGCAACCAGCGGTGCGTCACGGCCTATGGAGTCGCCGGAGGATGGGCCGCGCAGCGGAACGAGCGGCAGCGGCAACAGCCGGCTGTTCCTCACGTCGCTGGTCGCTCGGCGCGAATGCGGACGACATTGTCCCGTTTCGCCGCCGCCAGTCGAACGACCTCCTCCGGTTGCGCCGGCTTGGTAAGGTGCGCTTCGAAGCCCGCACGTCGCGTTGCGTCAAGATCCGATTTCTGACCCATGCCTGTGAGCGCAACGAGACGGAGCCCTTCGATCGAAGCGTCCGCACGTAACAGAGCGGCGAGTTCAATGCCGCTCATGCCGGGCATCGTGAGGTCGATGAAAGCAACCTCCGGTCGAAACCCGCGCGCCACGTCGAGCGCCTGCGCACCGCCGTACGCCGCCCGTACATCGAAGCCGTGGAGTCTTAGCATGGCCGCGAGCGACTCTGCTGCATCGACATTGTCGTCGACGACCAGCACGCGGCCTCTGTTCGCAGGAAGCAACGGGACGGAACCCGCCGATTCTGCCGCGGTCACCGTGGACGCCTTGGGCAGATGCAGCGTGAACGTGGCCCCCCTTCCCGGCCCTTCGCTTTGCGCGTCGATTCTCCCGCCGTGCATCGCGACGATGGATCGAACCAATGTGAGGCCGATGCCAAGACCACCCGTCGATTGGCTGCGGCTCTCATCGAGCTGCACGAACATGTCGAATATCCGGTGTCGGTCCGCGTCCGCGAATCCGATGCCATCATCAGTGACCGTGATCACCACATCATCGCCGTCCACCCTTGTCGCCACTTCGACATGTCCGCCTGGCGGCGTGAACTTGCAGGCGTTGTTGAGCAGGTTCGCCAACACCTGACTTAGCCTGAGCGAATCGCCGTCGAAGTAGAGCGCCTCTGCCGCATACCGAATGACAAGCTGCTGCTGCTTCGCTTCGAGCCCCGGCTTGGCCGTCTCCACGGCACTTCGGACGACCGAATCCACCGCGACGACTTCGCGACGCAGCTCGAGCACTCCACGGTCTATGCGACTCACATCAATGAGGTCGTCGATCAGCCGTGCCATGTGCGCAACCTGACGCTCCATCATCGCGCGCGTGTCCGCGGCCCGTTTCGAGTCGGGCTGCATCGAAAGAATCGCGACGCCGGTACGGAGCGGTGCGAGTGGATTGCGCAGCTCGTGCGCGAGCAGCGCCAGAAACTGGCTTCTGTTCGTGTCCGCGCGCCGGAGTTCCGCCGCCTGCTTCCGCAGCTCCTCCTGGGATTGATGGAGATTGCGATCCCGTTCGGCAATGGCGCGAGCGGATCGGTCGAGCGCATTCGAGAGCAAATCGATCTCGCGAATCGAGGATTGCACCTTCGGAGAAACCGACCCACTCGCGAGTACGACAGCGGCAGCGGCGAGCTCCGACATGGGCTTCGCGATCCGCCGGCTGAGCCAGAGACCGATCGCTGCGGCAGATGCGAGAGATAACAGCACACCGGCGATCATCAACCACGCGACACGGTCCGACACGCCGGTGACGATGGCCGCCGGCAAGGCGTAGCCGATCGTCCAGCCCGTGAAGTCGGAGCGCAGGAAGGCCGTGTACGTGTCGGCCCTCTCCAAGGTCTTGCCGCGATACCACCCTTCGCGTGCGCCTCCGCGCGTTTTCTCCAGGTAGTCCGGCGATGCCAAGGTGCCCGTATTCGTCGGTGGTACGCGTGCAATCAGGCGGCCCTCTCCGTCGACGAGACCGGTGACCCATTCACGAGGCAGTTCCTGCGCGACCAGGAGCTCCTGGAATGCGGCAGGCTCGAGTACGGCTGTGAGCACATAGACGACCTTCCCGTCGCGCATCACTGGTACGCGAACCGGGATACCCAGGCGGTTCTGCAGCAGCGGCGCGACCGTCAGATTGCCGACCGCCGGCTGCCCGGTGGATACGGCTTGGGCGATCGAAGCGGGTGCGATAGGGTTGGAGAGCAGGGTGCTACCCCACGGCAGGCTCACATTCACGAGTTGCCTGCCTTGGGGGTCATGGACCAGCAGGTTGTTCCAGGACGGCTGCGACGCCAGCACCTTCTTTCCAAGCGTGTAGAACGCCTGCAGATCGTCCGCGTCGAGGCCCGGCGTCACCGATAGCGCGCGGAGGGTATGGATGGCATCGCGGACTTCTCCATCGACGGCGCTCATCACGGCGCGGTTTCGCGCCTTCGCTGCATTGAGCAGGCTTTCGTTCTCCTGCTTGACGACGAGATTCGCCGCAACGAGCGCAAACGCGATCAGCGGTACCGCCGTGCCAAAGGCCATCAGGAACAGGCTGGTGCGAAGACGCATGGGAAGAAGACGCATGGGAAGTTGACGCAGCAGTCGAAGTACGAAGCTTAGATCGGCTCGAATGGAATCGAGCGGCGTCACCTTACATTGGTCGCCGCCGTGTCCCCCGTGAGGAAAAGCACCGCGCGCCATGCGATCACGGTCGCCACATTTCTCCTGGGAGGATAAGCCGCGCGCGCCAGACGAGCGCGAGAGCGCCCGTGCTGCCGCTCGGCAGTACCGTTCAGGATAGCGGCCGGGCTGCTCCCCGTGCACGTCATTGCGACGCCGAGGGAATAGGGTAAGAATCGGCGCCGGCATCATTGCCGCCCGGATGATCGTCGTTGCCGCGAGCCGCCCAGCCCGATTCGATGAACGCTTCAATCAATGCGGTCTTCCTGAGCTACGCCTCGCAGGACGTTGCGGCGGCCCGGCGCATTGACGAGGCTCTGCGCGCGGCAGGGGTCGTCGTATGGTTCGACGAGAGCGAGCTGCGCGGAGGCGACGCGTGGGACGCCTCCATTCGAAAGAAGATCAAGGAGTGCGCGCTATTCGTGCCGATCATCTCGGCGAACACCGAGTCGCGCAGCGAAGGTTACTTCCGCTTGGAATGGAAGCTTGCCGTCGACCGCTCCCACCTGATGGCGGACGACCAGCCCTTCCTCCTGCCCGTCGTGATCGACGACACCTCCGAAGTCTCCGCCCGTGTCCCGGATCGATTTCGTGAACGCCAATGGTCACGGCTGCCGGCCGGGGAGAATGCAGACGTCTTCGCCGAGCACGCTCGCAGTCTCCTGGGGAGCAGTGAAGCGGTGCCTGCAACGATTGCGCCCTCCGCGGTGCGAGCCAAGGCAGCAGCGATCGCCGGCAAGTCGCGCTTCTTCAAAGGGCTCGTCGCCGCGCTCGCCGCCGTGATCGTGGCGCTGATCGCAGCGGTTCGTTTGCAGACGGATGTCAAGGATCCGGCGTCGGTTGCGGTGCGACAGTCCACGCCGACAGAAACGACGGCACGCCAGGCGCCGAAAGCTGATCAGAACACCGTCGCCGTGCTGCCGTTCACGAATCTCAGCGACGACAAGGCCAACGAGTACTTCTCCGACGGCATCAGCGAAGAACTGCTCTCGGTGCTTCAGAAGATCGCCGGCTTGCGCGTCGCGGCCCGCCTGTCGGCGTTTTCGTTCAAGGGTACCAATGCGACGACGCAGGAGATCGGCGAGAAGCTCGGCGTCGCCCATCTCGTGGAAGGCAGCGTTCGCAAGGCGGGCCAGAGCGTGCGCATCACCGTTCGGCTGAGCCGTGCTGCAACAGGCGAGCAACTCTGGTCGGACAGTTACACGCGCGATCTCCAGGACGTGTTCGCCGTGCAGAGTGAGGTCGCCCAGACGATCGTCGAACAGCTTCGCGTGCAGCTCGGCGGCACTCTCAACGCGTCGGCGAAAGCGGCGATCCAGGCTCAGGTCCGCTCGGCGGGGAAAGGGGGCACGAAGAACGCGGATGCCTATCAGCGTTACCTTCAGGGAATCTATTTCCTGAACCAGTTCACGCGCGATTCCGCCATTCGGGCGGCAGATTTCCTCGAACGCGCAGTGGAGGCGGATCCGGGCTTCGCGCTCGCGTGGGCCGCGCTGTCGCAGGCCAGCTCGGTACGCGGCGGGTTTGCCGATACCAAGCCCGAATTCGACGAGGGCTTCGCGGTGGCACGGCGCGCAGCCGGACATGCGCTTGAACTCGAGCCCGATCTCTCGGAGGCGCATCTCGCCCGCATGCGCGTGCAGATGTGGTACGACTTCGATTGGAGAGGGGCAACCGAGTCGCTCAAGCACGCGCAGAAGTCCGCACCGACGGACCCCGATGTCCTGTCGGCGGCCGCACAGCTCGCCTACACCCTCGGCCAAAGGGAAAAGGCCGTCGAATTCGCGCGGCAGGCGGTGGCGTCGGATCCCGTGAACGCTGAAATGCGAATGAACCTTGCGTTTGCCCTGGAAAGCGCGGGCCGGTACGACGACGCGGTGTCGCAGTTTCGGCGCACGATCGAACTCAGCCCGACCAACCCATGGGGTCATGCCGGCGTAGCGTTGATGCTGTTGCGCCAGGGACGATTCGACGACGCGCTGCGCGAGGCGGAACGCGAGTCCAACGAGTGGTCGCGGTTGACGGCCCAGGCACAAGTGCTTTGGGCGCTGGAGAAGAAGGCCGAGTCCGATGCAGTCCTCGCGCGCCTGACCACGCGCTTTGCAGACACCGCGGCTTACCAGATCGCGGAGGTTCATGCCTATCGCCGCGAAAACGATCGGGCCTTCGAGTGGCTCGAACGCGCATTGCGGCAGCACGACCCCGGCCTCACATGGTCGCGACTCGATCTGTCGCTCGCGCGGCTGCAGGACGATCCGCGCTGGCTCGTGTTCCTGAACAAGGTCGGGCTCGCGGACGAGCAGTTGAAGTGAAACGGCGTCGCAATCAAGAGCCGTTTGCGAGAGGGTGACGGTAACGCACGGTCGACGTCCGCGCTTCCCCGTGCAGCGGCGCTCACACGCCACAGGGCTCGTTGAGTGAATGCTGAGGAGCTTACTGGCCGCTCGCCTGGATCAACTCGAGTTCGTCCACCCAGGCGAGCTCGCAGTTGTAATCGTGCAGCGCCGTCGAGCTCGTATAGCGATCACCACTCGGTGCGGTCACATCCACCAGCAGGCCGGAGAATCGCACGAGTTGACCGGGTCGAATGGTCGCCAGACGCGTTGCGATCTCCCGGTTGGCGGCAATCGTGTGCACGTGAGTGAGGTTTGCGAGCAGGTACGCCTGAACCTCTGCGAACGGGCGCTGCGCGAGCTCGGTGCCCGACCTGATCTGCGGAAACACGAAACGCCCGGCCAACGGCGATCCTCGCTGATCGAACTCGAGCTGCGAGTAGGCGCGTGCGTCCGAAAGCGGTCCCCAGGCGATGGCGAGATCCGTGGGCGCAAGATGCGCGAATTCGCCGATCGAATAGTTGGTCCGGGCGACGACCACCACCCGCCCGCCGAAGCGTCCCAGCGGGCGATATCGAAAGCCATGATCGTCGCGCCATGATTGCGCATCGGGCGCAGAAACGATAACCGGCTCCGCAGCGGCGAGCACGCCCGGGGGGTGGCGCACTTCCCGCTCATGCGTGTACCAGTGCACACCCCCGACAACGCTCGCGAGAAGCAGGATCGCCAGGAATAACGGTTGCATTCGCTACGATTCGCCCGTCGGTCTTGAGCCGCTTCGTTCGAGGTCCCGGCCGGCATTGCGACTGTGCTGCGCCGCGCGATGATCACAAGGCCGGAGAGGCTACCCGGGGTTTCGCCCCGGGAAACCTCTCCTCGTTTCAAATGCTAAGGAAATAAAGAAGTTCGCGATCGCGCTCTACTGGTCGCTGAACAGATTCTGCGGGATGCCCGCGGCATTGAAGAGGTAGTCGCGAGAGTTCTCCAGATCGCGGCGCAGCTTGTCGATGTTCACGTCGACGAGCCGACCCTTCCACTTGCGCACATTGCCGGCAACGATCACGGTTTCGACGTTCGTGCGCTCCATCAACGAAACGACCGCGCCCGGCACCTGGTTGAGCGGCGCGACGTTGATCGCGGTCGCGTCGAGGATGATGATGTCGGCCTCCTTGCCCGGAGTGAGCGAGCCGACCTTCTGATCGAGCCGCAGTGCTTTGGCGCCGTTCATCGTCGCGTAGCGCAGGACGTCGCGCGTGGTGAGCGGGTCCGGTATGTTCGCGGGTGGCTTCGGGAAATAAGGGAACGACGGAGGGGGAGCGGTTACGGCGGATTGCGGAAGCCCCCAATCGAGGGGATCCGGCAGGTTCTGATTCCCGTTGGGGGCTGTCGAGAATCATCTGATTCACCAGCGCGCGCTGCAGATTCATGCAGGCGCGCATCTGCGTGAAGAAGTCCGCGGTGAGCGTGCATTCCACGTCCACCGAGAGCGACGGCTCCATGCCGAGGCTCTGCACCCTCAGGATGGGCGGCATGCCGTGCCGCATGTTCATCTCGATCGGGAATGCGATCGATACCTGGGCGCCGACGTCCTTGACCTTCTCCCAGGCGGTGTCCGACATGCCCGTCATGTGGATGAACAGGTTATCGGGGCCGATCGCGATCTTGCCGTTACCGCCGGTTCTGGCAGCGAGCTTGTCGAAAATCGGGCGGATGCCGAAGGGCGAAAGGATATGCGCCGCAATCTGCAAGCCGAGTCGACGCCCGATCGTCCAGGACTGGTCCGTCGTCGCATCGCCAAGATAGACCTCGCCGCCCATGATCATGTGGACGAGCCCGTTGCTCGAGAGGTTGTTCGCGGAGAACCATTGGTTCGTTTTGCCCGCCCAGGTCGCGTAGGCTTCCGCGTCGTCGAAGGCGACGTGCACGACCGGATGCCTCCACAATCCGTGCAGGGAGCTGTCGGGACCTCTTGGGTGCTTCCAATCAGCGCCCGCAACATAGGTCCACCAGTTGTACGCATTTCGCATGTCGACAGGACCGCACGGTTTGTGGAACACGGCCGACGATGGCGCAAGGAGCCCGGGCTTCGCGTCCGGATAATCCGTAACGCTTGCGGGCTTCTCGGCAAGCGTCACGTAGCCCGTCGCGTCGACGAAGCGCTTGAATTCGACATTCGTCACCGCGTGCCGGTCCATCCAGAACGCGTAGACCCTTACGTTGTGCGCGGGCGCTTCCTCGGGATAGTGGTGGTTCGATCCCATGACGAACGTGCCGCCGGGAATCCTGACCATTCCCGTCGGTGATGCGGTGCTACCTGTCGACTCGGTAGGCAGCACACGCTTCGCGTCGACACTGCGCATGATGTTTCACCGGAGCCCACGAATCGCGCGAGTGACTCGCCGCATGATCAGCTTCTACCGATCTGGCCTGGAGCAGTGTCGCTCCGTGCTGCTCGCCTGAGCTTCGTGCTGCTCGCCTGTTCCTCGGGCGCTACGGCGACTTCGGCGTCTTGTATTCGACTTCCTTCTGGAACGGCTTCCAGATGGTTTCGTATCCAACAAACCCTTTTTCGTTCGGCGGCTTCTGCTGCGTCGTATAGAAGCGCGTCTGGCCGTCAGGAACCTTGGTCACTGGTTTTTGCTCGCTCATAGGTCGCCTCTCTTTCGTGAAGCCAGGAATGCAAAGTCAGGCAACAAAGCCAGGTAGCATGCGATTCGCCACCCACACCCACTTCAGACCGGTCTCATCACCGACGGGTCGATGTTCGGCTGCGCACCGATCGTTCCACCGTTTTTCATCTCTTCGTCGGTCGCGTCGCGCACTGTCAGTACCTCGAGCCTGAAGACGACCTCTCTGTCACAAAGCGGGTTGTTGCCGTCTACTGTCAATGTCTCGTCGTCGATCCGCGTCACGATGAAGCTGCGCGTCTTGCCTGTGTCGTTTTCCATCAAGATGGACAAGCCGATCTGCCGATACTCCGCGGGAACGTTCTCGAGGCGGTCGATGAAGACCAGCGACTCGTCTCTCGGGCCGAAGATGCGATTGCCGTCGAGCGGCACCTCGATCACATCGCCGGCGCACTTGCCGTCGAGCTCCTTGTGGACGGAAGGCGCCAGGATTTCATTGTGCACGTGCAAGTAGCCCAACGGGAATTCGACGCCGGTGAGGACCTGCCCCGTTTGGTCGGTGACCTTGTACGTGAGCTCGACGAACTTGCCGTCCTGGATTGCTTCACTCATGGCGCGTCCGCCTTCGCTGCTCAGAAGATCGACGCCGCAAAAATCCGCACCTCGCCATCCTCGTATCCGAGGACGAGCCTGCCGAGCCATTCGCCCGGCTTTTTGGTGCTCCGTTGCCGGTAGAGAACGGTCACATGCTCGCCGCGGCGAATGATCCCGAGACAGTCGATATCTTCGGACAGGTTCCTGGCCAGCTCGCTGTTTGCGAACTGGTGATTCACGACCACTTGATTCATCGCGAGTGCCAGCGAACTCGCAAAGTTTTTGACGAAGTCCCCGTACTTGCCTTCGTTCGAGTACTTGACGAGGTCGCGCCACAGCGGATCGGCCATGGCGCGTATCTCCTCGTCGGTTCTTTCGACAATATTCAAGCGGACAGCTTTTGGGCCTGCGTTTGCATCGTCGTAACCTCGTCGTCGGAAACCAGGTGGTAGCAGGGCGCCTTCTCCATCGTGTATTCACCCGTTTCCGGATCTCGACGCGAAACGGTAAGCACGTGCCAGTTCTCGTCGTCCACCTTCATGACATCTCCGCGGTAGTAGTAACCGGGCCAGCGCGTCTCCTTGCGGAACAGCGTGTGTTGCGTGACGCACTCCGCAGCGCGGTGTCGGTGCTTGAGCTCCCATGAACGCAGCAACTCGTGTAGGTCCTTGGCAGCCAGGCTCTCGAGATCCTCCTCCATGATCTTGAGTTTCTTCAGGCAGATGTTCAGGAGCTTCTCGTTCGTCATGTAGCCGACGGTATAGCCGCCGCAATACTCGTCCATGAGCTTTTGCAGACGGTCCAGTCCCTGTTGCGGATTGATGTAGTGCGGGTTGACGGTGCCGGCGACGACCGCATTGCGGTAGATCCTGTAATGCTCGAGAGGCTTGTAGATCTCTTTCCTGCGGCGCTCGACCTGCGCATCCGACACGACGATGCCTTCCGACTTTCCGTCGTCGATGTACTTGCACGCGGCTTTCGCAGCGAGACGGCCCTCGGTGAACGAGCCGGACGAGAAGGCGTGCGGCGTTCCTCCGACCGCATCGCCCGCGCCGAACAGGCCTTCGACCGTTGTCATGCGGTTGTAGCCCCAGAAATACTCGGGCGGTGAGACGTCCTCGGGACCCGAGCACCAGGCGCCCGAGCACGTCGCGTGCGAGCCCATTACGTAAGGCTCGGAAGTGGTAAGTTCCGGATTCTCGTTCTTGGGATCCACGTCGGTGGCGGCCCACAGGACCGCCTGGCCCACCGTCATGCCGAGGAAGTTTTCCCAGCCGACTTCTTCCAGGTGAGGATCCTGGAACGCCTGCATGGTCACCATGTGAATCGGGCCGCGGCCTGCTGCCACTTCGCTGATGATGCAATGGTTGCGCAAACAGGTCGGGATGGGCCGATGGGTCAGGTGCGAAGCCTCCGGATCGAGATACTCCTTCCCGACCATCTTCTGCAGCGCCGGGAACCACTTGGATTCGTACTCTTCGCCCAACGAGTTTTGCGTATAGGTCTTGAGATGCAGGAAGTAGGCGCCGACCGGGCCGTAACCGTCCTTGAAGCGCGCCAGAACGATGCGATTTTCCATCTGCGTCATCTTCGCGCCGGCGTCGATCATGAGCCCGTATGCCGACGCGGACGACCAGGGCGCGTACCAGGTGCGGCCCGCACCTTCGCCCGTCGAGCGCGGCTTGAAGATGTTGGAGGCGCCGCCCGCGCCGCAGATCACGGTCCTCGACTTGAAGACGTGGTAGTTGCCCGTGCGGACGTTGAAGCCGACGGCACCGGCAACCCGGTTCGGCTTGCTCTCGTCCATCAGCAGGTGCGTGACGCAGATGCGGTTGAAGACCTTGTCGGCCGATTTCTTCGCCGCCTCCGCGACGATGGGCTTGTACGACTCGCCGTGGATCATGATCTGCCATCGGCCCTCACGCATGTAGCGCCCGGTCTTCGGGTTCCTCATGATCGGCAGGCCCCACTCTTCGAACTGATGCACGGTGGAGTCGACGTGACGGGCCATGTCGAACAGCAGGTCTTCCCGCACGAGCCCCATCAGGTCGATCCGAGCGTAGCGGACGTGGTCTTCCGGATTGTTCTCGCCCCAGCGGGTGCCCATGTAGCAGTTGATGGCGTACAGGCCCTGGGCGACCGCGCCGGAGCGATCGATGTTGGCCTTCTCGGCAATGACGATCTTCTTGTTTTGACCCCAGAATCTGGCCTCCCAGGCGGCACCGCTGCCGCCGAGGCCCGAACCGACGACCAGAATATCGATGCCATCTTCGACGATCGTTTTGTAGG
>Ga0070671_100003647_pt1 | contig 12059 bp, 15 predicted proteins | sample KBSS73metaG_FD_65341 | JGI IMG/M metagenome (GOLD analysis project Ga0070671, IMG submission 65341) | Switchgrass rhizosphere microbial communities from Kellogg Biological Station, Michigan, USA - KBS S7-3 metaG | ecosystem: Host-associated > Plants > Roots > Rhizosphere > Soil ...
GACTTCGCCTTCTTCGTCAAGGTCATCCAGGCCTACCAGCGGTCACCGCTGCGCTTCGTTCTTCCCGAACCGCTGCGGGCCGTCGCCGCCGAGGCCGTGCCGTGGCGCACCGAGGCCGACGTCCACCGCTCGGACCTGCGGCATCGGCTCCCTCCGGGCCTCTCCATGCCGCGGGCGTTGGCGGTCCGCGACCTCGACGAGGAGACGGCCGTCCTCTGGCTGGAGCGGATCCCCGAACGCCCGGTGGTGTGGGACGCAGGCCGTTACGCCCGAGCGGCGTACCTGTTGGGCCGCTTCGCCGCGTCCCGAGCCGTCGCGCCGCTCGTCACCGCGGTCCACGGCGCCCGGACCCCACGCACCTACGCCCAAGGCTGGCTCGACGGTGTCGTCCGGCCCGCCTTGTCCGGGGCCGCCGTCTGGACACACCCGCTGGTCCGCGAGGCGTTCGACGCCCGGCTGCGGCGCAGGCTCGACGCGGCGTTCGACGCGCTCCCCGCCCTGCTCGACGAGCTCGACCACGCGCCCCTCACCGCCACCCACGGCGACGCCTGCCCGGCCAGCCTGCTCGTCGCCGCCGACCGCGGGGGGCTCGTCCTCGTGGACTTCGGGTTCTGCGGCCGGGCCCCGCTCGGCACCGACCTGAGCCGACTCGTCCTCGGCGACGTCGGGACCGGCCGCGTCGACCTGCCCGCCCTCGACGCGGCCTGCTTCGACGCCTACACGGCGGGCTTCGCCGCCGAGGGCGCCGGCCAGGACGTGACGCGCCTGCGCCGAATCCACGCCCTGCTCATGACGGTCTTCGCCGCCCTGCCCGCGGTACCGGTCGAGCATCTCGACGCGGCCCCGACCCAGGCTCTGCGTCGACTCTCGCAGTCCAGAGCGGCCACCGCGCGCTACGCGCTGGACCTGCTCGACCACACCCCCGCCTGAGCAGGCCCGGCCGACCTCCTCGGGTTCCGCTGCTCCGTCGAGCAGGCGCTCGACGCGGACGGGTGACCGCGCGTCGTCCGGCCTGGTCGGGAGCGCGATGTAACGCCTTCGGGCGAGGTGGCGCTGAGGGCGTGACGGGCCGAGCGAACCACCCCCCTCGCTCGGCCCGTCATCGACCGGAGGTGGTGGAGTGCCCGCAACGGCGTGCACGGCGACGGTGAGCCACCCGGACCTCGAGAACGCCCTCGTGGCCGCGTCGGCGGGCGACGAGGAGGCGTTCGTCGCGCTCTACCGCGACCTGCAGCCCCGGCTGCTCCGCTACGCCACCGCGCTGGTCGGTGCCGAGGCGGAGGACGTCACGGCCGACACCTGGCTGCACGTCGCCCGCGACCTGCGCCGCTTCACCGGCGACCTCGACGGCTTCCGCGGCTGGGTCACCACGATCTGCCGCAACCGCGCCGTGGACTCGGCGCGGTCGCGCGGCAGGCGGCCGGTGCAGGCCGTGGAGCTCTCCGAGATCGCCGACCTCGCCGTCGTGGCCGACCGGGCACGCACCGACGACGCCGCGCTGGAACGGCTCGGCACGGACCGCGCGCTGGCGCTGATCCTGGCGCTGCCCAGGACGGAGGCGGAGGCCGTGCTGCTCCGCGCGGTCGTCGGGCTCGACGCCGCGACCGCGGCCACGGTGCTCGGCAAACGCGCCGGAGCGGTCCGGGTCGCGGCCCACCGCGGGCTGCGCAGGCTGGCGGAGCGGCTCGACGCCGAGCAGGACGGGACCCCACAGACGGAGGCCGACCATGCAGAAGCACGACCCGGGCGTTCGTCGCCCCCGGCGCAGCAGGCCCCCGTCGAGGTCGGCCGGGCACCGGAGGCCACCGATGGCTGAGCGTCCCGCCCGCAGGCGGCTCACCCCCGCCGAGGCCGACCGGCTGCTCGAGGGCCGCGGACACCGCCGCGACCTGCGCGCGGTCCTCGACGCCGCGGCCGCCCCCGGACGCGATCGGGAGCTGCGCGGCGAGGACGTCGCCCGCGCGGCGTTCGCGGCGGCGGCGTTCTCCGACGAGCCCGTCGTGCGGCGTCGGCCGCGGCTGGTCGGGGTCCGCACCATCCTCGCCACTCTCGTGGTGGCGGGGACGGCCTCGGGAGGGGTCGCGATCGCCGCGAACGACCACGCGACGGCCCCGGCGCCCGTCGCTCCGGAGACCGGTCCCGGCCCGGGCTCGGGACATCCCGCCGCCGTCGTCGGAGAGGCCCGCGCCGAAGCCGCGCGGGTGCCCCACCGCGACTCGGACACCCCCCTCACCGGGGCGGGCGTCGTCGCCCAGTGCTGTGACCCGCCCGCACCGCCGACCTCGACCCCGCGGACTCCCCCGGCGCAGGCGGGGAGCCCGCAGGCAGGGGCGACACCGGTACCCACACCGGCGGTCGAGGACGCCACCGGCGGCCCTGCGCCGGACGGGGTCCAGGGCCAGACCCGCCGGGCCGAGACCCCGGCGGGCCCCAAGAGGGCGAACCCGATCGGCGACGAGGACCGGTGACGATCCCGACCACGCCGACGGTGCCGACGGCGCCGACCTGCGGCCTGCACACCATCGCCTGCGACGACGGCGTGACGCTCCTCGAGATCCGGGGCGGCATCGACACCGCGACCGTGGGGCCCCTCACCGCCACCGTGGACGCCCTCGTCCGGCCCGCCGAGACGCTGGTCCTCGACCTGACCAGGGTCACCTACCTCGGCTCGAAGGGCATCGCCCTGCTCACCGACGCCCAGGACCGCGCACGGGCGTGCGCGGGGCGGCTCGTCGTCGTGCCCGGGCCGGACAACCGTGCCGTCCTGCGGCCGCTGTCCTTGTTCGGCCTCGACCTCCTCCTCGACCTCGCCCCGACGACGGCCGCCGACGCGGTCCGACGGGCAGCGGGCGGGCCGGGGGTCGTCGTTCACCCCGCCGGGGAAGGCGATCCCCACCCACCGTGCGGAGACCCGGCTCCGGAGTATGAGCCCGTGCCCCTCACGGAACGGCTGACGCGCTCGTCCCTGGCCGAGCGCCGCCGGTTCCTCGACTCGGCCGCCGAGGCCGGGATCCCCGACACCGCGACCGTCTCCGTCCGGACGAAGGACTACGGCGCCCGCGCGCGGGTCGGCACGCGCATCGCGACCATCACCCTCGACGACGACGCGACCCGCAGCCCGACCCGCTGACCCGGCGCGCGGCCCGGGACCGGTGAGTCCGCGGAGCCGTCACAGTCGAAGGGACATGACCACGAACGACCGCAACCCCGCCCTCGCCGCCCTGGACGTCCTGGTCGGCGAGTGGACGATCCGACCGACGGCCCCGGCGGAATGGGGCCTCCCCGACCCGGACTCCCGCGAAGGCACCGTCCGCATCGAGTGGGCGCTCGGCGGCGCCTACCTACTGGTCAGCTCGCAGGCCCCCGACCCGATCCCGGACAGCATCGCCGTCATCGCCCCGGACGGCGACGGCTACCTGCAGCACTACTACGACTCCCGCGGCGTCACGCGGCTCTACCGGATGACCCTGGCCGACGGCGTCTGGACGCTGGTCCGCACCGAGGCCGACTTCAGCCCGCTCGACTTCGGCCAGCGTTTCGTCGGCGAGATCGGTCCCGACGGCTCGACCGTCGACGGCCGCTGGGAGCAGTCCCACGACGGCGGGCGGACCTGGGAGCTCGACTTCGTGATCACCTACCGGCGCTGACCGGCTCAGGGCGTCCAGGACGGATCTCGACCGGACACCGCCACCACGGTCCCGACGGTGCGGGGCACCCGGCCCAGCGTCGTCGCCGCAGGCGGGACCGTGACCTCGGGACCGGAAGATCCCCATCTCCCGGCCCTGCTCGGCCATCCCGTCCACGGCGGGCAACGCCGCGGCGCGCAGGGCGACGCGTGACCTGCCCCGTCCTCGCCCTGTGGTCCTCCCGCGACGACATGGAGGACCTCTACGGCGGCCCCCGCGCCGTCTGGCGGGGCTGGGCCGACGACGTCCACGGCCACCGGATCGAGTCGGGCCACCACATGGCCGAGGACGCCCCCGATGACCTCGGCGCCGCCTTCCTCACGTTCCTCGGGGACGGCGAACCCGACCACCGTGACCCCGGGTTCGTTTGACACTGCGCCGGAACGGGAAAACCAGTCGGTGACTGCGTCGGCACCTGAACGGGCTCTTCCCCAGCAACGACATACCAGCGCGCCCGACGCCGGGCACCCGCCCAGGCGATCGGGCGACGAGTACGCCCACCTCCGGCCTCTGCTGGCTCGGTTCGTCGCGCTGGACGACGACGATCCTGACCGCGCCGCGCTGCGCGACCGCATCATCGTCGGCTTCCAGCCGCTGGCCGTGCACCTCGCCCGACGTCACGCCGGGCGGCACCGCGACATCGAGGGCGACCTCGTGCAGGTCGGCACGATCGGGCTCATCGGCGCGATCGACCGCTTCCGCCCCGACCGGCTCGACGGCGACGTCCTCGGCTACCTCATCCCCTGCATCCGCGGCGAGATGCTGCGGTACTTCCGCGACAAGTCCTGGGCCACGCGCGTCCCCCGCAGGCTCAAGGACCTCAGCGTCGCCGTCAACAAGGCGTCCGTGCCGCTGACCACCCGCCTCGGCCGCGCCCCGCGCCCGAGCGAGCTCGCCGCCGAGCTCGGCGTCGACGTCGGGGAGGTCATCGAGGCCCTCAACGCCCAGCAGGACCAGCACGCCACCTCCCTCGACGCCGACCAGGACCGCGAGGGCACCGGCACCACCATCGCGGAGACGCTGGGGGCGCCCGACGCCGCCATCGACGCGATCGTCGACCACGCCGCCGTCCGGCCGCTGATCGAGGCCCTGCCGCAGCGCGAACGCACCATCCTGACCCTGCGGTTCTTCGCCGAGATGACCCAGAGCCAGATCGCCGAGCGCATGGGCATCTCGCAGATGCACGTCTCGCGCCTGCTCAGCCGCACCCTGGCCGAGCTGCGTCAGGGGATGCGGGACGCCGACGCCTGCTGACCGGCCGTCCACCCCGTGAGAGGGGCGGCGACCGGGCAGAATGACGGCGTCGGGAACCCGTACCGCACGCGATCCAGCGCCTGCGCGGTCCCGCGGGGGAGGAGCGGGAGCGGCGGTGGCGGTGCAACGGTTCGGAGTGGCGGCGGCGTCCCGGGTCGCCGCGGTCCGGTACAGCGGGCTGCTCGAGACCGGTCCCGACGAGGCCTTCAACCGGCTGACCCGGCTCGGCCGGACCATCCTCGGCACCCCGATGGTCGCCTTCACCGTGGTCGACGACGTGCGGTCCTTCCTGAAGGGCGCACCCGAACCCGAGCTGATCTGCGGCCCGCACGGCACCTACGAGTCACCGGTGAAGGACGCAGCCTGCCACCTGGTGATCGACAGCGCCGAGGTGGTCGCCGTGCCGGACACCGCCGCCGACCCGCGCACCCGCGACCTCCCGCAGATCCACGACTTCTCCGCCGCCTCCTGGGTCGGGGTGCCCGTCCTCGATCCCGAGGACCACGTCGTCGGGAACTTCTGCGCGATGGACGGCCGCGTGCGGGACTGGACCGCGGCGGAGATCGAGACCCTGAAGACCCTCGCCCTGGCCGCAGGCGGCGAGATCGCGCTGCGCCTCGCGCTCCGCACCGCCGACCGGCACGCGGCCGAGGCCGCCGAGCTCGCCCAGGTCCTCGAGCACAGCCTCATCCCGGCCGAACCGCCGGAGATCCCCGGCGTCGACATCGGGACCCTCTTCCGCGCCGGCGGCTCCGGGGTTGAGGTCATGGGCGACTTCTACGACGTCGTCCCGACGCCCACCGGGTTCGGCGTCGTGATCGGCGACGTCTGCGGCCGCGGCGCCCTCGCCGCGCGCAGCACCGCGATGGCCCGGGCCGCGGTGCGGACCGCCGCCCACTCCGAGTCCGATCCCGCCGCGGTCCTGGCTACGGTCAACGAGGTCCTGCACCGCTGGTTCGCGGGCCGGATCAGCTTCGTGACCGCCGCCTACGCCACGTTCACCGCCCCCGAACCCGCCCTGCCGGCGGGGTCGCCGTGGACCGTGACGGTGGCGAGCGGCGGCCACCCGCCCGGCTTCGTCCGCCGCGCGGCGGGCACCGTGGAGCAGCTCGCCGGTGGTGGCCGGATCCTCGGGTTCCTGGCGGAGTCGCAGATCGAGTCGGAGGTCGTCCGGCTCTTCCCCGGCGACAGCCTGGTGCTGCACACCGACGGCATCTCCGAGGCCCACCGCGTCGGGGACGACGACCAGCTCGACGAGGCCGGGATCGTCGCCGCCCTCGAAGCCGCCGCCCCCGGCTCGGACGCCGAGCACCTCACCCGGCTCCTGGCCGAGGCCGCCGCCACCCAGGCGGGCGACGGCACGGCGGACGACACCACGGAGGACGACGCCGGGGTGGTCGTCGTGCAGGTCGACCCGCGCTGATCCCGCCGGACCGACCTCCGTCGGCACGGTCTCGGACCAACGCGGTCCGCGCCAAAAAAAATCTTCATGCGACGCTTGCGCAAACCTCCATCGCGGGCTATAAATTATCTCGTCACCTCCGGTAGGCAGCACGACGAGAGGAGAGATCACGATGCTGCTGAACTACGAACCCTTCGCCGACGCCGTCCGGCTGTCGACCAAGGTTGCCGGACAGGCAGGCGTGCCCAATGGCATGCCGATGGACATCCAGCGTCTCGACGACCACTTCGTCGCGACCTTCGACCTGCCCGGTGTCGACCCCGGCTCGATCGACGTCACCGTGGAGGGCAACGCGCTGACCGTGCGCGCCGAGCGCAGCACCCCGCACGAGGACGGCGAGTGGCTGACCAGGGAACGTCCGCGGGGCTCGTTCGGCCGCCGCCTGATGCTCGGCCGCGACCTCGACGCCGAGCAGCTCACCGCGACCTACCGCGACGGAGTCCTCGCGATCACTCTCCCGGTCGCCGCTCGGGCTCGGCCCCGGCGCGTGGAGGTCAGCCACGGCCACACCGACCGGACCACCCTCGACGCCGGGACCGCAGGCTCGACCCCGCAGCCCGGGCTGACCGCGTCGAGCACCTGAACGCTCTCTGCGCACGCCGGCCGACCGGCCCGCAGGCTGCGCCGGGAGGTCGAGGACCAGCACCGAGAACCCACCACCGCGGGAGGACGATGAGGAAACCGGAGACCGATCACCCTTGACCGACAACCTCGGCAGGCTGGACGACGAGGACTACCCGGCCGTCTCCATGGGACAGGCCGCGGAGCTCCTCGACGTCCAGCCTGCCTTCCTGCGCAGCCTCGACACCTCCGGGGTCCTGCACCCCCACCGGACCGAGGGGGGACACCGCCGCTACTCCCGGCGCCAGCTGCGGGTGGCCGCCCGCCTGCGCGAGCTGCTCGACGCGGGCCACACCCTCGTCTCGGCGCAGGCCATCCTCGAGCTCGAACTCCGGCTCGACGACACCGACTCGGCCCGCAGGCGCGCCGACGACGCCCGCGACCACGCCACCGCGGAGCTCGACAGCGCCCGCGCCGACCTCCGGACCCGCACCGACGAGCTCGCCGCCGCCCAGGCGCGGATCACCGAGCTGAACGACCGGCTCCGCGACCTGAGCTGACGACCGCCACGACCCGGTCGGCTCGGGGAGGCCGTGCGGATCACGCCTGCGCGACGACGATCACCCCCGGCCTGACCGGCCCGGTGGCGGGCAACCGGAGCTCGGCGGTCGGCCGCAGCCCACTCCGCTCGATCAGGTCGACGAGCTGCTCGGGCCGCCACAGGTGCGTGGTCCAGCGCACCGGGATCCCGCCGTAGGCCTCGGTCATCTCCACGTCGCCCTCGCCGACGTGGGTCCCGACGATCAGCTGCCCGCCCGGCACCAGCGCCCGGGCGAAGGAGGACAGCACCTGGGGCAGGACCGACCGGGGCAGGTTGAACAGGGACCACCACCCCACGATCCCGCCCCACGCCCCCTCGGCCAGCTCCAGCTCCGTCGACGAGCCGACGGTGAACCGGCACTCCGGGTGCAGCCGCCGGGCGTGCTCGATCATGCGCGGCGACAGGTCGACGCCGGAGACGTCGAGACCCCGTTCGGCCAGGTAGGCGGTGACGGTGCCCGGCCCGCACCCGACGTCGAGCACCGGGCCGAGGCCGCCGACCGCCGCGGCGAAGACGCCCATCGCGGCGCGGAGCCACGGCATCTGCCGGATGTCGCCGAAGCTCGTCGTGGCGACCATGTCCACATAGGAGTCGGCGACCCGGTCGTACGACGCGCGGACGATCTCCAGGTCGGCGGGCTGCGCGATCACCGGAGCCCCACGGCCGCTGCTCCGGGACGAGGGCGGGTCAGGAGTGTCATGGGTCAGGGATAGCACCCGGCACCGACGGTTCCCGGCCTCCTCGCCTCACCCCTCCGGCGGGTCCGCCTGATCCGCCGCGTCCAGGTCCTCCGAGTACGCCACCGGGTGGTCCTGGCCGCGTTCGGTGAAGTGGTCGTTGAGCGCCTGGGCGATCGTGTCGTGCTCGTGGTTCGTGGCGCGCCTGCGGCCGTCGAGGACGGCCTCGAGCTCCTCGACGTCGAGGGAGCCGCCGAGGATGGCATAGGCGACCCAGAGCTCGCCGATCTCCAGCCGGGACAGGGCGAACCCGGCCCGCAGGGCGATGCTCGACGACGCGACCGCATCCTGGGCGCCGCGTGGACGACCGGGCCCGGGATCGGAGGCCATCACGGACGCATCACCTCACTCGGCGGCCGGCATGAATGCTTCACCTGTGCCTCGTACCCCGGAGCGCCGCGTTCACGCGTCCCGGGGCCCGCGGAGAAAACCGGTTGGCCGGGCGGCGCGTCCACCGCTACCGTCCCGACGACCGTGCAGGAGACCGAGGAGGTGGTACCCGTGACCGCAGTATCGACAGGGGTGCTCCTCTCCGGGGACATGGTCGGGCGATAGGTCGTCCGGGAGCGCCGCACAGCTCCCGAAGGGCACGACCATGCGACCCACCACGCGACCCACCACGCGATCCACCCTGCGATCCACCCTGCGATTCACCTCCGAACAGCGCCTCGACGACGGCGTCGTCGAACGCGGGTTCCTCCTCGGCGACATCCCCGGCATCCTCTGGACGCCCCGCTCCGCCGCACCGGCCCGACTGATCCTGCTCGGCCACCCGGGCGGGCTGCGCGGGATGTACCCCCGGCTGGCCGCCCGGGCCCGGCACTCCGCGGCGGAGGGCTACGCCGCGGCCACCATCGAGCTCCCCGGCGGCGGGGACCGGCCCCGTTCGCCCGCCGCCGACGAGGCCCGCGCGGACCTACGCCGGGCGATCGAGGCCGGGGAGGGGGTCGACGACGAGACCGTCGACCGGCTCGTCCTCCCGCTGGTCGACGAGGCGGTGCCGGAGTGGCGGGCCGCCCTGGACGCCCTGCTCGCCCTGCCCGGGATCCGCGGCCCGGTCGGGTTCTCGGGCGGGGTGATCTCGATCGGTGTCCGGCTGGCGGCGATCGAGCCCCGCCTCGCGGCCGCCGTCCTGTTCGCCGGGAGCTTCGTGCCCCGCGCGATCCTGCAGGAGGCCCGGCGGGTCACCCTCCCCCTGCTGGTCCTGCTGCAGTGGGACGACGAGCACAACGACCGACGGATGGCCCTGGAGCTGTTCGACGCCTTCGGCACCACGCAGAAGACGCTGCACGCGAACACGGGCGGGCACACCGGTGTCCCGGGCTTCGAGGGGGACGACGCCATCCGGTTCCTCAGCAGGCACCTGGCGGGCGGCTCATGAGCGGGGCAGGGCCCCCGTCGGATCGGCCACCGAGGACACCTCCGCCTCGCGCCGGGTCAGCACCAGGGCGGCGTCCTCGGTGACGGCCACGGTGTGCTCGGAGTGGGCGGTGCGCGAGCCGTCGGCCGAGCGGATGGTCCAGCCGTCGGGGTCGTAGACGATGCGGTCGGTCGTGCGGGCGAACCAGGGCTCGAGGGCCAGGGTCAGCCCGGGGCGCAGCCGCAGGCCGCGGCCCGCGCGGCCCGTGTTGGACACGTGCGGGTCCTCGTGCATGGTGCGGCCGATGCCGTGGCCGCCGAACTCGTCGTTCACGGGGTAGCCGTAGGACCCGGCGACCGCCGCGATGGCCGCGGAGATGTCGCCGATCCGGTTGCCCGGCCGCGCCGCCTCGATCGCCGCCTCCAACGCCTCCTGGGTGGCCCGGACGAGCCGCACGTCCTCCTCGGCCGGGGTCCCGACGATCACCGTGCGCGCCGAGTCGGCCGCCCACCCGTCGATGCTGACGGCGATGCCGGCAGTGAGTACGTCCCCGTCGCGCAGGGTGTAGTCGTGCGGCAGCCCGTGCAGAACGGCGTCGTTGACCGCCAGGCAGATGACGTTGCGGAACGGCCCCCTGCCGAAGGACGGCGAGTAGTCCCAGTAGCAGGACTCGGCGCCGCGCTTCTTGATCATGTCGCGGGCGTGGTGTTCGAGGTCCATCAGGTTGACCCCGACGTCAGCGAGCCGCCCGACCTCGGACAGCACCTCGGCGACGAACCGCCCGGTCACGTGCATGCGGTCGATCTCCGCGGGCGTCTTCAGCTCGATCACGGGTTCTCCACGTCGCCGGTATAGTTATACCGACCCTAGCAGGAGAGCCGGCGGAGGAATGCCAACCCGGCGCTACCCTCGCCCGATGCAGCGCAACCGGTCGATCCCGGCGAGCACCGTCGTCCCGGTTCTGACCTACCCGGACGTGCGGGCCGCGGTGGCGTTCCTCGAGACGGCGTTCGGGTTCACCGAGAGCGTCCGGATCGGAGAGGACCACCGCGCGCACCTGGCCGTCGGGGACGGGGCCGTGATGGTCCGAGACGTCCGCCACGACGCGCGTCCGCCGCACCCGGGCGACCATTCCCACGAGGTCCTGGTCCGCGTCGAGGACGCCCGGGCCCACTGCGAGCGGGCCCGCGCCGCGGGCGTCGAGATCCTCACCGAGCCGACCGACTACCCCTACGGCGAGCGGCAGTACCACGCGCGGGACCCGTTCGGGCACCGCTGGGTGTTCTCCGAGACCCTCGCCGACACCCGCCCGGAGGACTGGGGTGGCACGACCGTCGGCTGACCGGAGACCTCACCCGAGCCTGCGGCCCAGCGCCGTCGCCGCGCCCGCGACCAACACCACCGCGAGCGAGGGCGCGAGGACGAGGTGCGGGGCGGCGAACACGAACTCCCTGCCCTCGGCGACCATCGCGCCCCACTCCGGGGTCGGCGGCTGGACCCCCAACCCGAGGAACGACAGCCCGGAGACGGTGAGCAGGGTGCCCGCGAACCGCAGGCACGCGTGCGCGACCAGCGCGGGCGCGATGTTCCGCAGGACGTGCACGCCGAGGACCCGGGCCGTCCCGGCACCGAGGGCGACGGCCCCCTCGACGTACTCGCGGCCCGCCTCGGCCACGGTGAGCTGGTAGGTCTGCCGGGCGAACGGCGTCCAGCCGACGAGCCAGACCGCGGCCAGCAGCGAGCCCAGGCCCGGGCCGAGGACCAGCGTGGCCAGCAGTCCGAACAGGACGATCGGGAGCGCGGCGAGCAGGTCGACGAAGCGGAGCACCAACCCGCCCACCGGCCCGGCCCGGTACCCGGCCGCGAGCCCCACCGCGATCCCGACCACCCCGGTGACCAGCACCGTCAGCAGTGTGGTCCCGAGGGTGAGCCGCGCCCCGACGACCAGCCGGGCCAGCACGTCCCGCCCGACCTGGTCGGTCCCGAGCAGGTGCTCGGCCGAGGGTGGGGCGAGGATCGCGCCGAAGTCGGTGGCCACGGGGTCCGGCAGGGCGAGTGGGGCCACCACCAGGAGCAGCGCCGCCGCGATGCCGCCGAGCCATGCCCTCACCGGGACTCCTCGCGGTTCCGGGCGACCGGGTCCAGCACGAGCGCCAGCACCTCGACGACCGCGCCCGCCGACACCGCGACCACGACGACGGCGAGCGTCGCCGCCTGGATCACCGGCAGGTCCTGGGCGAGCACGGCGTCGTACAGCCCGCGTCCCAGGCCCGGGATCCCGAACACCACCTCGACGACGACCGACCCGCCGAGCAGCCCAGCCACGACCATCGCCGACAGCGACGTCACCAAGGTGGTCGCCAGCCGGGCCCCATGCCGCCAGAGCACACGCCCCGGG
>Ga0070671_100003649_pt1 | contig 12056 bp, 10 predicted proteins | sample KBSS73metaG_FD_65341 | JGI IMG/M metagenome (GOLD analysis project Ga0070671, IMG submission 65341) | Switchgrass rhizosphere microbial communities from Kellogg Biological Station, Michigan, USA - KBS S7-3 metaG | ecosystem: Host-associated > Plants > Roots > Rhizosphere > Soil ...
CCAGCCGGGAAAGTGCGCCGCTATCCGAACCGGTGATGGACCAGGTGCTCAAGGCCGAACTGGGCCGCTGGCGCACCGGCTCGATCCGCGTTCAACCGGCGCTGGCCATGGCCATGGCACGTGCGCTGGTCCCGGCCGCTACCGGCCTGGTGCCGGGATCGGGCGCGGCCGAGCGCCTCGCCGGGGCCCTGGCCACGCTCGATGACGGCGGCAGCCTGCTGCGCCGGGCCATGCCACGCGGGCTGCCGTCCTCGGCCATGGGGGCACGGCGTGCGCTGGCCCAGGGGCTGGCACAGGCGGGCCATGGCGATCCGGCCGTGCTGGAAACGATGCAGGCCACGCATGCGCTGGGGCTGCGCTTGTCCTGCGCGCTGGCGCGCCACCTGGCCCGCTATCCCGACTGGCAGGATTCCCTGCGCGCCGAAGTGCGCAGCGCCCCGCTGGTCAAGGACGGCCTGGCGAACCGGCTTGAACTGCTCGACATGGCGATCTGCGAGGCATGGCGCCTCTTGCCCGGCGCCGTGCTGGTCGAACGGCGGCTGGCAGCGCCGCTGACCGTGGGCGAGCATCACCTGCCGACAGGGACGTGCGTGGCGATCAGCCCGGCCGCCACCCATGCCGATCCTAATCTGTGGGCCGATCCCCAGCGGTTCGATCCGCTGCGCTTCTCGCGCGGTCGCGCTGCCATCCGGCCTGCGGGGGCCTGGATCGCGCCCGACCTGCTCGAACCAGGGCTGGCGCGTGGGGCGACGGGCCTGGTGCGGCTGACGATGACGCACCTGCTGGACAGGTTTGCGCTGGTGACCGGCGATCGCGGCAAACTTGCCCTGCGCACGGCCGGTTGAGCACCGGACCGCGAACAGCTATGGCCGGCCCGAAGCGGCGAAGGATCACGCATCGCCTTGACGATTCGCCAGTAGCCCGGTAAGGGCGCCGCTTTCCGGCGGGCTTGCCCGCCTTGTCGAACGACCAAGTCGAGCAAGCACCAGGACATTCCCGGTCTGCCCCTTTGGGGTGGCCCGTCAGAGGACAGAAACAGGACAAACATGGCCAATACGCCGCAAGCCCGCAAGCGCATCCGTCGCAACGAACGCCGCGCCGAAATCAATGGCAACCGCCTTTCGCGCATCCGCACTTTCGTCAAGAAGGTGGAAACCGCGATCGCCGGTGGCGACAAGACCGTTGCCGCCGAAGCGCTCAAGGCTGCCCAGCCCGAGCTGGCCCGTGGCGTTGCCCGTGGCGTGGTCCACAAGAACACCGTGGCCCGCAAGCTCTCGCGCCTCAGCAAGCGAGTCGCTGCCCTCTGATTCGGTGCTGCCACGCCCCTTGACCCTTAGGGGGCGTGCTGCGCGACAACACGGCTTTGGCCGGCGTGATGAACGCCGGCCATTTTCGTCTGCGCCTTGTGCGACGGTTCGATGACACGCCGATTGCACCAACTAACGGATTTGTCGCGATTCGCATTGTGCAGATTTAGTTAATTCTCCATGATTCAATCACTTAGGAGAATTTCGCGCAGTTATTGAGTCAAGGCTAATTATTTCAGAAATTTTGCGCCTGGTGGGCTTGCACAGTCCCCGATGTGGCTCATAGACAGAGACCACGCCGCGCGCTGGCCGGTTTGCTGTGATGCAGATCGAACGGTTCGCGGTGTCACGAACATCGCTTGAAACGGCAATCCGCCGTGCCCGATGCGGCACCGGCGGGCGGGTAAGCTGTGCCTGCGGGATCGTGGCCGGTTCGGTTCTTGTCGAACAAGCCACGCCCGTGGGCCCTGCCTGCAATTCGGGGGCATCTGGCCACAGGCCTGGACATTACGTGGGACGGCGAAGTGTGAAGATGGATCAGTTCGGCGGTACGGGCGGCAGTGTGGCCGCAATCGGTTCCCGAAACGGGGCTGGCACCCATGACGGTGCCGCTTCCCTTGCAGCAACCAGTGGGCGCGCGGCCGGTCAGACCGCCGCAGCCCGGAAAGGACGTGACGGGGGCATGGAAGACCAGGAAGCTCTCGATCTGGCGGCCGACTGGGCCGATATCAGCCAGGGACTGAAGAAGGACCTGGGGCCGCAACTGCACACGCAATGGATCAAGCCGATCCAGCTGGGCAGCTTCTGCAAGGAAACCGGCACGCTCGACCTGTTCCTGCCTACCGAATTTTCGGCCAACTGGGTGGCCGACCGCTTTGCCGATCGCCTGTCGTTGGCATGGAAGATCGCGCGGGCCGAAGTGCGCCAGGTTCGCATCACCGTGCACCCGCGCCGCCGGGCCATGCCCGAATTGCGCGTGGGCAGCCGTACCGCGCCCGAGTTGCGCGTGGCGGCCGCCAATGAAACCGCACCGGTGCTGGCGCCTGCAAGCCGGCCTGTGGCTGCTGCGCCGCCGCTGACGGCCGGGTTCGACGCGGCTGCCTCGGGCATCGATCCGTCGCTCACGTTCAACGATTTCGTCACTGGCAGCGCCAATGTCCTCGCGCTCAACGCGGCGCAGCGCATGGCGGCGGCTGAAACCCCGCAGTTCTCGCCGCTGTACCTCAAGGGCTCGACCGGCCAGGGCAAGACGCACTTGCTCCACGCCATTGCCAATGGCTTTTTGGCAGCCCGGCCGGGCGCGCGGGTATTCTACTGCTCGGCCGAGCGGTTCATGATCGAATTCGTCCAGGCCGTGCGCCAGAACGAGATGATCGAGTTCAAGAACCGCCTGCGCGGGTTCGACATGCTCTTGGTGGACGACATTCAGTTCATCATCGGCAAGGCCAGCACCCAGGAGGAATTCCTTCACACGATCGATGCCCTGCTCAGCGCCGGCAAGCGCCTGGTAGTGGCAGCCGATCGCGCGCCGCAGGCGCTCGACGGGGTGGAACAGCGCCTGCTCTCGCGCCTGTCGATGGGGCTCGTCGCTGATATACTGGCTGCTGACATCGAACTGCGCCGCCAGATCCTGGAGCACCGCCTCTCGCGCTTCACCAGCGCCCAGGTGCCGCAGGACGTGGTGGAGTTCCTGGCCCGCACGATCAACCGCAACGTGCGCGAGCTGGTCGGTGGCCTCAACAAGCTGATCGCCTTTGCGCAGCTGACGGGCCAGCAGGTGAGCCTGCAACTCGCCGAAGAGCAGCTGACCGATATCCTGTCGGCCAATCGGCGCCGCATCACGATCGACGAGATCCAGCGCACGGTGTGCCAGTTCTATCGTGTCGACCGTTCGGAAATGGCCTCCAAGCGCCGTGCCCGTGCGGTGGTGCGTCCGCGCCAGGTGGCGATGTATCTCGCCAAGGTCCTTACGCCGCGGTCCTATCCCGAAATCGGCCGCAAGTTTGGTGGGCGCGATCACTCCACGGTGATTCACGCCGTGCGCCTGATCGAAGATCTGCGCAGCCGCGATGCCGACATGGACGGCGACGTGCGCACGCTCCTGCGCCAGCTGGAAGATTGAGGAACAAGTGATAGCCCGGCGCCTTGGCGGCGCCGGGTTATCGCTTGGTTATCGACATGGCATGCCCGGCTTGTTCACGGGCTTATGCACCGCCTTTGCACAGGCCTGTACCGCGCTTATGCGCTGGTCGCACACAGCTTGTGCTCAGGGTTTTACGCTGACTTTTCCACAGGCGCTGGCCTCGTCGAACCACGTGCCGCCGGTTTGCGTGCACTGCCGCTCGGCCCAGCGGCCCTTGCCCCACCAGCCGATCACCACGCCCAGCAACAGGGCCAGTGTCAGCACGATCCAGATGCGATCCTTCATGGCGCCCGTCTTGGCGCACCACGAAGCGTTTGGAAATGCCGGTCTGGCCTTTTGGCGGCTGGCGTCCTAGTTCGCTTGCCATGACGCCCGAACGCCTCGATCGCTTTGCCCGCCATATCGTGCTGCCCGAAGTGGGCGGGGCCGGGCAGGCGCGGATCATGGCGGCGCATGTCGTGCTGGTGGGCATGGGGGGCATCGGCGCCCCGGCGCTGCAATACCTGGCGGGGGCAGGCGTGGGCCGATTGACCCTGATCGACGACGATGTGGTCGAGCCATCGAACCTGCAGCGCCAGACCATATTCACGCTGGACGATGTGGGCCGGCCCAAGGCGGCGGTGGCAGCGCAGTGGGTTGGACGGTTCGATCCGGAACTGAAGGTGGCTGCGCACTGCACCCGGATCGGGCGCGACAACGCTGCGGCGCTGATTGCCGGGGCCGATGTGGTGCTGGACGGATCGGACAACTTCGCCACGCGGCTGGCCGTATCCGATGCCTGCGTTGCTGCCGGTGTGCCGCTGACCAGCGCGGCACTGGGCCGGTTCCAGGGGCAGGTGGCCAACTTTGCCGGGCACCGGCGGGAACACGCCTGCTATCGCTGTTTCGTGGGCGATGCCTTTGACGCGGACGATTGCGATTCGTGCGCGGCGCAAGGCGTGCTGGGCGCGATGGTGGGCATGGTCGGCACGTTTGGCGCCATGGCCGCGCTGCGCGTGGTGCTGGAAGGCGTGGCGACCCTGGGCGATCCGCAATGGGGCGAACTCCACGTGATCGACGGCTTGCGGCCATCGCTGCGCACCATGCGGATCGCCCATGATCCTGCCTGCACCACATGTGGCAGCGGGGTTTGAAAAATTAGGTATTATACCGTGTTCGGGTGATGGCGTTGCAGAGTGGCTGGCGTAGACTTGCCGTGCGACCCGACAGGGGCGTGGCGCAAGCCACGAACCTGGGACTTGGCCCGGACCGAGGATCTTTTCGACCCTTGTCCGGGCTCTTTCGTTCAAGCCTCAGGGCGCCTTCAGCAGGTCATCGACCCAATCCGGCACGACTTGCGTTGCCGGCCCCAGCCGCGTTTCGTGAAACCAGGCGGATCCCTGGCTGCGCTCCAGATTGAGTTCAAGCGTCTCGATGCCGATCTCGCGCGCCATGCGAACCAGGCCTGCCGCCGGATAGACCGCGCCGGACGTGCCGATGGACACGAACAGGTCCGCCCCGGCCATGGTTTCGTGGATGTCGTCCATGCGATAGGGCACTTCGCCAAACCACACGATGTCGGGACGCAGGCTGGCCTCTCCGCACGCGGGGCAGGGCGGCCGGTCGATCAGCGGGCCGGTCCAGGGATGGCGCCCGTCGCACGCCGTGCACCATGCGGACAGATGCTCCCCATGCATGGCGATGATTTGGCGCGAGCCGGAACGCATGTGCAGATCATCGACATTCTGGGTGATCAGCGTGACTTGTCCGCCCGGCATTTTGCCCGGCCATTCGCGCTCAAGCCGGGCCAGCGCGCGGTGGGCGGCATTGGGCGCCTTTTCCTGGATCGCGGCGCGGCGCATGTCGTAAAAGCGCAGGACGAGATCGGGATCGCGGGCAAAGGCTTCGGGCGTGGCGACATCTTCGACGCGGTGCTGCTCCCACAGGCCGCCGCCGCCGCGAAAGGTGTCGATGCCGCTTTCGGCCGAAACGCCGGCGCCGGTGAGGATCACGATATGCTGGGGCAAGGTCATGGCCACGATCATGCCGGATCGCATGCGTTGTGGAAATGGCCTGTGCCGCCTAAGGGAGCATGAACACAGCACGAGGACGGAAGGCACCATGGCACGCATCGGCATCATCGGCAGCGCAGGGCGCATGGGGCAGGCCTTGCAGGCCGCCGTCGTCGCAGCCGGGCACGAGCTGGCGGGCGGGATCGACCGGGGCGGCGACCTGGGGCCGCTGGTGGCGGCCAGCGACGTGCTGGTGGATTTTTCCGCGCCGGGCGCGCTGGAATTCAATCTCGATGCAGCGATCGGCGCGGGCAAGCCGATCGTGGTGGGCACCACCGGCCTGGAGGAACGGCACCACTGGCTGGTCGATGCGGCCGCCGTGTCCATTCCCGTTCTTCAGACCGGCAATACCTCGCTTGGCGTGACGCTCCTGGCGCATCTGGTGCAGGAAGCCGCCCAGCGGCTGGGCGAGGATTGGGACATCGAGATCGTCGAAACGCACCACCGCATGAAAGTGGACGCGCCCTCGGGCACGGCGCTGCTGCTGGGCGAGGCGGCGGCGCGCGGGCGGCAAGTGGGCCTCAAGGACGTGGCCGTGCGTGGGCGTGACGGGATCACCGGCCAGCGCGAGGCGGGAGCGATCGGCTTTGCCGCGCTGCGCGGAGGCAGCGTGGCGGGCGACCATACCGTGCATTTCCTGGCCGACAACGAACGGCTGAGCCTGTCGCATCTCGCGGAAAACCGCGCGATCTTTGCCAAGGGCGCGATTCGCGCGGCGCAATGGCTGCTGGCGCAGGGGCCGGGTCGCTATACCATGCCACAAGTGCTTGGCCTGGGAGACTGAGGGTCTTGAAAAAGGACCATATCTTCGAATTCTTTCGCCGCCTGGCCGAAGCCAATCCCTCGCCCGAGACGGAACTGGCCTATGGCAATACCTATCAGTTGCTGGTGGCGGTGACGATTTCCGCCCAGGCGACGGACGTGGGCGTGAACAAGGCGACGCGGCGGCTGTTCGAAGAGGTGAAGACTCCCGCGCAGATGGTGGCGCTGGGCGAAGAGGGCCTGAAAGAGCACATCAAGTCCATCGGTCTGTTCAACACCAAGGCCAAGAACGTGATCGCGCTGTCGGAAATGCTGGTGCGCGACCATGGCGGGGAAGTGCCTGCCGACCGCGATGCCTTGACCGCGCTGCCCGGCGTGGGGCGCAAGACGGCCAATGTCGTGCTCAATACCGCGTTCGGGATGGAGACCTTTGCGGTCGATACGCATATCTTCCGCGTGGGCAACCGCACCGGCTTGGCCAAGGGCAAGACGCCCGAGGCGGTGGAAGCGCAGCTCGACAAGAACGTGTCCGGCCCGTTTCGCCTGGGCGCGCATCACTGGCTGATCCTGCATGGCCGCTATGTGTGCAAGGCGCGCACGCCCGAATGCTGGCGCTGCGCGGTGGTTGACCTCTGCGCGTTCAAGGGCAAGGTTCTGGAACAGGGGGCCAAGCCGCCTGTTGCCAAGAAGAAGGTGGCGCGCACGAAGAAGGCCTGAGCCCCAGCGTCCCCAGAAGGAGAGAGTGCCATGGTTCGTACGATCCCGGTTGCCGCCTTGCTGATCATGCTGGCCGCCTGCACCCCCGGCGATGGCCCGCAAACCGCCAGCGCGGCCGGCCATTCGCCCAAGACTCCGGCCGCCACGCCCAGCGGCCCGGCGCAGAACTGCATTCCGCTTGGCCAGATCAGCGAGAGCCGCGTGCGTGACGATTGGACCATCGATTTCCGCGTGGGCAGCCAGTGGTATCGCAATACCCTGCCGCAGCGGTGCAACAGCCTGGGGTTCCAGCAGACGTTCGGCTATGCCACCAGCCAGGCACAGCTGTGCAGCGTGGACATCATTACCGTGCTGCAGACGGGACCTGGCGGCGGCCCGCGTGGATCGTGCGGGCTGGGGCAGTTCCAGCCGGTTACGCTGGCGAAATAGTCCCTATTGCCCGCCATCCAGGTGCAGCCCGCGCCGGCCGTGCTCGGCGGTGTCGTGCGGCGGAATGGGCGCGGGGGCATCGGGATCGAGCGGCACTTGCAGCATGCCTTCCCAGCGGGTGATGACCGCCGTGGCCACGGCATTGCCGACGACATTGGTGGCGGTGCGGCCCATGTCGAGGAAGGTATCGACGCCAAGCAGCAGGGCAATCCCTTCGACCGGGAGACCGAACTGGGTAAGCGTGGCCGCGATCACCACCAGGCTGGCGCGGGGCACGCCGGCAATGCCCTTGGACGTGACCATGAGCGTCAGCAGCATCGCCACCTGTTGCTGCCAGGATAGCGGGATGTTGTAGGCCTGCGCGATGAACATCGTGGCAAAGCTGGTGTACATCATCGAGCCATCGAGATTGAACGAATAGCCCAGTGGCAGGACGAAGCCCGAGATGCGGCGCGGCACGCCGAACCGGTCGAGCTGTTCGAACAGGCGCGGCAGGGCGCTTTCCGAACTGGCGGTGGAAAAGGCCAGCAGCACCGGCTGGCGGATATAGCGCGCGAGCAGCAGCACGCGCCGCCCCAGGAAAATCGCCCCCATGCCGAGCAGCAGGGCCCATAGCACGAGCAGCGCGAAATAGAATTCGGACACGAACACGCCATACGTGACGATGATACCCAGGCCCTTGGTCGCCACGACAGCAGCCAGCGCGCCGAATACGGCAAGCGGGGCGGCTTTCATCACATAGTCGGTCATCGTCAGCATCAGGCTGGCCAGTGCCTCGCTCGCACGGACCAGCGGCGCGCCCTTTTCGCCCAAGGCCGACAGCGCAAGGCCCGCAAATAGAGAAAACACGAGGATTTGCAGCACGTTGTTCTGCGCCATGGCATCGAGCAGGCTGGTCGGCACGATCTGCAGCACGAAGTGGTGGACCGTGAAATCGGCCGTGGCGAGATCGCCCACTTTGGCATTGGCGGCAAACTGCAGGCCATGGCCGGGGCGGAAGAGGTTCACCAGGAGCAGGCCCAGGCTGATCGAAATGAGGCTGGCGGTGATGAACCAGCCGAGCGCGCGGCCGCCGATGCGGCCGAGCGCGGCGCTATCGCCCATGCCGGCAATGCCGGACACCAGCGTGGCCAGGATCAACGGCGCGATGATCATCTTGATCAGGCGCAGGAACACATCGGGCAAAAGCTTGAGCGTTTCGGCCGTGGTGGCAAGGCTGGCGCTGTCGGCGGGAAGCGTGCGGTTGAGCGCAAAACCCGTGGCGATGCCCAGGATCATGGCAATGATGATGTAGAGGGTGAGGCGCCGGGCCAAGGGTTGCTCCGCTCGTTTGGTTTCAGATGTGACGGTCTGGATGTGATCCTAGGCGGGAAACGGCGCGAATGCACCCTTGGATTGCAGGATCGGGGCGCCGGGCCGCCGCCCCGTTGCATTACGGTAATTTAACCCGGCCGCTAGGCGCCCGGACAGGCGGCGTGCGCCAGAGGGGCAGCATCGGCCTGTCGTGCACTTGCAACGGTTCATGGGCAGGCCGGCTTTTTCAGGACCGAAGAGAAGACCGCGCGCCATGAATTTCGAACACGCTGTGCCGCAATTGTCCCGTTCGCGGCAGATCCGGGTGCTTATCATCTCCGTTGCCGCCGTGGCCCTGGTGGCGACGGGAGCAACCGCCTTGCACGCCTGGATGCACCAGCCCGAAGCGGCCCCTGCAGCCTTGCCCGCCGGGCAAGTGCAGTTGACCGACAGCCAGGTGGCCAGCCTCAAGATCGAGACGGTCGGCGCCGATGACGGCTTTGCGCGTACCGGCGCCAGCGGCCAGATCGCGGTGGACGAAACGCGCTCCACCCCCGTGTTCCTGCCCTATTCGGGCCAGGTACAGCAGGTTTTCGTGCAGAACGGCGATCGTGTGCAGGCTGGCACCGCGCTGCTTTCGGTGCATACCACCGACATTGCCGACGCGCGCAATGCCTTGGCTGCCGCGCTGGCGCAGCGGACGGCCGCGGTCGCGCAAGTGCGCGTAGCGACCGAAAATTCGCAGCGCGCCGAGGAAATCTATCGCACGGCCGGTGGCGCCCTGAAAGACTTGCAACAGGCACGCAGCGACCTGGTGGCCGCGCAATCGCAACAAGGCATTGCCGACGCGGCCGTTACCGCCGCGCGCGCGAAGCTGGGCGTGTTCGGCGCCGGCAACGGCGGGGGCAGCGATGCCGTGCTGCGCGCGCCGATCGGCGGCGTGGTCGTGACCCGATCGATCAGCCAGGGGCAATATGTGGCGGGCGGGGCCAGTGCTGGCGGCAACAGCCAACCTGCGTTCCTGATCGCCGATCTCTCACGCGTGTGGCTGGTGGCGCAAGTGGCCGAAAGCGATGCCTCGCGCGTGCACCTGGGTGACAAGGTGGTGGTGACCGCCACCGCGTTCCCCGGCCGCACATTCGATGCCACGATCGACAACGTGGGGGCGCAGATCGATCCGGTTTCGCACCGGTTGCAGGTGCGTGCCACGATTCTCAATCCCGATGGCGCGCTCAAGCCGCAGATGTTTGCCAACTTCACGATCGAGACACCGGAGAAGGAAGTGGAGGCCGCGCCCGTTGCGCCGCACCTGCTGAGCTTGCCGACAGAAGCCGTCATCCACGAGGGCGATACCGCGCGCGTGTGGGTGTGGCTGGGCCATGGCCGGGTGAAGGCGCGCGACGTGGTTACGGGCGAAAGCCATGATGGCCGCGTGACGGTGGTATCGGGCCTGAATCCGGGCGAAAAGGTCGTGACGCAGGGCGCCATCTTCGTGAACGAAGCGGGTCTCGACTGATGGTCAAGCTGGTACGCTATGCGCTGGGGCAGCGCCTGACCATCGTGGCCTTTTTCGTGTTGATGTTGGTGGCGGGCGGCATCGCCTTCTACAACCTCAACATCGAGGCCTATCCCGATCCCGTGCCGCCGATGGTGGAAATCGTGACGCAATCCTCGGGCCTTTCGGCCGAGGAGATGGAGCGCAACGTCACGATCCCGATCGAAGTGCAGATGTCTGGCTTGCCGCACATGACGGCGATCCGCGCGATCTCGCTTTTCGGCCTGTCGGACGTGAAGATCCAGTTCACCTACGATTTCAATTACGACCAGGCCCAGCAGCAGGTGATCAACCGCCTGGCGCAGTTGCCGCAGCTGCCGGGCGGCGCGGTGCCGACAATCTCGCCGACCAGCCCGGTGGGCGAAATCTATCGCTATCGCATCGCCGCGCCCAAGGGCTATTCGGTGGAAGACCTCAAGACGCTGCAGGACTGGGTGCTGCAACGGCGTTTCCGCGCCATTCCGGGCGTTGTGGACGTGACCGGCTGGGGCGGCAAGCTGCGCAGCTATGACGTGGTGGTCGACAACGACCGGCTTCAGGCCCACCACCTGACCGTGGCGCAAGTGATTGCCGCGCTGGGCAAGGCCAATGCCAATGTCGGCGGCCAGACCATCAATTTCGGCGCCCAGAGCGCGATCGTGCGCGGGATCGGCCTGATCCAGTCGGTCGATGCGCTGGAAACCACGCCCGTGGGCCGCGATGGCAATGCCCCGGTGCTGGTGCGCGACGTGGCGACGGTGAAGATCGGCAATATGCCGCGCAACGGCATCGCCGGCCTCAACAGCGACGATGACATCGTCGAAGGCATCGTGCTGATGCGCCGCGGCGCCCAATCCATGCCGACGATCCAGGCCGTGAAAGCCGAGATCGATACGATCAATTCCACCGGCGTGCTGCCGCCCGGCGTGCACCTGGAACGCGTTTATGACCGTTCCGACCTGATCGGCGTGACGACGCGCACGGTGATGGAAAACCTGGTTGCGGGCGTGCTGCTGATCTTCTTTCTGCAGTGGGCATTCCTGGGCAACTTGCGCAGCGCGCTGATCGTGGCGGCAACCATTCCCTTTGCCCTGGCCTTTGCCGTGCTGATCCTGACGGTGCAGGGCGAAAGCGCCAACCTGCTGTCTGTGGGGGCGCTCGATTTCGGGCTGGTGGTTGATGCCACCGTGATCATGGTGGAGAACATATTCCGCCACATGGCCGAGCGATCGCACCATGTGGAAACCCATGAAGGCGGGCGCTACAGCTTTGCCAGCCGGATCGGCGCGGTGCTGGCCGCCAGCAGCGAGGTGAGCCGCGGCATTTTCTTTGCCGCCGCGATCATCATCACCAGCTTCCTGCCGCTGTTCACGCTGACCGGCGTAGAAGGCCACATCTTTGGCCCGATGGCCAAGACTTATGCCTATGCGATCATCGGCGGGTTGATCGCCACGTTCACCGTGGCGCCAGTGCTTTCGGCGATGATGCTGCCCGACAAGCTGGACGAGGCGGAAACCTGGCTGGTTTCGCGTATCCGCCGGGTCTACGAGCCCGTCGCCGCGTTCTGCTTCCGCAACCAGTTGCTGGCGATTGGCGGCGGCGTGCTGATGGTGGTTGGCGCGTTCATCGGCGTTCGCTCGCTGGGGGTGGAATTCCTGCCCCAGCTGGAAGAAGGCAACATGTATATCCGCGCCTCGCTGCCCGCCGCGATCTCGCTCGATGCGGGCGAGCCGGTGGCCCGCGCGATCCGGCGTGACATCATGCAGTATCCCGAAGTGACTGCGGTGCTATCCGCCCACGGCCGCCCGGACGATGGCACC
>Ga0070671_100003650_pt1 | contig 12054 bp, 9 predicted proteins | sample KBSS73metaG_FD_65341 | JGI IMG/M metagenome (GOLD analysis project Ga0070671, IMG submission 65341) | Switchgrass rhizosphere microbial communities from Kellogg Biological Station, Michigan, USA - KBS S7-3 metaG | ecosystem: Host-associated > Plants > Roots > Rhizosphere > Soil ...
TACCTGCGCATCGTCGGGCGGATCAAGGACATGATCATCCGCGGCGGCGAGAACATCTACCCCAAAGAGATCGAATCAATATTGACCGCCTTCGACGGTGTGCTGGATGCCGCAGTCGTCGGGCGCCGCGACGAGGTTCTCGGTGAGGTGCCCGTTGCCTACGTGCAGGCCTATCCCGGCGCTGCGCTCGACCTGGAGAGCCTTGTTGCCCACTGTCGTCGCAACCTGGCGAAAGTGAAAGTGCCGGAGCGCATCACAGTTGTTGATGACCTTCCGAAGAACCCGGTCGGAAAGCCCGACAAGCCCGCCTTGCGCCGGATGGCCGAGGAATCCGTGAGCGCGCCCGCCTAGGTCGCTAACCCCGCGAGTGCGCGGTTACCTACAGCCGCACCGGCGTGTCGCGTACGAAGCCGCACACTCGTGGGGTTCTCCGATGGTCGTTGGGTTAGATGCGCCGCATGAGTTTGAGGAGCACGTCGGCGATGACGTTGTAGGGGGGATAGAGCATTTGGACGCCGGTTCGTCCGAAGATCTCTCGTTGGTACATGACCGGACGTAGGTGCGACATGGCGTCGAATCCTTCGCGTCCGTGGTAGGCGCCGTACCCAGATCCTCCCAATCCGCCGAAGGGCAGATCGTTTTGCAAGTAACCCACCATCAAGTCGTTGACCACAGCGCTGCCGCTGGGGACGCGGGCCAACCATTTCTGTTGACGTCGTTTGTCGGTGCTGAGCAAGTACAGAGCCAGCGGGGTCGACCGGGAATTCACGAAATCGACTGCGGCATGGTCGCCGTCGTATCCGATGATCGGCAGTACAGGGCCGAAGATCTCGTCTTTCATTACCGTTGAGTCGGCGGGCGGGTTGATGATCATCGTCAGCGGAAGCTGGCGCTGTTCTCTACCCAACTCGGGATCCTCCGCGGTGATCACCTCTGCGCCAAGCGCCTGAGCTTCGGTAATGTAGCCGGTGATCCGGTCGTAGTGCCGTTGATTGAGAATCGCGGTGTATTGCGGGTTCCCAGCAACTTTCGGGTAGAGCTTGCGCGCCGCCTCGCGCGCAGCGACCGCGAACTCCTTCTCTCGTCCACGCGGCACCAAGACGTAGTCCGGCGATACACAAACCTGACCGCCGTTGTAGGTCTTGGCCCAGGCCACGGTGGCGGCGGCCTGTTCGATCGAGTAGTCCTCGTCGACGATCACCGGGCTCTTGCCGCCCAGTTCCAGGGTTACCGGGGTCAGGTTTTCGGCGGCGGCTTTGGCCACGATCTTTCCGACCTGGGTGGACCCGGTGAAGATGAGGTGGTCAAAAGGCAGCGTGGTGAACCGCGAAGCGACCTCACCGCCGCCATCGGTCACATAGAAGGTGTCAGGGCTGAAATTCTCCTCGATCAATCGTTTGAGCACCGCGGAAGTACGCGGGGTGAACTCGCTGACCTTCAGCATCACCCGGTTGCCCGCGGCCAGCGCGGTGGCAGCGGGAATCAGTGCCAGGTGCAGCGGAAAGTTCCACGGCGAGACCACACCGACAACCCCCAGGGGTCTGGGCTCGACACGGTTCTTGGCCGGCATGTACCACATGGAGACCGAACGCCGCCGCGGCGCCATCCATGACCGAAGGTGGCGGCGCATATAGCGGATGATGCTGATGGTCCCTACAATTTCTGACATTTCAGTCTCGAACGACGCCCTGACGCCGAAATCGGAGTTGGCCGCCTCGACCAGAAGCAACCGATTCTGCTCGATCAGCCGCGCCAGCTTTGCCAGCGTGGCTCGACGCTGGCCCAATGTCGGTGCCGGGTTGCGGTCGAACGCGGTGCGTTGCCGCGCAAAGATCTCTACGAGTTCGGAAGGATCGATCGCCGATTGCGTGAGATCGCTTCGCGAGGCGCTCGACGCTGAATTACGGTGTCGAGGAGCAGAATTGGTGTTTCCTTTTTCGACGGTGGTCATACTCGTTCCTATCTTCTGGTCCAAGGGGTGGCAAGCAAATCCATAAGGCGGTCAGCCCGCGCTGCACCAGTTGGTTCTGGCGTTGATGGTGTAGGGGTATAGCGAAATAGCCTCGGGCACAGTGCGAATGCCGATGTCCCACGTCAGCGGCAGTTTCGTTCTTTCGATGTTGTAGATTCGGCGGTCGCGCGTTATTTGGCGTGCCGCGCGTCGAGCCGCGCGATCGGGATCGGTACCCCTGATCACGGCCTCGGCGGCGGCCACTGCCGCCGCTGCACCTGAGGTCATCCCGTCGGAGAAGGTCGCCGAAACACCCTGGTGGGAGATCATTTGCAGTTCCAACGTGCCCGGCGCTGATTCAGGTGCTTTCCAGGGCGATCCTGGAATCAACCCCGAGAACAGCGTTTCTTCGGGGTCATGAACGTCCATGTTCAGCGCATCGGCGATGCCATAGAGTTCGTCGGTCATGATGTCGATCTCGGGCTGCTTATCGAAACCGGCCCGCTGGGACACTTCGCCGACCATGATCCCGTAAAACGTCGCCCGTGGTGACAACGGATCCCCATACGGATTGAACAGTCCGACGACGATCCGGCCAGCGCGCCGCACACCGGTGAACAGCGCAGCATTGGACGTGATGTTCCGAAACCCACCGGGCCGCACTGTCAATGGGGCTTGAACCGCGACCGTGGCCCAATCAACCTTGGGCCCTTGGCCACGCAGCAAGGCGGTGTTATGGCTGGCGTTGACGACCAAAGGCCGCTTACCCGGCGCAAGCGCCTGAGCTTCAGCCAACGAGCTGACCGGCTCGGGCACTTCGATCAGACCTGCGGGGTCCATGAATTCATGCATCGCAGCCTGCACACGACTGTTGCGCACACCATAGAACAATGGACGCGAAGTCCCTGGGTACCCCCCCATAACGGGGAACGTGCGGCCGAATTCGAAGGCCCCGCTCCGGCCGCTCTTGGACATATTCACGAGCAACCGCGTGCCCACCCCGCGGCCGTCGACGATATCGCCGTACAACGCATCAACGAAGGCGTATTGCGGCACCCCCAGCGCGTAGCACATGTAATCGGCGCCATGGCCCCGCAGCGTCGCTCCATCCTTGAGCCGGCGAGACTCCTCGGAGCGGGGTCCGGCCAACACGACCTTGCCGTGGAACTGTTCGCTGCGCGCCAACCGGGCCGCCATAACGGTGGCGGTAAGGCCCGCGCCGGCGATCACCACAGAGTCGTAGTACGGCCGCGACCCGGTCCCGGCAGCGTGGTCGACGAGCTTGCCGATATGGGCGAACCGTTTGGCGTCACGGTCGGTCGGGTAGTACACCGCGCCGCTGCGTTTTGACGGTTCTGAAACCGGCACAGCGGCAGCTGGTTTCGACTCATCGAGTGTTGTCATAGTTGTACCTTTCGTGGGCGTCGTCGGCCGGTTGTTAAAACTGTGTGGAGCAAGGCCCGCTGGCGATCGGCAGGACTGTCGTATCGCGGTAGATCCCTGGAAAACCCATCCCCACAGAAGGTTTCGCTACACGCAGGGTGGACAGCGGCCTGACCGCCGATCGGGGTGACCACAGGGTCCGTGAGTAACGCGACTGTGTCCGGGTTGATGCCGAGGTCGGCGACGATCTGGGTTTCGATGTGGTCTAGCCGCTGGCCCGCGGGCGTGCATCGGAGGCTGTGGTTGTGGCCGTCGCGCAGATAGATGACTACGCCGGCCCCGTTGTCCACGATGCGCTCGAATGCGCGTTGCAGTTGAGTGCCGCAATCGCAGACGAGAGAACCGAAGACATCGCCGGACAGACATTCGCTGTGCACATGCACCGGAACGCAATCGGTGGCTGTCAGGTCGCCATGCACAAGGGCGAGATGTTCACAGCCGTTGGTCCTATCGTGATATCCCACAGCCGTGAATTCCCCTTGGGGCAGCGGTAGTCGCGCCTGCCCTACCCGATCGATCAGTCGCTCGGTGCGCCGGCGGTAAACTGCCAGCTCGGCGATCGTGACCAAGGGGATCTGGTGATGTTCGGCGAATGCGTGCAGCGCCGGCATCCGCGCCATTTCTCCGTCGCCATCGGCGATCTCACAAATCACTGCGACGGGCTCGAGGCCGGCGAGTTTGACCAAATCGATCGCGGCTTCGGTGTGCCCGGCGCGCTCTAGCACGCCACCGTCCCGGGCGGCCAGCGGAAACACATGCCCGGGACGCGAGAAATCCTCAGGCTGCGAGTGCGGCTCGGCCAGCGCACGAATGGTCGCTGCCCGATCACTGGCCGAGATGCCGGTAGTGGTGTCCGAGCGCGCGTCGACGCTGACATGAAACGCGGTACCGGCCGGGTCGCTGTTATGCGCCACCATAGGGTCAATCCGCAGCGCCGCCAGCCGCGCAGCGGTCATCGGCACGCACACCAATCCCCTGCCCTCGGTCGCCATGAAGTGCACGTCGGGGGCGCCGACGAACTGTGCCGCCATCACGAGGTCGCCTTCATTTTCGCGGTCGGCCGCATCGACGACCACGACCATTCGTCCCGCGCCGATCGCGGCGAGGGCACGCTCGACGCTGGTGCCGAACGCGCTCACCGTCGCGCTCCGACGAAGTCGAGAACTTGACCACTAAGCATGGTCAGCTGTTGGGCGCATTGCTCATCGACCACTTGGCCACTGTCATCGAACACAGTCTGAGCAGAGTTGATCGCTACCCCCAGGGGAGTAGGCCAGCCGCGGAGCGCATGCACCGTGGAGCGCAGCGACACCAGCGTGGTAGTAGTCGCCTGCCAGCCGTAGGCGCACACGATGCACCCCACCGCCCGCCCATCCAGGTACGGCCTCTCATGATCGCGAAGGTCCTCGACGTAGTCCAACGCATTCTTTACCAACCCCGAAATCCCGCCGTGATAGCCGGGCGTGGCGATGATGACGCCATCCGACTGGGCAAGGGCATCCACCAAAGCGATTGCTGCCGAGGACCGTTGCGAACGATCTGTCATGTACATCGGCAAATCCAGTGCCCGCGCCGAAAACAACTCCGTCCGCGCTCCTCGTGCCGCAGCTACGGCCAACGCATGACGCAACGCACGCTCGCTCGACGAGGAGGCACTCAGCGTCCCACCGAGCCCAACGATGAACGGACGTCGATCATGAACAGTCTCACGGCCGAAATCGACTGCGGCAGACATAGAACTCACCTCCAATGGGCTCGCGCGTTGAGGCTTGATGGCATATCCGTGAAGTTACGTCCGACGTTAGGGGCGCGAAAGGTGACGGCCGCACACGACACTGTGCGCAGAGCACACTACGAATCAGTCGTCGCACAGTGCCGGTCCGATCGCATCGATGAGAGCCAGCGCGGCAAGCAGTTCAGCCGGTCGCTCGGTGAAAGGCTTTCCGCGCAGTGCCTCAGCCTTCTTGATCCGCTGTAGCGCGGTGTTGCGGTGGATGTGCAAACTGCTGGCCGCAGCGGCATAGCTGAAGCCCGACACCACGAACGCTCTCGCGGTGAGGCGCAGCATCTCGATGTGATCACCGGGGCGCTTGAGTCCCCTCAGTTCGTTGCGAACGAGTTCGCGGGCCGCGTCGAGGTCGGCACTGAGCGCATCGACCAAGGCGATGTTGGTCCACTCGGTGAGCGTTGGTGGCTGTTTCGCAGAGAGGCTGACCACCCGCCTTGCCCGTTCGGCACACGCCCGACTTCGGCGAAACCCACTGAGGCCAACCAACACTGGGCCGAGGGCAACGTGGGCGGTCGGCGCAGCGGCTGCCGCCGCTTTAGTAAGCGTCGCAGTGCGCACCCGCGTGCCCCGAGACAAGTCGAACCATCCAGACAGCGCGCACTCGTCCGACGGCAACAGGACCGACCTTGGTACGTCGAGGACTTCCTGCATCGCTGCGGCCGCCTGCTGCAGCGCGGCAGAATCGCCGTCGCTCCAGCAGATGAACGCCAGCTGCGGTCCAGTCAGGCTGTGACCGAGAGTCCGCTCGACGCGCGTGATGTCGACGTCGTAGCCGTCGAGCAGCGCGCGCACCACATCGCGCCGCATCGACGCGGTTCGGCTGTGCACGCGTTGTCGCTGGTCGATGAAGGCAGCGCCAACCTTGGATGAGATGACGTCAGCGAACGAGAACAGGAACCGCTCGGTTTCTTGTATGCCACGAACCAGTTCGGCTGGGTCGCGCGTCGATTCCATGATTGCATCCGTCAATATCCGAGTAATGCAGGCATGGCCCAGCCGGTATGTCCGCAAGAGGTCTTCAAGGGCGAGGCCGCGGTCGGCCGTCAGGCGTGCGTATTCCATTGCGACGACTGGCGGCTCGGCACGGTCGGCGGGAATGGCGTGTTCGATCATCGCCTGTACGAGTTCCACTATGGCCAGACATGTTCCCCTGCCCAAGCGGGCGAGTGGTTCGTCTTCAATCATCGATGAGATGCCTGATCCGACGTAATCCAGCATCTCGTCGGCTATTGCTTGTTGCTTTGCGGCGTCCCACCCCGCGACCATCGCTCGAATCGATAGCAGCTCGATGGCGGGACTGGATGTCTCGAGGTCGGTAATCATGTGGCCCAACTGGATTCGTCGCGGCCACGCCTACGGTTGGGTTCTGCGGCGCGGTTCGAACTCCTCGAAGACTATCGATGCGACTCTCGTCACACTAGGACGGTAGTGCCACCGAATAGAAGTGTGGTGCCAACATCTGCCCGCCCTCGCGGAGCTGGCAAGCGCGTACTGCCGTTGGTCAGAACCGTTGCGCGTCAGAGTCGGTTTGACCGCTAGCCAGTGCACGGAGTCTGCGCACCTGGGCTGCACTTTCCAACACCCGCTGGTGTTCGAGATCGAGGTTCTCAGCCGACTGCAGGAGTCTCTTGGTCTCTCGAACAGCTTCCGTATCAGACTGCAGTACCGACGCAGCGAAGGCATCGACCTCGCTCGCGAGAGCATCGACAGATACCACGCTGTGCGCAAGACCTAGCGTGGCAGCCTCCTGCGCGTCGATGTTGCGGGCCCGAACACATACTTCGAGCGCGCGCGCATACCCGACCTGTCTCACTAAGGGGCGGAGTCCAGTGAGGTCGGGCACCAGTCCGAGCGCCGGTTCTTTCATACAGAAGGCGGCGTTGTCTGCAACGATCCTGATGTCACAGGCCAGTGCGAGCTGAAAACCGGCACCGACGGCATGGCCCTGCACCGCTGCGATGGAGATGAAGTTCGGATCCCGCAGGAACAAGAACCCCTGCTGATACTCGCCTATGGTGCGGGCCGCGGCGATGTCGGTGCCGCTGAGCAGATCTCGTACTGTTTCAACGTCGACGTCAGTATTGAGCATGGATCTGTGCAGCCCGGCGGAGAACGACGGTCCCTCAGCGCGAAGGATTACCACACGAACCTCGTCGGGCATTGCACGCCCAAGCGCTGCCAGTGCGCGCCACATCGCCGGGGTCTGGGTATTGCGGCGCTCTGGCGCGCACAGCACGATCTGGGCGATGGCCCCTTCGACCGAGTAATCCAAGCCTGCCGAACGCAATTCGTCTCTCGTCGGCGCTGCCGACGATCTATGGTTCGTTACAGTCATCGTTGACCCCCTGTGCTGTTGACCTGAAACATCTTGTTCTCCAAGCTATTTTGGAGCATCGCGGCGCTATCAGATCGATGCCGCCAGCTCCGTGCCCTCGCGAATCGCACGTTTGGCATCGAGCTCAGCGGCCACCGATGCTCCACCGATGAGGTGGGCATCCACGCCCCGGCTGAGCAGCTCGTCGTAGAGGTCGCGGTGAGGCAGTTGGCCCGCACAAACCACGACGGTGTCCACCTCGAGCGTCTCGGCGACACCATTCACGGTGATGCGGAGGCCGTCATCATCGATCGCGTCGTATGCCACGCCGGACAGCATCTGGATGTTGCGTGCGGCAAGCTGCGCGCGGTGAATCCATCCTGTGGTGAGCCCAAGGCCCGCACCGACTTTGTCGTGTTTGCGTTGAAGCAGATAAACGGTGCGGTGCGTGTCAACCTTCGCCGGCGGTTTGAGTCCACCGGGGACGTCCGGATTGACGTCCACCCCCCAGTGCTGAAAGAACACCTGATGTTGGTCGAGATCGTCGACCTCCTGATGGGTGACGAACGCCGCGACGTCGAACCCGATGCCACCAGCGCCAATGATCGCGACCCGGGGGCCGACATGCGCCGCTCCGCGCAGAACGTCGATGTAGCCGACCACGGAGGGATGTGTCGCGCCGGTTATTGATATGCCACGTGGCTTCACGCCGGTCGCGAGCACAACCTCGTCGAAGCCCTCCGCAAGCAACAAGTCGGCGGAGGCCCGGGTATCGAGTCGGGTCGACACGCCCGCCTCTTCGAGTTCGCCCTCGTAGTACCTGATCGTCTCTCGATATTCCGTCTTGCCGGGAATGCGCCAGGCCAGGTCGAATTGCCCACCAATCGTGGACTGGCTCTCGAACAATGTCACTTGGTGACCTCGACGGCCGGCAAATGCGCTGAAGGCCATGCCCGCCGGCCCTGCTCCCACCACGCCGATGCGTTTGGTTGTCCGGGGCGGCGTTATGTTCAGAGTCAGTTCGTGCCCTGCGCGCGGATTCACGAGGCAGGTAGTGAGCTTCAGCGCCAACGTGTGATCGATACAGGCCTGATTACAAGCAATGCAGGTGTTTATCCGGTGCGCCTGGCCGTCGCGTGCCTTTTCCGCGAACTCCGGATCGGCCAAAAGCGGGCGGGCCATTGCCACCAAGTCGGCCTGACCGTTGCACAGAATCTCCTCCGCGAGCTCCGGGGTGTTGATTCGGTTACTCGTGGCGACGGGAATGCTCACCGCGGCGCGCAGCCTGGCAGAGTACTCAACGAAAGCGCCGGTGGGAACCGGCGATGCAATCGTCGGGATGCGCGACTCATGCCAGCCCACTCCGGTACTGAGAATCGACACCCCATTGTGTTCGAGTTCCTGTGCCAAATAGATGGTTTCGTCAAACGTCGAGCCGTCCGGAACCAGGTCCACCACTGAGATTCTGAACAAGATCAAGAAGTCGTCCCCCACCGCCTCCCGGGTGCGGCGCACAATCTCGATGGCAAACCGTGATCTGGCCTCCAGATCGCCGCCCCATTCGTCGGCTCGATGATTGGTACGAGGAGCGAGGAACTCGTTGATCAAATAGCCTTCTGATCCCATTATTTCGACGCCGTCGTAGCCGGCGAATCGGGCGAGCACCGCGGCGTTCGCGAAGTCGTCGATTGTCTTCTCGATCTCCGCGACAGACATCTCACGCGGCGTGAACCCATTGATAGGTGCTCGAACCGCACTCGGCGCCACGAGGTCACGATGCTTGGCGTAGCGACCGAAATGCAGGATTTGCATCGCGATCCGCCCGCCTTCGTCGTGAACGGCACGGGTGACAAGCCGGTGTCTCTCAACCTCTTCGAGCGAGTCCATCGTGGCGCCGACATCGAACGGCCTACCCTCACGGTTCGGCGCAATGCCGCCCGTCACGATGAGGCCGACACCTCCGCGCGCCCGTTCGGCATAGAACGCTGCCATCTTCTCGAAGCCGTCATCGACCTCTTCAAGACCCAGATGCATGGATCCCATCAGCACACGATTCGGCAGCGTCAGCGAACCTACGGTGAGTGGTTCGAACAATCTGGGAAAGGCAGTCACGGTCCGAGCGTACTTTTCTGCAACTTGTTGCACAAGTCGAGTGCCGCGTGAGATGCAGTACTGTTGACCGCGCTGTTTGCGTCGATTTATCACTGGAGGTCAGCGCTGATGTCGCTGCGAAGCGCGATCCTGACGGCGCTCATCGAGCGTCCCTCCAGCGGGAAAGAGTTGACGCGCCGGTTCGACCGGTCGTTCGGCTACTTCTGGCACGCTACGCACCAGCAGATTTATCGCGAGCTGGGACAAATGTCCGACGCCGGCCTGATACAACTCCATGCCAGCCAGGAGAAAGGGAGGGGCGGTCCGCGCACCTATGCGATCACCGAGGCCGGCGTACAACATCTCCGGGAGTGGGTTGTCGCCGCTCAAGATCCCATTCCCATCAGGGACCCGCTGCTGGTGCGGTTGAGGGCGGCAGCCGTCCTCGGTGACATCGACCTAAATGATCAGGTGCAACAGCATCTCGATTACCACCGGGCGCTTCTCGAAACCTATCGCAGCATCGAGGAGCGCGATTTCGGCGGACCGCTCCGAGGGCGCCGACAACGACTGCAGTACCTAATCCTCCAGGCGGGCATCGATACTGAGCTCTCATGGGCTGGGTGGTGTACGAACGCATTGAAGGAGCTTGTTGCCGAGCGCCGTCGAACCAACCGTCGGCGGAGTTGACCCCCCAGGCCCAACACTAGTTCGGCGGGACGAGCATGCTCTGCCAAGTTTGGTGTTGCTCGTTCTGCGCCAGATTTGCTTGTGTATAGACCTTTCCGTCCGGGCCGACGTATGCGCCAGTGGCCGGGTCGTATTCGGCTACCGCGAGTGGTGGAGGCATCGCAGGGGCGGGCGGCGGCGATGCTGGGGGCAGTTGGGGGATCCCCTGCCCCGACAGTGTGGCGTTCGGGTCGCCCTTCCAGTTGGTTCCTTCGTTGAGCGGGACGTATTGCTCGTCGCTTTCGCACATCTTGACCGTCGGTGCGCGTTTACCGGGCACTGTGGCACACGGCGTATTGCGAGCCCCACGGACGGCAACCAGATTGGAGTCCTGCGGGATCCGGCAGTACACGTCTCCGGCAGGGGGATCGGGGTAGTCCTGCAGCGCTGCGGGACGGCGTTGCTGGGCAGGCAGAAACCCAGTGGTACACGGCGGCGGCAGGTTGATGTTGAGATTGAAATCCACGTGGGTGCCTTTGTAGTCCTGCTTGGTGTCGTGACTGGAAAGGCTGGCGCCTTGTAATTCCGCAGTGCCCTGCGGCAGCAGGACGAGGATCTGCTCGATGTTGGGCTGATAGGCGACCGCTACGTCGCCAAGGCTCACCAGGTTGGCCATCAGGATCGGCACGGTGGGCTGCAGTCGTTCGACCAGTTGTCGGGCCTCGTCGATTGCGGGACCGCCTTTTGCCAAAACGTCTGCCATGTCGTCGTCATGGGCGCGCAGTTCATCGGTGACTGTGGCCAGATGCGCCGACCACGCCGAGATCGCGTCGGCGGTATCGATCTGGGAATCCAAAACTGGTGCGGATTGGTCGACCAGCGCGGTGATCGCGTCAATATTCTTGTGCGCGTCAGTGACGACTCTTGTCGAGCCCTGTACGAGCCGAGCCAGCTCGGGGCCCAAACCACCGACGGCAGTATAGCTTTCGTCGACCACGGTCCGCAGATTCTCCCGCGGAATAGCCTGCAATCCCGTGTTGAGAGTTTCCACAACACCGTTGATGTCGGGCGGTACCGACGTTCGGGTTACCGGAATGACATCACCGTTCTTCAACGACGCCGAGGTGCCGTTGCGTGGCAAGAGCGCCATGTACTGCTCGCCCACCGAGGACACGCTGTGGACTTGCGCCTCTAGGTCGGACGGGATCGCGATGTCCGAACGCAGCGACAGCACCGCGGCGACGCCGGAGTCGGTCAGCTTCACCTGGTCGATCCGGCCGACCTCAGTGCCCCGATACGTGACGTTTCCGCCTGGATACAGCCCGGCTGCACGGGGTAATTCGACCGTGACGCTGTACCTTCCGACACCAAACATGGCCGGCAGTCGGATGTAACCAACCGCCATCACCACACCCGCAACCAGTGTGATCACCACGTAAATCACCAGCTGGATTCTGATCCGCCTGTCAAGGTGCATGGTCAGGGTCCCTGGTCGACGCGATAAGGGATGATCAACGGATTGCCCGCGGTGTATGGACTGGGGGTCTGGCCGATCGTGCGGCCCCACTGCAGCTCCAACTTGGTGAGGTCACCTTCAAACCGCGTGCCGGTGAACAAGGCTGAGTCAATACGGCTCAGCGTCATGTCGATAACGGCGGTCAGGTTTGCGTAGTCACCGCGCATCCAATTGGCCAGCGTTTCCTTGGGCCACGGGAAAGTGGCCAGCAAGCTAAGCGAGCGCGTCAGCGCCGGGCCGGCATTTCCGAGTGATTCCAGCACTGGCCCAAGGTCTTTGAG
>Ga0070671_100003653_pt1 | contig 12046 bp, 11 predicted proteins | sample KBSS73metaG_FD_65341 | JGI IMG/M metagenome (GOLD analysis project Ga0070671, IMG submission 65341) | Switchgrass rhizosphere microbial communities from Kellogg Biological Station, Michigan, USA - KBS S7-3 metaG | ecosystem: Host-associated > Plants > Roots > Rhizosphere > Soil ...
TATGTGAAGTTCTTGAAACGAGCAGCGTCGGTGGGTGGGACGTTATCGGCTGAGCATGGTGTTGGGAAGTTGAAGCGGGAGTATTTGAAGTTGTTCTACACTGAGGATCAGCTCCGTTCGATGGCTCGATTGAAGCTGGCATTCGATCCGAATGGCATTTTAGGTCGCGGGAATATTTTCTCGGAAGAGTTGTTGTCGCGGTAGAATGATTTTCTCTAAGTTCGTCGTTTTGGGATTCAACGACTCACCATTACCACGGATACACAGAGTCACGGAGGTAACACAGAGAAGAGAATTGAAAATTTGAAAAGGAACTGAAATGAATATCCTCACAGACGTTAATATCCTCACTGGAAAAATTATTGGTGCAGCTATTGAAGTTCACCGGACACTTGGCCCGGGTTTGTTAGAATCAGCCTATCATCAATGCCTCGCTAGAGAGTTACAGATACAAGAGATACCCTTCAAATTTGATTGGCCCTTACCGCTCGAATACAAAGGACTCCGGCTGGGGCGAGGCTACCGAATGGATTTGTTAGTTGCTGAAACTGTGATAGTTGAAGTGAAGGCAATTTCTACTCTTGCCCCAATTCATGAAGCACAGCTATTAACCTATATGCGACTTGGACGCATTCGGTTGGGATTGCTTATGAATTTTAATGAGGTTGTTTTAAAGAACGGGATTCGGCGGAAGATTCTCGATTTTGAATAGATTCTCTCTGTGTCTCGGTGTCTCTGTGGTGATCAAAGGACACTGCCTTACCACAGAGACACAGAGACAAAGGCGCAGAGAAGCACAGAGACAAAGAACAATGCTACGTTTCACAACAGCTGGAGAATCGCATGGTCGTGCGCTTGTGGCGATCGTTGAGGGGATGCCTGCCGGCTTGCCCATCGATCAACAACTGATCGATAAAGAACTACGACGCCGGCAACTCGGCTATGGCCGTGGTGGTCGCATGAAGATCGAGAAGGACCACGCCGAGATTCTCAATGGCGTCAGACATGGTCTAACTCTCGGTTCACCGATCACTCTCTTCATCGAAAACAAAGATTGGCCCAACTGGACCGAGGTGATGAATTCTGAGCCACGCGAGATTACCCCCGAGAAATCTCGCGTCCTGAAACGCCCCCGTCCGGGTCACGCCGACCTTCCTGGTGGTCTAAAGTACGACGCCCGCGATCTCCGAAATATCCTCGAACGCGCATCAGCTCGCGAAACAACCGCACGTGTTGCCTGCGGTGCTCTGGCAAAACAACTGCTGTCGGCATTCGGCGTTGAAATTCGAAGTCACGTCATCCAACTTGGCGGAATTCCAGGCGAACCTCTAGAACTCACCTGGGCGCAGATTGCCGCTGTGCCCGACGATGGTCCACTGCACTGCGCCGACTCGGAAGCGGAACAAAGAATGATTGCCCTCATCGATGAAACTCGAACCAAGGGCGACACGCTGGGTGGTGTCTTTGAAGTTGCGGCGCGCGGCATCATTCCTGGTCTCGGTTCACATACCGCATGGGATCTAAAACTTGATGGCCTGCTTGCACAAGCAATCATGTCGATACCGGCGGTCAAAGCGGTTGCAATTGGTGCAGGAGCAGAAATCAGCAGTCTCCCCGGCTCCGAAGTGCACGACGAGATTGCCTACAACTCGGAGACGAAGGAATTTATCCGTGAGACTAATCGTGCGGGAGGACTTGAAGGAGGTATCACGAACGGTGAAGAGATCAGAGTTCGTGGTCACCTGAAACCCTTATCGACACTTCGCCGCGCGTTGCGCTCAGTCGACATCGATTCCAAGGAGGAAGAGTCGGCGGGTTTTGAACGAACGGACACCACCGCAGTTCCAGCGGCGGGCGTGATCGGTGAATCGATGGTTGCATTGATTTTGGCAGGAGCAATGCGCGAAAAGTTTGGCGGTGACAGTTTGGGCGAGATGAAACGGAACTACGAAGGCTATCGTGAGCAATTGAGGGGTTATTAGTAAAACAGGCAGTACAAGTCGTAGAATCGACATCGAAAGAAAGAATGAACGAACATAGTTTTTGAACCTGAAAGCGAATATTTAAGCGGAATCAATCAATGGCGTTATTAGAAATCGTAAAGTGGCCAGCCCCCGTTTTGGATACTCCGGCCGATCCGGTGACGGAGTTTAATCCTGATTTGGAAAAGCTGGTTAGCAACATGTTCGAGACGATGTATGCAGCTCCTGGCGTAGGTTTAGCAGCAGTGCAGGTCGGAGTATCGAAGCGGTTGTTTGTGATGGATTGTTCAGGTGGCAAGGATCCGTCTCAGCGAGTAGCACTCGTCAATCCGGAAGTCATCAATGTAGAAGGTAATCAAAATGGTGAAGAGGGTTGTCTATCGTTTCCCGGCATCTTCACGCCAGTTGAAAGAAGTGTGCGAGCGATTGTTCGAGCTCAAGACGTTAAAGGCAACTGGTTTGAGATTGACGGAATGGAACTCACGGCGCGTTGCATGCTGCACGAGACCGATCATTGCGACGGCATTGTGTTTCTCGACAAGATGAGTTCGATAAAACGTGAGCTCGTGAAGCGTAAGATTAAGAAACTTCAGAAAGCCGGGAAGTGGGAGTAAGCTTCCAGTAACGATCAAGAAGTGATAAGAACGCGGCGGACGGGTGTCGTTCGCCGCGTCTTTTTGTCGAGACACTTTAGTGGTAACAAGCCTAACTGCTAGAACTTAGTGATGGCGGAGCGCAACGGATCGCATCAGATTTGATCGGCTGCAAGTGGAAGGATACTATCTCGTCAAAAATTATATCGGAGCCAAATATGACAGCAGAATTTGTGAACGAACCATTCACCGACTTCTCCAAAGAAGAAAATGCGAAGGCGATGCGCGCGGCCATCGAAAAAGTAAAAAGCGAACTCGGCCGCGAGTATCCGCTCGTGATTGGCAGTGAACGCATCACGACCTCAGACAAACTGGAGAGCATAAATCCCGCTAACCGAACCGAAGTTGTAGGTCGCTTCAATAAGGCCACGAAAGAACTCGCGACTCGAGCCGTCGATACAGCACATGAAACTTTCAAAACATGGCGCAATACCTCTGCGAAAGAACGGGCCGATTTGCTTTTTCGCGTAGCTGCGACTCTGCGTGAACGCAAACACGAAATGTCTGCATGGATGATTTACGAGGTTGCGAAGACCTGGCCCGAGGCCGATGGTGATACTGCAGAAGCAATTGATTTCTGCGAGTTCTATGCGCGTGAGATGTTGCGCTATTCCGGCGGTCACCCCTTGGTCCAAATTCCCGGGGAAGAGAACGAGCTCGACTACGTTCCACTCGGCGTCGGGGCAGTTATTCCACCGTGGAACTTTCCGCTCGCTATCATGGCGGGTATGACAGTAGCCGCAGTGGTAACCGGAAACACAGTCGTACTGAAGCCTTCTTCCGATGCGCCGACAATTGCTTTCAAGTTCTTCGAGATACTTGAAGAAGCAGGAATGCCCGCCGGCGTTGTTAACTTCATGACCGGTTCAGGTGCTGAAGTTGGCGACGTTGTCGTCGATCATCCCAAAACACGATTTGTAGCTTTTACCGGTTCTAAAGAAATAGGACTGCGCGTAAACGAACGTGCCGCGAAGGTGACCGATGGTCAAGTCTGGATCAAACGGGTTGTCGCAGAGATGGGCGGTAAAGACGCGATTATCGTTGCTGACGACGCGAACCTTGACGATGCCGCAACGGGCGTTGTGCAGTCAGCTTTTGGATTTCAAGGACAGAAGTGTTCGGCGTGCTCCCGCGCGATTATTGATGCAAAGGTTTACGACGAGATGCTCGAGAAGATCGTTGACCTCACTTCCAAGATCAAACTCGCAGATCCAACAGACGCTTCGACAAGCATGAGTGCCGTTATCAACGAAAAAGCCTTTAAGTCGATCAACGGCTACATTGAAAAGGGAAAGAGTGAAGGTGGACGAGTGATAATCGGTGGGGGTTCAGATGGTGAGCAAGGATTTTTTATCGAACCCACAGTGATAGCTGATGTGAAGCCGGGAGCGACAATCGAGCAGGAAGAGATTTTTGGACCAGTTCTCGCGGTGATCAAGGCTAGTGATTACGACGACGCTCTGAACATTGCCAATGATACGCAGTTTGGTTTGACGGGTGCGGTTTATAGTTCTGACGAAGAAAAACTTAAGCGGGCTCGCAAGGAGTTTCATGTTGGAAATCTTTACCTGAACCGCAAATGCACGGGGGCGCTGGTCGGCGTGCATCCGTTCGGTGGTTTCAATATGTCGGGCACGGATTCAAAGGCGGGCGGACGCGATTATCTGCTGCTGTTCCTGCAGGCGAAAGTTTCCGCTGAGAAGATTGGCGCAACTACCACTCGTCGCGCAGAAGCGGGCACAGCGATTTAGTACTTGGTCAATATCATTCAAAGCAGCGTCGGGCTGAACTCTTAACTGTGATAGCCACTCGAATACGAGTCACGAGAGTTTGACCCGACGTTACTATGTAATGTGCAAACACCCTAACTGACATTATGCGCATCGTTTTTATGGGTACACCTGCGGCTGCTGTTCCAACGCTTCGTCGTTGTTTAGCAGACGGCCACGATGTTGTTGCGGTATGGACTCAACCAGACCGACCCTCAGGCAGGGGAAATAAAGTCTCGTTTTCACCAGTAAAAGAGCTGGCACTTGAAAACAACATACCCGTTCATCAACCGACCAAGCTGAAAAACGAGGAGAGCAAACAACTCTTCGCGTCACACAACGCGGACGTGGCGATAGTGGTCGCTTACGGACGGATTCTGCCCACTGAATTCCTGACCACTCCAAAGCGTGGCTGTATCAATGTTCACTTTTCGTTGTTACCTCGCTATCGCGGTGCTTCCCCGGTTAATTGGGCCATCATTAACGGTGAAACTGAAACAGGCGTAACCACTATGTTTATTGAGCCCACTCTAGATACAGGTCCGATTCTTTTACAAGAATCGACAACCATCGGGCGAGATGAAACTGCAACGGACTTAATGACGCGACTGGCTGAAACTGGAGCAGACTTGCTTGGCAAGACTTTGTCCGGGCTCGATGATCTTACTCCGCGCGAGCAAAACCATGACGCCGCTACGTTCGCTCCGATATTGGCAAAAGAAGATGGTCTAATCGATTGGTCTCAAACTGCGGTTGAAATTGAACGACGTGTTCGAGGTTTGCAGCCATGGCCGAACGCTTATACAAGCTTGAACTCGAGGGGCCTTACGATCTGGCGGGCCGATCCCACGCTTAGCTCGTCTACGATGAAGAGCGGTGAAGTGATCGAGTCTCAGGGAGATGAACTGATCGTTAAATGCGGCGGCGAAACCGCGCTTCGATTGTTGGAAGTACAGCCGGAGGCCAAACGTCGAATGTCGACGCGAGACTTTCTTAATGGGACTAGCCTGAAGATTGGTGATCGTTTTGGCCAGAAATAATGTGTCACCAGCGCGCTGGGTCGCGTTCGAGATTCTTACTAAAGTTGACAAAGGTCACTTCTCTTCGGTCCTCCTTGCTGGTGACGCCAAACGTCTTGAACCGTCCGACCGAGCGCTTTGCCACGAACTAGTATTGGGAGTACTTCGCCGGCAGTTATATCTCGACCGCTGTATCGAACACTTTGCAAACAAAAAATTAGAGAAGCTCGATCGGCCTGTCTTACTGGCGCTGAGACTTGCGCTTTATCAGCTGCGATTCCTGACTCGCATTCCTGCTTCGGCTGCGGTGGATGAAGCAGTAAAACTCGTCCAGGCTGTACGACTTAGTTCTGCCCGAGCGTTTGTAAACGCCGTTCTGCGTCGCGCAACACGCGAACTTAATTATGATCCGACTACTGAACTTTCCGATCCAATTGAAAAACTTTCAATCGAGACTTCGCATCCACAATGGCTAATCGAACGTTGGGTGAGTTCGTTTGGTCTTGAAGAGACGGAAAGATTCGCGAGATCAAATAACGACACGCCGGCTACAGCGTTTCGCATTATTCGATCACGCGCTAACGAGTCGAAGGTGGTGAGTAGACTGCGCGGCGCCGGAGTTGTTTTGGACTCGTCGCGCATTGCGGCGGGCGCCTGGCGAACGCCAACCAGCTCGCGGGTCGTTCGCGAACTCGCCGAAAACGGAGAGATCTATCTGCAGGATGAGGCATCGCAAATGGTCGCCGAGCTGGTTGAAGCTCAGAAAAATGATCGCGTTCTTGATCTATGTTCAGCACCTGGAGGGAAGGCGACCCTGATTGCAGATCGATCTGAGGCGTTTGTGGTGGCGAGCGATGTCTCCAAGCGCCGGCTCGCAACGGTCCTTAGATCAGTCGAGACGCAAAATCTGAAACGGGTCTCGTTAATGGTGCTGGACGCAATGCAGTCCCTTCCTTTTGAGGATGCTACTTTTGATCGAGTGCTAGTTGATGCGCCTTGCTCGGGAACTGGAACTTTGCGGCATAACCCAGAGATTCGATGGCGCTTGAGGCCGCAAGACTTTGCGAGACTGGCTTCTCAGCAGGCTCAGTTTCTTCAAAACGCCTCAAAAGTTCTGAAGGTCTGGGGACGTTTGGTTTACTCCACGTGTTCGGTAGAGTTGGAGGAGAACGAAGCTGTTGTAACCGAGTTTCTAAAACGAAATGGAGGTTTTAAACAAGTGCAGCTAAGGCAGTCCTGGGCTTTGACTTCATCTGAGTCCCTGCGCACGTGGCCCCAGCGACAAGGAACTGATGGGTTTTTTGTAGCTGCTTTTGAAAAGGCTCAATGAGACTTAGTTCTATCGGCATTGTCTTTTGAGCACTCGCTTGCGGGCTGGTTGGAGCGGGTGCTAGACTCCCCAACTTGGTCTTGACCTTGCCGCAGTTCAATAAGGTGAGACGTTAACTTCATTGAGTTTAGCCTCCAATTTAATTTCAGTTATACGACGGATCACGATTGTTATCGTGATTGCGATTGCCTTCCTATTTGGAGTTGTAACCACCGTCTATTTATCTCTGCGAAGTCCTGAAGTTAAGGTGCCAGACATTCTCGGGAAAGACCGTTTCGAAGCAGAGAGGATACTGGAAGCGGCGGATCTTAAATTTCGAGTACGCGCCACGAGGCCGAGCAATCAGACCAAGCCCGACACCGTCTTGTTTCAATTGCCGCGCGCTGGAGAGGTAGTGAAGACTGGCCAAACTGTCGCAATGGATATTAGCCGCGTGGCAAAAGAAGGTGAGTCTTCCGAGGTTGTTAAGCCCGTCGAGAGCGACAATCAGAATTCGAATACATCAACAAATACGAACGAGAATAAGCCCAAGCCAAAACCGAAAAATACGAATAGCAACGCAAATGGCAACTCAAATGCGAATGCTAACAAGAACGCAAATTCGAATCGCCAGGCAAATGTAAATCGTTCGAACGAAAACACGATCAACGTAAACGTAAGTCCCCGCAGTCCCGTAAATTCAAATGCAAATTCAAATTTACGACCAACCGGCAACCAAAACGTGAATCGACGTCCGGTGACGCCAAGACCGACACCGGCGAGTTCAAACTCAAACAGACCGCCACGCTAGTGTTTGAGCCGAACCGGGATGCAGAACAGAAGAAATATCGAAATTGCACCGTCAATCTTGTCCGCCGACTTTTCAAAATTGGGCGAAGAGATTGCAGCCGTCGAACGTGGAGGTGCGGGAGTTTTGCATGTCGATGTGATGGATGGGCATTTCGTTCCTAACATCACAATCGGCTTGCCAGTCGTCAAATCAATTGCCAAGGCGACGAAGCTTCCGATTGATACTCATTTGATGATTAGTGACCCTGGCCTTTACGCCGCGCAGTTTGTCAGCGCAGGCGCACAAATGGTCTCAGTTCATGTTGAGGCCGATGCTCACTTGCATCGGACGCTAATGTCGATTAAATCTGCTGGGGCTCAAGCTGGCGTTGTTTTGAATCCGGCGACGCCCGTTGGTGCGGTTGAAGAAGCTCTGGAGTTTGTAGACTACGTACTGGTCATGTCGGTCAATCCAGGGTTTGGCGGCCAGAAATTCATTCCCCAGTCTGTATCTAAGGTCAGACGTCTCAGACAGATGATCACAGAAAAACAACTGAATGTTCGTATCGAGATCGACGGCGGGATTGATAAGTTGAATATCGAAAAAGTGGTAGAAGCTGGCGCTGAAATCATCGTGGCTGGATCTGCGATATTTGGGACAGGCAATGCCGAGGCAGCAGTGAAAGAGCTTCGGAACGCCACTATTCAGTGGGTTTAGGGATTTTATTATCCGGTCGAGCGAACCGAGGGCGCGTAAATTGAATCCGATACTTCAAGGATTTTCTTTTCTCGCCAAACAAGTTTTTCGGAGGTTTAGTTTATGAAATTTCGCCTTATTAGTTTGTTGGTCTTTTGCTTCCTGACGGTAGGACTAACACAGGTCGCCATTGGCCAACGATCAAGCGGTCAAATAGAGCTTTCGCTGACCCAGCGCTTGGAAGTTCTGAATTCGAAGCTTGAAACAATGCGGCGATCTTTGAGCAGTGCTGTCTCGTCGATGACGCCGGCAGCGAAAAGTGACGATAAGACCAAACCGAATGCGGATGACCCAGTGACCCGTTTAAAAGGCTTGGAGAAGGAAGTCTCGTCCATGTCGACAGAGGTCAACGATATTCGGGCGAAGAATGATCGTGCTGAGAAGTTTGATCCTTCGGCTATCGATCGACTAGAGACTTCAGTAACGGAACTAAATACGCGAGTGGACCTTGCCCTGCAACAGACTGCAAGCGCTCGCGGAACTGCCACGACGGCAGCTGCTACGGCTCACAAAAAGAAAAAAGGTAAATTGTTCGGTCTACTCGGTGGCGGTGGCGACGATGAGAAGTATGCAGAATTGACCGGTGCTGCAGTTGCTGGTCGCGATCGCGTCCTGTTTGAGGAGGGCGCGAAGGAAGTAAGAAAAGGGCATAACGACACTGGCAGGCTGCTGTTTTCAACCATCATAAATACTTACCCAGACTCCGCCTTCCTGCCGTTGGCGAAGCTTGCGATTGCCGACTCATTTTTCCTTGAAGGCACTTCAAGTGCTTTGATCCAGGCGGGCCAGGGCTATCAAGACTGGTTAACGTTCTTCCCGACCGATCCACTCGCTCCATACGCGATGTTAAAAGTCGCCGAGGCTGAAATGCGTCAGATGGGATTGTCGGATCGTGACATTTCACACGCGCGCAAAGCCGAGCAACGTCTGAAGGCCCTCTTGCAGCAATATCCCAAGAGCACGTTGCGTCCGACTGTCGAAGATCGCTTACGAGAGGTTCAGGAGAATCTCGCGATGCACAACTTGTCGATCGCGCGTTTCTATGACGGTAAGGTTGTTCAAGGAAAGGGCGGCCTCAAAGGCTCACAATCGAGGTTGAAAGAGATCGTTGATAAGTATCCGTGTTTCTCTTATAACGACGAAGTCTTGTTCAGACTAGCAAGTACCTATCAGTTGGAAGAAGAACCAGACGAAGCGGCCAAGTACTATCAAAAATTGATTCAGGGTTATCCGGATTCTGAATTCAACGAAAAGGCACGCGAACAGTTGGGCATTATTGGTGCACCAGTTCCAGAGAAAGGGACTCCGAACACGTGCGCGAAGCGTCAACAAATCACATTCGTGGGAAATCTGATGCAGCAAGTCTCGGGTCGCGCTGAGGTTACAACTGACAAGGACGGAGTATTGATCAGCAAGAATGGTAAAGAAGGTACGGACCTCATTGATGCTGCGATCAAATACAACGGTCAATTGCCAGAACAACTAACACCGGATGCGCCAACCCAGCGTGGCACATCTCGCCCACAGCCCATTCCTTCGAAGACGACAACACCTCCTACAACGACAGGCAGTGCTGCTGCACCTTCAGCGACTCCAACACCGGCTGTCATAAAGCCTTAGGAGTGCGATTAAAAAAAGGCCCGGGGTTAATTCTCCGGGCTTTTTTTTGCGTGTTGGGTCAGGCATGGCGAAATTATTTGCGCTAGGCGAACGCTCACAAAAAGCGCCTGACACCATTTTACGTTTCACTTTCTCAACACGCCGCTGTTATGTTTAGGCAGTAGGCCACGTCTGTAAAAACACGGGTGATTGAATTGGACCAGGAACCGACCGACATTAACTCCGAGCTTGCGCGCAGACACCGGGCTGCTTCACGAACTGTCTTGGGTCTAATCGTTGCTGTTCTCCTTCTCTCAATCGTTGCATTCCTAAGTCGTAATTACCTTGTACCGAAAAACAATCAACCGCTGGACATGGCAATCAGGATTATTTTGTTAATGTTTGGGCTTGGATCTATCGTCTGGCGTCGCACGAAGTTTGCTGGAATGAGACTGAAAGATATCGGCGCGCTTCAAGGTGCGACCGGGTTGTTGAGCGTCCTCGAAAAGACCACGCTCCAACTCGCGCTCCTGGCTGCAGCGATCGCTGCAATTGGCTTTGTTGGAACACTGTTAATGGGTAATGAGTTTTACACGTATACCGCGGCTGGAATTGCGCTGGTTGTACTTTTGTATTCCTATCCGACCAAGTCTTCCTGGACACGCACAGTCGAACGCTACTCTTAATTGTAGTGAGCAATCCTTTTCTAAAACTTCCTTCATTCGCAAAAATCAATCTCCGCCTGAGCGTGCTGGGGAAACGCGAGGACGGTTACCATGACATCGATACGATTCTGCAGACCATTTCCCTGCGTGACGACCTGATGTTTGTTAGCCGCGACGATGGTGAAGTGATCCTGCATTGCGAAGCCAGGGACGTGCCAAAGGACCAAACAAACCTTGTTTTGCGAGCTGCAGCGGCGCTCAAAGCGCGTTCGCAAGAATCTCCAGGTGCAGACATTTTTTTGACCAAACGAATACCTGCGAAAGGTGGTCTCGGCGGCGCTTCATCAAATGCTGCCGTGACTTTGTTGGCCCTAAACTCTCTTTGGGAACTTGGCTTTAATAGTGCCAGCCTCAATGAACTCGGTAGCGATATTGGTTCCGATGTGCCGTTCTTTTTTTGCGGCGGTACGGCTCGAGCGGAGGGCACCGGCACCAAGGTTTCAACGTTACCGGATTGGCCCAAAAAGTACCTGATAGTGATTACTCCGAACGTCGGAGTATCGACTGCTCAGGCTTACGCGGCGCTCAGTGGTCGTTCCTTGACAAGTACTGGATCGGTCTCTATTCTTTCAAGTTCCTTCGCGGAGCCCTTATCCGGCGATTCAGATCAATGGGCTCTGAACAACGATTTTGAAGGAGTGATCTTTGAGATAGAACCTGAGATTAAGCGCGCTAAGCGAGCGTTGCTTGAGGCAGGTGCGCAAGGCGGACTGTTGGCTGGAAGTGGCTCTAGCGTGTTTGGTATCTTTGAAAATGAAGACGCGCGTGAGCGGGCTTTGGTAGATTTGAAAAGTGAAAATGGCTGGCTGGTATTTGCTTGCGAAACCATTTCTCGCGCGGAATACTTCGAGGGTTTGAATTTGGTTCCCGTTATCACGCTGTCTTAACTTCCAAACATTTACTGGGGCGTAGCCAAGTGGTAAGGCACCGGTCTTTGGAACCGGCATTCGTTGGTTCGAATCCACCCGCCCCAGCCAATACTACGATCGCAAATTTCCAATTGCCGATTTCCATTTGTAGACGTTAGTCAAAACGTTTTGCAAATCGGCAATTGACAAGCGGCAATCGGCAATTATAAAGAGACTATGGGCACAACAGGTGGCATCAAGATCTTTTCCGGAAATGCGAATGCTAAGTTGGCCGAAGAAATTTGTCGCCAGCTGAGTTGTGACATGGGAAAGTCGTTCCCAGAACGTTTCTCTGATGGTGAGTTTAATTTCCAGATAGACGAGAACGTTCGTGGTGGCGATGTATTCATAATTCAGCCGACTTGCCCACCAACCGACGCACACCTGATGGAGTTACTGGTGATGCTCGACGCTTTTCGTCGATCGTCGGCTGAGCGAATAACGGCGGTAATTCCATACTACGGATATGGACGTTCGGATAAGAAAGATCGACCAAGGGTTCCGATCTCAGCCAAGCTGGTTGCAAACTTGATAAC
>Ga0070671_100003654_pt1 | contig 12045 bp, 10 predicted proteins | sample KBSS73metaG_FD_65341 | JGI IMG/M metagenome (GOLD analysis project Ga0070671, IMG submission 65341) | Switchgrass rhizosphere microbial communities from Kellogg Biological Station, Michigan, USA - KBS S7-3 metaG | ecosystem: Host-associated > Plants > Roots > Rhizosphere > Soil ...
ATATGTATCAATCGGCTGACGGAAAATTATACGTAGCAGAAAATAACGGTACCGTTGATATTTTGTTACAGGATGTCATCATACAAAAAGCAGTTTTCCGGAATATTGTTATTAATCAATTCTCTGTGTTGCAAAATTGTAGTGTGATGGCGGCCACTGATTCAAGCGGGTTACAACAAATTAAAAATGGAAGCCTGATAAAACCGGCCCAATCATTTGCCGGCTCAACCTACAATGATTTTGCTGACATGAATGATTCGCTATTAATAGGTGGATCTGAAGGTTCTCTCCACATTCTGAATAAGCATTTTGAATTGGTTTCGGAAATAGAACAACCCAAAAAATTGCTAACCTTTAAAATTTTTAAGGATTCAAAAAACCGGGTGTGGCTGGGCACAAATAGCGGATTAAAACTTGTATCTGTTTTTCAAAAGAACAATAAGCCAACCTTCGCGTTGCTTCCAGCTCCTTTTAATATACCTGCATTGAAAAATCATTTGGTTAATGATATGCTTGAGGATGTTAATCAGAATTTTTGGATAGCAACAAGCAATGGTCTTGTTAAAATATATTCTGATGGCGATTGGCAATTATTTTCGGAACAAGACGGACTGCCTTCCGGAGACATAAGATGCATTTATCAGGATAAAGAAAAAAATATCTGGATTGGAACTTCTCTGGGATTAGCAAAATTGGTTACGAAAAATGATATCCGTATATATGCAATAGAAAATGGACCGACATCCGATGGCATTAACTTTTTGCAACCGCTAAAAAAGAATATATTTCTAGCAAGTACACTAACAGGAATACAACTTTATAATACCAAAAACGGTCTTTTTTCTTCTGTTCAGTCACAAAACAATCTCTTTTATTGCGGCTTAGTACAAAACAGCCAGCCATTATTATTTTTTGGCTTAAATGACAAGTTCGGAAAGTACGATTCAGTTAACCATCGCATTGTTAACTATAATTTATCTGCTTCATCTAATGAAGCAGTTTACTGTTCTATATCGGATGCAGATGGTATCATATTCAGTGGCACGCAGACTGGACTCCTCATCCGGTCTAAAGAAAAATCGTGGTATGAAAATAAATTTCCTTATCGCATCACCTCTTTGCTCATCGACAAAAACGGTTATTTATGGGTGGGCACATGGGACAATGGTTTATACCGTATTCCCTATACAAAATCAAAAAGCACCTCCGACAGTAACCTGATTCATTTTTCAGTACAGGATTTTTCTTATTTATTGCCTGATAAAAAGATCCGCAGTTTGTTTGAGGACAGTAAAGGCAATATCTGGGTTGGAACAAGGTATTATGGTTTGGTGCAATTAATAAATAATGCTAATAATAAAGAGCCATACACCGCGCAACACTTCGACCTTCGGCAGGGACTTATGTCAAATTTTATCAGGGCTATTGCTGAAGACAAGAGAGGAAACATCTGGATAGGGTCCGACCTTGGTATTGACAAACTATTGCCGGCACACAATTCATTTCGTGTTTTTAATTTCAGCCGTGTAAATAATTATTTCGCTTCGGTCAATTCAATCTTGCCGGAAGCAGACCATTCTTTATGGGTAACCGTAAATAACGGCCTTGTTAATATTGTGGATGGGGAATTAGAAAATACACCGGCTCCGCCTGCATACATTACATCAATTAATTTGGGCGACACTAACTTTAATTACCAAACCTGGCATGCTGGTACCAAAGTGCAATTGAAATATTATCAAAATCAGGCGGAGTTTGAATTTTCTTCTCCTGCTTTTATAAACGAAAAACAAGTTTTATATAGCTATCGCTTAGTTGGAAGTGCAGACACCCTGTGGAGTAGGCCCTCCAATCTGCATAGTGTTTCTTACGCAAGTCTGCGGCCAGGCATTTATCGGTTTGAAATAAGAACAATTGGGTGGAATGAAGTGCCAGGTGTGCCTGTAAATTTTGTTTTTAACATTCAATCGCCTTATTGGCAAACCTGGTGGTTTTATTTGTTGGTTGCATTTGTAATGATATGGATGATATATGCACTTTATGTTTATCGTATCAGGCAGTTGCTGAATTTACAAAAAGTCCGTAACCGCATTGCAACCGATTTACACGATGATATCGGTTCTACACTCACAAATATCAATATGCTTTCAGAAATAAGCCGGAAGAACCTGGCGCAACCAAAGGAAGCAGAAAAATTTTTGCAACGGATAAGTGAAGAAGTCACTGCCTCCAGTCAGGCCCTGAATGATATAATATGGAACGTGAACACCCCCAATGATTCCATGGAAGAAACTCTTTCACGAATGCGCCGCTACGCTGCTGAATTATTTGACAGCGGCAAAATTATTTGCCATTTGACTATTGATGAAACCGTAGCTGCAAAAAAAATTAATATGGAGCAACGACGGGACCTGTACCTGATCTATAAAGAATCAATGAATAATATTTCAAAACATGCATGTGCCAATAATGTTTGGATAGATATCGGGTGGCAAAATGAAAAACTGTATTTAAAAATTAAAGATGACGGAAAAGGTTTTGAATCCTCTGTTCTTACCAGTCGGAATGGTTTAAGAAATATACATTTCAGAACTGAAAAGTGGAAAGGAAGCACATTGATAATAACATCACCGGATAACGGTACTCTTATTGAAATAGTATTACCGGTGTCAGGTAAATTTCCAATTGGGTGATACAAAATTGAACAAACTCGTTATAGCTTCGCAAAAATGGCCATCCGCATTATCATATTTGAAGACAACGATAAGCTGAGGGAATCCCTTGCCTATCTATTGAAGGCGCAACCCGAATATGAAATGGCAGGAGACTATAATAATTGTAATGACGCCGCTACCATTACAAGAGTATATCAGCCCGATGTAGTGCTGATGGACATTGACATGCCCGGAGAAAGTGGTATCACTGGTGTAAGATTGGTAAAAGAAACTCGTCCTCAAACAGCCGTGATTATGTACACTATATTCGAAGATGATGAGAAGCTGTTTCAATGCTTGTGCGCAGGTGCTAACGGCTATTTATTGAAACAAACACCGCCGCAAAAATTATTCGATGGCATACAGGAAGTAATAGCAGGCGGTGCACCTATGAGTCCTGTAATTGCGCGGAAAGTATTGAACACATTCCAGCATGGCAAAAGCAATAAATATTTTTTATCCGAACGTGAAATTGAAGTGTTGCAATTGCTTATTAAAGGTTACAGCGCTAAAATGATTGCAGTAGATCTAAAAATACCTTTTGACACTGCACGATCCCGTCTAAAAAATATCTACCAGAAACTTCATGTTAATAGTGGTAAGGAAGCCATAGGCAAAGCATTGGGAGAACATATAGTTTAGTATTCGTTTACATCCAGGCTTCACACAAGTTTAAATATCACTTTCCACAATCATGGGACAAGGAATCAACATTCTTGCATACCGTACGTTATATACTGAAGATTTGTTCTCTCCATGCTGAATCACTCACCCATTTGAGTGAGTTGTCCCAGTTGTTTTACTTCTCAACTTTAATAAAGAATTTTTTAAGACAAAAGCAACCCGATTGTCGCAAGTCTACGATAAACATGTTTCATCATTATAATACGACAAATGAAAAAGATTAAAGTTCGTCTGTTATTGATAACAGCATTAGCAGTTTTTTGCACAAGCAACCTGTTTTCTCAATCTGTAGCCATTAACACTGATGGTACAACTGCTCACAGCAGTGCGATTCTGGATATAAAAAGTACCACTAAAGGCATGCTCCCTCCGAGGATGAGCACATTGCAAAGAACTGCCATTACAACACCTGCTGCAGGTTTGTTGGTATTTGATACAGATACCAACAGTCTTTGGTTTTACAATGGATCGGCATGGAATAATATTGCTGCATCGGGTGCATTGGGATGGCTGCTTACCGGGAATGGTTCAACAAACCCTGCTACGCAATTTATTGGTACAATTGACAATCAGCCACTTCGTTTTAAGGTAAATAATATTTGGGCCGGAGAAATCGGTGCATCAGGCTTTAATACTTTTTTAGGACTGAATGCAGGGACGACAAACAATAGTGGAGCTTTCAACACAGCATATGGGGCTTTTTCGCTTTCTTCGAATACGATCGGAATTAATAATACGGCAAACGGAGCACTTGCATTGGCCAGCAACACGACTTCTAACGAAAATACAGCAATTGGCAATTCAGCACTTTATTCGCAGTCCTTCAGCAACGGAGGCGCAAACTATAATGGTAAGAATACTGCCATTGGGTATTCAGCACTTTACCACAACAATCCAACATCGACAATAGACGGAATACAGAATACAGCTATTGGCCACTCTGCGCTCTATTTAAATACCAAGGGTTATTCTAATACAGCTACCGGATATGCATCGCTTTATTCCAATTCAATTGGTATAGCTAATACCGCTACGGGACAGGGTGCACTTTATGCCAACAACGATGGAACCAACAATACAGCGAATGGCTATAGTTCTCTATCATCAAATAGTTCTGGGATCCAGAATACTGCAATGGGATCTTATTCGCTTTTAGGCAATACTAACGGCGGTTTAAATACTGCAGTAGGTTATTCTTCTCTCTCTGGAAACACTACAGGAAATGGAAATGTGGCTGTCGGATATGAATCGTTGGGCTTTAACACAAATGGGCTATATAATACAGCAGTAGGCTATGGTTCACTTTTAAGTAATGGTACTGGCTCAGGTAACACAGCCCTGGGCTACCTCACCGGTCCCAATTCTAGCAATCTGTCCAATACCACTTGTATTGGTAACGGGGCTACAGCCACCAACAATAACCAAATGGTGCTGGGTAACGCAGCTGTTACAGAATTCTATTGTTATGCTGCATTTATTGGTACGACAGCCAATGCCCCAAATCTTACCGTGCTGAATACAGGGCAGATTGTAAGAAGCACTTCGTCCCGCCGCTACAAAAAAGATATTGTACCGCTTGAGATCAACACCGGGGCCATTTATAAACTGCGGCCTGTGTCTTATAATTCTTTAACAGATAATGACCGGCACTTTGGTCTTATTGCAGAAGAAGTTGCGGAAGTGATACCTGAACTGGCCAGCTATTCAAAAGAAAAGGATGTAATAAAAGGAAGTACTTCAGAAAAGATGATACCCGATGCGGTTCAATACCCATTATTGTCTGTATTGTTATTGCAGGAAGTTCAGAAGCATCAGCAAACTATCCAGACACTTCAACAGCAGATTGATCTTTTAATGAAACGAATCGAAAACCTCGAAACGAAATAACATTTCAACAAACGAACAAGATGAAAAAGAGTTTTATTCTTTGCTGTTCTATACTCACCTCATTTTGCAGCAAGGCACAACTGCAATTAAGTCCGGGCATTAACTGGAAAAGCAGTTCAGGCACTTACGTGGTGCTTGATAATATCGGCTTACAACATAATGCTGCAAGTGCAGCACTTGATAATGTTTTCAAATTCACGGGAAACACCAATACATTTATCAGCGGCGCTACACTTCCTCTTTTTACAAATGTAGAAGTAACATTATCGGGGACATCAAAAATTATTTTGCAAAGAGCAATTAATATAAGTAACAATCTTAGTTTTCAATCTGGCTTGCTTGATTTGAACAGTAACAATATCGATTTGGGAACAATCGGATCAATCAACGGCGAATCAGAGACATCAAGAATCATCGGTGCCAATGGCGGCTACATTCAAATCACAAGTACACTCAATGCGCCATTATCTGCCAATCCCGGAAACTTGGGAGCCATTCTTACATCAACACAAAACTTAGGCAGCACTATTATTCGCCGTGGTCATCAATCACAAACCAATGCGGGTGGGGGAGGTTCCAGCATCTTAAGATATTATGATATTAACCCTGCTAACAACAGCGGACTTAATGCAACGTTTCGCTTTTCTTATTTCGATGCGGAGCTAAACAGCCTTGATGAAAACGGACTTGTGTTTTGGCGAAGCGCTAACAATACTACTTGGACTAACCAGGGTTTTAGTACAAGAAATACAGCAGCCAATTACGCAGATAAAACAGGCATTGACGCTTTTTCACGATGGACGCTTTCAGGTATTACCAATCCATTGCCTGTTAAATTTGCTGTTTTCAATGTAAGATGCGAAAACGGCAATGTAATGCTCACCTGGAAAACAGCGCAGGAATTCAACAGCAGTTATTTTAATGTTGAGAGAAGCACCGATGGAAATCGTTGGACAGTTGTTACTACAAAAGCCGCGGCAGGCAACAGCAGTGTTGAACAGAGTTATAATTTTTCAGATAATTTTTCTCCTTCTAATAGTATTTACCGCATTGTGGAATATGATGTAAACGGTCATTCAAATTATACAAGCATTATTCGCTCGGATTGCAGTTCAAAAGATAGTTGGAGAGTTTGGCCTAATCCTGTAACAGAAAACGTATGGATTACTATCAACACTATGAATGCATCTAAAATCACTGTGAAAATATTTGATAGTAAGGGAGCACTTGTAAATAGTCAACAAAATAATTTATTGTCAGGGATCAATCTTTTGAATATTGACATGAAAAAAATAGCAGCAGGCAGTTATCAGATTGTTGCCGACTGGAATGATGGACAAATGCAAAAAGCTGTAAAGATTGTGAAGCTGTAGAATTTCGGTTTGCTCTTGACATCAGGGCTTTCCGCTTAATAAGATAAACGCCTGCTGGTGTGCTTAGGGCCGGATTCTTTTCTTGCTGAAACATGAACAATTAAAATAAGTTAGTGTCAAACGAGTGTCAAGAATAAAATACAGGTCGTGCTGGAGACCCGATTTCTAAAAAATTTTGCAATCAATTCATTGTAAAGAAAAGGTGTCAAGGTTGTGTCGGGAGGGTAGGACCGAGAAGCGAGGACTTAGCTCGAAAAAGGTCGACCCAAAAATGGTTACTTTTGAAAGGTATTAATCCTGTGTTTAAAGGTTCTTGCTTCTAATTGACTTAGTGAAGTGCAACTACAATGGAAATGACAGTACTGCATTTCTAATTTAACTCGTGACAGGATATCCTGCATACATTCATTTCGATAGAGCGAAAACATAATCCCTTATTAGCTTTTTTTCCTCTTCACTCGATACTTTAGCCTTTGGGTACATCTCAGCCAAACTCTTTTCCCATTTGCTGATTGTGTATTCAGAAGGTGCATGAAGCTGATGACACGAAGCGCATTTGCTTTTGTATAATGCATAGCCCTGATTTGCCCTTTCTAAAGTAATGTCAGGCACTTTTTGCTGCATGGCTGGCAAGGTTTCCAGGCTTGGTAAAAAATTCTTTGCGGTCGCACACGCCGAAATAAAAAATAATATTATAAGCGATGTTTTTCTCATTAATATTAGAACGAAAAACCTACTATAATTCTTGCCTCCGCCCTTTCATGTTCATCCAACACTTTTTTTCCCGGTGCTAAAGACGTTTTATGAAGATTGACTAACTGAGGTAAATAGTTAAGAATTGCAAACCAACGATTGCCACGATAGTTAATAGTCGGCCCTGCAAACAATACGGAATGTTCCCATAATCCCTTTGCAATTTCGTTGTGATCTCTGAGTTCAATTCCCGCACCAAAGGATGTAGAGAAGTTACGCATGTATGCAAGATCAAATTCCAAGGGTGTTTCGTCCAACTCAAATTCACTCTTACCATTTTCCCTTTCTGCTTCAAACTCCAGCTCATATACTGCATTGAATGCAACGAGGTTTTTGCCAAACGATCTGTCGAGGATTAATTTTGTTTCCAGTTCAAGTTCGTCTCCTTTTACACCAAGTTCTCCATAAAGAGCTATCCCGAGTGGGCTTGTGGGCTTGCTTAGTTTCCATTTCCATTCATTGCTAAATCCAATTTCACTTGACTGATTAATATTTCCGGCACTATCACTTACGCTTTTCTGAAAGCGATTGAAGTAAAAAGCAGTTTGAACATTCCCCCCTAAACCTACTTCATATTCGAATCGTTGATCAATTGCATGGAAATATTCGTTTTCGTGTCCAAAGCGTGAAGTATGCCAAAGCTCAATATCGAAATTTCCTTTGGGCAATATGTTGCTGGTATAAGTTCTTCCAAAATAGCGGTCCTGAGCCATTAGGCTTGTAAAAGCTGCGAAAAAGAGCACGGTTAAATACAATCGTTTCATGTCTTAGTTTAAATGTGGCAAACTTATTCCATTGGTTTGTTTTGACTTTACGATTAACGGAAAACAAGTTGGCGAGATAAGAAAAAAGGTTTACCGAATTTATGGGGACTCAGTTACACTTATAGGCTGTAATAGCTTTCGCAAGTTCTCTCTGGCTTTCATTAAATCAAATCTTAGTTCATCAATCGGAACTTTCAGTTTCATCGAAATATCCTGGTAACTGAATCCATCAATAACCCAAAGGTTAAACACTGTTCGATAGCCAAAGGGCAAGCTTCTTAGAATATCAATAATATCTTTTGCCGATAAATCAATTCTTTCATTTTTATTGAGCTCAGAATATTGAACACTCTCAAACAAACTGTCTTCGATTTGCCCATGGCTAGGTTTTCCCAGTTCAATACAGGAATCAATTAGAATCCTTTTGAACCAATTTTTAAATGAGTGTTTATCATGAGACCAGGCATTATATTCCAATTGCGAAATGCTCTTAAATAGACGCACGAATGCCTCGTGCATAAAGATGGTTGGATCTTGTTCAATACCTGCATATCTATAACAAATTCTCAGTGCAAATTCGTTATATAGAAAAAACAATTGCTTTTGACCGATTCGGTCATTTTTTTGACATCGATTTAGTAACGGCGTTATAGTCGAATTTTCGTTGAGCAAGTGAAATGTGAATTGATTAAAATAATCAAAAAAAGAGCCAGCAATCTTTCTTGTTCTGTGGATCAGTTCCTTTTTTCTGCGTCCCAACCAGAATATAAAAAATATGCCTCCGCACTTACTGAATTTAGGACGGTGACGAATGATGTGAAATCTACATTTCCATCTTTTGAATGGGTCGCACTTCTACTTTTCCATTTTCGTTGAAGATTGGGCAACCTTTGGAAATTTCAACTGCATCGTCAATGTCTTTGGCATTTACAATCAAATAGCCGCCTATCATTTCGTTGGCTTCCACATAGGCACCATCACTCACAACTTTATTTGTTCCGGTTACTTGTTTACCTACTGGTAGAAGCGGGTCAGTACTTACAAATGTCCCATTTTCACCTAATGACTGCATCCATGTCATCCATGCCTGCATGTTTTTCGCACCGGCTTCTGAGTCGGTTGCATTATGGGCGTGGTTTACACCACCTCTAAAAATGAGCATAAACTTTTCCATCTGATTTGAGTTTGTAATAATGAACAATAATTGACTCAGTAAAACTATGTCTTAATAAAAAGGTAAACAGCTAATAGTGTGCCTGGGCCGTAACCTCTCTGCTTTTATTTTTATTTAGATAATACAAAATAGTGTCAAATTTGTATCGAAACACACTTAGTAATTTCCATTTATGAAACGGCTAAACCTTATTTTGACAGTCGCCATAGTTTTCGCTTTCATCGGTTGTAATAATCAAGTCACGATCAAAAGCTCTGATTCAGTTATCGCACAAGGCCAAATGCCTAATTTGTCAAGAGATAATTCAGGCATTGTTCACGTTGTATACGGAAGCAGAGACAGTATATTATATAGTTATTCATCAGACAAAGGAAATTCTTTTTTATCGCCTTCTTTAGTAGCAATTCTGCCTAGACTTACTGCTTCGCACATGAGAGGTCCGCAAATAGCAGCAACACCAAACGGAGTTGTAGTTACAGCCTGTAATAATCAAGGTGACATTTTTTCATTCACAAAAGATCAATCAGGCAATTGGTCGCAGCCGGTAAGAGTAAATGACGTTGACACAATTGCAAAAGAAAATTTGATGGCTTTGTCTGCTGATGGGAATAACGTTTTCGCAATATGGCTTGACCTTCGTGATGGACACAATAAAATATACGGAGCAAAATCAACCGACGGAGGAAAGTCATGGTCAAAAAACAAGTTGGTATATGCCTCTCCTGATACAACTGTTTGCGAATGTTGTAAGCCTTCCGTTGCTGTGAAAGGAAACAATATTTATGTGATGTTTCGCAATTGGCTAGATGGGAACAGAGATTTATATTTAATTCAATCCTCGGATGGAGGAAACACATTCGGGGCAGGGCAAAAATTAGGCAATGGGAGTTGGGCATTAAATGGTTGTCCTATGGACGGTGGTGGGCTTGCCATAAATGAAAATGGAAATGCAGAAACAGTCTGGAATCGTAAAGGAGTGATCTATGCTTGTGAATCAGGTAAAGAGGAAAGAAAATTGGGTGAAGGAAAAAATTGTTCAATCGAATCGGTGAACGGTAAAAATGTCTATGCCTGGGTTGAGAACGGAAACATTATTGTAATGAAGCCACAGGGCATGAAGAAAAATTTAGGAAAAGGTCAACTTCCAATTTTAAAGGCTGTTAACAACGAACATATTCTTTGCGTTTGGGAAAATGATAAACAAATTCACAAATCAGTATTAGAATTGTAAAGATGGCTTTGAAGAACAGTTCTTTCTTGCAATGCACAACTTGCTGAAGTAATTATTAACTCACATGTTTATAAAATTGTGGCTGGACGTTAAGCGTTCAGCTATAAATCACTATTTTACTTTCGTTGTTAATTGAAACTGGCGTTTTTCAAATGCCACAACTTCATAAATACTTTTACGTTGGTTGCAATTGTAACTTCCCTTTTAAAATGGATGTTTGAAATTTATAGACCAAAAATATGTAAGATGAAAAAGCACTTTTATTTATTGGCTTTACTGGCTGGATTAATTACTCTCAATAGTTGCAAGAAAGACACGATTGAGACGCCCTTCGACGATGTATTTTATAAGCCGTATACAACCGGGATTATAAAATTTCAATACCAAACTCCAACAATTATTAATGGTGTTTCTAAATCGAAAGACACGGTTGTTAATTTCACTTCCATTGGAGACAATCCCGCAGAGAAAGATGACTATGGATACTCAAAGCCTTCTGTTCCTTGGGTACTATTGCATAGACTTAATCCTGAAGATTATCAAAACAGGGGAATAATATTTTTTGTAGGCACTGATCTAAATTCACTTACGTTTCCATATAAATTCAAAAAGGGAGACAGCAAGAATGCCCAAATAAATTATGTGCTTGGGGTAAGGCCTTTTTACGACACAAACGGCAATCTCATTTATGGAACAAATACATATGCTGCAGGTACGTATTCTGATAACTTTGAGTTGACCGTATTATCCAGGGTAAATAATCGGCTTCAAGGAATATTTAGCGGAAGTATTAAAAATCAAGACGGTCTTATAATAAATATAGCAAAAGGGCTTTTTGACATCGAGATCGTTGACAAATAACTTATAAGCGGCTGTTAACGGGCTTTCGTTAAAATTAGTTACAAATAACAGTAAACCATTTCTGGAGAAAATTGTTATTTATTTTTGCGCAATTTTAATTCCATGCAACTTGTCACGCGTTCCTTTCCTAACCTAAGCTATATGGCTTATTTTATTATTGATAGTGGCATATCTGACTTCACGCCAGACTGGAAAAATGCCTCACTCACCGGCCGTTTAAATGATACTCATATAAGTACAGCTTTCGCCGAATACAATGCTTACGTGTTAGAAAGGGAAACAACTATTGATGCTTAATAAAAAAGCCCCAAAGAAAGGGGCCCTCTGAATTAAATTACCACTTTATAAAAGTCCAAGGATATAACCGCTGCCATTTGGTGATTCCGCCATTACCTGAACCATTGTTAGCTTAAAACACCATTCTAATTTTATTATTTGCAAACCTTACCATGAAACAGGTAGTATTAATATTTCCTGATACTTCAGCTATGGCCGATTTTCTCGTAAGAGAGAAAATATCAAATGCACATGTAGACTCCCTTGAACAAACTGTAACATCTACGTTTACCGATAAACAAATATCTGCAGCAGAAAAACTTTATAA
>Ga0070671_100003658_pt1 | contig 12044 bp, 8 predicted proteins | sample KBSS73metaG_FD_65341 | JGI IMG/M metagenome (GOLD analysis project Ga0070671, IMG submission 65341) | Switchgrass rhizosphere microbial communities from Kellogg Biological Station, Michigan, USA - KBS S7-3 metaG | ecosystem: Host-associated > Plants > Roots > Rhizosphere > Soil ...
CCGACGCCGTTGATGAACGCCAGCTGCCAGATCGGCGCGTAGATCGTCCGCTCGTACACGACCTGCTGCATCTTGTTCAGGATCGCCGTGCGCCTCTTGGTGTCGAGCTCGGCCGCCTGCTGCTTGAACAGCTCGTCAATGTCGGGATAGCTGCCGTAGACGTACATGCCGCCGGTCACGACCATTTGTTCGAGCCGGGTCGCGGCGTTGCCGAAGGCGCCGCTGCCGCCCATGATCAGGTTCTTGTATTTCTTCTCGGCATAGCCCTTGAAGAAGGCGGCGCGCTCCAGCGGCCGCAGGCGCACCTTGATGCCGACCTCGCCGAAATTGTTGACGATTGCCTCGGCGAGGTTCGCGTACGACGCATCGCAATAGAATTCGCCGGCGTCCAAGCCCTTGGCGTGGCCCGCCTCGGCCAGCAGCTTCTGCGCCTGGGCGGGGTCGTAGACCGGCTTCGGCGGCTGCCAGTAATAGTCGAACACGTCCGGCACGAACGGATTGCCGGTCAGCCGCGAATAGCCGAGGGTCAGCGCCTTGTTGATGCCGTCGCGGTCGATGGCGAGGCTGGCGGCGCGACGCACCCGTTCGTCGTGCCACGGCGATTTTTCCTCCCACTGGTCGGCGAAGGCGAGCCAGAAGGTGCCCTGGATCACCGCCGGCTTCAGGGTCAGGCCGGGGGTCTTGCGCAATTCCTCCGCCAGTTCGCCGCGGATCGAGTAGACGATGTCGACCTCATTGCGGGTCAATGCGGCAAGCCGCGTCGCCTCGTCCGGGATGACCCGGAACACCAGCTTCTTGACGTTCGGCGTTTTGCGCCAATAGCTCTCATTCGCCTCGAGGGTGAGTTCGACCCCTGGATTGAACGACACGAATTTGTACGGGCCGGCGCCGATCGGCGCCTTCTTGAACCCGTCGTCGCCGACCTTCTCGACGTATTTCTTCGGCACGACCCAGCCCGCGCCCGTGGCGCTGCCGTAAAAGGTCAAGAAATCGGGCCACGGGTCCTTCAACTTGAAGACGACGTGCTTCGGGTCCGGCACTTCGACCGCCGCGACGCGCGCATGCATCATATCTTGCGAGGTACCGCGGTAGCGCTCGAACGAGAACTTCACATCCTCGGCGGTGACGGGGTCGCCGTTGTGAAACTTGATGCCGTCGCGCAAGGTGAATGTCCAGGTCTTGCCGTCCTCCGACTCCTTCCATGACTCGGCGAGCGACGGCGCCAGTGCCTTGCCCGGCATCGGCTTCACCAGCGCGTCGTGCAATGCGTACAGCACCATAAAGGGGGTGATGATGCCGGGGGTCTCGGCCGGATCGAACCAGGTCGGCGCCAGTGAGATGTGAACACCCCAGGTCAATTGGCCCTGCGGCGCGCCGGCCTGCGCGGCCCCCGGCAAGCCGGCGGCCAGCGCCGCGGCGGCGAGCGCGAGCAGATCGCGCCGCGACACTCCAGTCGCGCCGGGGCTTGCTTTCTTGGCGGAACCGCTCATGTTTTCCTCCTGTTCGGGTGGCTCCATTCAAAGCGGAGCCTTGCGCCGACTGTATATCAGCCATGCGCAGCCTGTCTCGGCGATTCTTACACCGTGCTTACAGGTTGCTTACGCCTAAACGGCGGTCCGAAAAGGCTGGAGACGCGCCATTCCGTCATTCGGACGGCCAAAAATTACGTCATCGTGCGGGGTGACAGAAGGTCGCATCTCGAAGGACGCACGATCGTTTTGCAGCCTGTTATGGGCTACAGAAAAACGGCGGGCGGGTTGCCGAGCAGGATCTGGCCGATCGTCTCGTAATGCGCGTCGCGCGACTGGATCTGCTGCGAGAGGGTGTGGATATCGCGGAAGCGGCGCTCGAAGGGGCTGCCGGGAAAGATCGCATCGACCCCGGCGCCCTTGTAGGTCAGGTCGGCGACCGCGACTGCGCTGTGGATCGCGTTGACTCCGGCGAGCCGCACCCGGGCGCGTTGCGGGATGTCGATCGGCACAACCGGATCGGCGCTCCGGTAGATCGCGCCGACGGTATCGAGCAGATAGGCGCGCGCCGAACCGAGCCGCGCCTCGGCGCGTGCGATTTCGGCCTGGATCACCGCGTTGTCGGCGAGCCGCCCGACGCCGCGCGGCGTCTTCTCCAGCGCCAGTTCGATGAACGCGTCGAGCATGCCGCGGGCGATGCCCAGGGCAACGCTGGCGATGCCGACGGAATAGAGGGTCTGCTGCGGGAAAGCGTAAAGCCGGCCGCGCTCCAGGCGCGCGCCGGGGTCGTCGCGGGTCGAGCTGAATTCCTCCGGCACGAAGATGTCGTCGACCGCGTAGGATTCCGAGGCGGTGCCGCGCAATCCGATCGGGTTCCAATTGTCGAGCAGCCGCGCCTGCTCGGCCGGGAAAAGCCACGTGCGCAACACCGCCCGGCCGTCCGGATAGCGCCGCACCGTGCCATCCGGCTCGACCACCGGCCCGTGCGCGCCGAGCCATGTCGAATGGCGGCAGCCGCTCGCGAAATCCCATCGCCCGCGGACCCGATAGCCGCCCGGCACGGCACGTCCCTTGTGCTCGTTCGGCGGCCCCCAGGCGACCGTATGGCGCGGATCGCCCCACACCGCGCGCGCCGCCCCGGGCTCCATATACGCCGCCAGCAGCCCGGTGCTGTTGGCGATCGAGACGCACCAGCCGACCGAGCCGTCGGCGCGCGCCAGCTCCTCGGTGGCGCGGATATAGGCCCCGGGCTCGACCTCGTCGCCGCCGACCGAGCGCGGCAACAGCATGCGGAACAGCCGCGCCTCGTGCAGCTTCTCGACCAAGGCCGCCGGCAGCCGCCGCCCGCTCTCGATCTCCTCGCCGAACGCGGCGATCGCCGGCGCCAGGGCGCTGGCCCGCGATACCGGGTCCACGGCGTGAGATTTGGCGCTGATATCGTTCATTGCGGGTCCGTCACGCATAGAGCCGCCATTGCGGCCCACGCCCCAGGTGCTGTCAATCGCGTCTTTACATTGTCATTCCGGGGCTCGGCGCAGCCGAGAGCCCGGAACCCATGCACACCGCGCCTGCCCGGTCTGATCCTTCGGTCACGCGCTCTTGGAACGGTCCGTGTTCATGGGTCCCGGGTTCACCGCTTCGCGGTGCCCCGGGATGACATGGTTTGGGTAGCGCCGCTATGATCGCGCCGCTCTCTCAAGGAGAAACGCATGGCATTGCGCCTCGGATATCTATTGCCGACCCGCGAGCAGGTCATGGAGGGCCGCCCCGAGGCGGCGCCGCTGCTGGCGCTTGCCGAACGTGCAGAGGGGCTAGGTTTCGATTCGATCTGGGTCGGCGACTCGATCCTGGCGCGGCCGCGGCACGAGCCGCTGACGCTGCTCTCGGCGGTGGCGGCCCGCACCAAGCGCGCAGAGCTCGGCACGGCGGTGCTGCTGCCGGCGCTGCGGAACCCGGTGGTCTTGGCGCACGGCGTCGCGACGCTCGACCAGATCAGCGAGGGCCGCTTTATCCTCGGGGTCGGCATCGCCAGCGATGTCCCCAACATCCGCGCCGAATTCGTCGCCTGCGGCGTGCCGTTCGAGAAGCGCGTCGGGCGCATGCTCGAAGGGCTGCGCCTCGCCCGCGAATTGTGGAGCGGCAATCCTGTCAACTGGAACGGCCGCTGGGTCATGGAGAAGGCGGTGCTCGGCCCGGCGCCGCACCGTCCCGGTGGCCCGCCGATCTGGATCGGCGGCATGGTGCGCGCCAGCCTGGAGCGGGTCGGCCGGCTCTACGACGGCTGGTTCCCGAATGCGCCCGACCCGGAGCGCTATCGCACGCAATGGCAGGAAATCCGGGGCATCGCGCACGATGCCGGCCGTGACCCCGAGGCGATCACCGGCGCGGTTTATCTGACCTTGACGATCGACGACGATACGGCGGCGGCCGAAGCACGCATGAACCGTTTTATGGAGACTTATTACGGTCAGCCGGCGGCGGCGATGCGGGCGCGGCAGGCCAACTACGCCGGCCCGGCGGACGGCGCGGTCCGGTTCTTGAAGGGCTTTGCCGAGGCCGGCGCGAACCACCTTGTCGTGCGCATCGCCGGCGCGCCGGAGCGCCAGATGGAGCAGATCGCCAAACTGCGCGAGCAACTGAACTAACTGTCATTGCGAGCAGCCGTTAGGCGACGAAGCAATCTCGTGGTGCGTACTCCGGCCTGAGATTGCTTCGTTTCGCTCGCAATGACAGCACGAATTGAAGGGAGAACAGCCATTCCTGACGGCGTGATCTACGAGGCGCCATGACCCGAGCCGATGCCGGGCGAGCGGATCGAGAAGTGACCGGGTGAATAACCCCAATTCGTCATTCCGGGGCGGCCCGAAGGGCCGAGCCCGGAACCCAGGGACACCGGCGGTTGCCGAGTCTGCGCAGGCGCTGCAACTGCATTCGGAACGGTCCGTGTTCATGGGTTCCGGGCTCGCCGCGGCGCGGCGCCCCGGAATGACAGTGCAAAGAGAGGAGAGAGACCATTCCTGACGGCGTGATCTACGAGGCGCCGCGGCCCGCGCCGATGCCGGGCGAGCGGATCGTCACCACGACATGCGGCCACAATTGCGGCGGCCGCTGCGTCGTCAACGGCCATATCCGCGAGGTTGACGGGGTGGGGCGGCTCGTCCGCATCACCACCGACACGCGCCGTTGGAACCCGGAGCATCCGCCGCTCACCGCCTGCGCCCGCGGCGTCGGACAGATCGAGCGCCTCTATCACCCCGACCGGCTCAAATATCCGATGCGGCGCACCGGGCCGCGCGGCTCGGGACAGTTCGAGCGCATCTCATGGGACGATGCGCTCGACACGGTCGCCCGCGAATTACTGCGGGTGCGCGGACAATACGGCAACGCCGCGATCCTCGACGCCTCGCGCTCGGGCAGCACCTCGGCACTGCACGGACGCAACGCGGCGCAGCGTTTCATCAACATGTTTGGCGGGTCGACGGAATTGTGGTCGAGCCTGTCGGCCGAGGCCGAAATTTTCTCGGTGCGCCTCACCTACGGCGGCGACTACAAGGCCTCCGGGCGTGAACCGACGGATTACGTCAACTCCAAGCTGATGCTGCTGTGGGGCTGGAGCCCCGGCGACGGCACGTTCGGCACCGGCACGATGCAGTATCTGCGCTCCGCCAAGGCGCAGGGCGTGCGGATGATCTGCGTCGATCCGCGCATCACCGAGACGAGCCGCATCCTTGCCGACGAGCATGTCTTCTGTCGGCCGTCGACCGATGCGGCGGCGCTGATCGCGATGGCTTATGTCGTCGTCAGCGAGGGGCTGCACGACCAGGATTATTGCGACCGGTTCGTGCTCGGTTTCGACGAGGAACACCTGCCGGCGGACGCGCCGGCCGGCGCGTCGTACAAAGCCTATCTGCTCGGGCTGGCGGACGGGGTGAAGAAAACGCCGGAATGGGCCGCCCCATTGTGCGGCATCCCCGCCGAGACGATCCGCCGCCTCGCGGTCGAATTTGCCGCCAGCAAGCCGGCGGCGATCCACTGCGGCTACGCGCCCGGGCGCACCGCCTATGGCGAGCAGTTTCACCGCGCTGCCTATGCGCTCGCCGCGATCACCGGCAATGTCGGGATTCCCGGCGGCAATACCGGCACCAGCAACGGCGCCACCGGCCGGGCCGGGATCAAGAGCCTGCCAATCCCGAAAAACCCGATCGAGGCGCGGGTATCCTCGCCGCTGCTCGCCGACCTGCTGGCACGCGGCAAGGCCGGAGGTTATCCGGCCGACCTCAAATTGATCTATTCGTCGGGCGGCGACCTGTTCAACCAGTGCCCCAACAGCAACAAAATGATCGCCGCGCTCGACGGCGTCGAGTTCATCGTCGGGCAGGACCATTTTCTGACTCCCACCGTGCGCTACGCCGACATCGTGTTGCCGGCGACGACCTTCTGGGAGCGCAACGACGTGCACACCTCGTGGTCCGGCGGCGGGCATTTCGCTATCTACATGAAGCAGGCCTTCGAGCCGATGCACGAATGCCGGCACGATATCGATATCTTCACCGAACTGGCGAAGCGGGTCGGGATCGACGGCTACAGTGACAAAAGCGAGCGCGAGTGGCTGCGCGAGTTCACCGCCGAGGTCGTGGACGATTTCGACGCCTTCACCGAGCGCGGCGTCGCGCGTTTCCCGGCGCCGCAGGATGCGGTCGCCTTCGCGAAGCAGATCCGCGATCCCGACAATCACAAATTCCCGACCCCGTCAGGCAAGATCGAGGTGTATTCGACGATGCTCGCGGCCAAGCCGGATTACTACGGCCTCGGGGTCATCCCGCCAGTCCCGACCTGGTTCCCGCCGGACGAGCCGGGCAACCGCTACCCGCTGCTGTTGTGCTCGCCGAAATCGAAAGCGCGCACCCACTCGATCCACGGCAACCAGCCGCTCTTGGCGCGGGTCGATCCCGACGATGTGTGGATGCATCCGGACGACGCGGCGGCGCGCGGCATCGCCGACGGGGAGAAGGTGCGGGTGTTCAACGACCGCGGCGCGACGATATTGCCGGCGCGGGTCACCGACCGCATCGCGCGCGGCATCGTGTCGATCAAGGAAGGCGCCTGGTTCACCCCCGGCGCCGACGGGGTGGACACGGAGGGTTGCGCCAACGCGCTGACCCACGACCGCTCCGCCCCGTCGGGCGCGACGACCTACAACACCAACCGCGTCGATATCGCCCCGCTGGCCTGAGCGCCTGGCCCAAATGATCTCGTGGTTTCAACAGCTTGGATGCGCGGCAACCGCTCACCCCCAACCCCTCTCCCAGAGGGAGCCGCGGGATTCACACATCGTCAAAGAGTGTTTTTGTTGAAGCTGTTACGGAGACTTGGACGCGGCAAAGTGGTCCTTCGAGACGCGTCCCGGCTTCGCCGCGACACTCCTCAGGATGAGGGAAGCCGTTGATGCCACACGAGAATTTTCCTCATCCTGAGGAGCCCGCGTAGCGGGCGTCTCGAAGGATGCACAGCGCCGGTGCCGCGAGCCTCACACGACGTTTTCGGCGCGCAATGCGGCGATGTCGGCGGCGGTATAGCCGAGGCGGTCGAGGATTTCGCCGGTGTGCTCGCCGATCAGCGGCGCCGGCCGGCGGTAGGTTCCCGGCGTTTCGGACAGCTCGATCGGGGTCGGGGCGATCGGCACCGTGCGGTCGAGCGTCGGGTAATCGCGTTCTTCCAAAAGATGCGCGGCGCGGATGTGCTCGTCGTCGAGCGCCTGTTGCGGCGAATAGACCTGGCCGGCAACGATCTGCGCCTCCTCGAGCGCGGCGAGCGCCTCGGCGCAGCTCCGCTCGGCGCACCACGCAGACATCCGCGCCGTGATCTCGGCGCCATGGTCGGCGCGCGACTGGTCTTCCTGAAAGCGGGGGTCGGAAAGGAAACTCTCGTCGCCGATCATTCGGCACCAGCGGCGGAACATCGGCTGGCCGATAACCGTGGTGACGATCCACCCGTCCCTGGTCTGGTAAATGTCGCCCGGCGCGTTGTTGAAGCCGCGATTGACCGTCGCGACCCGGTCGACCCCGGTCAGGCTCTGTTCGATCAGCATTGCGTTGGCGATCGCGGTCGCGGTCCGCAACAGCGCGCCCTCGACCTTCTGGCCGCTGCCGGTCTTGCCGCGCTCGATCAGCGCCGCAAGCGTGCCGAAAGCCGAGAGGAAAGCGGTGCCGAAATCGACCCACGGCACCTTGGTCATGATCGGCTGTTCGGCGAAGCCGGAGAGGAACACCGCGCCGGACATCGCCTGGCCGATGCCGTCGAAGCCGTGCTTGTGGCTCAAGGGGCCGCCGGCGCCGAACCCGGTCACCGTCGTCAGGATGATGTCGGGCCGGGTCGCGCGCAGGCTGTCGAGGTCGAGCGCCAGTGAGCGCAACACGGCGGGCGGCAGGTTGGCGACGACGACATCGGCGGTGGCGACCAGCTTGCGGACGATTTCGCGGCCTTTCGGCGCGGCCGGATCGAGCGTCATGCCGAGCTTGTTGCGGTTCATCGCGAGGAACATCGCGCCGCCGGCTTGCGGCCCGGCGCCGACCGGGATCATGCCGCGGTCCTCGCCGCCGCCGATCCGCTCGATGCGGATCACCTCGGCGCCGAGGTCGCCGAGCAATGCGGCGCAGAACGGCCCGGCGATGTAGCGCCCGAAATCGAGAACCCGCAGCCCGTCCAACACGCCCGGCATCGCCGACTCCTCCATTTTGCGCGTCGCCATTGCCCTCACCCTCCCGCCGCTTCGCGACGGGCCCCTCCCTCTCCCACCGGGAGAGGGAAATTGGTCGCTACGCACTCCCTCTCCCCCTGGGAGAGGGCCGGGGTGAGGGTCTGGCCGCCCGCTTCGGCCATCAGACTACCCGCGCCCGATATACGGCATCTTGGTTGCCATCACGGTCATGAATTGAACGTTCGCATCGAGCGGCAGGCTCGCCATATAGGCGACGCCCTTTGCGACATGCATCACATCGATGCGCGCCTCGGCTTCGGTCTTGCCCGATGCCTGCAAGCGGCCCACCGAGGTGTCGGTGTTGCGCTCGGTGGCGGCGTTGCCGATGTCGATCTGGCCGCAGGCGATGTCGAGATGGCGGCCGTCGAGCGACAGCGACCGGGTCAGCCCGGTCAGCGCGTGCTTGGTCGCGACATACGGGGTCGAGTTGCGCCGCGGCACGTGCGCCGAGACCGAGCCGTTGTTGATGATGCGGCCGCCGCGCGGGTCCTGCTCCTTCATCAAGCGGAAGGCGTGCTGCGCGCACAGGAACGAGCCGGTCAGGTTGACCTGCACGACGCCCATCCACTGCTCGTAGGTGAGGTCCTCGAACGGAATGCCGCGGGTGCTGATCCCGGCATTGTTGAACAACAGGTCGATGCGGCCGTAGGTCCGCTTCACAGCGTCGAACAGCGCCGCGATCGAGGCCGGGTCGGACACGTCGGTCGGCACCGCCAGGGTGCGCGGCGGCGGCGCGTCGGCCAGCGAAGCGGGCTCTTCGAGAATGTGCTTGCGCCGGCCGGCGAGCACGACGGTCCAGCCGTCCTGCAACAGGCAATGCGCCGAGGCACGGCCGATGCCGCTGCCCGCACCAGTGATGACGGCGATCTTCTCAGCCATGTGCCCCTCCCCGTTCGAGGCTGATCAATGCTCAGCGTCCTTCGAGACGCCCGCCATGCGGGCTCCTCAGGATGACGAGTTTCCTGAATGCCATCAAAGATTTCCGCCATCCTGAGGCGCCGCGCGGCGCGGCCTCGAAGGACGCGGCGGCGGCCATGCAGCCCGCTCTACGCTTTGATGAAGCGATCGATCTTGCGATAGCGGAAGCGCCACGCGCCGTCCTCTTTCGCCATCTCATCGGCATAGGCGCCACCCGAGCCGATCTTCGGGCCGTCCGGGCTGTTCTGCACGACGGTCCAGTTCGAGCGCACCCGGGCGGTGCCGCCATCGAGCGCGATCGCGATATTGGTCACGAGGTGGATGCCGCGCGGCCGCGTGTCGGCGGCGCGGGCGCGGATGTCGCGAGCGAGCGCCGCGATCGCCTCATGCCCGGTCGCCTTGCCAAACGCGGTGTCCCAGGTGCCGTCAGCGGTGAACAAGGCGGCCATGCCGTCGTAGTCGCCGCCATCGAGCCGGAAGCAGTATTCCGCCATCACCTCGCGGATCGCGTCCTTCTCCTCGAGCCCGTTCGCCATCGCGTCCTCCCGTTATGCGTCACACCGACCAGTCGATATCCGCATCGGCGCGTGCGAGCAATTGCGGCCCGCAAATATCGGCGACATAGGCGTGCGGCACCGCGGAGCGTTCGACCCGGTAACGTGCTGGCGGCGCCCGGCGAGCGGCGAGCAAGTCGCCGAGGGCGCGCGAGAACGGCCCGGTCTGGCGCTCGATATAGACGACCCTGAGTGCGCCGGGCCGTTCCGGCTCCGCGGCCAGCCGCTGGTCGAGCCAGGCCGCAACCCTGGCTGTTCCGCCGAGCGGGTCGTCGGCGCGGCCGTAGAGCCCGTCGAACACGAAGAATTCGTCAGGCGCGCGATGCGCCCCGGCAATCGCATCGACCGCCGGCATGCCGCCGCCGGAATGCGCTGTCAGGATCAGCCGGTCGAGCGTCACCGAGCAGCCGAGCGCCGCGCCGAAGCGCGCCAGCCCGTAATCGACCAGCGTATCGAGACCGCCGTCGAGCAAGGCGGGAAAATCATACCAGGTGTGGCGGATCCAGTTGCCGCGCGGCAGCAGCGCGAGGGTCGGCCGCGCCCGGCGCGATAGCTCAAGCCCGCTCCGCCGCACCTTTTCGGCGAGCGGCATGTCCCGACCCTGCTGCGAAAACCCGTGCAAATGCACAACGACATCGATAACCGCCGCGCCGCGCGGCACCGCGTTCCAGCGCAGGAACAGATCGGGCTGGGTGCCGGCATGCCCGCTCAATGGCAGGGTGTCGGCGAGAAAGGCCTCGCCCGGCGCGACTCGGTTCTCCTGCATCGAAAAATCGAGAGTCATGGCGACGAGATTGCTTCGCTTCGCTCGCAATGACACTCAAAAAAGGATTGTCATTGCGAGGAGCGCAGCGACGAAGCAATCTCGCCGGAGCGACCTCAGACCGGCAGAGCGATGACCGATTACCAGATCTTCGAGGCCGGCGACGTCGTCCTGCAGTCCGGCCTGACCTACCGCAACGCGCGCATGGCGTACAAAACCTACGGCGCGCTGAACGCCGACAAGTCGAATGTCATCGTTCATCCGACATCGTACGGCGCGCAGCATTACGACCTCGAATGGGCGATCGCCGAGGGCCGCGCGCTCGACCCGACCAGATATTTCATCGTGATCTGCAACAAATTCGGCAACGGCCTCTCGTCGTCGCCGAGCAACACGCCGCCGCCGTTCGACCGGGGGCGCTACCCGCATTTCACGATGACCGACAATGTACGGGTGCAGCAGCGTCTGATGGCCGAACTGTTCGGGGTCGAACGGGTCAAGCTGGTCTACGGCTTCTCGATGGGGGCGCAGCAGGCGTTCCATTGGGCGGCGCTGTTTCCCGACCGGGTCGAGCGCATCGCGGCGATCTGCGGCTCGGCCAAGACGGCGCCGCACAACAAGGTGTTTCTGGAGGGCGTCAAGGCGGCACTGACCGCCGACACCGCGTATCACGACGGCTGGTTCGCAACGCAGCCGGTGCGCGGCTTTCAGGCAATGGGCCGGGTCTATGCCGGCTGGGGGCTGAGCCAGGCCTTCTATCGCGAGGAGGTGTGGCGCAGCATCGGCTTTTCGTCACTCGAGGATTTCCTGGTCGGCTCGTGGGAGGCCAATTTCCGCCGCCGCGACGCAAACGACCTGCTGGCGATGCTGTGGATGTGGCAGCATGCCGATATCAGCGCCAACGAGCGCTACAACGGCGATCTCGGCAAGGCGCTCGGCGCGATCACCGCCGACGCGATGGTGATGCCGTGCGAGACCGACCTCTATTTCACCGTCGAGGACAGCCGGCGCGAGGTCGCGCGCATGCCGCGCGCCGAGTTGCGGCCGATCCCGTCGATCTGGGGCCACCGCGCCGGCAACCCGGCGCTGAATCCGGAAGACGCCGCCTTTATCGACCAAGCCGTCAAGGAGTTGCTGGCCCGCTGAGTCGGCCAGACCACCAGGGAGAAATGCCGTGCCGCGCATTCCGCTGATCACCAGCAAGGACCAGATACCCGCATCCGGGCAGACCGCCGCCGAATCGATCATCGGCAGCCGCGGCGGCATTCATGGGCCGTTCGTCGCCTTTCTGCACTCACCGGAGATCGCGCAGCGGGTCGCCCATCTCGGCGCCTATGTGCGGTTCGAGGGGACGCTCGACATGCGGGTGCGGGTGTTGGCGGCGATGACCGTCGCCCGCGAATACGAGGCGATGTACGTCTGGGGCGCACAGACCGGCGGGGCGCGGCGGCTTGGCGTGCCCGAAGAGACGATCACCGCGGTGCGCGAGAACCACTCGCGCGGCGTCCCCGCCGAGGATTCCGATATTATCGAATTCACCCGCCAGCTGCTGCGCACGCACCGGGTCGAGGAGGGCCTGTTCC